>ERZ1023155.12-NODE-12-length-171892-cov-8.399361_pt1 | contig 171892 bp, 165 predicted proteins | sample MGYA00521096_ERZ1023155 | MGnify/ENA primary metagenome ERZ1023155 (study PRJEB32759, sample SAMN07749902) | skin metagenome | biome: transportation; feature: city; material: polyester macromolecule | host: Homo sapiens | place: Hong Kong:TW line | collected...
GGACTGGGACTGGGACTGGGACTGGGACTGGGACTGGGACTGGGACTGGGACTGGGACTGGCGATGCGCGAAGTCCGCTTTGATGCATAGAGGGGCCAACCGCCACAGCATACGAAGTGAAGCGTTACGCCGAGTGACCTATGCGGTCCTTGATCATGTGGCGACGAATTTCCACCTGCACTTTATGCGCATAAACCGATACCCCGATCCTCCAACAGGCAACGCGCCTGCCCCAACGAGAAGAACCTCAGCCACCCCACACCCGCCTCAACCAGTGATTCACCTGCTCCTCCAGCACCCGCTAGAATCTCCACAAGAAGCGTCACGCCACCCAATACCAACACCGCCTACTCAACGACCATGATCACCATCTACCACAACCCTCGTTGCTCAAAATCTCGCGCCGCTTGCGATCTGATTGCCAACACCTACAACAGCGCGAACGAACCAACGGAAGTTGTCGAATACTTGAAGCAGCCACTCACCGTCGCGCAGCTCAAACAACTCAACGCGCAGTTAGGTTGCTCAGTCCGCGAGATGATCCGTGACAACGAAGCCGAATACAAAGCGCTCGATCTTTCCGACCTCGCCCTGAGTGACGCTCAGTTATACGAAGCATTGGCAAAGCATCCGATCCTGCTGCAACGACCGATCGTCGTGCGGAACGGACGAGCCGTGATTGGCCGCCCGCCGGAAAATGTCGAAGCGCTATTTGCCTGGACGCCTAAGCACGACGCACTATGACCTAAGTGAAAATTGCCCTAGGCCTTGGCAGGTAACGCAGCATCCTTCGTCACGATCTTCGTCGGGATGATGCGCAGTTCGCTAAATGTGTCGGCAATACGTTGTTGCTCGGCAAGTACGCCCGCGTCGATGGGTTTATAGACGTGTGCGTAGTGTCGCAAACCCGCTTCGATCACTCCTGCGTCGAGCCCCTGAATCGGCGCGAGCTGCGCGGCTGCTTCACTGTAGTGGCCGCGTACCCACGTCCCTTCTTTGCCTACCTCGTCCATCACGATCGCGAGCACGTCGCCGTTTTGCTCGGCGAATGGCCGCGCGCTCAGGAAGAACTGATGGTGGCTCACGATACCTTCGGCGTCGGCCAGCAAGCGGGCGTTCGATTGGCGTTTTGCCGCCTCGAGGAATGGATCCCAGATTGCCCATGCGTCGATCGACCCGCGTTCGAAGGCCGCGCGCGCATCGGCGGGAGCCAGAAAGACGGGCTGGATATCGCTGTATTTCACGCCGCTCTTCTGCAAGGCGGCGACCAGAAACCAGTGAACATCCGAACCTTTATTGAATGCGATTTTCTTGCCCTTCAGATCCGCTAGCGTTTTGATTGGCGCGTCCTGATGCACGAGGATGCCTTCGGCATGCGGTGTCGGAATCTCATAAGCGGTATAGACGAAGTTTGCGCCGGCCGCCTGCGCGAATACCGGCGGCGCCTCGCCGACATAACCAAAGTCGATTGCGCCGACATTCAGTCCTTCAAGCAATTGCGGTCCGGCGGGAAACTCCGTCCACTTGACCGTGATGTCCAGCGGCGCGAGCCGCTTCTCAAGCGTGCCGTGCGCCTTCAGCAACACGAGCGTATTGGCTGCTTTCTGATAGCCGATGCGAAATTCCTTCGCACGCGCATTCGCAGCGAAGACGGACGTCGAGATAATGGGCAGCGCCGCAGCGGCCAGCGAGGCGCCCACGCCGGCGATCAGTGCGCGGCGCTTGAGCAGAAGAGGACGGGACATAAAAGTGCTCGTTCAGAAAACGGACGCAAAACGGACCGATTGCCTGCGACGATAATTCGTCTGCAAGCCTGGACGAACCGATAAATTCGCATAAGCAAATCACGTCGAAGTGATCCGACACACCTACAAGCCGTACCTGCGCGCCTCGCGATGTCGAGTCGCCGTGCCCCGCTACAATCCTTCTTCCGTACGCAGTCGCGGCTGTGTCATTCGAAAAAAAGGGACATCGTGCATCTAACGACAACACTCGCGCCGTGGTCACCCCACGACACTCAACTGATCCTGTCGTGCGTGCTCGGGCTCGCACTGATCATCGTTTTCATCAGCGTGCTGAAGCTTGCGCCGTTTCTCTCGATTCTGGTCGGCACGTTCGCGGCGGGCTTTTCGGCCGGGTTGCCACTGGAAACGGTGGCAACCGCATTCAGCAAAGGCGCCGGCGCGCTGCTGGGGGACGTCGGCATCATCATCGCGCTTGGGGCCATGCTCGGCGCGCTGATGGCGGAATCAGGCGCGGCCGACCGACTCGTCTCGACTATCCTCAAACATTCCACGCCCCGCACGCTACCGTGGATGATGGCGCTGGTCGCGATCATCGTCGGCTTGCCGCTCTTCTTTGAAGTCGGCCTGGTGATGATGGTGCCGATCATTTTCGTGATGGCGCGCCGCTCGCAGCAGCCGATCCTGCGGATTGCGGTTCCCGCGCTTGCCGGCATGACCACGCTGCACGCCCTGCTGCCGCCGCATCCGGGACCGTTGATTGCCGTGAGCGCATTGCATGCCGATCTCGGCCTGACGCTCGGTCTTGGCCTGATCGTCGCGATTCCCGCGGTCATTCTCGCGGGCCCGCTTTACGGCATCTGGCTGTCGAAACGGATGCACGTGGTCGAGCCGGAAGAAATGGGCAAGCTTTTCACCGCGTCGCCAAACACCGGCGAGCCGCCGAGTTTCGCGATCTCGCTCATCACGATCCTGCTGCCGGTCGCGATGATGTTAGGCCGCACGGTCGCCAAACTGGTGCTGCAACCCGAGACCGTGCTGTTCAACGTGCTCGATTTTCTCGGTGAGCCCCTGGTCGCGCTCGGCCTCACCGTGCTGTTCGCGGTGGTGGCGCTGGGCTGGTCAAGGGGCATGGCGCGCGACCGGGTCGGCGGCATTCTGCGCAAAAGCCTGCCGCCGATCGCCGCGCTGCTGCTAACCATCGGCGCGGGCGGTGGCCTCAAGCAGGCGCTCGTGGTGGCCGGCATCAGCACGACGATCGGCAAGATCGCAGTTGGCGCGCATGTGCCACTGATTCTACTGGCGTGGCTGATTGCGGTCGCGTTGCGGCAAGCTACCGGCTCCGCGACCGTGGCGACCACCACCACGGCGGGTATCGTCGCGCCGGTCGTCGCGGGTCTCAGCGCGACGCACAGTTCGTTGATGGCGCTCGCGATCGGGGCCGGTTCCGTGTTCTTCTGCCACGTGAACGATGCGGGCTTCTGGATGGTGCGCGAGTACTTCGGGTTGCAATTGAAACAGACGGTGATGGTCTGGTCGGTGCTGCAGACGATCGTATCCGTCGTCGGCCTCGTCTTGACGTTCGCGTTGTGGACCGTGATGACCTGAGTTTTTGCATGGAGATGCGAGCAACGGTGGCAGGAATTAACGCCCGGCTGTCAATTCCACATGGCCCGCTCCGCTTACACTGCTTCGAAATAGGCGAGGCGCAGTCCCGCACCTCGTTCCCCGCCGACGTGGAGCCACCATGCTTGAACTGAGACCGTCCTGCGAAGGGTGCGGCAAATCACTGCCGCCAAACGCGCCTGACGCGATGATCTGCACGTACGAATGCACCTTTTGCGAAGTGTGCGCGCTCAGCATGTTGCGCAACGTGTGCCCGAACTGCGGCGGCAATTTCCAGCATCGGCCGATCCGCACGCGTGCGCAGTTGGCCAAACATCCGGCCGGCGCCACCGTGCATCCCGTTTCCGTCGACGAAGCAGCGCACGCGAGCTTTTTCGAGCGCTATCGGAACACAGCGCCCGGCGAGCGCTAAACAAGCCTGGCGTTGAGGGCGGGTTCCATGCACCGCCTTCACTGCGGCCCGTCACGCTATTGCTCGACGCGCCGCCCAGATCGCGGCGCCGTTTCAGTCGTCGTTGCCGCCTGCCCCCGGTGTCGCGATCCCGCTCACCGTATGCGCTGCCACGCGCAACAGGCGGATCTGTTTGCGGTAATTGCGGCAGCCGCTACAGGTGGGCAGATGCAGCCGGATCGCGACCCATTCGCCGGTCGTCAAGCGGCGGTCGAGCGCATCCGACAGCAGGCGCGTGATGTTCTTACACTTCCCCATTCGCATCCTCTCTGGATAGGCCTTTTTCGCTCAGGCAAGTGCGCAGGCGCAGGCGCGCGCGGTAGATCAGCACGCTGCAGTGATTGGCGGTCATCTGCAATTCGGCGCAGATCGCCTCGGTATCGAGATCGAGAAATTCGCGCATCATGAATACGCGCCCGATGTGTTCGGGCAGGTGGTCCAGACACATCTCGAACAAGGTCCAGAATTGCTGCTGACGCAGTGCGGTTTCCGGCGTCGGCCACGGCTGGGGCTTGGCTTCGCGTGACCAGTGGCCGTTGTCCTTGAAAAGCTCGCGATCGAGCAGCGCTTCGCCATCGATTTCGGATTCCAGCGCTGACAGGTTCACTGTGCGCTGCCGGGCGCGCAAGGTGTCGACAAGCTTGTGCCGCAAGATGCCGAACACCCATGTCTTGTGTTCCGATTGCGCGGCGAACCGGTCGGCTTGCGTCCATGCAGCGGCGAGGGCCTCCTGGACTGCGTCTTCGGCGGCAGCGGCATCGCGCAGCTGTAAGCGGGCGAAGCGCACCAGATCGCGCCGCAATTGCGTCAGATAGACCGGATCGTCGAGCGCCGGCCCGCTTACTTGCGCCATGGCAGGCTCCGTCGCCGCGCTTGCGGTTGCAGCAGGTTTTCTTCTGAATCGTTGCAGTTCATAGGCGGATGATTGTCCTCGCACAGTTTCCTGATGGGTGCGCCATTCTCCCGCACGTTGCTGCGCAAGCGAATTGGTATTGAACATGTACCCGCCGATAAACGATGACCTGATGAGCTTAGTCGTGCCGCGATGGGGTTTATGACGGGACTGATGAAAGCAAAAAACATTATTGCGAAAAATGAAATCTACGCTCCGGTGACAACTTGCAAGGTTGGCCGTATGGATGAGACGTGCAGGCAGGCACCTGTAAAAGCAGGCCTCAGATCCACATAAAACGCGCACCTGAATTGTTTCAATATTTGAAAAAAAGTCTTCTTCTCTTCGGTGTTTTTATGCGAACACTGAATCGCTATTCTTCAGTCCATCGATCGCATCCGATCGCACACCAACGCACTGAAGAGGAGCTTCACCATGAAACGCATTCTTACCGCCCTGATCGCTTCCGTCGCTCTGTTTGCCGCTGCTTCGGGCGCCGCTCAGGCTGCTGCACCGGCTCAATGCAACGGCCCTGCATCGTACTGCAACGTGTTCTTTGGCAACTAATCGTCTGAAGAGTGTGGCTGGACACATGTCCAGCGTGAGTCCGCTGGCAAGACAGATTCTCGAAGCAAAAAAAAGGCGCCGACAAGGGCGCCCTTTTTTCGTATTCAATAATCTCTACGCGTTTGATCGGCGGAGCCTGGCATCGCCATACGGGCATCACGAGACGCAAAGCGGTACACAATACCCGGCACTCCGAAGCAACACCCGCGCCCGATGCGCAAATGCGTCTAATGCTCACGCTTCTAACGTGTTACAGTGGCCCAACAGCTTGCAGTTCTCCTGCGCGTCTTGCGCAGTCCCTCAGGCATCTGCCTCTCATCACAGCGCCCTGAATCGAACAGGGTCCTTTCCTTCTACCCTGTTTTGCGATGTCGTCGGCGTGACCTGGTCAAGTGGCCGCTCGTCATGCGCATTGCCGATCAGCACCGTCTTCCGCTGCAACGCCGCGACTCGCCCGGCGTCACGCCGCTCATCCATACCACGTTCCAGGCGAGATCCTTCACCGGAGACGACCACCATGAACAATACGATCAGAAGCTATCGGGGCCTTGAGATTTATCCGCTGGTTTATCCACACCAGCCGCGCTCTCCCGACGGCGCCCGCCACTACGATGCGGGCTTCGACGCCGCCGTGCGAATCTGCCGGCGCGGTACCGACGACAGCTTGACCAGCAGCCGTGTCTTTCAGGTGCCGAGCCGTTCACCGTTTGGCGCGGCCGGCGACGCGCGCATTGCGTCGACAAGTTACGCGGAACAGGTGATCGACGGCATGGTTGTCGGCCAGTCGATCGCCGGCCTTTGATGCGTGCGCCGATGGCAAGCCATGTTTCCAGGCGCTCGCAGGGCGTGAATTCCCCGCCGCTGACCGGCCGCGCGAACTATCAGGTCGCGGTGTCGTCGCGTCGAACTTCCAGCGGGACGGTGCCGACGCTGAAAGTGATCCGGCTGAGCGACGAGCGCGTGATCTACCCTTTTCGGGGGCACGCGGACATGCCGTTCTTCGAAACGGCCGACGCGGCCCAGTCGTTTGCCGAGACGTATGGCTGGCAGCTTGTGGATGGCGATATCGCCGTACCGGAATGACGGTGACAAACACGCGTTTGCCTCAAATCGTCCTAGGCCGAAAGCATGCTTGATTGACAAGGCAAAAGTACCAGTTATCCACAAGGTTATTCAGTGAATCTGTGGATAACTTTTGGTGCTACCGGGTTATCCACCGCCCGCAATTTTCGGGACGGCGGTCCGCACTGCTGAAAGCTGCCGTTTTTACACTCGTTGCCGCCATCTCGCGCGGCTTTTGCCTATGATGGACAGTTCGTACCCTTTCGCGCGTCGAGCGCCTTACTTAAGGAAGCGAACATGGCCTATCACATCGCAGTCGTTGTCGGCAGCCTGCGCCGCGAGTCGTTCAACCGCCAGTTGGCGCAAGCCGTGATTTCACTTGCGCCCGCGGACTTCACGTTCGAATTCATCGATATTGGCACCTTGCCGCTTTATAGCCAGGATTACGACGCCGACTATCCCGAAGTCGCCAAACACCTGAAGCAGCGCGTCGAAGCCGCCGACGGCCTGTTATTTGTCACGCCCGAGTACAACCGCTCCATACCGGGTGTCCTGAAGAACGCACTCGACTGGGGCTCGCGGCCGTGGGGCACCAATTCATGGGGCAATAAGCCCGGTGCGGTGCTCGGCACCTCGCTTGGCGCAACCGGAACGGCGCTGGCGCAACAGCATCTGCGCAACGTGCTGGCTTATCTCGACGTGGCCACGCTTGCCCAGCCCGAAATGTTCATCAAGCACGACGCGTCGGTCATCAACGAGAAAGGCGAGATCCTGAACGACGGCACCCGCCAGTTCCTGCAGACGTTCGTCGACCGCTACGTCGCATGGGTCAAGCGTCAGACCGCTGCCTGACGGCTCATTCGCATACACGCCCGCAGGGGAAGCGCCGCCGTTGCCCGTTATCTCACGGCACGCCGGCGCGGCCCTGTGGCTCTAGACGTGGTGATGCCCCGTCACTCTTTCCCAGCCATGACGTACAGCGAGCTTGAAGCGCTCCCACGTGCTGTCTGCCGAGGTGGTTTCCCAATGACGCCGGGCCTCCGGTTCGATGTCGTCCCACTGCCGGTCGTGATAATTCGTGTCGCGGCCGATCTCCGCGCCGTAGCGATAGGCGGGCGCGTAATCTTCATAGCGCGAATTCTCGGCCGCGTATTGCTCGTCGTAGTGAGCGCGGAAATCCTCTTCGTATTCCAGGTACTCGTTTGGAATCTGGTTGCCCAAACCCGCAGTTGACCGCTCTGTTTCGGGGACCGCTCCGGTGGGTTGCAAGATCGCGCCTGAGCCCGGCATCGAACCGGCGGCAATCGCGGTGCGTCCCGCATCGTCCGCTAGTGGATCGGCGGGCAGGTCAAGCGGGTCGTGCAATGGCCGCTCGGCGAGCGGGGGCGGGACGAACGGCTCCGCGTCGGTGCCCATGAGCGGCGGCGGATAAAACGGTTCGTCCGGATCGGCAGGCCGCACGGTTGAGCGGGACGCATCTACGCCGGGCGTCGCCACGCCGGGCGTCGCTACGCCGGACGTCGTAACGCTCGATGAATGCGGCGTGCCGGGCGTCACCGCACCGATACCGAGTTCGTCGAGAATCGAATGATCGCGACTCGACTCCGGTGACGAACCCCAATCGGGCGAGCGCTCGCCAATGTCGGTCGCGCCCAGCCTCGTCAAGGTATTGCGAGCGAGTTCCGCGTGCGATTCGCTGGCCGCGTTCACGCAGACCAGCACAGCGCCGCGGCGCACGGCTTCAGCGTAACGGGCCGTGTCCGGCGCGCGCGGGCCGGTAGCAAACAGGCTTGAAAGAAAGCGCTCGATATTGGCGAGCACGCCCGAACTCGCGACCTCCTCGGTCGCGGAGTCGACGGACGGTTCCGGATTGGCTTGCAACTCGATCGTTTCGCGTGCAAAACCAGTTTGCACAAGCGTGTCGCGCGCGGTTTCCGCTTGAGAATAAGTCTCGAATAAACCAATCACAGTGTGTCGCATAGCTGCCTCCCGACGGTTTTGCTGAAATAGACGGCGCAAGAGCGCGTCGGCCTCCTTCAGAAACGTCGCAACGATCATGCCGGGCCGCAGGATGGTCCCGCGCGCCTGCTGCTGGCCGTCGACACCGATTGGCGTAGGTGGAAACCGCGGCGTACCGCTACTGCGCTTTTACAAGCGCTGGTAATTGACGGCGGCGCGAACCCGCCTGGATCTATCCGGCCGGATGCGACGCCGCGGCCGGATCGGCGCCCGTTTGTCCCAGATCGCGCTGAACGTCTTGCAGGAGCGTTTCCAGTACCGCGATATCGAAAGGTTTGGATAGCACCCGCACGTTCACATGCCGCGCGCGGTCGAGTTCTTCCGCGTAGCCGGTGACGAGGATGACCGGCAGCCGGGGATCGAAAGCCAGCACGGCTTCGGCAAGGTCGATACCGTTCATCGTGCCGGGCATGTGAATGTCCGACAGCACCAGATCGAAGGGCAACGGCCTGCCGGTGCGTGCCTGCTTCGCGTGGGCGTCGTCGAACAGGCGCAGCGCGGTGTCCGCGTTGGACACGCTGGTGACCTGATGGCCCATCATCTGCAGCAGAGCTTCGGTGCCGGCGGCCACTTCATCGTTGTCCTCGACCAGCAGAATGCGCAAGCCGGGCGGCGTGCTGCTTTCCTCGACGCCCGTTTCGGCCGGCACCTCGGCCTCGGGCTCGGCCGTGGCGCGCGGCAGATAGAGCCGCACCGAGGTGCCCGCACCGATTGCGCTGTCGATCGCGGCAAGGCCACCGGAACGCTCGCAGAAGGCGAAAACCTGCGGCAGTCCGAGACCGGTGCCCATGCCGGTGGGCTTCGTCGTATAAAGCGGTTCGAAGGCGCGTGCGAGCACTTCAGGCGGCATGCCGCTGCCGGTGTCCTCGAGCGAGAGCTGCACGAAGTCGCCCGTCAACGGAAAGCCATCTTCGCGGCGAAAAGTGATATTGGCGGCTCGAACGGTGAAGCGGCCGCCGTTGGGCATGGCGTCGCGCGCGTTCACGGCGACGTTGATCAGCGCCAGTTCGAGCTCGGCGACGTCGACACGCATCGGCCAGATATTGACGCCGATGTCGATCACCAGCGAAATCTTCGCGCCGAGCGACGCGCGCAGCAGCTCGCGGCAGGCCGGCAGCCAGCGCTCGAGCGCCAGCGTCTCGCTGCGCAACGGCTGCTTGCGCGCGACGCCGAGCAATTGCCGGGTAAGCGACTGGCCGCTCTTGAGTGCCCGCTCGATCGCCGACAACTCGCGGTCGAGCCCCGGCGTGCCGCGCCGCCGGGCGATCTGCACGTTGGCCGAAACGACCATGAGCAGGTTGTTGAAATCGTGCGCCACGCTGCCGACCAGGTTGCCGAGCGCCTCCATCTTGCGCGACTGGCGATACGCGGATTCGATCGAGCGGCGCATCGAGGCTTCGGCCTGCCAGCGCTCCCACGCTTCTTCTTCGGCGCCAAGGCGGCGCAGCGATAGCCAGATGACACACCACAGCACGATGGACGGCGTGAACATCGACAGGATCAGCACGCTCAGGTGCCGGTACCAGGCGCCCCAGATCGCCGCGGTGCGATAGGCGCACGACACGTAGACCGGATAGGCGCCCACGCGCCGGAACGCGAGGATCACGTTGTCGCCGTCAATGTCGGAATGCATCCGTACGACGCCGGCTCGCCGCCCCTGCGCCAGTGCTTTGGCCAGTGGCGAAGTCGGTCCCAGCGCGAGCGGCTCGCCCAGGCGGCGCGGATAGTGCGCGAGGATTGCGCCATCGGCGCGCAGCAGGCTCATGGTCATCGGCGTGCTGCCGTTGCCGCCAAGTAATTCGCGGTAGAACGCGTCGAAATAGCTGGGCCGCAGCGCGACCGAGACGACCCCGGCAAACGAGCCGTCGGCGGCGCGACGCTCCACGCCGGTATTGAATAGCTGTTCGCCCGTCACGTGTCCCGCCATCACCTTCGAGACATGCTCGAGGCTCTTGCTGTCCCGAATGCCGATGAAATCGTCGCGCTCGGCAATCGACAGCACTGGAGCGGGATAGAAACGGCTGGTGGCGAGCAGGTCGCCCTCGTGGCCGAAAATCGATACGGCCGCAACCTGCGGGTAGCCGCCGCCCATCGTGCGCAGCTTCTCGTGAATCTCGCGTTCCTGCGCGCGCACGCCGTTGTCGTCCAGACCTTGCGTCAGATCCACGACGCGCGCGTCCAGCGTCTCGTTCATGTCGAACACTTTCAACGCATGTTCTTCCGCCACGCGCACGGTGCGCAGCGTCACGTCGGTTGCGTCGGCCATGCGGGTGCGCAGATCGCTGAACGCCATTGCCGCGACGTACACGCACGGCAGCACAATGGCTGTGATCAACAACGCGATCAGCGTGATGCGGCGGACATGGAAATTCTGCTCCGGCACGGCCGGGAAACGCGCCTCGTCCTGGCGGCTAGCGGGGCTGCGGCTCGCTTCGGGCGGGTCGAACCGGTCAGGTGTCATGGTCGATAACGCGAAGGTCGTTCGGAACGAAAGGGCGAGAAATCGGGCCGGAAATCGGTTTCATACAAAAAGCATAGACAGGCAGCGGCAGGCCGGGTATCTGTGACTCATGGTCGCGCCATGATTTGTCTGCCGTTTGAATCAGTGACAAATCGAGAAGCGCAAACGTACACAAAAGTATAAATGTAAAAGAAAGCCTTCGAAATCTACCAAAATATTTTCATAAGCAGGTGTCCAATGGGAAAATCTCTTTAATCAAAGCGAAATTGGCGTATTGCCTTTCCGCCGTTTTACTTCGAAAATCGCCGTCATCACAAATAATGTGTCCGCCATGTTCGGATGCATCTGCCGCGAGGGCCGCCAGACAACGCGCACAACGCGTGACCGAAGGCGTTCGCGGAATCAGGCGCGCGGCAAGGGGACCAGCCCGATCCGTGAAGCCGCGCGGATTCATCTACGGGGTAGGCTTCGAACATGCCGGTCATAGCCGTCGTCCACCGTGCTCGCACGCATCCATGCGCGCCCACGGCTTCCGTCAAAAGCGCCGCAGTGCGCTCTCTCCCCGCTCGTTTGCAAGCTGCATTCTCGCAAGCTTCAGCTCGCTTTACCGCTAGTCGACAGACTGCGCGCTAAAGAAACTGCCTCTATCCGCCGTTAACGCGCAAGAGCTTATTCTGCTTACCGACCCGCCCATGCCTTTGCCCATTGTGATCGCCGACGATTCATTGCTTGCCCGCAAGGTGCTCACCAAGGCATTGCCGCCGGACTGGGATGTCGACGTGTCCTACGCGACGAACGGGCGCGAAGCGCTCGGCCTGTATCGCGAAGGCAAGGCGTCGGTGATGTTCCTCGATCTGACGATGCCGGACATGACCGGTTATCAGGTGCTGGAAGCCTTGCAGCATGAGGACCTGAACACCTTCGTCATTGTCGTTTCCGCCGATGTTCAACCGATGGCCCAGTCGCGCGTGCGCGCGCTCGGCGCCGCCGCATTCATCGCCAAGCCCGTGACGCCCGAGGCGGTACTTCCCATCCTCAAGGAGTACGGGTTGTATGTCTGAGCCAGTCCTCACCGAAGACCGGCGCGACGCGCTGCAGGAGGTCGCCAATCTGGCGATGGGCCAGGCCGCGACGCGTCTTGCGCGTCTGCTCGATGCGTTTATCGAATTGTCGGTGCCGCGCGTGAAGGTGGTGGCGGTGAGCGAGGCGGCAGCGGCGCTACGCGAAATGACCGGGATCGAGGACACGGTGAGCGCGGTGCGTCAGGGTTTTCGTTCCGACATCAAGGGCGAAGCGCTGGTGATCTGCCGCAGCGACAGCATCGACCAGCTGTGTGCGCTGGTGAGCGATCCCTATTCGCGTTCGAGCTACGAGGCGGTGAGCCAGCAGGAACTCGTATTCGACGTCGCGAACGTGCTGACGGGCGCGTGTGTCTCGTGCATTCTCGACCAGCTCGGGCGCACGCCGGTGTTCTCCGCGCCGGGCCTGCTCGGCGAAGCCATGACGCTCGACGACGTATTCCAGCCCGGCGTCCTGCAATGGGAAGTTGCGCTGCTGGTCGAGGTCAACTTTGCGCTCGAGGATCAGAGCTTCCGCGCGCACCTCGTGATGCTGATGGCCGAAGAATCGATCCGCCATATGAACGAGGCGCTCGACGAGTTGCTATCCAGCTTATGAATGTGCCTGTGGACTCGTTGAGCGACCTGGTTGTCGAACGTGTGGGTTTCGGCATCTTCGTGCTCGATCGCGAGATGAACGTGCTGATGTGGAACCGCTTCATGCAGGACCACAGCGGGTTGTCGCCGGAACAGGTGGTCGGCAAATCGTTGTTTGCGAATTTTCCAGAATTGCCGCGCGTGTGGCTGTCGCGCAAGATCGAAAGCGTATTTCAGCTCGGCAGCTTCGCGTTCAGTTCGTGGGAGCAGCGCCCCTATCTCTTCAAGTTCGACCACGACCGGCCGATTACCGGCGGCGTCGATTTCATGCAGCAGGACCTCACGTTCATGCCGCTCATGCGCGATCGCGAGGTGGTGGCCGTGTGCGTGACGATCTCCGATGTCACGCACGTCAGCATCGTGCAGCGCGAACGGGAAGAAGCGGTAGCCAAGTTGCAGGAATACGCGGACCGCGACGGGTTGACGGGGATCGCCAACCGGCGTTACTTCGAAGCGCGCCTGCGCGATGAATACACGCGCTGGCAGCGCTATGGCGGCGAGATGTCCGTCCTGCTGTTCGATCTCGACCACTTCAAGAAAATCAACGACCAGTTTGGCCACGGGGTCGGCGATACGGTGTTGCGCGTCATGGCGCAGCGCGTCGCCGAAGTGGTGCGGGCGCAGGATACCTTCGGGCGCTTCGGCGGCGAGGAATTTGCGTTGCTGCTGCCGTGTACGCCGCTCGAAGACGCCATGCGGGTCGCGGAAAAGATTCGTTGCACGATCGCCGACACGCCGGTCGAAGTCCAGGGCACGAGCGTGCCGGTGACGGCCAGCGTCGGCGGCGCGGCTGCGCGCGTGGGCGTGCCGGCGTACGACGTGCTCATCAACGAAGCCGACGCGGCGCTCTATAGTGCGAAACGACAGGGACGCAACCGCTCGGTGGCGTTCTCCTGAGTTTTCCGGCCATGCCGGCGCGAGGCGCCTGGCAGGAAGGCCTGCCACCAGGCGTCCCCGGCCGCTCTTCCGGCCCCTTATTCGCCCCGGAAACTGCGGCATCTCACAAACGTTGTTATACTTTTCGCCGTTTCCGGCATCCCTGCCGGGTGTTTCGCGCGTGTCCGCGCGCGCGGGCCATCTGCGTTGCGCAGTAGGCATTAAAACTTCTTGAACGCCTTTCAGCGGGCGCCTCCAGCGGAGATCGTCTTGGCTGTTTCCAATCTTGTCGTGGACGATACAGAAATCGACGCCGCTGCCGCCACGTCCGGCAGCTCGTTTTATCTTGCGATGCGCATCCTGCCGGCCGCGCAGCGCGATGCGATGTATCAGGTCTACGCCTTTTGCCGCGCTGTCGACGATATCGCCGACAGCGATCTGCCGCGCGCCGAACGCGCCGCCGCGCTCGAGCGCTGGCGCGCCGACATCGACGCGTGCTATGCCGGCGCACCGCGCGCGTCGTTGCGCGCGCTGACGCGGCACATTCATACGTTTCACCTGCAACGCGAAGATTTTCACGCGATGATCGACGGCATGGCGATGGATGCCGCCGCCGACATTTGCGCCCCCGACGAGGCTACGCTCGACCTGTACTGCGACCGGGTCGCCAGTGCGGCGGGCCGTCTATCGGTGAGGATATTCGGGATGCAGGACGAGCCGGGCCATCTGCTCGCGCATCATCTGGGCCGTGCGCTGCAACTGACCAATATCCTGCGCGACATCGACGAAGACGCCGGCATCAACCGCTGCTACCTGCCGCACGAATTGCTGGCGCGCGAAGGCATCGCCGTGACGAGCCCCACGCAGATCGCCGACGATCCGTCGCTGCCGCGTGTTTGCGCCACGCTCGCTGAGCGGGCCAAGGAACATTTCGCCGCTTCCGACGCGATCATGGATCGCGAGCCGCGCAACCACGTGCGTGCGCCGCGCATCATGTCGGGGGTCTATCGCGTGCTGCTCGAACGAACGCTCGAGCGCGGTTTCGATATTCCGCGTACGAAGGTCAGCAAGCCGAAACTGCGCATGCTGTGGATCGTCGCGCGTTACGCGCTCTTCTGAGCTGATGCCGAAGCTCATCCATGTGATTGGCGCCGGCCTCGCCGGCCTGGCCGCAGCGGTGCAATTGCAGCGCCGCGGTGCGCAAGTCGTGCTGCATGAGGCGGCGTCCGAGGCTGGCGGCCGTTGCCGTTCGTATTACGACGCCCAACTGGGCGCGACCCTCGATAGCGGCAATCACATGGTGCTGTCGGGCAATACCGCCACGCTCAACTACGTGCGCGCGATCGGCGCCGCCGACGAACTGGTCGGCCCGGCCCAGCCCGACTATCCGTTCGTGGATCTCGCGACGCAGGCGCGCTGGATCGTACGCATGTCGCCGGGCCTGCTGCCCTGGTGGATCTTCGACGCGAACGCGCGTGTGCCCAATACCGGCCCGAGCGACTATCTGACGCTGCTGCCGCTGCTGTTCGCGAAGCCCGCGCGCACTGTCGCGCAGACCATGCGTTGCAATGGTCCACTGTGGGACCGTCTGCTGCGGCCGCTGTTTCTCGCAATGCTCAATGTCGAGCCGCGTGAGGCGTCGGCGGAGCTGACGGGTGCAATGGTCAGGGAAACGCTCGTTGCCGGCGGTCTCGCGTGCCGGCCGCTGATAGCGCGCAATGGTTTGAGCAGTGCGTTTGTCGACCCGGCGCTGCGTCTGTTGCAGCATGGCGGCGCGGCAATCCGGCTCGGCTCGCGTCTGCAGAATATGGTGTTTGCCGACACCGGCCCGGCGCGCGTCTCGGCACTGAATTTCGCGGACGAAAGCATCGCGCTCGACGCGAACCAGGCCGTGGTGCTCGCGGTGCCGCCGGACGTTGCCCAGACGCTCGTGCCCGGCTTGCGCTCGCCCGCTCGCTTCGCGGCAAACGTCAGTGTGCATTTTGCCGTCGAGCCGCCGTTCGGTATGGCGCCCGTCACGGGGCTGCTCAATGCAACGGCCACCTGGCTGTTCGCCTTCGAGGGCCGCGTGTCGGTCACCGTGAACGCCGCCGAGCGTCTGCTCGACACACCGCACGAAGCGCTCGCCAAAACCGTCTGGGCCGAAGTGGCTCAGGCCGCCAATCTGCCGGTCGAGCCACTGCCGGCCTGGCAGGTCGTGACGGAACCACGCGCGATGTTTGCCGCTTTGCCGGATCAGGAAACGCTGCGCCCCGGCACGCGCACTCGCTGGAACAATTTGATGCTCGCGGGCGACTGGACGGCTACCGGCCTGCCCGCGACGATCGAAGGGGCGATCCGCTCCGGCCAGAAGGCCGCGGACACGCTGCTGAATCAACCGATGGAACGCCGATGAACGACTTATCTCAAGCTCAGCCGCTGGACGCCGTCCTGCCTGGATTCGCCGAGGCGGCGCCGAATGTGCCGAACCTGATGCCGGATGCCGCATCCGCTACCGCGTCGCAAGCGGTCGCAACGTCGCTCGATGCCGCGATCACGCGCGCCACCGACGCAATCCTCGCCGCGCAGAATCCGGACGGCCACTGGGTCTACGAACTCGAAGCCGACGCGACGATTCCCGCCGAATACGTGCTCCTCGTCCACTATCTCGGTGAGACGCCGAACCTGGAACTGGAGCAGAAGATCGCCCGCTATCTGCGCCGCATCCAGATGGCGGACGGCGGCTGGCCGCTTTTCACCGACGGCGCGCTCGACATCAGCGCCAGCGTGAAGGCGTACTTCGCACTGAAAATGATCGGCGACTCGCCGGATGCCGAGCACATGGTTCGCGCACGCGAAGCGATTCTGGCGAACGGCGGCGCAGAAACGGTGAATGTGTTTACGCGGATTCTGCTCGCGCTGTTTGGTGTGGTGTCCTGGCGCGCCGTGCCGATGATGCCCGTGGAAATCATGCTGTTGCCGTCGTGGTTCCCGTTCCATCTGTCGAAGGTGTCGTACTGGGCGCGTACGGTGATCGTGCCGCTGCTGGTGCTGAACGCGAAGCGGCCGGTGGCGCGCAATCCCCGTCGCGTGCGTATCGACGAGCTGTTCCGCGGCGCGCCGGTGAACACCGGCATGCGCGAGCGGGCGCCGCATCAGCATCAGGGCTGGTTCCGCTTCTTCAGCGGGGTGGACGTCATGTTGCGTATGGTCGACGGCCTGTTCCCCAAGGTGACGCGCGAGCGCTCGGTGCGCGAAGCCGTGCGCTTTGTCGACGAACGGCTGAACGGCGAAGACGGCCTCGGCGCGATTTTCCCGGCCATGGCCAACTCGGTGATGATGTACGACGTGCTCGGCTACCCGGCCGATCATCCGAACCGCGCGATTGCACGCCAGTCGATCGAAAAGCTGCTGGTTATCAAGGATGACGAAGCATATTGTCAGCCCTGTCTGTCGCCGGTATGGGATACCTCGCTCGTGGCGCACGCGCTGCTCGAAACCGGCGAAGCGCATGCCGAGCAAGCGGCTGAACGCGGGCTCGCATGGCTGCGTCCGCTGCAGATTCTCGACGTGCGCGGCGACTGGATCTCGCGCCGTCCGAATGTGCGTCCCGGCGGCTGGGCGTTCCAGTACAACAACGCACACTATCCGGACGTCGACGATACGGCGGTCGTGGCGATGGCAATGCAGCGCTCGGCGGCGCTGACGCAATCGGATGTGGATCGCGAAGCCATTGCGCGGGCGCGCGAATGGGTGGTCGGCATGCAAAGCAGCGACGGCGGCTGGGGTGCGTTCGAACCGGAAAACACGCAGTACTACCTGAACAACATTCCGTTCTCCGATCATGGCGCGCTGCTCGACCCGCCAACCGCGGATGTCTCCGGCCGCTGCCTGTCGATGCTCGCGCAACTCGGCGAATTTCCGAAGACCAGCGAACCGGCGCAGCGCGCGCTCGATTACATGCTGAAGGAACAGGAAGCGGACGGCAGCTGGTACGGACGCTGGGGCCTTAACTACATCTACGGCACGTGGACCGCGCTGTGTTCGCTGAACGCCGCCGGTTTGCCGCACGACGACCCGCGCATGAAGCGCGCCGCGCAGTGGCTTCTGTCGATCCAGAACGAGGACGGCGGCTGGGGTGAGGGCGGCGAGAGCTACAAGCTCGACTATCGCGGCTACGAGCGCGCGCCGAGCACCGCTTCGCAAACCGCGTGGGCGCTGATGGGCCTGATGGCGGCGGGCGAGGTCAATCACGAGGCGGTGGCGCGCGGCGTCGCGTATTTGCAGCGCGAACAGCGCGAGCATGGCCTTTGGGACGAAACGCGCTTCACGGCGACGGGGTTCCCGCGCGTGTTCTATCTGCGTTATCACGGCTATCGCAAGTTCTTCCCGTTGTGGGCGCTGGCCCGTTTCCGTCATCTGAAACGCAACGGGCTGACGCGCGTCGCGGTCGGGATGTAACGGATGACGTTTTCGACCACGCCGGCAGCCGGTATCGGCCACGGCGCGTTGCCGGTGATCGTGGTGACGGGGATGGCGTTCGAGGCGCGCATCGCGCGCGGCAACGGTGTCGAGGTGGTCTACGCGGCGCGCGCCGATCTGCTTGAGCGGGCGTTGAGTGCAGCGGTCGCGCGCGGTTGCTCGGGGATTGTCAGTTTCGGCACGGCGGGTGGTTTGGCGCCCGATCTGGCGCCGGGCACGCTGATCGTTGCGGAGGCTGTCGAGGGACCATTTGGGCGGCTCGAGACTGACCGGCCATGGGCCGACAGGCTCGCCGCCGCATTATCGACGGGACCGCTCGCGGCACGTTTGCGACGCGGCCTGATGGCGGCGGTGACCGCGCCTTTAGTCAGCGCTGACGACAAGGGCGTGCTGCATCGCTGGACGGGCGCTTTGGCCGTCGACATGGAATCGCACATTGCCGGCGCCACGGCCGCCGCGCATGGGCTGCCTTTTGCGGTGTGCCGCGCGATTGTCGATCCGGCGTGGCGGACCCTGCCTTCGGCTGCAACGGCGGGCTTGCGCGACGACGGCACGACTGCGTTAGGGCCGATTTTGCGGGAGCTGCTGCGGCAGCCGTCGCAGCTCGGAGCGCTGATTCAGGTCGCGGTAGATGCGCGCGCGGCGCGGACCTCGCTGGTGCAGGCGCGGCATGCGATGGGCGAGGCGGGGGTTTTGCGGTTGGGGGTTGCCTGAGGGGCGCCGTTTGCGGTGGCTGCGCTGCCGCTCTTCGCTGGTAATTCAGTGTCTGTTGAAATATTAGGGAAAACCCTTATATTTGGTGCAATGTCAGTGTTAACCCTAGGTTCAGGCGCTTGCCCAACCTTGGTGCCTTCAGACACGGAGTACCAGATGAATTTTCATACCAGGAAGTGGGTCAAGCCCGAAGATCTCAACCCCAACGGTACGCTGTTCGGTGGCAGCCTCCTGCGCTGGATCGACGAAGAAGCCGCTATCTATGCAATCTGTCAGCTCGACAACCAGCGGGTTGTGACCAAGTTCATGTCCGAGATTAATTTTGTCAGCTCCGCGAGGCAGGGAGACATCATTGAACTCGGGATGACGGCTACGCATTTCGGTCGTACGTCTATTACGCTTCGGTGCGAAGTGCGCAATAAGATTACCCGGAAGAGTATTTTGACCGTCGAGAAGATGGTATTCGTTAATCTCGATGAGAAGGGTGAGCCGGCGCCTCATGGGCGAACGCAGATTCGGTATGCGGATGAGGCGTTTGCCAGGTATCAGGGGGCGTCTTTGCCTTTGCAGGCTGCGGCTGGCTCTGATGATGAGGTTGGCGCTGCGCGGGCTGAGGTTGAGAGTCTGCATTAAGGTTTGTTGGTTATTTTTGGCCTTGTTGTGTTTGTGATCTATTAGCGTTGCCCCCGTGCGGGGCATTTCTACCGTTTCACTGAGTTGCTTGGTATCCCATAAGCCAACAAAATCAGGCCCTTACGTTGCGCGACGGTGTTTGAGGTTGCAGCGGGGCTCAGGTGGAATTTCTCCTAATCTTGCCCTACGCTCCGTTGTTCAGCCTCAGACCAAAACCAACGAGGGCACACCATGGCACGTCACACCATAAATCAGAAGTTTGTCGAAAACCTTCATCGCCAGAGTGGCACCGGCAAGTATCAGGAATTTGCAGATGACGCGCTACGTGGCTTTGGCGTGAAGGTCACCCGCGGCGGCATAACCATTACTACCGCTGGACGGCACCAGGCGACAAACACCCTCGCACGACGGTGGGCCACTATCCCGGCATAGCCCCGAGCGCGGCGCGTGAACTAGCGAAGAAGCAAGCCGCGACGACGATGTAACGATACCGACGAAGCGAGCCGCGCGTGACGCGAACGCTGACCGGGCCAAGGTGGTCCCGACCGTGGGGGAGTTTCTGAGGGAAACATACGCCCAATACTTCCACGGCAAGTCAAAAAATAAGGATGGCGCGAAGCGAACCATCACCGACCGTTGCAACGATTTTGCTGCGCTCATGTGATGAACGTTGCAATCAGCGCTACCTGATTGAATTGCTTGTCGAGACTGCAGAAAGCTACGAACGCGAACTTGAGTGTGATCGAGAGCTATACCAGGTGATTGCACTCGACTCACGCGGTATTCCGCACAAACGCATTACTGCTCGTAATGCCGAGAAGTTGCTTTCTGAAGCATCCGCAACGTGTGACCAAGACACGCGCGAAACCCCGAGCGCTGTTAAACAGCGCTCCATAGAGTTGGCACACTAGCCCCCACACGGCGGTGACGCCGCATAGCCGGTAAGACGGCGCAAGAACATGCGTCGTTCCATTACCTTCCGACTCGTATCGTCTGACTGTCCTCACGGAAATTTCCTGGTCTTCACCGGATGGGGCTGATTGTTCCTTTGGATTCCTCTGTTTACGCTCGTAAACATTACGATTGATTACGAGGGTTTCAATTACATAACCTTTGCAGGCCCACGCCAAAGGTTAGGGAAACACGCGCTTTCGCTGACGGCTTTGGTGCAGCGCGAGGCAGGAGATGTCTGAAAACAAAAACTTCAGGACGCCATTATGCGAAATACGAGACGTAAAGAAACACAGGGTCCGCATTCCACGTCCGGTCAACCCCATCTTTCAAACACGGCGGGAAAGCAACGAAGCGTTGCAACCGCCGTTGCCGCTGTTCTTCTTTCTCTCACGCTTGGTGCATGCGGTGGAAGTAGCGGCGGGGATTCGACAAAACAAACAACGCCGCAATCGCAAGAATCGAAAACGCTTGAACAAACAGCCTCGCTGGCGGCGCAGAACCCGACCACTCCGTTGACACTTTCCCTGAAGATGAATACAAGCAATCTTGGAGCGGACGCTTCCGTGGATCGTTTCATCATCAAGTACAAGGATGGCACCTCAGAGACCAAGTCAACCTCGGCAGTGCAGTCCCGGCTTGACCGGTTAAGCGGGGCATTCCCGGCGAAGGCCCACCACTCGCGCCGCATGGGCATCGGCTCTGATGTTGTACAGACTGCACGCAAGTTGAACGGCGCGGAGGCAAGAGCCTTTATGCGCGCTGTTGCTTCGGACCCGGATGTGGAGTTCATTGAGCCGGATAGGGAAATGTCCGTGATGAGCGTGCCGAACGATCCCGAATATAGCCGTCAGTGGTATCTGGCATCGAACCAGAATCCCAGCCAAAAAATGGCCGGAATACGTGCTGAGGGAGCATGGGACGTGGGTACAGGTGCCGGTTCGGTTATCGCTGTCATCGATAATGGTGTCACCAATCACAGCGACCTGAATGCAAACTATCTGCCTGGCTATGATTTTTGGTCCAGGACGAGCGGGGGCAATGGGATGAACCCAGGTATCACTGGGGAAACGAGTTGCAAAACCACGCTGTGGCACGGTACACACGTTGCGGGTATCGCGGCGGCGCTGACAAACAACGGCATCGGTATCGCAGGGATCGCACCTGCAGCAAAGATCCTATCGGTTCGCGTGATGAACGCTTGCGGGCGCGGCGTTGACTCGGATATCGCAGACGGAATCACTTGGGCCGCTGGAGGAAGTGTGCCCGGCGTGCCTACCAACTCCAACCCTGCGAATATCATCAATCTAAGCCTTGGAGGCGTTGGTGACTGTGGCAGGACCCTTCAGAGCGCCATCAATTTTGCGACCAGCAAGGGGGCCGTAGTGGTAGTCGCCGCTGGCAACAATGGCATCGACGCGACAAACTGGTCTCCCGCAAACTGCCAGAGCGTCATCACGGTCGGCGGTAGCAACGGTAACGGCACAAAATACGTGACATCAAACTTTGGTCCATACGTAGACGTAGCTGCGCCTGGTGGCACGATCTGGTCTACCTATAACAGCGGCTCTGTCACACCGGGCGTGGAAAGCTACGCTTACATGGACGGAACGTCAATGGCCGCCCCTCAGGTCGCCGGTGTTGTCGCACTCGCACGGTCTGTTGCACCCAAGTCGCTAACTACTGCGGAGATGCGAACCTTGGTGCAGCAGAACGTTCAGCCATTCGCTCCACAGCAACCAGACCAACCGATTGGCTCGGGCATTCTGGACGCGACCGCGACGGTAAACGCAGCGAAATCGGGAAAGATTCCGTCAGCGGCCGACTTTACCTGCTCACAGCATTCCGAAATGATGCAGGTCACCTGCACGGACCTTTCCACTGCAAGAGGTAGCGCGACTATTGTTTCCTGGGCATGGAATTTCAGCGCAGGTAGCACGGATATGGTGAGAACTCAATCGTTAAACCCGTACGTGAATTACGAATATGCTGGTGTTTATCCGATCCGTTTGACCGTCACGGATAGCAACGGCGCCAAGAGTACATACACGCGCCCATTTTTGGTGAAACCACCTGCCATTTTCTCAATGGACTTTGGCAGATCTACCACGCTGTTTCTGGAAGACGGTCATATGGTCTACTACGAGCTTACTGTCCCGACGGGTACGAAGAGCATTAGCGTAACGCTCGCACCCGGGCAGCCGAGTGATACGGCATGGCTCTATCTCAAGGCAGGAACGCCTACGGTGTTGAACGCGAACTGTCAGTCAGGCATGGGCGGAGCCAAGACCGCGAGTTGTACGATGGATAACCCGGCTGCTGGGGTCTACTACGCGATTGTGTCTGCACATGCGAACCTTCGCAGTACGCTGACGACCAATCTCACGAAATAACAAAAAAGAAGATAAACACGTTCGACATGATCCCTGCATCGCGATGCAGGGATCATGTCGAGTCCGCGATACACCATGTGCGCAAACACCGAAAGACTCTCATGGAAGCTCGCATGACTAAAATAAATACCGTTCTGTTAAATTCACTTCTCGCGCGCGCTGATGCACGGTTCGGTGCTAACAAGATGCATAACGTCGAACTACCACTCGCTTCATGCCAGCTTCGTGACAGCTTGACGCTGATCGAATCACTCATAAAGGCAAACCGCCCCGACCAGTTGGAAGCCGCGATCGCCCAAGTTAGAGCCCGATTCTGCAAGGACGCAGATGCGCTCAAGGATCTCGCACTTCTACTGAACAGAAGTGACTATTTCAAGGAAGCGTTAGACGTCGCTCGGCAAGGGCTTGCACTGGATCCTGACCATCCGTTATTGCATCACAATGCGGCCCGCGCCCTAAGCATACGCGGTGATCCGGCCAGCAGCAGGCACCACGGAGAAGAGGCGACCAGATTACTTCCTGACGTCCCGCAACTAAAGTTTCAACTCGCGGGAACCCTACTGGCGCTAGGGGAATTCGACGAAGGCTGGAGAAGGTATAGAGCGTTCCACGATATACCGGAAAACGCGAAGGACCTCGTGAGGCCACCCTATCCAGAATGGAGCGGCCAGTCAGTCGAGGGTTGCCGTTTCCTGATGGTCGGCGAACAGGGGCGCGGGGATGAGATTCAGTGCTTGAGATTCGCGGATTGGCTGCATCGCCAGGGTGCAATCGTAGACGTGCTTGTTAGTCGGCCAGTCGCCGAGTTGGCGCGGAGCATGAAATCTATTAGCACGGTTCACGTTCACCTTCCTAGCGTCCACTATGATTTCTGGAGTTACATGCTCCGAATGCCAGGGCATATGAAGTTAGACCTGACAATGCTTCCTGGTCGTGTCCCCTACGTCTGCCCGCCTCCGCAATCGGTAATCCACTGGCGAAAAATCCTTGAAGCAGTTTCGCCGCGTATTGCCGGCGAACGGCGGGTCGGAATAGTGTGGGCTGGCAGTCCTTATCATGTTCTAGACCGGTTCCGCAGTGTTGAGCTTGGCAACATGAAACCAATTTTCTCCCTTCCTGGCTTAACCTGGTTTTCCGTGCAGAAAGGTGAACGTGAGCGTGAAACCGAGAGCCTCGGGGTCGATTTCGACGTGTACACACTTGGGCCGCAGATTGAAGACTTTTCCGATACGCTTGCAATCCTGCATTCGCTTGACCTCCTGATTACTGTAGACACGTCCGTCGCGCACCTCGCGGGCGCAGCGGGCCTGCCTGTATGGACACTGGTTCCAGCCTATACGGAATGGCGATGGCTTACCGACAGAACCGACAGTCCATGGTATCCGTCGATGCGGCTGTTCCGCCAACGTGACCTCGGCGATTGGACCGCCGTGATTGAGGAAGTGCGCGACGCGCTGTGCGAGTGGAGCGAGACGCCGCACTCCCGTACTTCATAGGTCATGTCGTCCGCAATCGTCTAAACATGCGAAACGTTTCACTGCTGCCGCTGTGATGGACCGCGCACCACAGACTGAGATTGAATTCGCGCTGCGGCTTTCGCCCGGTCACAGCGCTTATGGCGCGCAGGCGTGAGCGGCGCACCGATTCTCCAGTGTCGGGCTTTAGCAGGAACTCGCCGCGCTGAAGTTGTTCAACTTGTCGCGCCAGTGAAACTTTGCCCCGTTCTCTAACGCGCGAACGCCCCCGATCCTCTGGATCGCGCAAGGCGCGCCTCGTTCGCCCCGCTGTCCATGCCCCGTACTCCCTATATGGATCGACAGACGTGAGATGCGCCTCATCCGACGAAACACCGGCACGCGCTGGATAGCTGCGTGCCGTCAAAACACACTGTCGGACTGAGGGTAACCGTCAGTCTTTACTGCCTGATTGCAACCTCATGTTTTGCGTGTCGGCGTCCGCCCAGTCGCATTCCGCATGTGATAGTGCGACGCCAAAGACCCTTTATGGTCAACTTTGACCAGGCCAATGCGGCGGCACAAATCAATCAGGCGCTCGGTGCGCTCGACCGCTTTTTCTGCGTAGTGTTTGGGCGCGGGTTCAAGCCGCCTGACGAGTTTTCCCAGCACGATAATCGTGCTGGGAATCACAGGGTTGTCCGGTGTAGGCTCCAGTTCTGCTTCGGCCTCGCTCAGTGCGATCTTTAGGTCTTTCAGGACATCACCGTAAGCGGCCTCGCAGCCGTCCGCTGTACCGAGTTTGCGCACAGCGTCGAACAGGTGCGCCAACTGCTGACCGGTGACCACACCGGCAGTCGGTGAATCGCCTTTCTTCGTTTCGCTCATCGCTGTCCGTCCTCTAGCATTGGGAAGTTCACGGTGTTGCGGTCGTCGGTGTTCATAGACTTTCCCGACTTACCGGTACACGTATTCTTTAGACGCGTCACCGTCTGGCCGACGCCGCCCACTGGCAGGGTGGCGGTGCCATCCTTGCGGCTCGGTTTCGTCCGTCCCGTTCCAGGCCTCAAGTGCGTGCCATGCGGCGACATACGTTTGAAAACACCAACGGTCTCCATAACCTGAAGCGGTCAGATTGGCCAGGATTGCGTAGTTGAATCCGAGCCGCGTAATGCACGCGTCACGACCGCTGGCAAATTGCCGATAATCGGTATAGCCGTTCACGGTGCATATCGCTTGTGCGTCAAAGACAGACTTTGCCTAGTTTGTTGCCTGGAATGCGCAACTCACCGGCGCGCCTTGCGTTGGAAGCGTCGTCGGCACTCTTTCAATGATGAAATGTAGCTTTCGACGCGCTCGGGTCTCTGCATCCGGTCCGCAGAGACTCCCCTATGGCTCCCCTTAGCAAATAGGGGAAAATCTCTCAACTCTCAGGAGAAGCGCTGTGAGCCCTACCAGCTAAGAGTTTCATGGAGGTAGGGTTTGTCCGCACGTTGCCCCTGTGCGGTGCGGCACTTACTTTTCTTTGCCGCCGCCGCAAAGAAAGTAGGCAAAGAAAGCGGCTTCACACCGCCAGCTCATAAGCGGGTCCCCCGCACAGCCACGGTAGTGGTGCATCTGGAATCTGTGCCCTCGCACATTCAGCCCCAGTGACAAGGCCGTCATACTTCCGGCGGCGCTGCGCGCGCCGACATGGTACTTCTTCAAACCATCTACTTCGGTCTGCTTTTCTTTGGAGCGCAGTGCGCTCCAAAGCATCTGATTTTCGATTCCTTACTGCGGTGCTGGTGCTGGCTCCGGCAGCTTCTTGCCCGTGGGCGCGGGTTGGGCGGTCGGTGCCGCAGGCACCGCGCTCGACGCGGCCGCTGGGGCGCTCGGTGTGTCGCCCGGGTCCGTGTAGTTCGGTACGCCCGCCGGGGCGCCTGTGGCGCTTCCTGACGCGGCGTTCGGGGCCTCAGCGGCGTCGCCTGGGTCCGTGTAGTCGGGCACGCCGGTCGCTGCGCCCGAAGCGCCCTTGGCGGGCGCGGCTGCGCCGGAGTCGCCGCTCTCGTCGTTGTAGTTCGGGAGCGGGGCGGCGTTGTCGCTTGTGCCGCGCAGCCGCGCTTTGCGCTGTTGCGTATAGGCGTCGCGGACGAATGAATACTTGTCCAGCGCAGCCTGATCCAGCAGGCTGGATGCCCCCAGCAAGTCGGAACGTACGCTCACGAATTGCAGCACGTACAGCGGATTGCGTACCGCCGGCTCGATGTAGTTCAGCGGGTTGAACTTCACGTCCACCACCAGGCCCATGCTGTCACGCACCGTGCTTGGACCAAATAGCGGCAGCACAAGGTACGGGCCGGACGGAATGCCCCAGTGGCCCAGCGTCAGACCAAAGTCCTGGTGGTGCTTCGGCAGGCCAGCCGGCGTCGCCCAGTCGAGCAGGCCGCCGAGGCCGAAGGTCGAGTTGAACGCGAAGCGCACGATATCTTCCGTCGCGTCCGTGATCTTCAGTTGCAACAGGTTGTTGGCGGCGTTGGTCAGGTCGCCCAGATTCGAGAAGAAGTTGCTGACCGCGGTGCGCAAGGGCTGCGGCGTCACTTTCTGGTATCCCTTGGCGACCGGAACGGCGACGAAGCGGTCCAAACCGTCGTTGAACTTGAAAATCACGCGGTTGGCCGGCTCGAACGGGTCGCCCGGTTTGCGGTCGGGCCCGGTCGCGCAGCCAGAGATCAGCCCGGTGGCGGCGAGCGCCAGCACGGTGGTTCGCAGCTTCATGCCTAGATTCCTTTCTGCTTTCCGCGACGTTGGCGCGGCTTGCCCATCAGCACGGGTTGGAACACCACCGCACCGATCAGTGTGCAAAATAATGAGAGTGCCAGCAAGCGCCCCATACTCGACGTACCCGGATGGTGCGAAAGCCAGAGGCTGCCGAACGCCGTCGCCGTGGTCGCCGCGCTGAACAATACGGCATGCGTAAGGCTCGACTGTAAAAGGCTAGTCTGCCCGTGGCGCCACGCCATGACGAAGTAAATCTTGAATGCTACGCCCACGCCGAGCATCAGCGGTAACGCAATGATGTTCGCGAAGTTCAGCGGCATGCCGAACACCACGCACAACTCCAATGTCACCAGCGCCGATACCAGCAACGGAACCAGCGTGCGCAGCATGTCGCTGAGTCGCCGCAATGCAATCCACAGCAGAATCGCGATCGACAGCAAGGCCCAGCAGGCAGCCTGCAGGAAGGCCTTGATGATCGTGTCCGCGGAATGCAGGATCGAGATCGGACCGCCGATCGCACCCGGCTCCGCCTTCTTCACTGCGTGGGCGAAGCGGGCGAGCATCGCGTCGTCGTTCGGATCGACGCCGGGTTTGACCTTCGGCGCAATGTCGACGAGCGCGTGGCCGTCTTTCGAAACCCAATCCTTTGAGATCTCCTTGGGCAGGTTGTCGCGCGTAATCTCGGTGGGCTGCAGTAGATCCGCCAGTTGCTTCAGCGCGATGCGCAGCGGCTCGGACATCGCGGTTTCGGCACGGTCGCGCGTGGCGGCGTCGGCGGCGGCCAGCTTCTGCAGCGTGGCCGACAGATGCTTGGCTTCGGCGGCGCCCGGGCCCGGGTGATCGTCGGCGGCGAGCGAGAGCTGGTTCGACGCGCGCTTCAATGCGGCGACGCGCACCGCGTCCGTGGCTTGAGGGGCGGGCTGTTGCTGCAGCGCAGGCAAGAGTTGCTGTGCGGCACTCGCAATCAGCATCAGTTTTTGCTGCTGCTCGGCGGGAACGAAGCTGTCCAGCGTAGTCACGCGGCCCACTTCCGGCAGCGTGCGCAAATGGGCGGCCTTCTGGTCCGCATCCGCCAGCGTCGGCGCCAGCACATGAACGTTGTTGACCGCCGCTTCCGGCGAATCCTTCAGCGACAGCAGCGTCGCCATCGATTCCGTATGCGGGTCTTTCAAGTGCAACGGGTTGAAGTCGAAACGCAGATGCGTGAGCAAGGGCGTGGCGCCGATCACGACGAGCAGCGTGCCGATCAGCACCGGCTTGCGATGATGGTCGAGGAAATCGTCGACCGGGGCGAGTTGCTTGAAGCCGGGTGAAGCGGCTTCGCCCGGCGGGTTAAAGACCTTCAGCAGCGCCGGCAGCAGCGTCATGTTGGTGAAGTACGCGACGAACATGCCGACACCGGCGATCTCGCCCAATTCCGACACGCCGCGATAAGCCGTCGGCAGGAACGAGAAGAAGCTCAGCGCGACCGCCACGGCCGCGAGCGTCAGCGGCACGCCGATGCTGTGCGCGGTATGCATCAGGGCGGCGGAAAGGCGGTCGTCCCGATTGCGCTCCTCACGGTATTTGACGCCGAACTGCACGCCGAAATCGACCCCGAGCCCGACGAACAGCACCATGAAGGCGACCGAAATCATATTGAGCGCGCCGACCATCAGCAGGCCGAGCGCCGCGGTGATCGCAAGCCCGACGAACAGCGTGATGAACACGGCGAGGATCATGCGGCCCGAGCGCAGCGCCAGCCAAAGAATGACCAGTACGACGATGAAGGTGCCGATGCCGTTGAGGACGGCGCCGTCCTGGACCGACGCGAATTCTTCATCCGCGAGCGGCTGTTGGCCGGTCAGACGGACCGTGGCGCCGTAGCGCGTATCGAGATGCAGCGAAGCGGCGGTGGCGCGGATCGCTTTCGACGCGCTCGCGCCCGGCTCCAGCGCGTCGTAGTTCACAACCGGCTGCACCGTGACGAAGGCGCGCGCCGGATCCGTGGCGACGCCCTTGTCGACCAGCGCACGCCACGAGAACGCCGCCGGCTGGCCAGCCAGCACGCGGTCGAGCGTGGTGGCGCTTTGCGACAGCAGATGGCTCATGTCGGCCAACTTCACCTGCCCAAGCTGGAGCGGCAGCAACAGACTCGTGGTGAGCGTGCCGGCGAGGCCGGTCAGGCTCGGATCGTGCGCAAGTGCATTGACGAGCGGACGCGACTGGACGAGTTGCGAGGTCGTCGAGAGGACTTCATCGGTGGATGGGAACAGCAGGCCATTGTGTTCGAAGAAGGGGCCGCCGGCAGGTTGCGACACCGCGACGAACTCCTTGGAATCGGCTTTGAGCGCGGCCGTCAGCGCATTGGCCGCGGCATCGGCAAACTCGGGCGCGCGGGCTTCGACCACTACCAGCACCGTGTCGCCCCGGTCGGGGAACGCCTTGTCCATGGCGTTTTCGAGCGACGACCATTGCTTGTCGGTCTCGATGAGACGGCTGATGTCCGTGTTGATCTTGAAGTTATGGGCGACGTAGATGCTGCTCAGTATGGCGAGCACGACGGACAGGGCGATGATCCGTAACGGATGGCGCACCGAATAGGCGACGAGACGGACGATAGATGACTTCAGCATGTAGGCGGAGGGGGCCTTATCACGAGTGGTGTTTTTGACGAAAGTGCACAAGTATACAGAGCCGGAGCGAATCGGCTCCACTTCGGTAGCAAGGCAGGCTCCCGGGCGTCGAGGCTGGGGTGGGAACGCAATATCGGTATACTGGTCTATCCTGCTTTCGCCGTGGGCTCTTGAGCCAGCCGGCGCTTACTTTTTTGGGTTGTGGCGAGCGTATGAAACGTTATCTGTCTGCTTTTCTGGCTGCGGCCGTGGTGTCCACGGCCGCCTATGCGCAAAGCGCGCCTGATGCCGTGGTGAAGACTGCCGTTGAAGGCACCGTTGCCGCGATGAAGGCCGATCCGCAGGCGCGCGGTGGCGATATGGCCAAGATTACCGAGCTGGTTCAAACGCGCTTTGTGCCGGCTACCGATTTTCAGCGGACCACGCGAATCGCGGTAGGGAAGGCATGGAGTACGGCGACCCCGGAGCAGCAGAAGCAGTTATACGACCAGTTTACGCTGCTACTGGTACGCACCTATGCCGCATCGCTTTCGCAGTTGCGCGATCAGGACGTGAAGTTCAAGTTCTTGCCCGTCACGGTGCCGGCCGGCGCCAAGGACCTGGTGGTGCAGTCGCACGTGATCAGCAATGGTGGCGATGACGCCATCGATTACCGGCTGACCAAGGGTGCCAACGGCTGGAAAATTTACGACATCAACATGATGGGCGCGTGGCTGATTCAGGTTTATCAGACGCAGTTCGCCGATCAGATTTCCAAAGGCGGCATCGACGGGCTGATCAAGTTCCTGACTGCGCATAACGCCCGAAGCGGCGGCTAAACGAGCCCAAGTCGCAGGAAAAGAAAAAGCGCGGTGGCATTCAGGCCAGCGCGCTTTTTTTGCAATATATCCAGCAGGGAACGGACAAAACTGCATCAGGAGCGGCACTCAGCCGCCCCTCATAACAATTAATGCGCGGAAGCGGAAGCCGCCGTCTGCACCTTCTTGCCCGTACCCGCACGCCCGATCTCTTCCAGCTTGATTTCGACGTGGCGCGAGAAGACGTACTCGGCCGGACGTTGCTTATCCAGAGCAATGTCCTTCACGAAGGCACCCGAAGTCTTCGGACCGCGCAGGCTGACCTTCAATGCCTTCAACGGGTGCGCGACCGTATCCATCACGGCAGTCGCCTCGAAGCCGCAGTGCACCATGCAGTCCGCGCACTTCTCGTAGTTGCCCGTGCCGTACTTCTCCCACTCCGTGGTTTCCATCAATTCCTTGAAGGTCTTCACGTAGCCTTCGCCGACCAGATAGCACGGCTTCTGCCAGCCGAACACGGTACGCGCCGGGTTGCCCCAAGGCGTGCACTCGTAGGTCTGATTGCCGGCCAGGAAGTCGAGGAACATGCCCGACTGGCTGAACGACCAGTTCTTGCCGTTGTTGCCGCGCTTGAAAATCTCACGGAACAGCTGCTTGGTCTTGTCGCGATTCAGGAAGTGCTGCTGATCCGGCGCGCGCTCATACGCATAACCCGGCGAGACGGTGATGCCGTCCACGCCCATCGGGCCGAGCGTATCGAAGAAGGCGGCCACGCGTTCCGGCACGGCGTCGTTGAACAGCGTGCAGTTGATGTTCACGCGGAAACCACGGCGTTTCGCTTCCTTGATGGCGGCGACAGCTTTTTCGTACACGCCTTCCTGCGACACCGAGTGGTCGTGCGCTTCCTTATCGCCGTCGAGGTGAACCGACCAGACGAAGTACGGATTCGGCTCGTAGTCGTCCATCTTCTTTTCCATCAGCAATGCATTCGTGCACAGGTACACGAACTTCTTGCGCGCGATGATGCCCTTCACGATCTGCGGCATTTCCTTGTGCAGGAGCGGCTCGCCGCCTGCGATCGACACCACCGGTGCGCCGCATTCGTCGACTGCGCCAAGGCATTCTTCGAGCGACAGACGTTGATTCAGGATGGGATCCGGATAATCGATCTTGCCGCAGCCATTGCAGGCAAGATTGCAGCGGAACAGCGGTTCCAGCATCAATGCGAGCGGGTAGCGTTTGTTGCCAGACATATGCTGGCGCATGATGTAGGCGCCGACCCGGACTTTCTGTAGCAGCGGAATAGACAAGACGTCCTCCTTAAACTTCGCGTGCAGCGAGTGGTTGCATCAGTTTCGATGGCAACTTGAATTCGACTTTTTCTTCACGGCCCGCCATCGTCGTGACATCGACGGGCCCCAATGCGCGCAGCGCATCGATTACGTTCTTCACCATTTCTTCCGGTGCCGAAGCACCGGCCGTAATGCCGACAGTTTGCACGTTGGCAAACCACTCCGGCTTTACTTCCGAACCGTCGGCGACGAGGTAACTCGCCACGCCGGTTTCGCTGCCGATTTCGCGCAGCCGGTTCGAGTTCGAACTATTGGTCGCGCCCACCACCAGCAGCACATCGACTTCTTTGCTCAACTCGCGCACCGCCGCCTGGCGATTTTGCGTGGCGTAGCAGATGTCGCGCGTGTCGGGACCGACGATGTCGGTGAAACGGCGCAGCAGGGCGTCGATGATGCCACGTGTGTCGTCGACCGACAGCGTAGTCTGCGTGACGTACGCAAGCGGCGTATCGAGCGGCAGGTCCAGCTGGGCGACCTCGGCCTCGCTCTGCACCAGCAGCACCTTGCCGGGGATTTGGCCGATCGTGCCTTCCACTTCCGGATGGCCGGCGTGGCCAATCAGAATCAGGGTACGACCCGCCGCCACATATTGGCGTCCTTGCACGTGAACCTTGGTCACGAGCGGGCAGGTTGCGTCGAGCACGTCGAGGCCGCGCTGTTCCGCGTCGCGCTCGACGGTCTGCGCGACACCGTGCGCGCTGAAAATCGCCACGGCGCCATGCGGCACTTCATCGAGTTCTTCGACAAAGCGCGCGCCTTTCTGGCGCAGGTTGTCCACCACGTGGCGATTGTGAACAATCTCGTGGCGAACATACACGGGCGCGCCGTGTTGCTGTAATGCGCGATCGACGATTTCGATTGCACGAACAACACCCGCACAAAAGCCGCGGGGTTGAGCAAGGATGACTCGCATAAATTGGCGAACTCCGACTGACGCGGGTTTCGAAGAAGCCGGTAAATCTGACTTTATCGCCGCGACCATCTATCTAGTTGACGTCTTGAGCCCCGGCGACGAGCCGGTACAGCAAAACCAAACGCGCATTCTAACGCTATCAGGCCGCCTTTGCTCTGACAGGCCCGTCAGGGTGTTGGACTGCCGCCGCGCCGCGGGTGCGCCGTCCAGCGTTGTATCCAGGGCGCATGACGGCATGATGCGGTTGGCGGTGCACGGCTGGTAATGATTACACGCTGGATTGCAGGCTGCACCGGTTTAACGGAACCCTTAAACTACGTGGTCCTGCGGCCCATATTGGCTGCCGCATTACAGAATGGTTTCGAGGCTCGCTGGATGGACGTCGATCAATACGAAAATTTTCCGGTCGCGAGCGTATTGCTGCCAAAGGCGCTGCGCGCGCCTGTCGGCATTATCTATCAGGTTGTCCGCACCGCCGCCGACATCGCCGATGAAGGCGACTGGAGCCCGGCCGAGCGGCATGCCCGCCTCGCCGACTTTCGCGCCGGCCTCGACGCGGTAGCGCAGCGGCGTGCGGCACCGGTGCACCCGCTGCTGTTCGGCAAGCTCGCCAGCGTGATCGCGCAGTATAAACTGCCGCTCGCGCCGTTTTACGATCTGCTCCACGCCTGCGGTCAGGACATCGACAACAACCGTTACGCGGACCGGGCCGCCTTGCTCGACTATTGCCGCCACTCGGCCAGCCCGATTGGGCATCTGATGCTGCATCTGGTGGGCGCCGCCACGCCGGAGAATCTCTCCGACGCCGATGCGATCTGCACGGCGTCGCAACTGATCAGCTTCTGGCAGGACGTCGCCGCCGACTGGAAAAAGGACCGCCTGTATCTGCCCCTCGCCGATCTGCGGCGCTTTAACGTGACCGAGGCGCAGATAGAGGCAGGCGTCGTCGACGATGCATGGGTCAAGCTGATGGCCTACGAGATTTCGTTTGTCCGGGCCACGCTGGTACGCGGCGCGCCGCTCGCGCTGCGGATTCCCGGACGGCTGGGCATCGAGCTGTGCGGCGCGATACACGGCGGCCTGCGTATCCTCGAGCGAATCGAGAAGGCCGGCTACGACGTGTTTGCCGAGCGGCCGGCGCTCAACACTTTTGACTGGTGCGTCGTCGCGATACGCACTGTGGTGATGCGCCTGTCGCGGCGCGTCGGCGTAGAAGCGGGTTCACTCGAGGGTAATGCTTAATGGTGGTGGTTCTGTTTCTTCTTTCCTGTCTTTCCCTGCTGATCTGGTGCGTGTTGCTGTTCGCGCGCGGCGGTTTCTGGCGGGCGCGTCCCGCCACGCTGCTGAAGCTCGACCCGCGTGAAACGTGGCCTGCGGTTGCCGCCGTGGTGCCGGCACGTAATGAAGTCGATGTGATCGCGCAAGCCGTCACCACCCTGCTCGAGCAGGACTATCCCGGCGAATTTCATGTGATCGTGGTGGACGACCACAGCACCGACGGCACCGCCGATGCTGCCCGCGCGGCCGCATTGCAACTGCAATGCCCGGACCGCCTGACGGTGCTGAGCGCGAAGCCGCTGCCGCCGGGCTGGTCCGGCAAGGTGTGGGCGCAGTCGCAAGGGATCGAGGCGGTGCGCACGCTTGGCCTGCCGGCCGATTTCCTGCTGCTCACCGACGCGGACATTGGCCATCCGGCCGACGCTGTGACGCAACTCATGGTCCGTGCGGACGCGGAAAAGCGCGACCTCGTTTCGCTGATGGTTCGTCTGCGCTGCGATTCGTTCTGGGAGAAGGCGCTGATTCCGGCCTTCGTGTTTTTCTTCGCCAAGCTGTACCCGTTCTCGTGGGTCAACAACCCGCGCAACCGCACGGCTGCGGCTGCGGGCGGTTGCATGCTGGTCCGGCGCAGCGCGCTCGAAGAGGCGGGCGGCATCGAGTCGATTCGTGCCGAACTGATCGACGATTGCAGCCTCGCCGCGCGGATCAAGCATCGCGGCACGGGGCGTCATCCGATCCGGCTGGATGTGGCGGCGCGCAGCGTGTCGCTGCGTCCTTACGATAGCTGGCGCGATATCTGGAACATGATCGCGCGCACCGCCTTTACGCAGTTGCATTACTCGCCGCTGCTGCTGGCGGGCACCTTGCTGGGCATGGCGATCATCTACCTGATACCGCCCGCGGCCGCGCTGGTGCTCGGACCGCTGGGCTGGCCTGCGTGGCTTGCGTGGGCGCTAATGTGCTGCGCGTATGCGCCGATGCTCGGCTATTACCGCCGCTCGCCGCTGTGGGCGCCGTTTCTGCCGCTGGTGGCGCTGTTCTATGTCGGTGCGACGTTTGCCTCAGCGGTGCGTTACTGGCGCGGCAAGGGCGGGCAATGGAAGGCGCGCGTGCAGGCGCCGGTGCAGGAGCGCTAAAAGTCGTAAATCCATCGATTTATCGGACGAAAAGAAAAACGGCGCCCGAGGGCGCCGTTTTTTACGTCAGGCTTGCCTTTGTATCAGGCCTTGCTGAGCATCATGTACATCTGGATCACCATGTCGGGTGAGAACGTGAACGGCACCCAGCCGTGACCAGTGTGGCGCATGACCAGCAGGCGATCGCCATTCGACTGCTTCTGCACGGCCATGACGGGATTTTTCGTCGAAACGAAGCGCCAGCCCGGCGGGATGCCCGGCGGCGGTTCAGGCGTCATCGAGGCGCGCGCGTTCGACAACTCTTCGATCAATTGCCCGACCTGTTCGGCACGCAGCGCCACCGTCTGACCGCCGATGGTCATGGTGATCTCGTTCTGTGCGGGGCGGTTGATTTCGAGTGTGGGTTGCAACCGGGCGGCCGGTTCTCCGGCGGGCGCAGGTGCGGACTCCGCGGCATCTACCGCTGCGCTCGCGGCTTCAGGCGCCACGCGCTCCGCTGCCGCTGCTGACGCGGCATGACTGGCTGCCGGCGCTTCTTGCGCCGTGACGTTTGCGGATGTCTCGGGGATGTTTTCGGCCTGCGGGGCCACGACAGCCTGGATGAGCTGATCGACGCCCACTTCCAGCGCGCCGAGCTGTTCGTGAAGATTCATGCGGGGTTTCTCTGGTAAGACCTACGATTCTAACTGCTGCGCGTAGGCTTTTACCTGTCGCTAACACAGTGACGTTGTAACAAAATGCGTGCAGGTCACGCCGGAACGCGGGCTTGACCTGCGTGACTTGCGTGACCTCGGTGGTGCCGCCGAAGCGGCCCGCTGCTGTTTGCGCGGCTGATCGATCCTGCCCGCGTCTGGGCTTTATCAGGCCTTGTTCAAGTATCCGGCCTGCCTGAACCAGTCGAGCGCATCGCTTAAGCCCTCGCGATAAGGCCGTGCGTGATAACCGAGCTCGCGTTCCGCCTTCGCCGACGTGAAGTACATCTTGTTCTTCGACATCTTCAGACCGTCGACGGTGAGAAACGGTTCGCGCTTTGTGATCTTGGCGACGGCTTCGGCGCCCGCGGCGAGCGGATAAAGCGGCCAGCGCGGCAAACTCAGCGTCGGCGCTTTGCGCCCGGTCAGCGCCGCGATATCCGCGAGCATTTGTTGCAGCGGCAGATTCTCACCGCCAAGAATGTAGCGTTCGCCGATCTTGCCGCGCTCAAGCGCGAGGAAATGGCCGGCCGCCACGTCATCCACATGCACGAGGTTCAGCCCCGTATCGACGAACGCGGGAATCTTGCCGAGCGCTGCTTCGACGATGATGCGCCCGGTCGGCGTCGGCTTGACGTCGCGCGGACCGATCGGCGTGGACGGATTGACGATCACCGCCGGTAGGCCGTCCTCGGCGATCATGCGCTCCACCGCGCGTTCGGCCAGCACCTTGCTGCGCTTGTACACGCCGATCGCCTGGTCGGCTTTGAGCGGCGAGGTTTCGTCGGCGGATTGGCCGGAGCTGGTCACTTTCAGCGTGGCCACGCTGCTCGTGTAGACGATACGTTCGACCCCTTCCTTCAGCGCCGCGCGCATGGTCGCCTCGGTGCCTTCGAGATTCGAGCGCTCGATTTCGCTCGGGTCCGGCGCCCACAGGCGGTAGTCGGCCGCCACGTGCAGCAGATAGCGCACGCCGCGCAGCGCATTGCGCATCGACGCTTCGTCGCGCATGTCGCCGACCACGATTTCCGCGTCGAGCGCCTCGACGTTCTTGCGCGGACTGGTGGCGCGCACCAGCACGCGCACCTTGAAACCCTTCTGCTGCGCGATGCGCGCCACCGACGAGCCGACGAAGCCGGATGCGCCGGTTACGAGCACGAGATCGCGATTCTGTTCGGTCATTCTGTTTCATTCCCTGCGTGACAGTCGACGGATTGTACGTGTCGCGCGTGCCGCGTGGCGCGCCGGGCGGTACAGATGCGCGGGCGAACTGAAACGTGGCCGAGCATTCTCGTCGCGGCGCGACTAGAATGCCGGCTTGAAAGAATTGCGAGGAGAGGACGGCATGGCCCCGGATCTGGATCAGCGGATCGAAACGTATTACGTGCGGGTGCGTGGCACCGTGCAGGGCGTGGGCTTTCGCCACGCCACTGTGCGGCAGGCCCACGCGCTCGGTATCAAGGGATGGGTGGCGAATCTCGACGACGGTTCCGTCGAAGCCATCTTGCAGGGTTCGGCCAACCAGGTCGACCGGATGCTCTCGTGGCTGCGTCACGGGCCGCCGGCGGCGCGCGTGACCGAAGTGACCGGCGAAGAGCGCGCCACCGAAAAGCGCTACGAACGGTTCGAGCAGCACTGAGCGGCGCGAGCCGCGCTCAACGCGCGACCAGCAGGCTCTCCGCAAAGCCCCAGCCGTCTTCGATCCATTGATGGCTGCATACGAAGCCCGCATCGTCTGCGATCGTGGGCACCTCGTCCGCGCGATATTTGTGGCTGCTCTCGGTCCAGATCGTCTCACCTGCCTTGAGCGAGACCGTCAATTGCGCGGCGCCAACGTGCGCGGTGAGATCGCGCTTCGCACGCAGATGCATTTCAATGCTGCGCGCGTCCGGATTGAAGCGCGCGACGTGCTCGAAGGCATCGAGCGGGAAATCGCCATCGAGTTCGCGATTGATGCGCGCCAGCAGATTCAGATTGAACGACGCGGTTACGCCGACTGCGTCGTCGTAGGCGGCTATCAGCACCGGCGTCGGTTTGATCAGGTCCGTGCCGAGCAGCAGCGCGTCGCCGGGCGCAATCATGTTGCGGATATCGCGCAGAAAACGCGTTGCCGCGAGTCTGCCGAAATTGCCGATCGTACTGCCAAGAAACAGAACGAGTAAGCGCTCGTCCGCTGCGCGGTTCCTGCTCACTTCGGCCAGTCCCGCCAGGTAATCGCGTTCATAACCGACGATCGAGATGCGCTCGATGTCGCCGAGTTCGCGCCTGCACAACTGCAACGCGCTGCGCGAAATTTCAATCGGGCAGTAAGAAGTGGGGCGCTTTTTACACAGCGCCTCCAGAATGCGCCGCGTTTTGCGGCCGCTGCCGCTGCCCAGTTCGGCAACGGTCACGTCATGCGGCAAATGCGCGACGATATCCGCCGCGTGCTTCGTCAGCAACTGTTCCTCGGCGCGTGTCACGCCGTATTCGGGCAAAACGGTGATCACTTCGAATAGGGCGGAGCCGACTTCGTCATACAGATACTTCGACGGCAGTTCTTTCTGCGGCGTGTGCGTGAGTCCGGCGCGTACGGCGGCGGCAAAGGTCGCGCGGAATAGATCGGGCGACGCGTCGTGCGATAGGGCTGGCTGGGTCATGCTGGCTCCAGTAGTCACATTCGATGAGCGGGATTGCTGGCCGGGCGGTGGCACGCGCGGTGAAACGAAGTTGCTGCGTGCCGCGGGAAAGAAGGGCTGGCTCAAGTCCGTATGGACTGCCTTTACCGGCCCGGCTCGTTGATGCTGCAGATGACGGTTGCAAATGACGGCTGACCGTTACTACGAATATCCGTGATGTCCCGGATGAGGTCGCAAACGGCGTCGCCAGACTTCGAAGCAAGATTCGCGCTTGAGCAACTGCACAGGAAATTGCCGGCGTTGCAGTTGCAGATCGGCCACGCGCACGTGAAGTTATGTTCTAGTGCATCGGCGCACGATGCGCACGGGGAAAATTGCTGCTTCCTGCAATGAGCGAACGGGCACGTTGGTCGCGAACCCGTCTAGAATGCCCGCTTACGTTCGCTTACGCCCGCTTGCATCGCCTGCCGAAGACAAAAGCGCAGCGCCGATTCACACCACAAGACGCGCTGCCAGATCGAGAGACTTCACTTCCAATGACAATCATTAGACGCGCGCAGCCCCATGCTGCGCCGCACACACCTGCACCGCACGCCAAGGCAACTGCATCACGGGCCGCGCAATGAACCAGTATGACCCAAAGCGCGGTATTGCGCTGTCCGTCGGCGCGTCCGCGATGTTTGCTTTACTGTCCGCTTACGCCAAGCTGCTTGCGCCGTTGAGCGGCCTCGACATTTTCGCGTGGCGCATTGTGTGGACCGTGCCCGGCGCGCTGCTGCTGATCGTATTGCGCAAACGTCTGCCCATTCTTCGGCAACTTCTTTACCGTATGGTGACGCAGCCGAGGCTTGCCATCGCGATGGGTGTCAGCGCGGTTCTGCTGGGTGCGCAACTGTGGGTGTTTCTATGGGCGCCGTTGCACGGGCGCATGCTTGAGGTCTCGCTTGGTTATTTTCTGCTGCCGCTCGTGATGGTGCTGGTGGGACGCTTCTACTATCACGAGCGCCTCGACGGTTTGCAGTGGCTCGCTGTGATCTGCGCCGCGTTGGGCGTCGCGCACGAACTGTGGATGACGGGTGCCTTTTCGTGGCCCACCTTGCTCGTCGCACTCGGCTACCCGCCGTATTTCGTGCTGCGCCGCAAAATCAACCAGGATTCGCTCGCCATGTTCACGGTGGAAATGTGCTTGCTATTGCCGGCTGCGGCTGTGTTCATCTTCATTGGCGGGTCGCTGGCGATGATCGGCGGACGTGTCGATATGTGGTGTCTGTTGTTGCCTGGCCTCGGCGCGCTCAGCACGCTTGCGCTCGCTTCGTATCTGAAGGCGAGCCGTTTATTGCCGGTCGCGTTGTTCGGCATCCTCGGCTATGTCGAACCGGTGTTGCTGGTGTTTGTTTCGATCACGTTGCTTGGCGAGACGCTCAACGCCGCGCAGTTGGCCACCTATATTCCGATCTGGATCGCAGTTGCGCTGACGGCATTGCATAGCGTGCGGCTCGTTCGGTTCGCGCCGCGTTGAGTTTATGGCGCCGAAGGCGCAGCGCTTTAGCGGTGCACCGCTGCGCGATCCGCATTGATACGCGTCGCGCCGACCTGCGCTTCGATCGCTTCGCGCAGCGCCGGCCGCCAGCCGAAACCGAACAACGCTTCAGCGAGCACGAATAGCGGTCCGATCAGCAGGCCGATCACGTCGTCGACAAAAGCCGGCTTGCGATGTTCGTAGGCGACATGGCCGACGAACTGAAACACCCAGCCGATCACGAAGAGGCCGATGCCCGAGGCGAGCCAGGTGAGCGTAGCTTGCGCGGCGAGCCATTGTCCGCACGCGACGCACAGTGCCGACACCACGGCCATCATCACGCCGAGTGGCACGTCGAGCACGAGGTAATAGATAGTCGCCGCGACGAACAATACCCACGCTGGCGACAAGGTAAACGGCAGCGCGGCCAGGCCGAAAGCCGGCCGGCTCAACAACACCGCCAGCGCCAGCACGATCATCGGAATACCGACGAAATGCGTGGCGATGTTGCGCCGGTCGCGATGGTAGGCCGCGTATTGCGTAAGCTGTTGTGTCAGCGTTCTCATGGATGCCGCTCCTCAATCAAAGTCAGCATAATCGCGGGCAGCGGAATTTGAAACCATCGGGTAGCCGACAATCGGGCACGGATACCGTCCTATGACTGCGAGTTTTTCATCGAATGAGCTTGCCGCGCTGCTGGCGCGCAGCGCGTGGTTTCGCTCGGCGCCTGCTGCCATGCAGGCGCAGCTGATCCAGGCGGGGCGTATCGTGCGCCTTGCTGCCGGTGAACGGCTTTTCACGCGTGGCGATTCCGACGATGGCCTCTATTGTGTGCTCGACGGGCTGATGCGAATTGGCGCGGCGAGTTCGGCCGGCAAGGAAGCCTTGCTTGCGGTTATCGAGCCGGTTAACTGGTTCGGCGAGATCGCGCTGTTCGATAACCGCCCGCGAACCCACGACGCGTATGCCGAGCGCGATGCCGAGTTGTTTCATGTGCCGCGTGCGGCGCTTGCCGCGCTGCTCGAACGCGCGCCCGAGTACTGGCATGCTTTCGGTTTGCTGTTGACGCAAAAACTGCGCCTCGCTTTCGACGCCATTGAAGAGGCCGCCTTGCTGCCCGCCGCGCCGCGCGTGGCGCGGCGCTTGTTGCTGATGGCAGGCGGCTACGGCGAACCCGGTGCAATACGGCGCGTACTCAAGGTGCCGCAGGAGGACCTGGCGATGATGCTGGCCTTGTCGCGGCAGACGATCAATCAGGTGCTCAAGCAATTCGAAACGCAGGGCGCGCTGAAGTTGCGTTATGCGGAAATCGAAATCGCCGATGTGCAGAAACTCAGCGCGCTAGCCGATCTGAATCCGGCCGCGGACTGATCGAATCAGGTCGCGCACGACGACGCGTCTTTATAAGCATTTTACGGCGCACCCCTATTTCTTTGGCGATTCGCTACACCAAGCCCGGTAAGGTCTAGCCACCCCGGTCAGGAAGCGAAAATATGCATGGAAATAGCGCTCTGGATAGTGTGCAAACACAACACGATCCTGGTTCGAAATTCGGCCTGAAGACCCTGTTCGCGGCAATCGTCTTCTCGCTTGCCGCTGCCTCCCACGCGGCCGACGCGCAATCGACGTTGGCCGCGCCAACTGCCGCGAGCGACTCAACACCTGACTCCGGCTTGCCGGCGCTCAGCGATATCACCGCCATGCTGCGTGCGCAGTTTCGCGTCGCCCCGCTGGAATCCATGAAGATTGCGCGCGCGGTATTGAGCGAAGCCGACCGTCACGCCATCTCGCCGGTCTTGCTGCTTGCCGTGATGTCGGTCGAGTCGAGTTTCGATCGCCACGCGCTCAGCAACGCGGGTGCGCGGGGACTCATGCAAGTGTTGCCCGCGGCGCATCCTCAATTGATTGCGGGCACAACCGACTTGTCCGATCCGGCGATCAACGTGCGGATCGGCACGACCATCTTGCGTGCTTACCTTGACGAGAGCGGTGGCGATCTCGACGCCGCGTTGCTTCGCTACAGCGGCGGCGGCCGCGGGTACGCGCGGCGTGTCGTGCTGCGGATGCAGCGCCTGGACGCAAGTTTGCGCCACGAATGATTAACGCATTCGTGGCGCATGTGTTTCTGCTTTAGCGCTTTTAGCTCATCGCCCCGGCGAACTCGGCGCGCAGATCTTGCAACCTGTCGCGTGCAGTGCTCAGACGTTCAACGAGTTGTGCCGAAGCGCGCGTGATCGGCATACGCGTTTCGTCGGTCATGGCATGGTCGAACGCCAGCATTGCCTTGATCGCGGACGGGTTAGGCGCCGCGAATAGCAGACGCAACACGGGCAGCAGGCTGGCGAACAGGTTGCGTTCATCCTGCTCGCGGTCGGCATGAATCAATTCCTGTACTGCGACCAGAAGATCCGCGCAGACATGCGCGCTGGCCAGAATGCCGCCTGTGCCGCCGTTGTGCAGGCAGTCGTCCAGCGCTTCGTCGGTGCCGCACAACACGTTGATCGGCAGCCCGCGCAGCTTGCTGAAGTGTTCCTTGACGCATTCCTTGATCGCGACAATGTTGCCGTGCTCGACCAGGCGCGCCACCGTGTCCGGTGCAATCGCAACGCCGGTCCGATGCGGCACGTCGTACAAAACGATTGGACGTTCGGTCGCGAGTGCGGCCTGTTCGAAATGCCATTGCACGCCAGCCTGATCCGGACATACGTACGACGGTGGCGAAATCAGATAACCCGCGCAGTCCCAGCGTTCATAACGCTGGATATCATGCAGGACGTCGCGCGTACTCGAGCCGCCGACGCCAATCAGCGTCGGCAAGCGGGAGCCGATTACATCGCTCAGCGCCTGCAATACGGTGAGGCGTTCGGATTCCTGTAACAAAGCGGCTTCGCCCGTCGTGCTCAAGGCAACAAAACCGCTGATTTCCGTGCTCAGGTAGTAGTCCGCGAGGCGTTGCAACGCGTCGACGTCGACTTCGCCATTACGCAGCGGGGTAACGATAGGCAACCAGATACCTGAAAACATGGTTAGCGAGCCTTTGCGACGGCATGGCGGCGCTTCAGTGGTCCGATCAGTGCGGCGGGGAGTGTCGAGATCAGCGTATGCAGGGTGAAGTCGAGGTCGTCGAGTGCGATATCGAGTTGCACGCGTACTTCTTCACGTACGGCTTCCGTGCTGACCACGTATACGCCGAGCGGAGAATGAAGCAGTGTGCGCAGTTGGGTGCCGGGAAGATCGTGCGGCGGATGGGGCAGGGTTACTTGCAAGCGGGCGCGAGCCGTGGGGAAAGGAATGACATTGTTGCGTTGGGCCGGCGGCGCGCTGAGCGGCTGCGTTTCGAAGCTGTCGATTGATTGCGTGAGAGCCATTTAATGCGGCGTTCGTTGACGCCATGGTTGATCAGGACAGTTCGAGATTAGACGTCTACGGGTAAACACAGTGCAAAAATTGGGGCCCCTGACGAAAAAAAGGCGAGTCGCAAGACTCGCCCTCCCTGAACGGCACAGTTCGGCTTCGATTAACTACGCATGCGTGGCCGGTGCGTGCCGAAAACCGATCACGTGTTATTGCGTCTTTGTCGCGTCGGTCTTTGCGCCGTCGGCTTTTGCCGGGGCATTGCTGGCCTCTTTCGCACTCTCCGTCTTGGTCTTGCTTGCGCTTGTGTCGCCAGCGGTCTTCTTGGTGGCTTTATGCGTCTTCGCCGTATGCGTGGCGGAAGCCTTCTTCACATGCGCCTTCGTCGCGGCCTTGGTCGGCGCTTTCGTTGCCGCCGTGCCTTCATTCGCGGCGCCGGTTTGCACGGCGGTGCTCGCCTTCAGATTCGCCTGGCCGGCGGGTTGCGTTTGTGCGGGTTGCGCGGCCGACGGCGCTGCGGTTTGTGCGAATGCGGTCGACACGACGAGAGCGGAAGCGAGAGCAGCGAAAAGCGTCTTCATGATGTAACTCCTGGTTGAACCGGTTGTTCTTTGTGTCGCGGCTGAAATGTTTCAGCGCTGCCGGTTTAACGTTGAGCGGAAGACAGCAGTTGACGATGCTCTGGTGACAAAACGTAACGGCGGATACAGATCGGGGTGCTGAATCAATCAGAGCCGTTTCGGTGAACGCACTATTGAAACGGATTCTGCACAACGCCCGGTTTCGCATCCGGCTCGTCCTTCACCTTCGCGGGCAGATCGGCCTGCGCCTGCAACGCAGCAACGACCGCGTCGATCGCTTCTTTCAATGCCAATGCCGCCTTCAGCCCGCGCTGGTCCCGCGTCAGTTCCAGCGTGCCATTCAACACCACGCGCGCGGTGCCGTTGCTGACGGTGAGTGCATCGCCCTGGATGTTCAGCACGTCGTCATCGTTCGAATAGGGTTTAAACACCTTTCAGTCCTCCCGGTCGCTGGTCTTTGAGATTCTCCGGAATACCCGGAAAACGGATGCCCGAGGCCGCCTCGAGTTCGTGAATCGTTCGGATGTCGTAACGGTTGGTCGAGACATTGTCCACTACCACCGCGAACGCCATTTTGCGGGACGGCACGTAGACCACCTTGAACAATTGCGTCGGCACGAAGACGCGGGTCGGTCCGATGGTCTGCAGTTGCTGGCCGCTGAAAATCGGCCCGGTGACGACATACGTATCGTCGTACGACGTCGCGATCTTGCGCACCGACGTTTCGATACGCGCCCACAAGCGCTGATTGTTCTCGCGGTTCTGCGGCACGACGTTGGCCAGCGAAAACGATTGTGCCATCGCTTCCTGCGTCCAGCGATTGCCCGCCGGGCTCATATGCCCGCGATCGAAACCGCTGCGCTTGTAGTCCGCGAGCGTGGCGCCTTCGCCGTCAGGCAAACGCGCGTCTTCGAAAAATTTGTTGGTGCGGATCATGTCTTTGGCGGCTTCGATGTGGTCGCGCGTCAGATGCTCGGCGGACCATAGCGGACCATGCGTGATACCCGAATGCAGCACCGCGAAATCGCTGTAGCAAAGCATGCGCGTTTTTGGTGCCATCTTCTGATTGGTCAGAACCGGCCATTGCGCATTCGGGGTGAACTGGGTGCAGGAGGGCGCCGCGCTCGCATGAGCGGCAACGGCGAATAGCAGACAGGCAAACCACTTCTTCATGTGTAAGTCAGTTGAAGGATCGGGGGCGCAAGTATAGCGTCGCGAACCCTCATCGAGCGACGTGGAACGCAGCGGAACACGGAAGGTAGAAAGCTTTTTGTGCGGCGCCAGCAGCGATAAAAATGCCGCGCGCGGAAGAAAAGGGAGAAGCGAAAGAAACGCAGGCGCAAAGCCTCAAAAGCTTTGCACAAAAAAAACGGGCCGCTTTGCAGCGACCCTAATGCGTGGATTTCCAACTCTACGCATGCAAACTTAAGAAGGACTTAAGCCGGCATAGCGCAGAGCGAGGCGTGCGTTGAAGATCGAACCCGCGCACGAATCGTTGACCGCGCCCGCAGCGCGGCGTGCGTAAAAAATTCGCCTAACGAAAAAAGCGCTCGAACCTAATTACCGAACACGCTGTGTTCGGCATGCACGTTCTGGCGATCGACGGCTTGCAGGCGCCAGAAGCCGTTGGTCGGCGCGCGCGTGGGCAACGCTGTCCAGGCTGCGGCGCCTTGCGCCGCGCTCACGCGTTGCTTGCGGTCGACGTGCAAGCCGCGCAGCGTGCACAGCGGTGCATCCGTGCTCGGCGCACAGAGGGTGGTCACGCCATTCTCGTCGTGTAATTCGCCCCAGGGGGGCAGATCGATCCCTTGATGTGCTTCCCTTGACCACCGATGTTCGTCGGTGTCGAGCCATAGCACAGCGTAATCGTGGCTGACGGTGGGATCGGAACCGTTGATGAGGATGGTCAGGCGCATGGCAGGTTCCGTACAAAGTGCGAAGTAATGCTTTATCAGTCTATGTCGCAGCGCGTGTTATGCAAGGCGAAAAAGGAATCGCGATCGGATGCGAAAAAACGTACGCGCGATGAATGCGGCTGTACGATAGCCGCGTCTGGGAGATCATCCGTGGAGGCGTGCCATGCTGCGTCGATGTCTGCAATTCTCGATGGTGGCAGGATGCCCGGGCGCGGGATCGACCCTCGCTGCCGCAGCGGATAGCGCTTCGTTCGCTGCGCCGGCGTCCATCGTCTACGTGGCCGACTTCGAACTCGACGCGTCCAGCGTGACGCCCGACAGCGGGCCGGGGCAGCGTGTGCGCCGCCTGCGCGGTCTTTTGCCGACCGGCCCCGGGCCGCTCGGCAAGGACAAGAATCCAGAAGAGCACGCAAAGGACATCGTGAACGAGATGGCGGATGCGCTCACAGCCGATCTGAAGCAAGGCGGCGTCGACGCGCGCCGCCTTGTGCCCGCGCAGCCGCTGCCCACCGCGGGCTGGCAGGTGCGGGGCGTATTTCTGAGTGTCGACGACGGCAATCGTCTAAGACGCGCGATGGTCGGTTTTGGTGCGGGTCAGAACGATATTCAGGTAGCGGTATCGTGCGACAGCCTTGGCGCGGCCGATTTGCCGCCGCTCTATCAGGCCGTCGAAGAAGCCGATAGCAAGGGCAAGCCCGGTGCAGTGATCAAGCTCAATCCGTACGTGATCGCGGCCAAGTTCGTGATGGCGGGCGGCGATGAGAAAAAGACGATCAGGAAAACCGCGCAGCAGATCTCGGATTCGGTGATTGCGAAACTGCACGGGGTGGCGCAGTGATCGATGCGCCGTCGCTCACCCCTTAGAGACAGGTAAAAACGGCTTAGGCCAGGTCCAGCGTACCGGTCAAATCGCCCAGCGGGGCCAGGCCATTCTGCGCGAATGCCCGATCTCGCGCGACTACCCCATCGAGCGGCGCCAGCCCATGCACGCGGCTAATCAGACGAAGAATCGAATTGGTGTCGTACACCGTATGGTCGACATAGCCCTTCCGTGCCAATGGCGAAATCACCAGCGCCGGAACTCGCGACCCCGGCCCCCAGCGGTCGCCTTTCGGCGGCGAGACCGGATCCCACCAGCCGCCGTTCTCGTCGACCGTGACGACCACGACCGTATTGGCCCACTGCGGCCCGCGCTGAATATGTTCGATCACGTTAGCGATGTGACGGTCTCCCGACGCGACGTCCGCATACCCCGCGTGCATATTCAGGTCGCCCTGCGGTTTGTAGAACGTGACTGCCGGCAGGCGCCCGGCATCGATATCCGCAATCAGGCGGTTGGTGGAAGCGTCGTCGCCGAGGCCCGCGTCGCGCAGATACTTGCGCCGCGCGGCCGTGCCCGGCGCGTAATTGGCGAAGTAGTTGAATGGCTGATGGTGGTACTGGAAGTCGGGCACCGCGCCCGTGTCCTGATGCTCCAGCGCGTACTGCCACGCACCGCTGTACCACGCCCAGTCGACACCTTTTTCCGTCAGACGGTCGCCGATCGTCGCGTAGTTTTGCGGCGGCATGACGCGCGGATTCGAGGGGTCGGCAAACGCGGGATTGCCGCCCTCGGCCGGCCGCACATTGCTCGGCTGGTAAGGCGGCGCCATGGTGTTGACGGCGTAGCCGTCGGGCGTAAATGCGCCGTCGTTGACGAATTTCGGCGGCCCGTCGAGCGCGGACGCGGGCGAGTCCGGCGCCGGCTTGAGCCGTGTGCCGGTCGGATCGTCGCCGTCGACCACCGAGACCATTTTCTTCGCCGGACTGTTATGGATGTCGGGATAGAAGGGCGCCTGTGCCGAGATCAGGAAGATGTGGTTCAACCACGAACCGCCAAACGCCGCCATGAAGAAGTTGTCGCACAACGTGTATTGCCGCGCGAGATTCCACAGACGCAGCGTGTCGGCGGAGTTGCGGTAGTGCCCCATCACCAGGCCGCCGGAATCGCCCCATGCGGCAAACTGATTGTTGCGCCCGGCGTTGATCTGCATCTGGTTCTGGTAGAAACGGTGCACCAGATCGCGGGTGATCACACCGGTCGGCAGCGGCGCGCCTTGCGCGTCGGTGATATGAAACGGGCCGTTGCGCAGATTGGCGATGTCTTTCTGGCCGATCATGTAGCGCTTGCCGTCCACTTCTTGCGCCTGCGGCACGAGACCGCCCCAGATGGCCGGCAGACGCGGCAGCGGCGTCGTGCCGTCGCGGTCGAGTTGCAGATAACGCTCGGCGCTCACTGCATCGAGCGGATGCTGGACGCCGGGGAAATTACCGTACAGGTTCGCGAAACTGCGGTTCTCGGCGTAGATCACCACGATCTGCTTGACCTGATCGTGTAGCGCGGCGTCGAGCCGCAAGTCCGCGGCACTACGCGGCGCGGCGCCGCTCGCGGTACTTTGTTCGGTCTTGCAGCCGGTCAGCGCGAGTCCGATGCCGACCGCCGCGATCCCGGTCAAGACACGGCGGCGCTCGGGATCGTCGGGGGCGTTGTCGGCGTTCGGCGGCAGGGTGGGGTCGTTGTCTGTCATCGGTAGATTCCGAAATTAGCGTGGCGGGCGCTCATCGATCAGATCGCCGCTCGGGGCGGCGTGCGCGCAGCAATCGGGCGCGATGGATCGCAGCAAAGGATAGCATCGGGACAGCACCGCGCGAAACGCTGGCGAGGGCGCGGGAGACCACGTGCTTCGCGCTATCATGTTGCTCTGTATCCGACGAACAGCAGAAACAGCAGAAACGGCAGCCAAGATGGCAAAAGAAGAGCAGACAGGAGCGGGACGCAAGCAAATGAAGCCACGCGGCGCGGCCGCTCCGGCTTCGCAGGACGAAGCGACGCTGTCCCAGGCGGAGGGCGCTAACTCACCCGATTCCACCGATGAAGAGAGCACCGGCGGATCGACTTATCTCGTGCCTGGGCTGGAGCGCGGTTTGCGCATCCTCGCCGAATTCAGCGCGCGCGAACCGATTCTGGGCGCGCCCGAATTGTCCAAGCGCATCGGCATTCCGCGTACCACCACATTTCGTCTACTGCAAACGCTCGAAGCGCTAGGCTTTCTTGAACGCGTGAACGGCGACCGCTATTTCCGCCTGAGCGTCGCGGTGCTGCGGCTCGGCTTCGAATACCTGAGTTCGCTCGAATTGACCGATGTCGGCACGCCGATTCTCGAACGCCTGCGCGACGCGACCGGCCTGAGCACGCATCTGCTGATCCGTGACCAGCGCGACGTGGTGTTCGTCGCCAAGGCGCAAACCCATGAGCCGATGTTCAGTTCGGTGAAGGTGCATGTCGGCACGCGTCTGCCCGCGCATGCCACGGTGCATGGCCAGGTGATGATGGGCGATTTGAGTTTCGAAGAATTGCGTCAGTTGTATCCCGAGCCGCAACTCGAACGTTTTACTGAACGCACGCCCGCGACTGTCGAAGAACTATACGGACGTGTGCGCGAAAGCGCGGCGCTAGGCTACGCCGTGAGCGAAGCGTCTTTTGAACGTGGTATTTCGGTCGTGAGCGCGCCGGTGCGCGACCAGAGCGGCAAGATCACGGCCGCGTTGACGGTCACCATTCCGCGTTCCGATATCGGCGAAGCAGAAGAACGCGAGCCGCTTATCGTCGCGGTTTGTCAGGCGGCGCTCGAATTGTCCGAACGCCTCAGCTATCGTCCGCGGCCGGATGATCCGACCGCGGCTCAAGCGCGCCGCAGACTGATTGCGACGAACTGACATCAGAACGAGTGGTGGATGCCCGTCAGGAAAATCGTCTGGTTCCGCCCGCTCGACACCCCTGCCGTGAAGAACGCGGCGTCCGTATTCGAGCCCGCGCGCTCATACAGTGCATTCACGTACAACTGTGTCGACTTCGACAGCGCGTAGATATCGCCGATCATGAACTGCGTCCAGCGATGGCCGGCTAACGTGGTTGTCGCCGCGCCGCCTGCGACGGTGTTGAACGGCGTGAACTGATAGTTCGCGCCCACGTCGTAACTCTGATACGTGTCTGAATGACTGGCCGACTCCAGCTTCACGCGCGTGTACAAACCGTGCACCAGCAGCTTGCCGAACTGGTATGACGCGCCCGCGCCCATGTTCTCGACCTTGTCCGCGCTGTAGTTCGCAGCGGCGACACCCTGGAAGGTGGTGAGACCCGTCGTCACGATCGACGGCGTACGGTTGTGCTCGTTCGCATAGGTCGCGCCGGCCTTGAACGGACCATTCGCATAACTAAGTGCGAAGCTCAGTGTCTTGCCGGTGGAGAAGTTGGTCGTGTTGCCGAGACCCATCATTGCGCCGACCGAGAAGCCGGCGAAGCTCGCCGAGCGGAACTTCACCGAGTTGTCGAACGGCACCACGCCTGTGTCGGCAAGCTCGTCGATATTGCCCGGGTGGAACGCGTACCAGCTCGCCGCCAGATAGGCCGTGCTAAGCGGGCCCAGTATGTCGAAACTGAACGGCGTCTGATGACCCAGCGTCACCGTGCCGACCTGATCCGAACTCAAGCCCACGAACGCCTGGCGATTGAACAGCGTGCCCGCTTTGGCGAATGCACCAGTGTTCGTATAGAAGCCGTTTTCCAACTGGAAAACGGTCTTCAGACCACCGCCCAGATCCTCAACGCCCTTCAGGCCCCAGCGATCCGGCTGCATGTTGCCTTGCTCTTCGATCCACTTCGAACTGCCGCCTGCATTGCTGATATACGCGATACCGGCATCCAGACTGCCGTATAGCGTGACACTGCTTTGCGCCCATGCGCCAGTCGTTGCGCAGATTGCCGTCAAGCCGGCCGCCGCAATGATGTGCTTCACCGTTGGTTCTCCTGATCACACGACGGATAGCTCGCGCTGATTTCGTCGTCCCTGATCCTTTGCATTGGGTTGAATGCAGCTTCGGGTTTATGCGCCAAAACTGCGTCGCTATTTGTTTCACCTATGGGCGTTTGTATCGCCTATGGAAAAGTATAGTGAGTCTGGAAGTGGTCAAAATAAATTTTCGGACCCCGTACAAACCCGCATGACGACCGGTCGATTCGTCTGAGAATAATGAGCAAAGCCACGCCCTAAAAGGCTCTTCAGCCGATGCGCCGATTCATTTCTGTTCACGCAAAGCTGTGTTGTGAGCACGACAGTCAGTGTTTTCCCCTAGCAGCCCAGATTTTTATTTTTTCGCGTCGAAGCCACTCCTATAATTATCCATACACGAACTGATGTTCCTTATATGGAACATAAGGCTTCAGGAGAAGGCGAGAAATGACTGAACAATGGCGCTGCGCCGGCCATGCCGGCGATCTGTCCGAAGACGCGCCGCTCGAGTTCGAGCTCGACGGCACGGAAATCGGCATCTACAAGGTGGGCGATGCGCTGTACGCGCTGGAAAACGTCTGCCCTCATGCATACGCATTGCTGACGCAGGGCTTTGTCGACGGCGACACCGTCGAATGCCCGCTACACGAAGCCGTGTTCCATATCCCGACCGGCAAATGCTTGAAAGACCCCGGTGGCCGCGACCTGAAGACGTATTCGGTACGTCTCGCCGGCGAAGAAATCCAGATCAAGGTGGAATGACATGCGAGAACAAATCGTGAACTTCAATCCCTTCCTGAAGCCTTGGCTCGCGCCGCAGCCGAACAACGTCGCCGGCAAGGGCGTGATCGAGAAACCGGGCGAGACCGAAAACTTCATCTGGCAAACGCGTAAGGCGGAGCCGACCCAATACGAGAACGACTTTGGCGATGCGCTCGAAAAAGTTTTCGAAGCCGGCGCGAATGAATTGCAGGAAGTTGCCGACGGCCTGAACCGCGTGGGTTTCCGCACTCCGGAAGGCAACGCATGGGACGCCGAGCGTCTCGCCGCCGAATTCCGCCTGCTCGCCGAATAAGCGCGCTTTCCCGAACACGTCTCATCGCTTTCGTTTCCGGAGTCTCTTTATGACGTCCCCCAATTCAACGACTCAAGACGCGGCCGACCCGATCCAGTCTTATCTGAACCGTGGCTTGCGCAATTACTGGTATCCGGTCGCACCGAGTTGGCAGGTCGGCGACGCGCCGGTCGGCATCACGCGTCTCGGCGACCAGATCGTGCTGTGGCGCGACAAGGAAGGCAAAGTCCACGCGCTCGAAGACCGCTGTCCGCACCGCGGCGCGCGTCTGTCGCTCGGCTGGAACCTCGGCGGCAGCGTTGCATGCTGGTATCACGGCATTGAAATCAACGGCGGCGGCACGGTCACGAAAGTCCCGGCTGTTTCGAACTGCCCGCTGGAAGGCCAGAAGTGCGTGAAGTCGTATCCGGTCGAAGAGCATGCCGGCGCGATTTTCCTGTGGTTCGGCGACGACGCCCACAAAGAACCCGCTCCGCTCGAGCTGCCGGAAGAACTGGTCGGCGACGAATACGCGAGTTTCCTGTGCATGTCGAACTGGAAGTGCAATTACCAGTACGCGATCGACAACGTGATGGACCCGATGCACGGCGCCTATCTGCATGCGACTTCGCACTCGATGGCCGAAGGGGACAAGCAGGCCGATATGCGCGTGCGCAAGACGGAAACGGGTCTGATGTTCGAAAAGGTCGGACAGCGCGACGTGAATTTCGACTGGGTCGAACTCGGTGAAACCGGCACGCTGTGGATGCGTCTGGCGATTCCGTACAAGAAGAAGTTCGGCCCCGGCGGCAACTTCGGGATCATCGGCTTCGCCGTGCCCGTCGACGAAAACAACTGCCAGGTTTACTTCTGGCGCACGCGCAAGGTATCGGGCTGGCAGCGCGACGCATGGCGCTTCATGTATCGCAACCGCCTCGAAGGTCTGCACTGGGCCGTGCTGGAACAGGATCGCTATGTTCTCGAAAGCATGGCGCCGAATGCACGCGAGCACGAATTCCTCTATCAGCACGACGTCGGCATGACGCGCGTGCGGCGCATGTTCCGTCAACGCGCCCAGCAGCATTTCGCCGAGCTGGATGCGTATCGCGCTCAGACTGCTCAGGCAGGCGCCGCTCAAACCGAGGCAGCAGGCCACAGCCATGCATAACGAAGCGTCAGCGGCTTTGCCGGCACTCAGAGATCGGCGCGTCCTCGTGACCGGCGGCGCGCGCGGTCTCGGCGCGGCGTTCGTTCGCGCGCTGGTGCAAGCCGGTGCGCAAGTCGTGTTCGGCGACGTCCTGCATGACGAAGGCCGCGCGCTTGCGGCGTCGCTGGTCGAGCAGGGCCACGCGGTGACGTATCTGCCGCTCGATCTCGCCGATCCCGCCAGCGTCAGGCAGTTTGCCGATCAGGCCGTGGCGCAGCTCGGCGGGCTCGACGCATTGATCAACAACGCGGCGATCACCAACTCGGGCGGCAAGTTCGCCGACGAGTTGTCGGTCGATACGTGGGACGCCGTGATGAACGTCAACGTGCGCGGCACGTGGCTGATGAGTACCGCTGCGTTGCCGTATCTGCGCGACTCGGGGCGCGGCAGCATCGTCAATATCGCCTCCGACACGGCAATGTGGGGTGCGCCGAAGCTGCTTGCGTATGTCGCAAGCAAGGGCGCTGTGATCTCGATGACCCGCTCGCTGGCGCGCGAATTCGGCGCGCACGGCGTGACGGTCAACGCGATCGCGCCGGGCCTCACCGAAGTCGAAGCCACCGCTTACGTGCCCGCCGAGCGTCACCAGTATTACCTGCAAGGCCGCGCGCTGACGCGCGCACAGGTGCCCGACGACGTCACCGGGCCGGTGCTGTTCCTGTTGTCCGATGCCGCACGCTTTGTGACCGGCCAGTTGCTGCCGGTCAACGGCGGCTTCGTGATGAATTGATCTTGTCGAATCGAAAGGAGAAAGAGATGGCGGACGCCGAACTCGAACGCAAATCGTGGGAACAACCCGCGGACGCGAGCTTTGCACAGTGGCTGGATAGCCGCGTCGCGCGCCTGGAAACGCGCCGTTATGACTGGGACGCGCTGAAGTTCCAGGCCGACTACGACCCGAAGTATCGCCGCGCGCAAATGCGCTATGTCGGAACGGGCGGCACGGGTGTCGCGAAAGACATGAACACGGTGCCCGCCGGCGGCTTCACGTTTTCGACGATGGTGATTCCGGCCGGCAACATCGGCCCGAGCCATATCCATATGGATGTCGAAGAAATCTTCTTCGTGCTGCGCGGAAAGATGAAAGTGATTTGCGAAAAAGACGGCGAAACGTGGGAAGCCGTGCTCGGCGAGCGCGATCTGATTTCGGTGCCGCCGGGCGTGTATCGCACGGAGGTGAACATTGGCGAAGAAGACGCGTTGATGTGCGTGATGCTCGGTTCACCCAAGCCAATCACGCCGACGTATCCGCCGGATTCGCCGTTGGCCAAGCTCAAGCGCTAAGTCTTCAGTTTTTTAAATCCCCACGAAGGCAATCATGTCCGCAGTCCCGTCCCGTATCGCCGATAACGTCGCTCAGAACGCCACGCTCGAAGCGCGCCTTGCACGCTTTCCGGCGCAGCAGATCTGGCTCGCATCGCAACGTGCGGTGAGTTATCGCGAGGCGGATAGCGCAGCAAGCGACGCACTGCCTTTGGTGCTGCTTCACGGTATCGGGTCGGGCGCGGCTTCGTGGGTACAACAGTTTGAAGTGCTGGGCGAGACGCGTTGTGTGCTGGCGTGGGATGCACCGGGGTATGGCGCGTCGACGCCGGTAGAAGCCGATTCGCCCGCTGCAGGCGACTACGCAACGGTGCTGAAAGAATGGCTCGACGCGCTCGGCATTGAGCGCTGTGTGCTGCTGGGGCATTCGCTTGGCGCGATCGTCGCCGGTGCGTTTGCTGTGACGAATCCGCAGCTTGTGGCCGGTTTACTCCTGCTGTCGCCGGCTGGCGGATATGGCGCTTCGCCTGCGGACGTGCGCGAGAGCAAACGCAATCAGCGTCTCGCCATGATTAAGGAACTCGGCCCACAAGGTCTCGCTGAAAAACGCAGCACCAATATGTTGTCCGCGAACGCGAGCGATGAAGCGCGCGCATGGGTGCGCTGGAACATGTCGCGGGTGATCCCACGTGGCTATGTTCAAGCAACACATCTGCTCGCGAACGCCGATCTCGCCAGCGATCTCGCGCGCTACAAAGGTCGCATCAGCATCGCAGTCGGCGCAGACGACGCTATCACGCCCCCCGAAGCCTGCGAGCGACTCGCCCTGACGGCCGGCACCAGGTTGCAGGTTGTGCCGGGCGCGGGGCATGCCGGCTATATCGAAGCACCCACCGCGTACACCGCGATCATCGACACGTTCTGCCGCGCGAGCGACGGACAACGGAGCCAATGAATGACGCCCGACACGATTAACGCCGAGCGCGACGCGGACGACGACCGCAACGACGCGGACACCGGCAGCGAGATCAACTATCGCGTGCCGGGTCTGGAACGTGGTCTGAAGATACTGACCGAGTTTTCGCCGCGCGAGCCGGTTCTCGGCGCACCGGAACTATCGAAGCGCCTGAAGATTCCCCGCACAACGGTGTTCCGTCTGCTGCAAACACTCGAATCGCTCGGTTTTCTCGAGCGCGCTGATAAGGACCGCAACTATCGCCTCGGCGTCGCGGTGCTTCGGCTCGGTTTCGAGTACCTGAGCTCGCTTGAACTGACCGATCTCGGTTTGCCGATCATCGAAGCCTTGCGCAACGACACCGGCCTCACCAGCCATATCGTGATTCGCGACGGACGCGATGTTGTGTTCGTCGCCAAGGCGCAAAGTCATGCGCCGATCTTCAGCTCGGTGAAGGTGAACGTCGGTACGCGTCTGCCGGCTTACGCAACGACGCACGGCCAGGTGCTGATGAGCGACATGACGCTCGACGAGTTGAAAAAGCTCTATCCCGAGCCGGAACTGGAACGCTTCACGAAGCAAACACCCGCCACCGTCGAGGAGTTGTACGAACGGGTTTGCGATGACGCGAGGCGCGGTTACGCGATCAGCGAGTCGTCGTTCGAACGCGGCATTTCGGTGGTGAGCGCGCCGGTTCGCAACGACACGGGCCGCATCGTCGCGGTGATTACGACCACGATTCCGCGTCCCGAGATCGACGCTTCGCTGCTCGACAGCGGCCTGATCGACAAGGTTCGCCGCGCGGCCGACGAACTCTCGCAGCGGCTCAATTATCGACCGAAGGGCAGCGCGAACGGTGGCACGAAATACATGAAGGCACTGGGACTCAAATGATCCAAATCGACTTGACCGGGCAGGTAGCGGTGGTGACGGGCGGCTCGTCCGGCATCGGCCTTGCAACCGCGGAACTGTTTCTACGAGCTGGCGCGTCAGTCGCGATCTGTGGACGCGACGGCGAACGGCTGGCGCAAGCGGAAACCGCTTTGAACACGCAGTTTCCCCACGCGCAATTGTTGGCGCGAACCTGCGACGTACTGAACGCGGACGAAGTAGCCGCCTTCGCGCAAGCGGTGCACACCCGCTTTGGCCGCACCGACATGCTGATCAACAACGCCGGTCAAGGCCGCGTCTCGACCTTCGCCGACACCAGCGACGACGCCTGGCGCGAAGAACTCGACCTGAAGTACTTCAGCGTGATTCGCCCGACCCGCGCATTTCTGCCGATGCTGCGCGACGCGGCGGGGGCCGGCAAGAACGCGGCCGTGGTCTGCGTGAATTCGCTGCTCGCGCTGCAACCCGAGCCGCACATGGTGGCGACCTCGTCGGCACGGGCGGGCGTGCTGAGTCTCATCAAATCGCTCGCGGTCGAACTCGCGCCGCAGCGCATCCGCGTGAATTCGATTCTGATCGGCATCGTCGAATCCGGTCAATGGCGCCGCCGTTACGCGAAAGAAGCGCAACCGGGTCAGAGCTGGGAAGACTGGACCGCCGAACTGGCGCGCAAGAAAAACATTCCGCTAGGCCGCTTCGGTCGCCCCGAAGAAGCCGCACAAGCGCTCTTTTACCTGGCTACGACGCTGTCGTCCTATACGACGAGCAGTCACATCGATGTTTCTGGAGGCGTTGCACGACATGTCTAACAAAACCACCGTTGGCGAACTGATCGCCGCTTTTCTCGAGCAATGCGGCGTCCAAACCGCATTCGGCGTGATCTCGATCCACAACATGCCGATCCTCGACGCGATCCACAACCGCGGCAAGATTCGCTATGTCGGCGCGCGCGGCGAAGCCGGCGCGGTGAATATGGCTGACGGCCTCGCGCGTGTCTCCGGCGGCCTCGGCGTGGCGTTCACCAGCACGGGAACGGCCGCGGGCAATGCAGCGGGCGCGATGGTCGAAGCACTCACGGCGGGCACAGCGCTCCTGCACATCACCGGTCAGATCGAAACGGAGTACCTCGATAAAGACCTCGCGTATATCCACGAAGCGCCGGACCAATTGTCGATGTTGCAGTCGATTTCGAAAGCAGCGTTCCGCGTGCGTTCGGTCGAGACCGCGCTGCCGACGATCCGCGAGGCGGTGCGCGTCGCGCAGACGGCGCCGAGCGGTCCCGTCAGCGTCGAAATTCCAATCGACATTCAGGCGGCGGAAATTGACTGGCCCGCCGACCTGGCCGCGCCGCACGTCACCACGCTCACGCATAGCAGCGCGCGCGTCGCACAACTCGCGGAGCAACTGGCGAGCGCGAAGCGCCCGTTGTTGTGGCTCGGCGGCGGCACGCGGCATGCACGCGCCGCGGTTGAGCGTCTCGTGGCGCTGGGTTTCGGCGTGGTGACCAGCGTGCAAGGCCGTGGCGTGCTGCCGGAAGATCATCCGGCGACGCTGGGTGCGTTCAATGTGCACGCCGCCGTCGAAAGCTTCTACAAGACGTGCGATGCGCTGGTGGTGGTCGGCTCGCGTCTGCGTGGCAATGAAACGCTGAAGTACAAGCTGGCGCTGCCGCAACCGTTGTATCGCATCGACGCGGACGCGCTCGCCGACAACCGTGGCTATCGCAACGACATGTTCGTGCACGGCGACGCAGCGGCGGTACTCGAAGAACTCGCGACGCTGCTGGAAGGCCGCCTCAAGATCGATCCGACGTTCGCACAGGATCTCGCCGCCGCGCGCGAATCCGCCGTCGCGGATGTAGGCAAGGGCCTCGGCCCGTACAAGCGCCTCGTCGACGCATTGCAAAAGGCGGTGGGCCGCGACTACAACTGGGTGCGTGACGTCACGATCTCGAACAGCACGTGGGGCAACCGCATGCTGAAGATTTTCTCGCCGCGCGCGGGCGTTCATGCACTTGGCGGCGGCATTGGCCAGGGCATGCAGATGGGGATTGGCGCGGCGCTCGCCGGCAATGCCGCGAAGACCGTGTGCCTGGTCGGCGACGGCGGCCTGATGGTGAATGTCGGGGAACTCGCGACGGCTGTGCAGGAGAACGCCAACGTGATGATCGTGCTGATGAACGACCAGTGCTACGGCGTGATCCGTAACATTCAGGACGCGCAATACGGCGGCCGCCGCTGCTATGTCGATCTGCACCAGCCGGATTTCGCGCAGTTCTGCGAGAGTCTGAAGCTTACGCACTACCGCATCAAGTCGCTTGATCAGGCAGAAGAAATCATCCGCGAAGGCATGGCGAAGACGGGCCCCGTGCTGGTCGAAGTGGACATGCTGTCGGTCGGCTCGTTCGCCACCGCGTTCGCAGGGCCGCCGGTCAAGGAAAAGGAGCCGCAACATGCGTGAAACCGGCTACGCGGGGCATCACGCACCCGTCGACGTCGCGATGATCGGCTTCGGCGCGATCGGCCAGGCGGTGTATCGCTCGGTCGAGTCGGACCCGACGGTACGCGTGTCGCACGTGATCGTGCCGGAACGCCATATGGCGTCGGTGCGGGAAGTGGTAGGTGCGTCGGTCGACGTGGTCTCGTCGGTGTCCGCGTTGAACAGCCATCCGCATTTCGCGCTGGAATGCGCGGGGCACAGCGCGCTTGTCGATCACGTGGTGCCCTTGCTGAAAGCCGGGACGGATTGCGCGGTGGCTTCGATCGGCGCGCTGTCCGACATGATGTTGCTGGACGCGCTTGCCGCCGCCGCCGATGAAGGCGATGCGACGTTGACGCTGTTGTCGGGCGCAATTGGCGGCGTGGACGCGTTGTCCGCCGCGAAGCTCGGCGGCCTTGACGAAGTGCTGTACACGGGGCGCAAGCCGCCCACGGGTTGGCTCGGCACGCCAGCGGAGCAGGTTTGCAATCTGCACACGTTGAGCGAAGAAATCGTGATCTTCGAAGGCAGCGCACGTGAAGCGGCGCGCCTGTATCCGAAGAACGCCAACGTCGCCGCGACCATCGCGCTCGCCGGCCTGGGTCTGGACCACACCATGGTCCGCCTGATCGCCGACCCAAACGTGACGCGCAACGTGCATCGTATCGTGGCGCGCGGCGCATTCGGCGAGATGTCGCTGGAAATGTGCGGCAAGCCGCTGCCGGACAACCCCAAGACGTCGGCATTGACCGCGTACAGCGCGATTCGTGCGCTACGCAATCGCGCGGCACGCTGCGTGATTTAAGCCATTAGCTGAAGCAAACCGGAACGACCGACATGACTCACTTCGATACCAGCCTTGTCCCTACCGGCGATATTTTCATCGGCGGCGAATGGCGGCAAGGACGCGGCAACCCGTACAAAAGCCTGTATCCGGCGGATCAGTCGGTCAACATGGAAATCTCGACGGCCAATGCCGACGACGCCCGCGAAGCGGTGGAAGCCGCCGATATCGCCTGGCGCAAGCCGGATTGGTCGGGTTTGAAGCCGCATCAACGCGCGCTGATCCTGTATCGCATCGCCGATCTGATCATGGCGCGTCACGAGGCGCTCGCGCATTTGCAGCGTCGCGACAACGGCAAGCCGATCGGCGAAACGCGTGTGCTGGTGGCAAGCGCCGCTAACACGTTCCGTTATTTCGCTGCGTGCCTTGAAACGCTCGACGAAGAAGTCACGCCCTCACGTGGCGACTATCTGACGATGAGCATTTACGAGCCCATCGGGGTGATCGCGGCAATTACACCGTGGAATTCGCCGATTGCTTCGGACGCGCAAAAGCTGGCTCCTGCTTTAGCGGGCGGTAACGCAGTGGTGTTGAAGCCGGCTGAAGTCACGCCGCTGGTCTCGCTTGCGCTGGCGCGTATCTGCGAAGAAGCCGGTGTGCCGAAGGGCGTTTTGAGCGTCGTGCCGGGTAAAGGCTCGGTGATCGGCGACGTGCTGGTGCGCCATCCGCTGGTCAAGAAGGTGTCGTTCACGGGCGGCACCGAAGTGGGCCGCGGTATCGCGCGCATTGCCGCGGACAAGCTGATGCCCGTCTCGCTCGAACTGGGCGGCAAATCGCCGACTATCGTATTCGACGACGCCGATCTCGACCACGCTGTGAACGGCGTGTTGTACGGCATTTTCAGTTCGTCGGGCGAAGCGTGTATCGCGGGCTCGCGTCTGTTCGTGCAGCGCTCGATCTACGACGCCTTCATGAAACGTCTCGCGGAAGGCGCGCGCAAACTGCGCGTCGGCGATCCGTCACGCGCGGAAACGCAAATGGGTCCGTTGATTACCGCGGCGCATCGCGAGACAGTCGAGCGGTATGTCGCGTTAGGTCTGGAAGAGGGCGGCCGCCTGCTGTGCGGCGGCGAGCGCCCGGTTGGCGATGGTCGCGAGCAGGGTACTTACTTTCAGCCGACGATACTCGAAGGCCTCACGAACGACGCCCGCATCTGCCAGGAAGAGATCTTTGGCCCGGTACTGGTCGCGATGCCGTTCGACGACGAAGCCTCGCTGCTGAAAGAAGCCAACAACAGCGTGTTTGGCCTTGCCGCCGGCATCTGGACGCGTGATTACAAACGCGCCTACCGCATCGCTCGCGCACTCGAAGCCGGCACGATCTGGATCAATACCTACAAGCTGTTCTCGATCTCGACGCCGTTTAGCGGCTGGAAGGAGAGCGGCATGGGACGCGAGAAAGGCCGTCTCGGCATCCGCGAATACATGCAGCAGAAGAGCCTCTACTGGGGCTTGAACGACGCGCCGCTGGCGTGGGCGAACTAATACGCAAGAGGCACGGTATGACGATTCTCGGTATTGAACAGATTATTTACGGCGTAACGGATCTCGCCACCTGCCGCCGGTTTTTCGCGGATTGGGGCTTGAAAGAGGTCGAGCACGACGACAGTCACGCGCGCTTCGAAACACTGAACGGCTGCACAGTACTACTGGTCGATGCGAGCGATCCGTCGCTGCCGCGCGCGTTCGAAGAAGGTCCAACGCTGCGTGAAGTGACCTGGGGTGTGGCGACGAAAGCCGAACTCGACGAACTGCGCGGCCGCTTTGCAGGCCAACCCGGTCACTTCGAAACGGAAGACGCCGTGGGTTGTATCGATCCGAACGGTATGGCGATTCGCGTCGAAGTGACTCGCAAACGTGCGCTGGATATTCACGGTTCGCCCTCGAACGTGTGGGGGCAAACGCTGCGCGTCGATCAACCGTCGCCGATTTACGAACGTGCTGAACCGGTTGAAGTGGGTCATGTGGTGTTCTTCACGAACCAGCTGGCGGAACAGGAAAAGTTCTACCAGGAACTGCTCGGCTTCGAAATGTCGGACCGTTATCCGGGACGTGGCGCGTTCATGCGTTGCGCACCGCACGGCGGCCATCATGACATTTTTCTGCTGGCCTTGCCGGGTGGAAAGCGCGGTCTCAATCATGTGGCGTTCACCGTGCGCGACATTCACGAAGTGTTCGGCGGCGGCATGCATATCAGCCGCTGTGGTTGGGATACGCAACTCGGGCCGGGGCGTCATCCGGTCTCGTCGGCGTACTTCTGGTATTTCCAGAATCCGGCTGGCGGTTTGATCGAGTACTACGCCGACGAAGACCAGCTCACGCCCGAATGGCAGCCGCGTGATTTCGAACCGGGTCCGACCGTGTTCGCCGAATGGGCGATCGACGGTGGCATCGACGGTAACACGCGTCGCCAGAAAAACGCGAAGGCGCCGGAAGGCAAGTTCATGACGGAGCGGAAAAATGACTGACGCTGCTGCCGCAAAGGCTGAAGCTGCACACGCCGGGCTGGAAGCACCGCGCACGATTGTCGTGATCGGTGGCGGCCAGGCTGCTGGCTGGGTCGTGAAGACGTTGCGCAAGGAAGGTTTTGATGGCCGCCTCGTGATGATCGCCGACGAGATTCATTTGCCGTATGAGCGGCCGCCGCTGTCGAAGGCGGTGCTCTCCGGCGAGGCGGATATCGAAACCGTGCGCCTCGTTAAGCCCGAGGATTTCGATGCGCTGAACGTCGAAGCATGGCAACCGGACTGCGCGACGTCGATCGATCGTGAACAACGCATTGTTCGCACGGAGTCTGGCCGTGAAGTGCAATACGACCGGCTGGTGATTGCAACCGGCGGCGCGGCACGGCGTTTGCCTGATTCGCTGGTGAAGACCTCGCACATCACCTATCTGCGTACGCTCGACGAAGCCGTCGCTTTGGGCGAGCGGCTGCGTGCCAGCAAACGCGTGCTGGTCGTAGGTGGCGGATGGATCGGTCTCGAAGTCGCGGCCACGGCGCGCAAGCTCGGCGTGGAAGCGGCAGTCGTGGAAGGCGCGCCGCGTCTGTGCGCTCGCTCGTTGCCGCCGATGGTGTCGGATTTCCTGTTGCAACTGCATCGGGCAAATGGCGTGGACGTGCGGTTGAACGCGTCGCTCGTGTCGATTGCGGATCATCCGAACGACACCAACCGTATTCGCGCCACATTCGCCGACGGTTCCACGCTTGATGCCGACTTTGCTGTTGCCGGCATCGGCCTCGCGCCGCATACGGTGCTGGCGGAAGCCGCGGGTATCAAGGTGGACGATGGCATCGTCGTCGATCATTTCGGCGCGACCGACGACCCGCGCATCTTTGCGTGCGGCGACGTTGCGAACCACCCGAGTGCATGGCTGAAGCGTCGTGTGCGGCTCGAATCGTGGGCCAATGCGCAGAACCAGGCGATCTCGGCGGCGAAAGCGTTGCTTGGCAAATTCGAGCCGTATGCGGACATTCCATGGTTCTGGTCCGATCAATACGACGTGAATCTGCAAATCCTCGGCGACATTCCGGGCGATGCGCAACTCGCGATACGCGGTGATGTAGCAGGAAAACGCGCCACGCTATTCCATCTGGAAGACGGCGCGATTCGCGGCGTGATTGCCATCAACACGCCGCGCGAACTGAAATTGTCGCGCAAGTGGATGAACCAGGGCCGGACGATTGACCTTGCGACCCTGACCGACGCCTCAACGGCGCTTGCCTAACCAAACCTACGGACGGCACCACGGCATGAGAACTATCGACAACACCATAGGGGACCGCAGCAGCGCCGGTGTCTCAGGCCCCGTGACCCGGGGCTCGATCATCGCGCGTCTCGAGCGTCTGCCGAAGAACGCCATGCAGGTGCGCGCGCGCATACTGATCGGTCTCGCGACGTTCTTCGACGGCTTCGACGTGATCGCGATCGCGGCCACGCTGCCGATCCTGATTGCGAAGTGGCATCTGACGCCGTGGGAAATCGGCTTCCTGATCGGCTCCGGTTCGGTCGGACAGTTGATCGGCGCGTTCGTGTTCCCGTGGTACGCAGAGCGCAAAGGCCGCGTGAAGGCGATTGCGTTGAGCTCGGGCATCATCGGCATTACCAGCATTGCTTGCGGCTTTGCGCCGACCTTCGCGATGTTTGTCGCGCTGCGCGTGATTCAAGGGCTGGGGCTCGGCGGCGAATTGCCTGTGGCGGCGACCTATATCAACGAGATCAGTCGCGCGCATGGCCGTGGCCGTTTCGTGCTGCTGTATGAAATCGTTTTTCCGGTTGGGTTGCTCGCATCGAATGCGTTGGGTGCATGGATCGTGCCGCGGTTCGGTTGGCAGGCCATGTACTTCATTGGCGGCATGCCGTTGATTCTGTTCTTCGTGCTGCGCAAACTGGTGCCCGAATCGCCGCGCTGGCTTGCGGAACGTGAACGGATGGCCGACGCCGATGCCGCTGTGCACGCGTTCGAACGCGCCGTGAAGGGTTCGTTGCCGCTGGTCACCCAGTCGGCGGAATTCGATGCGATGGCCAATCGTCATCCGAAGCGTCGCATGGGCGATCTGTTCGGGCCTGCCTATCTGAAGCGCACGATGGCCGTGGCAATGCTGTGGATTACGTGTGGCTTCATTCAGTACGGTCTTTCGACCTGGCTGCCGACGATCTACCGCACGGTTTATCACGCGCCGCTGCAATTGGCGTTGAATCTGGCGGTGGCGGCTTCGGTGCTGGGCGTGGTGGGTTCGCTGACCTGTGCGCTGCTGGTCGACAAGGCGGGTCGCAAGCCGATCATCAATTTGTCGTTCGTGGCCTGCGCGCTTTCGCTGTTGCTGGCGGGGGTGTTCCACAACGCGTCGGTGTATGTGGTGGCGACGTGCTGCGCGTTTGCGCTCGGTTTTCTGGCTTGTGGTTTTATCACCGCTTATGTGTACACGCCGGAACTGTATCCGACCAGCATCCGTGCGATGGGGTGCGGTGTGGGCGGCGCGTGGTTGAAGGTGGCGGCGATCTTCGCGCCCGCTATCGTGTCGAAGACGATGATCGGCGGTAATCTGGAGGTGGCGTTTTATATTCTCGCGGCTGTGCCGTTCATTGCGGCGATCACGGTGCACTTTCTTGGGATTGAGACCAAGGGGAAGGTGCTGGAGCAGCTTGAGGCTTGATGCCTTTTTTTACTTGAGATATCTCGGTTTGTGGGTGATGAAAGCGTCATAGACGACACGGATGAGATATTGCGGATCGTCAACGATGGGTCAAGCAGCTAAGGTTCTGACCATTGCCAAGCATCCGTGACGTGACAGAAGGGCCGCGTTTCGCGGCCCTTCTGCATTTAAAGCGGCGTAATGATGAGCCGCTGGTACTCGACGGTGATACGCACGCGTGATCCGGGTTCAAACTGGCGGTCTCAATCATCGTCCGGAGAGCTTCATACACGGATGGAAGCACAGCCGTACCGATTTCCGCCAGCGCTCCAATCACTCCACAGTAGCAGACCGTTATTCCCACCCGCGGCCAGCCACCACCCATCACCCCACCGTCCCCCGCGAGCCCCTTCTCTGCTTAATCCCATCAATAATCCAGACGCTCATCAACCCCGCGCTCACGCAAGCAATGATATCCGGCCTGGACACAGCGATCGCCAGCCAGACCATGTGCACATAACCGCGGAAAAATGCCGGCACAGCCCGGCGCAGATCATTCCAGCGCGTCGTCGCCAACACGCCGCCCATCGCCGCCATCACCGTGAAGAGCGCCCACGCGAATTGCGTCGAACGCTCCTCGCGCTGCAGCAGCAAAACGATCAGCGCGACGAAACCCGCAAACCACATCGCCACGCCAAACCACGCAGCGCGTGGTCGGCGTGCGAACCAGCCACGCCACTCCTGTTGCGCAAAAGAGAAGTAGAAAGCGAACAGCACGCCGTGTGCGAACGGCATTGGCCATGCGCGAAGATCGGTGGAGAGCCAATGCCCGACGAAACCAAACCCGATCGCGCCGACGGCGGCCAGTATCGCGAGCTGCTTGATGCGCGACCATCCATAGATCAGCGCGGCCCATATCGTGCATACACCGAGTGTGTCCATTGCAATCGAGGTCAGGCGCCCGCTGCCTGCGTCGCACAACGCGCCGGCCGTTGCGCCAAGCCACAGCGGAATCCAGCCGTAACGCAGCCAGCCAAACGAGCGTAGCGCGCGCAGCCGCTGTTGCTGCGGCTCCGACAGCAGCACGGTTATTGCGGCGCTGGTGACCAGCGTCACCATCAATGTGGCAAGAAGCACCGCCAACTGGACTGGCGTCCATTGATCTAACCATCGATCGCCTTGCAGGTTCATCGAAGCGTTGGCGAACAGCAAGCCGCACCATGCGCTCAACGCGAGCGTTGGACCGAATAGGCGTCCCACGCCGACGCGGAACGTCAGGCAGCGGGTCCAGAATTCGACCTTCTCGCTATCGAGCCGCAAGCGCACAACATTCGGATGGTAGCGACCGAGCGCAGTCAGCAACTGTTCCATCTCCGTGCGCACCCCCGCGCGCAACAATGCGTGCGCGCCACGAGCCAACGGGAGCTGCGGCCCTTCGAGGAGTGCCATCGCATTCGTAAAACGTAGCCGCAAAGCGTTGTAGTCCTCGTCGGCGAACACTCGGTCTAGCGCAAGCGTTGCAATGGCGGCGTTGCGCCGACGCAGATGGGCAGCGTTGTCGCGCCATCCCAGAACCTCACTCAGGTTCATGCGTAGCGTGGCCGGCGCGTCCTCGTTCAGACAATGAACTAGCGCCTGCCATTCGAGTTCGTCGCGCGTCTGGATGTTGACGACATGGGAGAATAATTCCTGCAAAGAGCGGCGCGACTCGAGCTGGTCCCGTTGTGCGACGAAGTCTTGCCACAGTTGGACTGCGCTTTCGAAAGCGTCGGGCTCGCGACGGCGGACCGCAGGCGATGCCTGGGCGAAGCCAGATGATGGCGACGTCGACTCTAGCGTCGTCAGCGAGATCTGCACCGTCGCAGGCGTCGCATCCGGCATCGTTGCGGATTGCGGCATTCGCGCATGTGCCGAAACATCGGCGGTCACGCCGCCCGCCGCGCCGCCATTCACCATCTGCAAAGCAGACTCATACGCATACCGCAGACGCTGAAACGCCTCGGCGTCCTCATCCGGGCGTTGTTGTTTCAGCAGACGCGCATAAGCGCGGCGCACCGTGCGCTCGTCGGCGTTCGCTGCAATGCCGAGTACGTCCCAAGGCCAGTGATAGGCAGAAGTGGTATCCATGGCCGATCAATAAGTCATATGCACATCGAAACGATCCAGCAGCGCGTTCAACTCGCTACGCGCATGGGCGATTTCCTCGGCGTTCTGCCGCTCGAGCAGCGACTGGAAGCGCGCGATATGTGCGGCCAGATATTGCCGATGCTCGCCAAGCGTCTCCTCATATACGCGATCGGCGCGCGTGAGCAGCGCGCGATTCTCCAACTGATCGCGCGGATGGATCTTCAGCGCGGCCAAGGCGGCGAGCCGTTCACCGATTTCTTCCGGCGTCAGCACGCCGGGATTTTCTTCGATCACCATTGCGCGCTTTACGCCATCGGGGAAGGCCGTGGCCTCCACTTCCAGCACGCCGTTGATGTCGTAGGTGAAGCGCACATCCGCCCCGGCCTGGCCAGCCGGTTTGACCGGCACGTCGAGTGTGAATTCACCGAGCGGCACGTTGTCGGCGGTCAAACGCGCTTCGCCCTGGAACACTTTGATGCTTAGGATCTGCTGACGGTCGCTCACCGTAAAAATCCGCTGCATGCGGCTGACGGGCACGATCGTATTGCGCTCGATGATCGGCAGAAAGTGGCCCGGCACGTACTGGTTGGCACCAACCTGCATCGCGGTATCGATACCGAGGCTATACGGCGCGACATCGGTCAGCACCATTTCGTCGAGTCCCGCATCGCGCGTGACCAGCCCCGCCTGCACGGCGGCGCCGAGCGCTACCACTTCATCCGGGTTCAGATGAGCGGCGGGTAAGCGGCCGAACATCTTCGAGACGAGCTTGCGCACCATCGGCATACGCGAGGCGCCGCCGACCAGGATGATTTCGTCGAGCGCATCGACTGCGATCTTCGAATCGCGCAACGCTCGCTCGACCGGCTTGCGCAACCGTTGCAGCAAATGCTCGCAGGTGCGCTCCGCGGCGGCGGCATCGAGTTCGAGGCCGTGCTCAGCGTCGCCAACTGTGAGCTTGAGCGTGACGCTATCGGCACCGTTTTGCGTGAGCAGACGTTTCGCACGCTCGGCCTGTTGATGCAGGCGTTGCGCGGCAATCGACGTGAGTGCTCCGGCGCGCAGATTATTGCGCTGGCAGAACAGTGCGACGAGCGCCTCGGTGAAGTCTTCGCCGCCGAGAAAGTTATCGCCCGTGCTGGCGCGTACTTCCATCACGCCTTCGAAGAAGTCGAGCACCGAGACGTCGAACGTGCCGCCGCCCAGATCGAAGATCAGGAACTTGCGTTCGCCGTCGCGCCGATGCACCCCGTATGCGAGTGAGGCCGCAGTCGGTTCGTTGACGAGGCGCAGCACGTTGAGCCCGGCCAGTTCGCCGGCGATGCGTGTGGCCTTGCGTTGAGCGTCGCTGAAATACGCTGGCACCGCGATCACGGCGTCCTGTACCGATTCGCCGAGAAATGCCTCGGCGTCGGCCTTCAGCGATTTGAGCACCAGCGACGACAGCTCCTCAGGACGCAATGTCCGCACGCTGAGCGACACGTTGCGATTCGTGCCCATATAGCGTTTGAAGTTGGCGGCAGTACGTTCGGGATGCGTATGCAGGCGGTCGTGGGCGGGGCGGCCGACGAGGATCGAACCGTCGTCGTCGAGCGAGATGCACGACGGCGTGAGCACGTCACCGAGTGCGTTCGGAATGAGGGTGGCTTCGTTATTGCGCCAGACGGCCGCAAGGCTATGCGTGGTTCCAAGATCGATGCCGATGATCGAAGGCATGTACAGTTTCCGATTCGTTTTGCGCCCCTCCGTGAGGAGATCGCCCAAGGTCGCGTGGGAGCCAGATGGCGCTCCGTTCAATGGCGATAACGGCAAGCTGCCTGCAAACTTGAGCCGGGGCGGGGAACGAATGCGGTGAGAAGCGGTACCGCCGATGCGGTACGCATGGTGGCCTGGTGAACCGCGGCACCCGTGGATGCGGCGCGTGGCCGCGCAGAACAGGCGGCCCGGAATGGGGTGATGGAGCGGGAGACGCAAGGCCCGTCAGACGGGCCTGCTGTGGTCGGCTACAAAGCCTTGCGATAGACCACGAAACCGGAGTGGTCCGCGACCTTGTCGTACAGCTTCATCGCCGTGTGATTCGTTTCATGTGTTTGCCAATAGACCCGCTGCAGACCGTCTGCCCTGGCTCGCGCATACACCGCCTCGATCAGTGCACGGCCAACCCCTTTGCCGCGCTCCGTGTCCAGCGTGTAGAGATCCTGCAGATAACAGGTCGGTGCCACCATGGTGGTGTGACGGTGATACAGGAAGTGTACGAGGCCGAGCAACTGGCCGTTGCTTTCTGCGACCAGCGCGTGCATCGGCTCGTAGGCATCGAAGAAACGCCCCCATGTGACCTGGGTGATCTCGCGCGGCAATGCTGTTTCGCCCGAGCGGCCGTAGAAGGCGTTATAGGCGTCCCACAGCGGCAGCCAGGCGTCGAAGTCGGCGGGCGTAACGGGGCGGATCTGAATGGCGTCGGACATAAGTGTGGTTCCTTGTTGGGTGAGGGTGGGCGGCGAGTCGACCGGCCTCGCTAGGGCTGAGTCGAACAGGCATAGACGGCAGCGCTGAATGCCAGCTCGCGCTCTGTTTCGCCGGCGGTTATTGCTGTAGCGGCTGTAGCGGCGCCCACTTCGTTATCGCGCTGCGCCAGGTTCTCGTTCACGCAGGCATCCAGCCTGGCGCGTGCCGTTGCCGCAGGCTCGAGCAGCCCATAGCCGTATGCCGCGCACGCCAGCGCGACGCACCACTTTACCCCGGCGCCGTAGCCCCGGCGCGCGGTGACAGCGTGACGTGCTGGCGTGTTCATGGCATCGACCTCTCTCGCAGTGTTCAGTGGCGGCGTCTCTGGAACCGTCAGCATAAGAAATTTGTGGCACCATTGTTAGCACCACGAGAAAGCCAGAATTTGGAGCCACGAATTTGGACTACGGTCTGTTGATGTCGAACGTCGAGCGCGCAATGGGTGGGCGCAAGCTCACGCAGCAGGACCTGCTCTACGAGAGTCTGCGTCGCGCGATTCTCGATGGCGATATCCGACACGGCAGCCGTCTTCTTGCTACACGAGCGCTCGCCGAACAATTGGGCATCGCGCGCAACTCGGTGCTCTACGCCTACGAACGGTTGACCGACGAGGGCTTCATCACCGCGAGCCGGCATGGTTCTATCGTTAGCGTGGTGAGTGGTTCAGGGAGCTCGATCGCCGCGGCAAGCGGCAGTGCGCAGACGCCGGAAAACCGTTTATCGCGCCGCGTCGCGGCTCTGCCGCGCGAGCGCACGAGCCCGGACGATCCCACGCCGTTTCGTCCAGGCGTGCCCGCGCTCGATGAATTCCCGCTTGCGCAATGGCGTGCTTCAATGGAGCGTGCATGGCGTCTGGTCGAACCCCGCGAGCTCGGGTACGGCAACAACGCTGGGCATCCCGCATTGCGCCGCTCGATTGCGGAGTACGTGCGCGTGTCGCGCGGCGTGCGGTGTTCGGCGGAGCAGGTGTTCATCACGTCTGGCACGCAGGCGAGTCTCGACCTGTGCGCGTGCATGCTGGCCGACCCGGGTGACAGCGTCTGGGTCGAGGACCCTGGCTATCACGGCGCGAAGGCGGCGTTTCAGGCCGCCGGTTTGCAACTGGTGCCGATTCCTGTCGACGCCGCCGGCATCGCGCCGACGCCCGATCACTGGCAACGGACACCGCCGCGCCTGATGTACATCACGCCCTCGCATCAATATCCGCTCGGCAGCGTGTTGAGTCTGGAGCGGCGCTGGTCGATCATCGAGAACGCGACGGCGCGCGGTGCATGGATCATCGAAGACGACTACGACAGCGAACTGCGCCATAGCGGCCCGCCGTTGCCGTCGATTCAGGGTCTCGCGGCCGACACACCGGTGATTTACCTCGGCACCTTCAGCAAGACGATGTTCCCGGCGTTGCGCATGGGCTTCATGGTCGTGCCGGCGCATCTTGTCGGCGAAATCGACGAGGCGCTCAGCGAGATCGCCCGGCAAGGGCGCGTGGCCGAGCAGATTGCGTTGGCGGATTTCATCGATAGCGGGAAATACGCGCGGCATTTGCGGCGCATGCGGCGTCTCTATCAGCAGCGCCGCGCCGCGCTGGTGCACGCAATCGAGCGGCATATGCACGACCTGGTGACGGTCTCGTCCGATGGCGGCGGCATGCATCTGACAATGCGGCTCGATGCGCCGCTGCGCGATCAGGACGTGAGCGCCGCAACACGTGAGCACGGTTTGCATATCGCCGCGCTCAGCGGCTTTTGCCAGCCATCCGCTAAAGATGCATCGCGCTACAACGGCTTCATGCTCGGTTATGCGGGTATCAAGCCGCACGAAGCCGACGCACTGGTGGCGCGACTCGCCGCCGTGGTGCGGGGACTACGCTAGCTTGCCAATAGGCGAGCGAAGATCCTGGCGAACGATCAGCGCGCATCCGCCCTGAGCCAGCGCGCGAGCATGGCATCGTCATCCGTTTCGAGCGCTTGTGCGACCCGGCGCCCGACGGCCGCGCCGAATTTGTAGCCGTGCCCCGAGCATGCCGATACCACCAGTGTGTTGCCGAGGCGCTTCGAAAAGAAGCGGCTATCCGCAGTAAACGTGTAGATGCAGGTTTTTACTTCGGTGACCGTATATTCGTCGATGCGGCTGAGCGGCGGTGAAAACAGGCGGCGCAGGCTGTCGCCCTCTCCGGGCGCCGCATCGCGATTGGCGTCGGGATCGGGTGCACGCGATTTGTGCACGCCGGCGCCAAACTTCAGACCAATGTCGTCGCTCGGCGGCAGCACGTAGCCGCCGCTGTCTCCACCGATATCCACGATAGCGGGTGCAGTCGACCACGCGTGCGCCAGATCCGCCGGCGGCTCCATATAGGCAACCGCATTGCGATAGGTCATCAGATTTTCGGCGAGTGCCGGGAACAGTTGCAGCGTCCATGCGCCGGCGGTGACCACGAGCCGGTCGGCGCGGATGATGGTGTCGTCGTCGATTCGCACGGAGGCCGCATGCGCGTCCACTGCGAGCACCTTGGCATGGGTGCGAATGTCCGCGCCGCGCATCTTGAGCCACGCTTTCATATCGCGTGCGATGCGTTCGCTGAACAGCGCGCCGCCGTCGTGATCGAAGTAAGCGTAGCGAAACGTGGCGGGGTCGAGAAAGGGGTAGCGCCCGGCTGCTTCCTGCGGGTCGAGCAGTTCATACTCGAATTTCATCCGGTCGAGGCCGGTGCGGAAATGCGCGGCGCCATCGCCGGCATGTTGCGAAATGCCTAGCACGCCGCAGTTCGCATAGTGGGACACGCCCAGGTCATTCCACAGCAGATCCCAACTGTCAAACGCCTCGCTGATGGTGCGTGCGTAGCCGTCGGCGTCACCATAGGCGCGGCGAATCATGCGGTGCCGGTCGCCCGAGGCTGCGAGCGGATTCGGAATCGAGCCCTGCTCGATCAGCGTGATGTCGTGTCCCAGCTTCGAGAGCGACCATGCTGTGCTCAAGCCGGCAATCCCGGCGCCTACGATTGTCACCCGCATTGCCATCTTCCCCCGAGTCCATGTATCCGGGTCAGAGTCTAGCAGTGGGAAAAATAAATCGATACGCGTTCTGGCGAATCGCCGCGCGAGCGGGCGGGGTCGATCCGGAGTGCTATCAAGTGTCGTCAAGCAGGCGGTGGTCTCCGCGCGCTGCCGTATCAGTGTTTGTGTTTCGACGTATGACGCAGCTTGTCGCGCACTTTCTTCGCGGCGAACAGCGGCACGTAATCGAACACGCGTGCTTCGTGCCGGTAGTCGGCCAGTGTGTCTGCATACATCTTCGAGACCGTTTCCGTGGGGGTGTCGGTTTCCTCTGCAATGCTTTTCACCACTTCGTCGACATTAGGCTCGGGTTGGGACATGGATATCTCCGGGGCAAGCGGGGTGGGCAGGTGGGGGTGAAATAAACAGGCGCGCACAACAGGAGTTGTATTAGAGGATGCGTTTCACCGCGATGCCAATTGAATCGGCCTATCGTATGAACCGTTCCAGATAAATTTTTTGTCTTGCACTGCAGCAGGTGCCCGTACCGTGCGGCGGTGCGGGAATTCAATGTGTATGTCGATGATGAATATCCGGGAAATGCGCGTGCGCGGTGCCGAGATTGCGCAGTGCGACGACGAATAACACGAGACTTACGCCGTAGCCCGCGAATCCCGTCAGCACGGCTAACGCGGCGGTTGGGACCTTGGGCCAGATTGCACCAAAAGTGAGCGCGAATGCCACGTTGACGGAACCGGCCACGAGTCCTTTTATGCAGGCAATGAACATGGCCGGGTGCATCCGATCCTGCCCTTACGGCGTATAAGCCTTGTCACCTTTGGACGAGGATCCGCATGCAGCCACTCGCCGCCGCCGTGGTCGCCCTGATTGGGCTCATCACGATCTTCAGCGCCGTCTGGGCGTGGCAGTTGAAGACCAAAAACGCCGGCATGATTGACCCGGTCTGGGCTTATTCGCTCGGTCTGGTCGCCGTGCTCTACGCCGCGCTCGGCAACGGCGACCCGGTGGCGCGGGCATTGACTGCGCTGGGTGGTCTGGTTTGGGGAGTGCGGCTCGGCACGCACCTGTGGAAACGGAATTACGGCGGCGCTGAAGACGCGCGCTATCGCCGCTTCCGCGAAACATGGGGCAACAAGGCGGCTGGCAAGATGTTCTGGCTCTTTCAGTCGCAAGTAGTTGTCTCGATGCTGCTGTCGATCGCCTTTATGGTGCCGTCTTACCGCAGCAGCCCACCGGCGATCGGCTGGATCCTGCTGGCTATCGCGTTGTGGATCGTGTCGGTAGCCGGCGAAAGCATTGCGGACCGGCAACTCAAACGTTTCGCGCAGGACCCTGCCAATCACGACACCGTCTGCCGCGTGGGTTTGTGGCGCTATTCGCGGCATCCAAACTACTTCTTTGAATGCGTGCATTGGCTTGCTTACCTCGCGCTGTCGGTCGGCACGCCCTGGGGATGGTTCACGCTGCTGCCACCGGTGCTGATGGCCTTCCTTCTGCTGAAGCTCTCCGGCATCCCGCTGCTCGAAGAAAGCATGGCCAAAAGGCGCGCCGGCTACGCCGAGTACATGCGCACCACCAGCGCGCTGATTCCGTGGCCGCCGCGGCATTGATGAACCGGCCAGGGTATTGGTGAACGTTCAGACGAGTTTGGAACAACGATAGGGAGTTAGCCTCATGAGCCTTTCCACCACCGGCCATACCATGCCGCCGTCTCCCGCTGAGGCACGCGATGGCTGGCTGATCCAATGCTGCGAACGCGGCTGGCTGCCCGATGGCCTGATCCGTTGCGGCATGCGTCAACTGATGCGTCGGCGTTTGCGTGACGAAGCGATCGACAATGGCGAGCTGCGCGCGCAACGGCTCAACCGTCTGCTTGATCACTTGCGCGCGAGTCCGATTGCTATCGAAACGCAGGCTGCCAACACGCAGCACTATGAGGTGCCGGCGTCATTCTTTCATGCGCATCTCGGAGCGCATCTGAAGTATTCGTGCTGTTTGTACCCGACCGGCCACGAGACGCTCGCGCAAGCCGAAGTGGCGATGCTGGAGTGCTATGCCGAACGCGCAGAGCTGGCCGACGGCCAGCGGATTCTCGATCTCGGTTGCGGATGGGGTTCGTTGTCGTTGTGGCTGGCGGCGCGTTACCCGCACGCGCAGATTGTCGCGCTCTCGAATTCGCACGGGCAGCGCGCGTTCATCGAAGCGCGTGCGGCAGAGCGCGGCTTGCGCAATCTTTTGGTGGTCACGGGCAATGTCGTCGATTTCGAATTCGACGAAGCGCAGCGTGGCGATGGCTTTGATCGCGTGGTGTCGATCGAAATGTTCGAGCACATGAAGAATTACGGGCTGCTGCTTGCCAAAATTTCGCGCTGGATGCGCGACGACGCGAAACTGTTCGTGCATCTCTTCGCGCATCGCACGCTGGCCTATCACTTTCAGGTGCAGGACGGCAGCGACTGGATGTCGAAGTACTTTTTCACCGGTGGCACGATGCCGTCCGAAGCGCTCCTGCTGAACTTTCAGGACGATCTGCGGATGGAGCGGCAGTGGTGGGTGAGTGGCGCACATTACGAGCGCACGGCGAATCAATGGCTCGCCGCGCTCGATGCGGCGCGCGATCGTGTGATGCCGATGCTCGTCGAGACGTATGGCGCGCGTGACGCCGCTGTGTGGCTGCAACGGTGGCGGATGTTCTACATGGCCGTGGCTGAGTTGTTCGGCTATGCGAAGGGCAACGAGTGGGGCGTGGGACACTACCGGTTTGTGAAGCGGTGAACAGTGCCGCGGTGCCGCGGTTGACCCGGCGTCATTGACGGGGTAAACGTAGCGCTTCTAGAAGCATGCAGGATAGAAACGCTGGTTATGACCGTCAAGAAAGCCATTTCACTGAATCGGCTGTTGCTCGACATTCGCGCCTGTACCGTTTGCGCGCCGGTACTGCCGCATGCGCCGCGGCCGATTGTCGTGGCATCGGCTGATTCGCGCATTCTGATCATCGGCCAGGCGCCGGGCGCGCGCGTGCATGCTTCCGGCATTCCATGGAACGATGCGAGCGGTGCACGTTTGCGGACCTGGCTCGGGGTCTCTGGCGAGACCTTCTACGATGCCTCGAAATTCGCCCTCGTGCCGATGGGGTTCTGCTTTCCAGGCAGAGGCGCGAGTGGCGATCTGCCGCCGCGGCCAGAATGCGCCGCGCTTTGGCATCAAACCTTGCTCGCCCAGTTGCACGAGGTGCGGCTCACGCTGCTGATCGGTCAATACGCGCAGCGTTTTGGCCTTAGTGACGCGTTCGGGCCGACGCTCACCGACACGCTGCTGCGTTGGCGGGAATATGGTCCCGACCTGGTGCCGCTTCCGCACCCTTCGCCACGCAATATTGCCTGGTTCAAGCGCAATCCGTGGTTCGAAGCCGAGGTGTTGCCGACTTTGCAGACGCGCGTTGCCGCGGCGCTCAACGCATGATTCGCTGGATGCGGACGAAATAAACGGAAACACACAATTAAGCGCCCGGCGGAATAAAACGGCACACTGGCACGTTAGCCTGATACGGCGGCGCGACTGGACCTGTCCGGCATGGCCGAATTTTCAAATAGCTTTCGCTGGGAACCCCATTTGCAGACGGAACGACCATGAATACCCACGCCGATTCCCTGACCGATTCGAACGGCGCCTTGCAGCCGTCGCGCTATACCCGCACGGCAATCGCGCTGCATTGGCTGATCGCGCTGTTGATGATCGGCAATGTCGTACTTGGCCTGACCGCCGAATCCTGGCCTGACGACTGGGTGCGTCCGGTGGTCGATACCCATAAGTCGATCGGTATCACGGTGCTCGGCCTCGCGCTGATGCGCATTTTGTGGCGCGTGTCGCACAAGCCGCCGCCGTTGCCGCGCGAGTTTCCGTCATGGGAGAAGATCGCCGCGCATGCGGCCCACTTCCTGCTGTACCTGCTGATGATTGCGCTGCCGCTGTCCGGCTGGCTGCACGATTCCGCGTGGAAAGATGCGGCCACGCATCCGATGCGGCTGTTCAACCTGTTCCCGTGGCCGCGCATCGGCTACGTGATGCATCTCGACCTGGCGCTCAAGGTGACCTTGCACGACCGCTTCGGCGCTTTGCATACGTGGCTTGGCTATGCGCTGTATGCGCTGCTGGCCATGCATATCGGCGGCGCGTTGAAGCATCAATGGATCGATCGGAAGTCGGTTCTGAAGCGCATGGTGCCGTAAGCGCTATCGCGCTGTCCTTACTCTAACAACCGCATCAACGACGGACTCAGCAGTCATTTTGAAGAAAACTCTGGAACAGGCGCTTGCCCTTGCCTCCCCGCGCATTCTGCCGCGTCCCACGACGCTGCTGAGTTCGCTGATTCATCTCAGCGTTGTTGTGTTGTGGCTGCTGTTGTTCGCGCGCGCATTCTTTCTGCAAGGTGTGGTGGCGTGGTCGACCGGGATTGCGTACGTGGTGTACGACACATTGCTGCTCGCGTTCGTCACGTGGAAAACATTGCCGCTGATGCGGCCTACGTTACCGCTCGAACCTGATGGACCTGATGTCGATCCGCACGCCCTGCCGGACATGGGCGTGATCGTCGCGTCGCACAACGAGGCGACGGTGTTGCCGGTCACGCTCGCGGCGTTGCTGCGCCAGACACATGGCCCGGCGCAAATCGTGATTGCCGACGACGGTTCCACCGATGCGACCCACGCGCTGCTCACCGAACGCTTCGGCCTCGTCGCCGCAGCCGAGGGCGTGCTGAGCGCGCCAAGTACGCTCTACCCCAATCTCTACTGGCTGCGCGTGCCGCACGGCGGCAAGGCGCGTGCGCTGAACGCCGCCATCATGGTCATGACCACCGACACCGTCATGACCGTCGACGCCGACACGCTACTCGAGGACGACGCCACCTACGCGATGCGTGCCGCTTTCGCGAGCGAACCGAAGCTGGTCGCGGCGGCCGGCATTCTGGTGCCGGTGTGCGGCAAATCAGCGTCGGGCCGTGTGTTCCAGTGGTTCCAGACCTACGAATACATGCGCAACTTCATTGCCCGTTTTGCGTGGATGCGCGCCGACAGTCTGCTGCTGATTTCAGGTGCCTTCGCGTCGTTCAAGCGCGATGCGCTGGTCGACGTGGGCGGTTTCGATCCGCAGTGCCTGGTCGAAGACTACGAACTGATTCATCGGCTGCGCCGCTATTCGGTCGACCATGGTCTCGGCTGGGACGTGCGTGTGGTCGGCGACGCCCGCGCGCGTACCGACGCGCCGGATAACCTCGGCAGTTTCCTGCGGCAACGGCGCCGCTGGTTCGCGGGCTTCCTGCAAACGCAATACTGGAATCGCGATATGACCGGCAACCCGCGCTACGGCACGATGGGCATGCTGATGCTGCCGGTCAAGGCCATCGATACGATGCAGCCGATTTACGGTCTGACCGCCTTCGCGCTGTTGCTCGGCTTTCTGTTCGGCGGGCACGGCGCGATCGTCGTGTCGATTTTCAGCGTGATTGGCCTCAAAACGGCGATCGATCTGGCGTTCTATCTCTGGTGTATCCATCTATACCGCCGCTGGACGGGACTGCGCACCGGCTCCAGTTTGCGGATGGCGGTCCTCGCGGCGATCGCCGAGCCGTTCACGTTTCAGCTGGTGCGGCACGTCGGCGCACTGCTTGGCTGGCTCCATTTCCTGCGCGGCGGCCGCTCGTGGGGCGTGCAACGCCGCTCCGGGCTCGTCACGCACGACGAAAGTCACTAGCCAATCGTCTTCAATCGCCTTATCTGACACGGCCATAGCGGCAGACCGGCGCGCTTGCGGCCATGGTCCGCCGGGTGGCGGCATGGCGTGCCGTGTCTGCCATGGAACCATGGGGCTTCGGCTTCTAGTAGACTGTGCAACGATACCGGCCTGCGAATTGCAGGGCGGTGACCTTCTATCCGCTCGTGCACGGAGGCCCCACACATGCATGCTGTTCCCCCGCTCGAACAAGACATCGTCGATGCGCCGGTCGATGCGTCGGTTGCTCAGGCAGCCACGCAAACCCAAGCCCCAGCAACCGGGAATGCAGGCGCGCCCAATCAGGCCGCCCCCGATGCCCCGGTGCGCGATCTGCGCCGTGTCGGTATTCACCCGGACTACTGGTATCCGCTTGCATGGTCGCATGAAGTGAAGCGGGGCAAGACGCATGGCGTGACGTTCGCGGGCGAGCCGATCGTGCTGGCGCGTACGGAGTCCGGCAAGGTGTTCGCGCTCGAAGATCGTTGCGCGCATCGTCAGGTGCCGCTGCATCAGGGGGTGGTGGACGGTGAATCGATCCGCTGCGGCTATCACGGCTGGACTTACGACTGCTCGGGCAAATGTATCGACGTGCCGTATCTGGGCCGGGAACGTTTGCCGAATGGCGTGCGCTCCTATCCGTGCCGCGAGATCGAGGGCCTGATTTTCGTCTTTCCCGGCAACGCCGAATTGGCCAACGAACGGCCGTTACCGGCGTTCGGCTCCGTGTCCGACAAGAAGTACAAGACGCGCCGTTTCGGCCGTCCGGTGAATTGCCACTACTCGTTCATGCACGAGAACCTGATGGATATGAACCATCAGTTCCTGCATCGCCGGCAGATGGGGCAGATGCGCGCGCGGTCGTTGGGTCGGCGGCGCGGCGAAGGCTGGGTCGAAGTCGATTACACGTTTGCGCGCATGGCCGGCCAGCAGCCGATCGGCGAAGCGATCGTGTTCGGCCAGAGCCGCAAGGCGGGCGGTGACAACGACAAGGACGTCATGACGATCCGCACCGAGTATCCGTATCAGACGCTGCAGATCCGCACGTCCGAACAGACACTGGTGATGGACTTGTGGATTGTCTATGTGCCGCTCGATCGCGAACAGCGCACGAACCGCACCTTCGGCCTGCTGTCGATTCGCAAACCGGGAATTCCCGGCGTGCTCAATCTCGCGTGGCCGTTGCTCGTGTGGTTCACCGAACGTATTTTCAAGGAAGACCGCGAGATCGTCGAAGCCGAGCAGCGCGCGCACGATACGCAGGGTGCGGACTGGAATCACGAGGTGTTTCCAGTCATCAACGAACTACGCGCGTTGCTGCGCGAGAGCGGCGCGCCCGATCAGGTGGTGGGCGCGGGCACGGGCGATGCTCACGTGATCCGTTTCTGGGATTCGCGCCACGGCAACCCATTGTCGAATACCTAATATTCGAGTTTTTTGGCGCTACAGCGGACCGCACAATCGTCGGCGACGATGAGCGGTACGCCGGCGGCGCCGGCTATAACGAGACGCATAACACGCATTCAGTGCGGGCTCATCGATCGGTAAAGCCAAAATCATAAAGATCCGCTTGAGGGTTCTAGTCGATAAGTACCGAACTGCATGCAGTGATGCCGGTTGTCGTGTTGCTGGTAGGTCTCGCCGTCATGGCGGTGGCGCTGGTGAAGGGCGGTTCCAAGCAGCCATTGCCGCTCGCGTCGATTACAACTTTCCACTCGCTGGGGAATTAATCCATCTCCAGCCGGTGGGGAATTCTGGCCGTTCGAGCGGCGATAATGGCATCTGACACACGCGGGTTTGCGCCAATCGAGATGCGTCGGACGTCGACCCGTGTACCATTTCGCTTTTTCCGACCTTGAAGAATAGCTCCGTGACTACGCAACAAATCCCCACCGCATCCCGTAAGTCCCTCACCCTGCTGCAGTTGCTGGGCATCATCGGCGCCGCCGGACTGATCGCAGCGATCGTACTGAACCAGTTTGTCTGACCCCATCTCCCGCTATAAAGCGCTCGCTTCAAGCATCCGACCCTAAGCCGGCGCTCGCCGTCGGCTTCATCGATATCCCGATTTGCCATGTATAAGAAGGGCGTAGCGGTAGAAATCCAGTTTTCCCCCGAACGGCTCAACGACGGCGCCGGCGATCCGTACTGGATCGATTTGACGCAGGCCGAAGCGCAACGGCTATTGGAAAGCTTGCAGACCCGCCTTGCTGAAAGCAGCGTGGGAACGGCAGCGCCGTTGGTGGTAAGCCTCGATGCAACGCCGGCGTCGCCAGCGTCTGCCGAGACGGCTTCGCCACCAAGCGCGGTGTCCGCGGACGACTTCAAACAATGGGTCTGCGTGATCTGCGGCTGGATCTACGACGAAGCCGCCGGTTTGCCGGAAGAAGGTATCGCGCCGGGCACCCGCTGGGCAGATGTCCCGGCCGACTGGCGCTGCCCGCTGTGCGACGTGGGCAAGGAAGATTTCGCGCTGGTCGAGTTTTAACCTTAATCCGTTCCTTGCGGAAAATCGGCGCCGAGCGTCGTGGCTTCCCAGGCATCGAAATCACCGCGCATGAAGTCCAGCTTCTTGCGTGCCAGTTCGAGCGCAACCTTGCCGAGCAGCAGACGCAGCGGCGGCGTGTCCGATAGCGCCGCGTCGATGATCGCCTGAGCCGCGCGCACAGGATCGCCCGCCTGTTTGCCGCTGCGCGCCTCGGTCTGCTTGCGGCGCTCGCCGGCCGTGGCCGCGTAGTCGTCGATCAACGTTGCCGATTGCTTGATCGACGGACCTGCCCAGTTCGTGCGGAACGGGCCGGGTTCGACGATCAGCACGTCGATGCCGAGCGGCTTCACCTCAGTGGCAAGCGATTCGGACAACCCTTCCACCGCGTATTTGGTGGCGTGGTAATAACCGGTCGCGGCAAAGCTCGCGAGGCCGCCAATCGACGACACATTCACGATCAAGCCGCTGTGCTGCTCACGCATGATCGGCAGCACCGCCTTCGTGATATCGATGAGACCGAACACATTGGTCTCGAACATTGCGCGGACTTCGTCGTCCTCGCCTTCTTCGATCGCGGCCAGATAGCCGTAACCCGCGTTATTGACGAGCGCGTCGATACGGCCGAAACGCTGTTTGGCCTGAGTGACCACGTCGGTGATCTGCTTGCGGTTCGTTACGTCGAGCGGCAGCACCAGCGCGCGGTCGCCGTGCCCTTCGGCGATATCTTTCACTTTCGACGGGTCGCGCGCGGTGACCACCGCGCGCCAGCCACGCTCCAGTACCAACTTCGCCAATTCGCGGCCGAAGCCGGTGGAACAGCCTGTAATTAGCCAGACGGGATCGTCTCGATTCATCATTTGGGAAACTCCGGTTCAGGGGACCAACGTGGCGCGGATGGATCGTCGAGCAGCGCCGTTACTACTTCTTACGTCGTGAATGGGTTTTCAATTGTAGTCGCAGTGCCGCGGCCTCGCTCTGCAGCGCTTCAACGAACGCGCCCGCGAGCGGATGGCTCGGACGATACTCCGGATGAACCACGCTCACGCGAAACGGCAGCGAAATGGCGAGCGGCCGGATATGCAGATTGCGCCCCGCGAAATCGAGCGCGGTGAGCGGATTGACAATGGCCACGCCGAGCCCTTGCCGCACGAAACTGCACACGGAGACGGCGGTGGGCGTCTCGATCATCTGGCGGCGCGCAATGCCCGCTTGTGCGAAGGCTTCGTCGATCTGAATCCGGTACGGATCGTTCGACGACAGGCTGACGAATCGCTGACTCGCAAAATCTTGCAACTCGATTACGCGCTTGGCGAGCAAAGGATGTGCATCGGGCAGCACGCACACTTCGTCCACTTCGAGCAATGGCGTCAGGCGGGTTCCGGCGGGTGGCGCGTCGTGTTCGGTCAAACCGAGGTCATAACGTTGCGCGGTCAGCCATTCTTCGAGAAAGGGCGATTCCTGCGTCGCGATCGAGAGGCTGACGCCGGGCTGCGCATCGTGAAAACGTTTCGACGCGCCGGGCAGAATCGAATGCGAAAACGCAGGTAACGCGATGATGGAAAGCTGGCCGCCTTGAAATTCGCGCAGGCTTGCGGCTGTGGAAGCCACTCGTTCGAGTCCGATATACGCGCGCTTGATTTCGTCGAACAGCGTCAACGCGGCCAGGGTTGGACGCAGCCGCCCATGCACGCGTTCGAACAGGGCAAAGCCGATGCTTTGCTCCATGCGTGCAAGTTCGCGGCTTACCGTGGGCTGCGAGGTGAACAGCATGTCGGCCGCTTTGGTGACGCTGCCTGCCGTCATCAATGCGCGGAAGACTTCGATGTGCCGATGGGTGAGCGCCATGATATCTATATCAGAATTGAATGGGTTGGCAAAAAATAGGTATTTTACTGAATGACCGGTTCTTAGCATCATGTTGGTCAATAACCATGCTTTCAGATCAAGAGCCGAGCACCGTGACTACTTTCAATCCACAACAGCTTGTCGAACTCGCGCGTCAGTACGGCACGCCTCTTTGGGTCTACGACGCTGACGTGATTCGTCAACGTATCGCTGAACTGCGCAGCTTCGACGTGATCCGCTATGCGCAGAAGGCGTGTTCGAATGTGCACATCCTGAAGCTGATGCGCGACGAAGGGGCGATGGTCGATGCTGTGTCGCTGGGCGAAATCACTCGCAGTCTCGCGGCGGGTTTTACGCCGGATGGCGATCCTGAGGGCGTGGTGCTGACGGCTGATCTCGTCGATCACGCGACGCTGGCTACGGTGATCGAACATCGCATTACGGTCAACACCGGATCGCTCGATATGCTTGAACGGGTGGGACAGCATGCGCCTGAAGGGCACCGGGTGTGGCTGCGGATCAATCCGGGTTTCGGTCACGGCCACAGCAACAAGACCAACACTGGCGGTGAACATAGCAAGCATGGCATCTGGCTCGACGACGTGCCGCTGGCGATAGCGATGGTGCGGCGCTACGGTCTGAAGCTGGTCGGGCTGCACATGCATATCGGCTCCGGCGTCGACTATGCGCATCTAGCGCGCGTGTGCAACGCGATGGTCGAAGCGGTGCGGAGTCTGGGACACGATATCGAAGCGATTTCAGCCGGCGGCGGGTTGTCCGTGCCATATAGCGCAGGCGAGCCGCGGATTGACGCCGGGCACTATTTTCGTCTTTGGGACGATGCGCGCAAGCAGATCGAAGCACACCTCGGACATCACGTGAGACTGGAGATCGAACCGGGGCGCTTTCTTGTCGCGGAAGCGGGTGTGCTGATCGCCGAGGTGCACGCGCTAAATCGCCGGCCGAACCGGCAATTCGTCCTGGTCGATGCGGGCTTTAACGACCTGGTGAGGCCGTCTTTCTACGGCAGTCGTCATGAGATGACGGTAGTAAAAGGCCATGGCATGCGGAGTGAAGCGACGGTTGGCGCCTTCACGGTGGCCGGACCGTTGTGCGAAGCGGGCGATGTGTTTACGCAGGAGGCGGGTGGGGTGGTGACGAACCGCGCCATGCCGACGCCGGAAGTGGGCGACTTCATTGTGTTTCACGATGCAGGCGCATATGGTGCGTCGATGTCATCGAACTACAACAGCCGGCCGCTGGCGCCTGAAGTGCTGCTGGAGAAGGGCAAGCCGCGTTTGATCCGGCGCAGGCAGAGCATGCAGGAACTGATTGCGCTCGAAATGCCCGGCTAATTCTGTCGAGCGTGGTCGCTGCGAGCCCTCACCGTGCGTGTGTACGACGCGATCATCGTCGCGAGTTCCTGGGCGGCGGGTGTGATGGGAATCGCCGCACGCTGCAGCAGGCACACGTTCTGTTCGACCGCACGCTCGCGCACGTTGATCGATGTGAGCGTGCTCGCAAACGGCCCGCGCTTCGCCACAATCGACGCCTCCAGCGACAGGCAGTCCGTCGCACTGACCAGGTGCAGCGTCTCGTACAGACCTTCCACCGTGGCGATGATTTTCGGCGGTGGCAAGCCGTGACTCTCCAGCAGATGGGTCAGCCGGTTGACTTGCGGGTCGTCGGTGAGATTGGGCGAACGCGTTGCTACCCACGTGCAATCGGCGAGCTCGGCAAGCGAAGTGGCGCCCGCTTTCGGATGACCGCGACGGCAGACGATCACGGGATCGGACGGATAGAGCGGCGTGACGGACAGATCGGCCGTGTCCGTATGCTTCGATACCAGAGCGACAGCGAAATCGAGCGTGCCTTCGCGAATCCACGAAATCATCATCCGCGACGTACCGGTGCGCAAATGCACCGCGACCCGCTCGAAGCGCGCGCGGAATTCCGTCAGCACCGGTGCGAAGGCGTCGACGAGCGGCTCGGTGGTCATGCCGAACGTGACTTCGCCTGCATAGTCGCCGCGCAATTGCTGCACTTCCTGTTCGGCCCGCTCGCATTCGCCGAGAATCGCGCCGGCCCGCTGCAACAGGCGCTGGCCGAGCGCGGTTAGCGCGATTCCGCGGTTCGTGCGGGTGAACAAGGTCGCGCCCAGCATCGATTCGAGGTGCTGCAACTGTTGCGTGATACCGCTCTGGGCGATGCCGAGCGCCCGCGACGCAGCGCGAATGCTGCCATGCTCGGCGACAGCGGTGAATGCGCGTAGTTGGGCAATCGTCAACGCCATGCGGAGTTTCCGTGATCGGTAAAAGTGATCATGATATTACTTTCGGGACTTCTTTGAGGCGCGGCGGCGGCATAGGATGGCTCCTTACTCCGTAGTAATCCGCCAACCCACACCCGCCTCCCATGAAAATCTCGCTGATGATCTTGAGCGCCGCGCTGGCTTTCAGCAGTGGTGCGTTTGCCGCCGACCCCGCCACGCTGCGCCTCGGTATCGATCCGAGCTATCCGCCGATGGACGCCAAGGCGCCCGACGGCGGCTTCAAAGGATTCGACGTCGATCTCGGCAACGAAATCTGTCGGCGCATTCACGCGCGTTGCCAGTGGGTCGAACTCGAGTTCTCGGGGATGATTCCGGCGCTGCAGGCGCGCAAGATCGACGCGATTCTTTCGTCGATGGCGATCACGGAGAAGCGCGAGCAACAGATTCTCTTCACTTCGAAGCTGTTTCAGTTCAAATCGCGGCTGATCGCGCGGCAAGGTTCGGCGCTTGCGGGTGGGACGAATGCGTTGGCCGGCAAGCAGATTGGCGTGCAGACGGGGACGCAGTTTGAAGGGTACGCATTGAAGAATTGGGCGCCGCTTGGCGCGCATGTGGTCGCGTATAAGAGTCAGGATGAGGTGTTCGCCGATTTGCAGAATGGCCGGCTTGATGGCGCATTGCTCGGCACTGTCGAAGCTGACTACGGCTTTTTGCGCACGCCGGCCGGGAAGGGGTTTGCTTTTGTCGGCGAGCCGCTTTCGATGGGTGATCGTGGCGTGGGGATTGGTCTGCGTAAGGATGAGACCGCGGTGCAGGCGTCCATGAACGAGGCGATTGCTTCAATGCTAAAGGACGGTACGTACGCGAAGATCGCGAAGAAGTATTTCGATTTCGATCCGTACGGCAATTGATCTTCCTTCTAATTTTCTTTTTCAGATTCTCTGTTCATGAATAAGCAATCGATTCCGCTTCTATCGCCGGCTATCGGCACGCACCGTGAGCTGGTGTCGTTTCATTTTGGCCCGTTGGATAGCGGTCAGAAAATCTATATCCAGTCGTCGCTGCACGCAGATGAAACGCCGGCGATGCTGACGACGGTTTTGCTTAAACGTCGCTTGCTCGAACTGGAGAAGCAGGGTGCGCTAAATGCGGAAATCGTGCTGGTGCCGGTGGCGAATCCGGTCGGGCTTGGCCAGTACGTGCTGGGGCAGTTTCTTGGACGCTTTGATCTTGGCAGCGGCAAGAACTTCAATCGACACTTTCTGCAATTCTCCGGGCTGGTGGCGCGGGCTAAGGAGGCGTTGGGTTCGGATGCTTCGGAGAATCGGCGGATTGTTCGCGAACTGATCGGCGCTGAGTTGGCTGAGCAGAAACCGCTCACTGAGTTCGAGTCGCTGCAGTTGGCCTTGCTGAAGCTTTCCTTCGATGCGGATGTGGTGATCGATTTGCATTGCTCGTTGGAAGCGGTCATGCATCTCTATACCAGTGAGGCGGCGTGGCCGGAGTTTGAGCCTTTGGCGCGGTATCTGGGGGCGCAGGCTTCGTTGCTGGCGACTAACTCGGGTGGGGAGTCGTTTGATGAGACGCATAGTTTGTTGTGGTGGAAGCTGCAGCAAGCTTTGCCTGCTGATAAGCCTGTGCCCAATGGGGCGATTGCTGTTACGGTGGAGTGCCGTGGGCAGCGGGATGTCTCTTATGAAGTCGCGCAGGAAGATGCTGATGCGTTGATTGATTATCTGGTTTGGCGCAAGGCCGTTTTGGTTGATGCTGTTAAGCCATTGCCCGATTTGTTGGCGCCTGCGACGCCGCTTGCTGGTAGCGAGCAGTTCTATGCGCCCGTTAGCGGGATTCTTGTTCATCGCGCCAGGATTGGGGACACGATTCGTGTCGGGCAAGCGCTGTTCGATATTGTCGATCCGTTGACTGATGAAACTACTACTTTGTTTAGCAATACAGAGGGTGTGTTTTATATGCGGCGGGCGATCCGGTTTGTGACGGCTGGGGCGCCGTTGGGGCGGGTGACTGGGGCGCGGGCTTTTAGGACTGGAGTCTTGTTGGGGGCCTAAGGGCTTGGGTGCGGCCTGCTCGGCAGTTGGTTTGCGCTACGGTTTTTTGCCTTTGGCCTTTCCTTGCTTTGTTAGTGGTCTATTAGCGTTGCCCCTGTGCGGGGCGGCACCTACTTTTCTTTGCCTGCCGCAAAGAAAAGTAGGCAAAAGAAAGCGGCTTTACACCGCCAGCTCATAAGCGGGTCCCCCGCGCAGCTACGGTAGTGGTGCATCTGGAATCTGTCTCCTCGCACACTCCGCCTCAGTGACAAGGCAGTCATACTTCCGGCGGCGCTGCGCGCGCCGATGCGGTATTTCTTCAAGACGTTGCCGTTGCTGTTGTCGTTGCAAGACGCTAACTTTGGTCAATCGGCCCAAGTCGTCCGCAAGATTCCTACCGCGCTTCAATATTGCATCGCCAAGCCTCGGTCGAGCGGCCCAACAGCAGCCACTCAACCGAGGCCCATCTACTTCCCCCATTCGCCCTTAGCTCACCACCAACACCGGCGCGACAGCCGCCGGGTCACTGATGCTCGGTCGGCCATTCTCTACGTGCCCCGCCACACGACGCGAAAAACTCGTGTCGTCGTTGCTCGTCACCGTCAAGTCGTACCAGTGGTGGCTCGATGCCAGCACCCAGCCTTCTTCGATATGCGCCCCCGCCGGCACCAGCACGGGACGCGTGCGCGCGCCATACGCGTTGTCCGTTACCGTTAAGCGCGCAATACCGCCTCCCTTGTTGCTGAACTTGATAAACACGTTTCCGTTCGCAACGTCATACTGCACCTTGATTTCCGGCTCCGCGGGCTTGTTGTGGCCGTGCCAACCCGCCGCCTGCGCGGTCTGTGCCGTAGCCGTCTGCGTGTTACCAGCAAACTTGCGCACGAAACCGTTCGGTCCGAATACCTCGAAGGTGTACACGCCATTCGTCGTCGTCAGATCGAAGCTCTCGCTGAGCGACTTGCCAGCCTCGACGGTGTAGCGCCACGGGCCGTCCGTGCGATTCGTCGAGTACACGTAGAAATGCGCGCCTTGACGGCCGCTGTTGGCGAACACGATCTCAAACGTGTTCTTCTTCACGTCCGCATGACCGTTCACGTGCAACTCATACGGCAACGCACGGGCGAAACGGATACCGCTTTCCTGCGGGTCAAAGGCGACCGGCGTGGTGGGCACCGTGGGTTTCGGCTGCGACGAGCACTCGTTGGCGATCTGCTGGTAATTGCTCGTGTCCGGCAGCGTCGGCACTGAGGCGTCCGGCGTGCGGAAGTCGAACGCAGTAGTCAGGTCGCCACAAACGGCGCGGCGCCATGCAGTGATGTTCGGCTCGTAGACGCCAAAGCGCGTCTCGATGAAGCGAATCACCGACGTGTGATCAAAAACCTGCGAGCACACGAAACCACCCTTGCTCCAAGGCGATACGATCGTCATCGGCACGCGCGGGCCAAGACCGTACGGCAAGCCGTCAGCAGTGTAGCTGCCGCCGCGCCCTGGATTCACCACGTTGTGAATCTCGCCGTCGGTGCTGACCGTCGACTGACCCTGGGCCGGCGTCGTCGCCGGTTGCGGCGGCACGAGGTGATCGAAGAAGCCGTCGTTCTCGTCGTACATGATGAACAACACGGTCTTGCTCCACACTTCGGGATTCGACGTCAACGCGTCCAGAATCTGCGACGTGTACTCCGCGCCGTATGCGGGCGTATAGCTCGGGTGCTCGGAGTACGCGGCGGGCGGGCACAGCCACGATACCTGCGGCAGGTTACCCGCGAGCACATCGTTCTTCAGGTCCGCAATCGTGCGCACAGTCTGCGCGCGCTCGTACAGGGCGCTGCCCGGTTGCGCGTTGATAAAGTTCGCGAAGTTCTGCAGGACGTTGGTGCCGTAGTTGCCGTTCAACGGATCGGCGCCCGTCAGACCCTGCTGATATACCTGCCACGTAATCCCCGCGGCTTGCAGACGTTCCGGATACGTGGTCCACGAGAGCAACTGATAAGTCGGCGGACCGTCGTTGTCGACGAAATCGTTGTTGTCGAGCAGCGGGCCACCCATGGTGCCGGTCGGATCGACCATGCCGGTCATCAGATAGGCGCGGTTCGGGTGCGTCGGTCCCGGCAGCGAACAGAAGTAGGCGTCGCACACCGTGAACGCGTCGGCCAGAGCGTAGTGGAACGGGATGTCGCTACGCAGGTAGTAGCCCATCGTCATGTCGGTCTTGTACTGCGGCCACTGGTTGTACGCGCCGTTGTTCATCGCGTAGTGCGTCGGGTACCACGAGTGGTCGAGGTCGCCGATACATTGCGCGCTGGTCGTCGCCGTGTTCAGGTGGAACGGCAGCACCGGTTGCGCCGCATTCTCCTTCGACGGCTGGTACCACACGGGTTGCTGGCCACCCGGCAGCGGAATCGGGAAGCGGTCGTTGTAACCGCGTACGCCGCGCATATGGCCGAAGTAGTGGTCGAACGAACGGTTCTCCTGCATGAACACGACGATGTGTTCGACATCGCGGATCGTGCCGGTGCGCGAAAACGCGGGCACGGCAAGCGCATTGCGAATGGACTCGGGCAGCGCGGTCAGCGCGGCAGCAGCGCCGGCCGATGAAGCCACGGTCTGCAGGAAACGGCGACGGCTATTTGATGTCATCGAATATCACCTTCTGCGGGTGGGGGAAAGAATAGCGCGCCTCGCGCGCGCCGGAAGAATCAGGTCAGTTGCTATTGGCGCTGTCGCCCGGTGCGTAATGCATCACGGGCGTAACTTGCTGGCTGTCGGCTGCAAGACTGGCTTGCATGTTCTGGGTAATGGCGTCGGACGCGGCAGCGGGGTCGGCTGCGAGGGGTGCCGATGCGTCGGGCATGCCGGCTGCGGGGACCATCGTGGTGCCTGGTGTGGCAGCGTTGTTCGCGGCGGTTGGCGATGAGGATGTTGAAGACGTTGAAGACGTCGAGGCCGAAGTGGAGTCGTCGGCGCCACAACCGCCTAACGCGCAAGTTGCGAGCGCAACTAGAACGACGCCGGCGAGGCGAGTGTCTGTTCTCATGTCTGCATCCAATTTGTGGCGGCGGATGCAGTCTCCAATCCTTTCGAGAAATAATTGTGAAACGTTTGCGAGTGAATAAGGCTTATTAAATTCGTCGGTTAGACGAAAGGAAATGGAAAGCGATAAGCAGGAGAATGGTCACAGTAACGCCACGCGCCTGAAGTCCAGGCACACCGAAAGAATTGCGGTTTGCATAACCCGGTACGCGCATGACACACATCGGCAGACCTTTCGACATCACACGTCTCGAAGACGAATGGCTCGAAGCAGACGGCTTCGGCGGCTTCGCCTCGGGAACCGTGGGCACGCTGCGCACGCGCCGCTATCACGCGTTGCTGCTCACGGCCACGCGAGCGCCTGGCGGGCGCGTGGTGCTCGTCAATGGAGTCGAAGTGTGGCTCGAAGCGGACGGTAAGCGTTACCCGCTGAGCATGCAGCGATACGTGCCAGACGTAATCTATCCCGATCTGACGACAAGTCTTCTTGCCTTCAATACCGAGCCGTGGCCTACGTGGCGCTTCCAGGTTGATCCGCAGCGCGTGGTGACGGCCGAAGTATTCGTGAGCAAGGCGACGCGCGAAACGGTTTTGCGCTGGCGGCTGGAGGGATTGGGCGGCGCGTCTGCTTCTGGCGCGTTCACTCTGAAAGTGCGGCCTTTGCTCTCCGGCCGGGATTACCACGCACTGCACCATGAGAATCGCGCGTTCAACTTCAACGCGAAGTCGAGCGACAACCCGGCCTGTGTGAGTTGGCAGCCCTATGGCGACCTGCCGGTCATCAACGCCGTAACGAACGGCGCTTATACGCACGCGCCGGATTGGTATCGGAACTTCTGCTACGTTCGCGAGCGCGAGCGTGGCCTTGATTTCAGCGAAGACCTCGCCACGCCCGGCGTGTTCAGCTTCAATCCCATTGATGGCGAAGCGGTAATGATCCTCAGCGCGTCGGTCGCGTCCTCAGGGTCGGCAACGGTGCCGGTCAGCACCGCACCTGCTGCCGCCCACGCAGCCGAACTCGCGCGCGTCGAACAGCAGCGCCGCAACGCACTCGGCTCACGTCTGCAGCGTTCGGCCGATGCCTACGTCGTCGCGCGTAACGAAGGCCGCACGATTCTCGCCGGCTTCCCCTGGTTCACTGACTGGGGCCGTGACACGTTCATCGCCATGCGCGGCCTGCTGATCGCCACGGGCCGTCTCGACGAAGCCGAAGCGATCCTGCTCGAATGGTCGGGCACCTTGTCCGCCGGCATGCTGCCGAATCGTTTTCCCGACTATGGCGACACGCCGGAATACAACTCCGTCGATGCATCGTTATGGTTCGTCGTCGCCGTGCACGACTATCTGGCGACGAACCACGCGAAAGCCGACACGCGAACGCGTCTGCGGCAGGCCGTTGAAACCATCCTCACGGGCTACACGAACGGCACGCGCTTCAACATCAAGGCATCCGCCGAGGATGCTCTTCTAAGCGCCGGTGTCCCCGGCGTGCAACTCACGTGGATGGATGCCAAGGTCGGCGACTGGGTGGTCACGCCGCGCATCGGCAAACCCGTGGAAGTGCAGGCGCTCTGGATCAACGCATTGCGCATTGCAGCAACGTGGAATTCGCGGTGGCAGGCGCCTGCGGAGCGAGCGTTGCAAGCGTTTCATGAACGGTTTACCGATCCGTCGACACAAGCGTTGGTCGACAACGTCGATGTCGATTTCGTCAAAGGCGCAGTCGATCGTTCAATCCGTCCGAATCAGATCTTCGCGGTAGGCGGTTTGCCGTTTCCGTTACTCGAAGGCGCGGCGGCGCGTGCGGTGGTCGATCAGGTCGAAGCTCACCTGCTCACGCCGCTCGGCCTCAGAACGCTCGCGCCGTCCGATCCGGCCTACCGTGGGCACTACGGCGGCACCCCGCTTGAGCGCGACGGCGCCTATCATCAAGGGACGGTCTGGCCATGGCTGCTGGGCCCGTTCGTCGAAGCCTGGTTGCGGGTTCATGGCGGCGAACCGGATGCCCGCGCACAAGCCAAAGCGCGCTTTATCGACCCTCTGTACGCGCATCTCGATCACGCGGGCCTCGACCACCTGTCCGAAATCGCCGATGGCGACGCGCCTAACACGCCCGCCGGCACGCCGTTTCAGGCGTGGTCGCTGGGGGAGTTGCTGCGCCTCGAAACCCTGCTTGCGCGGTTGGAGCCCATCGTCGCGTAAACCGCGCTACGATGTGTATCCCACCGCCAGGCCCGACGCAAGGACATATTCATGCCACCGCTGCGCGCTGCCAATCTGCTCGCCACGATCGAAGGTACCCGCCTTCACTCCACCGACTGCCCCCGTTGGCAGCGCTGGGGGCCGTATCTCAGCGAGCGTCAGTGGGGGACGGTACGCGAGGATTACAGCCCGGACGGCACCGCCTGGGACCACTTTCCGCACGATCACGCGCGCAGCCGAGCCTACCGTTGGGGTGAGGACGGCATTGCCGGTTTCGGCGACGACAAGCTCAACTGGTGCGTGTCGCTCGCGCTGTGGAATCGCAAGGACCCGATCCTGAAGGAGCGCCTGTTCGGGCTCACCAACGCGCAGGGCAACCATGGCGAGGACGTGAAGGAGCTGTACTTCTACCTTGATGGCACACCTACGCATTCGTACATGCGGATGCTGTACAAGTACCCGCAAGCCGCCTTTCCGTACGACGACCTGGTTCAGGAAAACGCGCGGCGCGGCGGGGACATGCCGGAATACGAAATCCTCGACACCGGCGTATTCGACGATTTGCGTTACTTCGACGTGCAGGTCGAATACGCGAAACATGCGCCCGACGACATTCTGATGCGCGTGACCATCGAGAATCGCGCGGGCGAGCCGGCCTCGCTCGACGTGCTGCCGCAAATCTGGGCGCGCAATTCGTGGTCGTGGAAAGAGAACAAGGACAAGCCGTCGCTCGTTGCATGCCAGGACCACGACGGCGGAGTTCAGGTGCTCGGCCATCAGCATGGCCATGAACCGATCGTCGTGACAGCGTGGTCGAAGGACGCGCCGCACATGACGTGGCTGTTCTGTGAAAACGACACCAACGTCAAACGCCTGTTCAACATGGACGGCGCTGGGCCGTTCAAGGATGGCTTCAACGACTACCTGGTCCACAGCGACGAACAGGCAATACGCCGCGACGCCGGCACCAAGGCGGGCGCGCACGCGCCGATCGAATTGGGCCCGCATGGCCGTGCGGTGGTGTACATGCGCTGGCGTCCGCAGTCGAGTCCCGATGATGCGCAACTCGACGCGGATGCGGTGTTCGCCCGCCGTATCGCCGAGGCCGATGAGTTTTATGGCGCGTTGCAGCATGAGATCGCCGACCCCGACGCGCGCCTGGTGCAGCGTCAAGCGCTCGCCGGCATGTTGTGGTCCAAGCAGTATTACCAGTACGACGTGCAGCGCTGGCTCGAAGGCGACCCGCTGCAACCCAAACCGCCTGAGTCCCGCAAGCACGGCCGCAATGTGGATTGGCGGCATTTGTGCAACGCTGACATCGTGTCGATGCCTGATAAGTGGGAATACCCGTGGTACGCGTCATGGGACCTGGCGTTTCATGCCGCCGCGTTCGCGCTGATCGATCCCGCGTTTGCCAAGCGTCAATTGCTGCTGCTGGTGAAGGATCGCTATCAGCATCCGAACGGTCAGATACCCGCCTACGAATGGGCGCTCGGCGACGCGAATCCCCCTGTGCATGCGTGGGCTGCCTGGCGCGTGTACGAAATCGACCGTGCGCTCACGGGCAAAGCGGATCGGGATTTTCTGGAGCTGGTGTTCCACAAGCTGCTGCTGAACTTCTCGTGGTGGGTGAACCGTAAGGACGCCGACGGTCACAACATATTTCAGGGCGGTTTTCTCGGGCTGGACAATGTCGGCATCTTTGACCGCTCGTCGCCGCTACCCACCGGCGGACATATCGACCAGGCGGACGGTACGGCCTGGATGGCCGCGTACGCACTCGACCTGATGCGGATCGCGCTCGAACTCGCGTATGCGAACCATGTGTTCGTCGATATCGGTGTGAAGTTTTTCGAGCACTTCCTGTATATCGCCGAAGCCGTGAGTTGCGACGACGGCTGCGATACCGGTCTCTGGGACAGCGAAGACGAATTTTTCTACGACAAGCTGCGCCTGCCTGACGGCAGCAATATTCCGATGCGGCTGCGCTCGATTGTCGGTCTGATTCCGCTGTTCGCCGTGCACGTGCTCGAAGAGCGTTTGCATGGCCACTTGCCGGGTCTGCGCGAACGGCTCGTCTGGTTCCTCGAACATCGTCCCGATCTGGCGCGGCTGGTTTCGCGCTGGGACGAACCTGGCAAGGGCAACGCGCTGCTGCTCTCGCTGTTGCGCGGGCACCGGATGAAAGCCTTGTTGCGCCGCGCGCTCGACGAGAGCGAATTCCTTTCCGATCACGGTGTGCGGGCGCTGTCGCAATTCCACCGCGACCATCCGTTCGAGTTCAATCACAACGGCACCAGCGTCACGGTCCGCTACCTGCCAGCCGAATCCGACACCCGGGTGTTCGGCGGCAACTCGAACTGGCGCGGGCCGGTATGGATGCCGGTGAACTACCTGCTGATCGAATCGTTGTACGAATTTCATCGCTACTACGGTGACGATTTTCGCGTCGAGTATCCGACCGGATCGGGGCAGAAGTTCTCGCTTAGCGAAATCGGCGACGAGCTGGCGCGCCGGGCAACCACGCTGTTCCTGAAGGACAGGAATGGTGAGCGTCCGGTGATGGGCGCTTATCCACTGCTGCAGGCCGATCCGCGTTCGCGCGATCTCGTGCTGTTCCATGAGTATTTTCATGGCGACAACGGGCGTGGCGTGGGCGCTTCGCATCAGACCGGCTGGAGTGGGCTGGTGGCGTTGCTGCTGCAGCCGCGGGCGATGGGCGCGTCGGGTAATGTCCCGCTGACCGGCGACCCGAACGAGGCGCCGGCCGCGGCGTCCAGCCCCGCAAGTCCGCCGGAATCCGCGCCGGAACCGATCGTGACCAAATAGCGTGCGAACGAGTACCGGGCGCCGGGCAGGTTTGGTCTTTGTTTTTGAACTGTGTGGGTTCAAGCGTGGTCTGTCTTGTACTGCCACGTCCATTCCATTGGCTTCCTTAAGTGAATCCCATGTCGACTACACCGAACGCTCCAACTTCCGCCAGCCACGAACCCAGTTGCAAAGTCAGCGCGGGTCCGCATGAGGGACCGTCGTCGCCAGCGGGCAAACGGCCTGCGCCGCCTTGCACGCTCGTGATCTTCGGGGCGGGCGGCGATCTCACCAAACGGCTGCTGGTGCCCGCGCTCTACAACCTCGCTGTCGATGGCTTGCTCGATGACGGCATGAAGATCATCGGCGTGAATCATGGCGAGCGTGAGACGAGCGTATGGCGCGAGGATCTGCATAAGTCGCTGCAGCAGTTCGCCGCCGACAAAGCCAGCACGTTCCACGCCGGCAAGCTCGACGACAAAGCGTGGGACTGGGTCGCGCAACGGCTCGAATACATGGCCGGAGAGTTTGAAACCGACGACACGTTCACGAAGCTCAAGCAAAAGCTCGATCAAGCGCCGGGCGGCAACGTGATTTTTTACCTCGCGGTCAGCTCGCGCTTTTTCAAGCCGATCGTCGAACATCTCGGCAAAGCAGGTTTGCTGAAAGAAGCCGACGGTGCTGACGGCGGCTTCCGCCGTATCGTGGTCGAGAAGCCGTTCGGCACCGACCTTGCCACCGCGCGTGATCTGAACGCGCACATTCTGTCGTACGCAAACGAGTCGCAGGTGTATCGCATCGACCATTTTCTCGGTAAGGACACCGTGCAAAGCATTCTCGCGGTGCGCTTCGCGAATGCGTTGTTCGAACCGATCTGGCGGCGCGAATATATCGACAGTGTGCAGATAACCGCAGCCGAAACGATCGGCGTGGAGGGGCGCGGCAAGTTTTACGAGCAGACCGGCGCATTTCGCGACATGCTGCCGAACCACCTGTTCCAGTTGCTCGGCATGGTCGCGATGGAACCGCCCAATTCGTTCGATGCCGAAGCCGTGCGCGACAAGAAGGCCGAAATCTTCGACGCGATCCAGCCGCTGACCGCCGACGACGTCGTCTTCGGTCAATACGAAAAGGGGCCGGCGGGTGTCGGCTATCGTGAGGAACCGGACGTTGCGCCAGACAGCACGACGGAAACCTACGCCGCGGCGCGCGTGTACGTCGAGAACTGGCGGTGGGCGGGCGTGCCTTTCTATCTGCGCACGGGCAAGCGGCTTGCCGCGCGCCGTACGGAGATTTCGGTGCAACTAAAGCCGGTGCCGTTCCGTCTGTTCCGCGACACGCCGGTCGATGCGCTAACGCCGAACGTGCTGACCTTGCGCATCGATCCCGCGCACGGCACGAGCTTCGACTTCAACGTGAAGACGCCGGGGCCGCTGATGCAGATCGGCGCGGTTCAATCGTCGTTCGACTATGCCGACTTCTTCGCGGAAAAAGCTAACGTCGGTTACGAAACCCTGCTGTACGACTGCATGCTGGGCGACGAGACGCTGTTCCAGCGCGCCGACAGCATCGAGACAAGTTGGGCCGTGGTGGACGATGTGCTGCATCCGAAGAGCGGCGGCGCGATGCCCGTGCACGGTTATCCGGCCGGCAGCGAGGGGCCGGCGGAAGCAGACGCGCTGCTCGCGCGCGACGGCCACGCATGGCGGCCTTTGAAGCGGGATGCAGTGGAAAAGAAGTAAATCGCGAAACGCACCAACACAACCGGGGGGATACCGTGGCCACACGTAAGACGAAAGAAAAAAGCAGTACCGAGCGGATTCTGGCGATCGATGTCGGCGGCACGGGCCTGAAAGCCGCGATCATCGATGCGGACGGGCAGATGAAAACCGAGCGCTTGCGCGTGGCGACGCCGCATCCGTGCACGCCGGATCAACTGGTGGATGTGTTGGCGAAGCTGGTCGAGCCGCTGGTCAAAGAAGCGCCGCCTACACTCATGTCGATCGGTTTTCCCGGTGTGGTGCGCAACAACCGCATTCTGACGGCGCCGCATTTTGGCGTTGAAGGCTGGCATGACATTCCGTTAGCGGATTCGCTGGCGCAACGCCTGGGCGGTTTGCCCGTGCGAATGATCAACGACGCCGAGATGCAGGGCTTCGCCGCGATCGAAGGACACGGACTCGAGTTCGTGCTGACGCTTGGCACAGGCGCGGGCACGGCGCTGTTCCGCGACGGCGAGTTGATGCCGCACCTCGAGCTTGCGCATCATCCGGTCAGCAAGAAGGGCGTTGCGTATGACGAGTACATCGGCGACGCGGCGCGCAAGAAGGCGGGCAATAAGCGCTGGAATCGACGGGTCGAGAAGGTGATCGAGATTCTCGATTCGCTGGTGAACTACGACAAGCTGTGGATCGGTGGTGGCAACGCGGCCCGGCTGAACTTCGAGTTGCCCGCGAACGTCGCGACCGTGTCGAACGACGCGGGGATCGAAGGCGGCGCGCGCCTGTGGCATCCGAAGTCGCTGCGCGAGACGCGGCAGTTGCCGGAGGCCAATGCGCGGACCGGCCACTTCAAGTGAAACGGAGACGCTCAGCGATGCTTCGACTCAATGACGCCAGCCATCTGCGACGCCTGCTCACGGCCGGCATGTGCGCCACGCTGGTTCTGGTTGCGGCCAATGTCCGGGCTGCGGATGGTTTTGCGGTGTCGTCGCCGGGTCTGGCCGACGGCGGCACGCTGGATTCGAGCCACGCGGCGAGCGCGAACAATTGCGGCGGCGGGAACGTGTCGCCGGCCTTGCAATGGCGGAACGCACCCGCCGGCACGAAGAGTTACGCGGTCACCCTATTCGATCCGGACGGCGCGAAGGGATTGGGAATCGTGCACTGGGTGCTATATGGCCTCGCGCCTTCGCTGACTGGACTGGGCAGCGGTGCTACGCCGCCGGCGGGGAGCGTGGCCGGAACGAACCGGACTGGCGGCCCGGGATACTACGGGCCATGCCCGCCGGTCGGCGATGTGCCGCATCATTATGTCGTGCAGATTTATGCGCTTGACCTACCGCCCGATGCATTGCCGGCGGGATTGACGCGAGACGCGTTGCAGGCGGCCATGAAGGACCATGTCCTCGCGGCCGCCAGCACGGTACTGCGATACGGACGGTGAGCGCTGTTGCCTTCGCGACGGTCGGCCGGATGATCGGCCGACACCGTCAAGGCTTACGCATCACCTCGCCGCATCGCCCCAACGATATTCCAGCGTGGCCTCATCGAGCTGCGCTTTGACTTGTGCATCGAGCACAAGCTCCGAAGCCGCCAGCGTATCGGTCAACTGCTCGGCGCGGCTGGCGCCGATAATCGCCGAGGTAATCAGCGGATTGGCCAGCACCCATGCAAGCGAAACCCGGGTCAACGACTCGCCGGTTGTTGCCGCAATCGCCTTCAGCTTTTCGATCGTGTCGAACTCGCGCTTGTGCCAGTAGCGCTCCTGATACATCGCCCCCGCCTTGCCGACGGTTTCAGTAAAGCGACCGGACGCAGGCGCTGCATCCACCCGATGCTTACCAGTCAGCAGACCACCTGCGAGCGGGTTGTACGGCATCACGGCCAATTGTTCTTCGTCCGCCAAAGGCAGCAACTCCCGCTCGATCTGCCGGAACAATAGGTTGTAGCGGGGCTGCACCGAGACGAACCGCGCTACGCGTAGCACATCGGCGCGACCTAGCGCTCGCGCCAGCCGATAGGCCAGGAAATTCGACACGCCGATGTACCGTGCCTTCCCCGATCGTACGATCACGTCCAGCGCCTCCAGCGTCTCGTCGAGGGGCGTAGCCGCGTCGTCGGAATGGAGCTGGTACAGGTCCACGTAATCGGTGCCGAGACGCCGTAGCGATGCGTCGATGGCATCCAGCAGATGTTTGCGCGACGCGCCTTGATCCCATGCCGATGGCCCCATCTTGCCCACCGCCTTGGTCGCCAGAATGAAGCGGTCGCGTTTGCCCTTCAGCCAGCGCCCGACGATTTCCTCCGTGCGTCCGGCAATGCTCTCGCCACCGCCGAGCGGATAAACGTTGGCGGTATCGATGAAGTTCACGCCGGCGTCCGCCGCCGTGTCGAGAATGCGCTGCGAGACGTCTTCTTCAGTCTGCAGGCCAAAGGTCATCGTGCCGAGGCACAGGCGCGAAACGGTCAGGCCGGTGTGGCCGAATTTGCGGTATTGCATGTTCAACTCCGAAGCGGAACGGTTGCGGGTTGCGGTGTTGCAAAAAGGATAAACGGTGTGGCGATTTCGCGTTGGATCACCCGCGCATGCGGGCGTGATAAGCCGTCAGTATTTCGAAAGTTTATCGGCAGGTGAACTGCAAGCATCGCCGTGTAATAAACGGCCTGATATTACAAACGAGTAATAAATAGCTGCTGACGGCTCATTGAAAATTACGAATGCCATACGTAAGTAATAAACCGAAACAATTCGATTACACCAGGTAAGCTTCGACGCGATTGATGAGTTTTTATGCGTATGGAATGATATCGATTCTCATTTAACAACGAGCCAGCCATCGCGTCGTCTTTGCTCTGAGCAGGAGACCGGCAGCCAGCCAATTGCGGTTTTGTCATCGATTCCATGTTGAGCATGCGGATCGGGCGAGCGCACTTCTGACCGGATTTCCCATGCTCAATCACACGCCGCTTGCGACTGCGTTAGCGCTAGCTTTTGCCGTTCCATTCGCCACACCCGCAGTCGCTCAGACCGCGCCGCAAACCGCATCGCAGCCGTCGGCTCAAAACGCAGCGGCGAACACGGGGGCCGATAACGCGACCTTGCCGACTATCGGCGTGGCCGCGCAAGCCGAACAACAGGACTTCCAGGCAGAACGGTCGACGGTCGGCGCAAAGACCCCTACCGCCTTGCGCGATATTCCGCAGACGGTGACGGTGATCAATAAGTCGGTGCTCGCCTCGCAAGGCGCCACGTCGTTCCAGGATGCGCTGCGCAACGCGCCGGGCGTGACCATCGGTGGCGCTGAAGGCGGTCAGATCGGCAACAACATCAACCTGCGTGGCTTCACCGCGCAGAACGACATCTATCTGGACGGGTTTCGCGACCGCAACCAGTACTATCGCGACACCTTCGACCTCGAAGAACTCGAGGTGCTGTATGGACCGTCGTCGATGCTGTTCGGCCGCGGTTCGACGGGCGGCGTGATCAACCAGGTCAGCAAGAAAGCGAATCTGAAGGACTCCGCGGAAGTCACCGGCATGATCGGCACCGACGATCGCTATCGCAGCACCGTCGACGTGAACCATAAGCTGACCGACACCTCGGCGATCCGCCTGAATGCGTTCGGCCAGAGTCTCGGCTCGACGCGCGACGAGATGAAGAACAAGGACTACGGTATCGCGCCGGAAGTGCGCTTCGGCATCGGCACGCCGACCGAAGTGACGATCTCCGCGCTGATCCAGCACAACTACGACATGCCCGACTACGGCGTGCAGGCGTTGAACGGGCATCCTTCGCCGGTGCCGAAGAACACCTTCTACGGCCTGACTACCGATCGCACGATTCAGGACGTCCAGACCTTCACGGCCGGTATCAAGCACAAGTTCTCGGACAACCTCACGCTGCAGAACCAGACGCGGTTCTCGCACTCGCTGACCGATGCTCGCGAAACCGCGCCGCAAGCGGTGCTGACGGGGCCGCTTGCCAGCAGCACTGCGTTGACCAACGGAAATTACACGACCTTGTCGCCGTCGCAACTGTTCATCAAGTTGCAAAGCCACGACCGTGTGATCGAGAACCACTCGCTGTACAACGACACGACCCTCGAATACAAATTCAACACCGGTGCGATCAGGCACGACCTGATCGCCGGCGTCGAACTCGGTCACGACAGCTATTCGAACCAGGCGTACACGCGGAATAACTTGCCGGTCGTCTCGATGGTGGACCCGGCCTATCTGTCGTCGCCCGCGGGTGTGACCACCACGGTCGGCAACTACGCGAATTCCGGTTCGAACGAGATCGCCGGTTACGTGAACGATACGGTGTCGATCGGACAACACTGGAAGGTGATCGGCGGTTTGCGCTGGGATCGCTTTCAGGCGCAGATTCACAACTCGATCACGGCGCCGCAGTACGCGAGTCAGACCAACTTCTTCACCAGCGTGCGCGCGGGCGTGATTTATCAGCCGGCCGACTGGCAGTCGTACTACGTGTCATATGGCACGTCGTTCGATCCGTCGCTTGAAGCGTTGACGGTGACCAATCTGACGCAGAACCTCGCGCCCGAGTCGACCCGATCGTATGAAGTCGGCGGCAAGTGGGACCTGCTGGCCGGCAATATCTCGGTGACCTCCGCGTTCTTCCGCGAGGAGATGACCAATGCCCGCACGCAAGTTTCGCCGACCGAATACGAACTCGACGGCGACATCCGCGTCGACGGATTCCAGGCCGGCGTGACCGGTCACATCACCGACAAGTGGCAGATTTTTGGCGGCTACACGTACATGGACGCGATCGTGCTGAAGGCGCTCGACGGCACGCAAGGGCACACGCCGGCCAACACGCCGCGCAATACGTTGACGCTCTGGTCCACCTACGCGATCACGCCGCACTGGGAAATCGGCGGCGGCCCGACCTATATGTCGCCGCGCTACGCATCGAATACGAACTACGTGCAGGTCCCGGGCTACACCCGTTGGGACGCGACCGCCGCGTATCACGCGAAGAAATACGATGTTCGGCTGAATCTGCTGAACCTGACCAACAAGATGTACTACGACGCGCTCATCCAGTCGGACGGCGGCCGTTCCGTGCCGGGTATCGGACGCACGCTGCTGGCGACGGTCGACTACCGGTTCTGAAGCATGCCTCATTGATACGGTAGGCTTGCCGCTTTCGCAAACGGCAGGCCGACGTGACGAGGCCAGGGAAACTCAAGATGCTGCTGAACATTCCGAATGTACTGAACGCCGAGCAACTGCGCCTGGTGCGCGAACGGCTCGATAGCGCCGGCGACGCATGGGTCGATGGCCGTGCGACCGCCGGTTACCAGGGCGCGCCGGTCAAACGCAACCAGCAGATCGCCGAGCATTCGCCGATCGCGCGTGAGCTCGGCGACGTGATTCTCGCGTCGATCGAGCGCAACCCGCTGTTCATCAGCGCGGCGTTGCCGAACCAGGTGTATCCGCCGCTCTTCAACCGTTACGAAGGCGGCATGCAATTCGGCAGTCACGTGGACGGCGCGGTGCGGGTGCTGCCCAACGGCGTGAAGCTGCGTACGGACGTGTCGGTGACGTTATTCCTCTCCGAACCCGGCGAGTACGACGGCGGCGAACTGGTGATCGAAGACACCTACGGTGTACAGCAGGTCAAGCTGCCGGCGGGCGACATGATCGTCTATCCGGCCACCAGCCTGCATCAGGTTACGCCAGTGACGCGCGGCGCGCGCCTCGCGAGCTTCTTCTGGGTGCAAAGCCTCGTGCGCAGCGACACGCAGCGCGCGCTGCTATTCGATATGGACACGGCGATCCAACGTCTGAACGCCACCCAGGCCGACGATACCGCGCGTCGCAGTCTGGTCGGCTGTTATCACAACCTGTTGCGTACCTGGAGTGAAACGTGAGCGTGCCTGAAGTGATCGATTTCCAACCGGCCGCGGCGAACGGTGCCGTGCCGGGCGAACCACAGCGGCTCGGCCGCGACGAACGGAACGCGCGGCAGCAGCGCTCGCGCCGGGCCACCTTCGTCAAATGGCTGCGCAAAGTGCATGGCTGGATCGGTTTATGGGGCGCGGCGCTCGGCTTGTTGTTCGGCACCACGGGCTTTCTGCTGAACCATCGCGGCGGGCCGCTCAGGGTGTCGACTGGCGAGCCGCAGGTGTCGGTCGTGCAGGTTCCGTTGCCGCAACCGGCGCCGCCAACGCCGCGCGAACTCGGCAAGTGGCTCAAGCAGGAACTGAAACTGGCCGGCAGCCCAGGGCGTGTGCAGAAAGAGCCCGCGCATCCGGTCGCGTGGGGTGAGCGCAGCATGGTCCAACCCGAACATTGGCAGCTCAACTTCGCGTTGCCCCATGAAAACACCACCGCCGAGTACTGGGTCGGCAACGGCTACGTGACGGTCAAGCGCAGCGAGAACACGTTTCTCGCGACGCTTACGAATCTGCACAAGGGCGTCGGCCTGAGTGTGGGCTGGGTACTGCTGATCGATACGCTGGCGGGGAGCATCATTTTGCTATCGCTCACCGGCGTGCTGCTTTGGACGGAGTTGAACAAGCGCAAAACTGTCGGCGCGGTGCTGGTGATCGGGTCGATTGTCGCCGCGGTGTGCATGGCGCTGAGCTAGATGGCGCCGCGGCAAGCACGCGCGCATCCCACTTCCTGCCCGACCGCCAGCGCGAAAATGGGCACTCGCGCTAGAATCTTCGCAGACCACCAAAATTGTTGGCCCTGTCGAAATTCTGCCAATGAAGACATCCCCCAATCCCGTCGACGCCGCGCTGATCTCGCGGCGTTCGATCCGCGCCTTCCTGCCCACGCCGGTTGCGCGCGCCGATATCGAAGCGATTCTCGAAGCGGCCAGCCGCGCGCCGTCGGGCACCAATACCCAGCCGTGGAAGGTGTATGTGGTGACGGGCGAGTCGCTCGCGCGACTGTCGCAGGCCCTGGTAGCCGCTTATGACGATCCCCAGCGCGATGCGCTGTATCAGGAAGAGTATCGCTACTACCCGCGTCAATGGGTGTCGCCGTATATCGACCGCCGTCGCAAGATCGGCTGGGATCTGTACGGCTTGCTCGGCATCGAAAAGGGCGACAAGGCGCGCATGCATGAACAGCATGCGCAGAACTACCGCTTCTTCGGTGCACCGGTCGGCCTGTTCTTTACGATCGAGCGGGTGATGGGGCGCGGCAGCTGGCTCGACTACGGCATGTTTCTTCAGGCGATCATGACGGCGGCGCGCGGGCGTGGTCTCGATACCTGTCCGCAGGCCGCATTTACGCCGTTTCACAGCGTGATTGCCGGGCACCTTGGCCTGCCGCCCGAAGAGCAACTGGTGTGCGGCATGTCGCTCGGTTTCGCCGACGAAAGCGCGCTGGTCAATACACTGCGCACCGAGCGCGAACCGGTTGAACGGTTCACGCGATTCCTCGATTGATCCCGATTGATCCCGATTGACGGGCATCCCCACTTCTTATCGGACCACAATGAAAACCTCACGCCGCGATTTTCTGATGCTGAGTGTGGGCGTGAGCTCATCGCTCATGCTGTCCCGCGTCGCATTCGCCGACACCGCGAACAGATTGAGCGAAGCCGATCCGAAGGCACAAGCCGTCGGCTATACCGAGGACGCATCCAAGGTCGATAAGGCGAAATTCCCTGGCTATGCCGCTGGACAAACCTGCGCCAACTGTTCGCTGTTCCAGGGCAAAGCCACGGACGCCTATGGTGGCTGCACGCTGTTCGGCGACAAGCAGGTCGCCGCGCACGGCTGGTGCAGTTCGTATTCGAATATGTGATCGCGCAGGCGGTAGGGGCGATTAAAAAAACGCGCTGACTCTAGTTCAGCGCGCTCAGTACCAGGTCATGCGAATGACCGATCCATACCGCTGCGTCGCGGTGATCGCGTAACGCGTCGCCCGTATTCGGGTGCAGAAAAATATCGAGCGCGCCGTGATTCAGCGTGAGCCAGCCGACGAGTTCGGCGAACTGGTCCTGCGCGAACGCGAGCTGATACGACCACATGGGATGCGGCCCGACCGGGCGTTCGTGAAAGCGGCCTAATTGCAGCTTATCGTTCCAGTGCGCCTCGATCTGCTCGCGAAAGGCCCACGCGGCGTCGCGGCTGCCGGAATCGAAGTAAACGTGGGCGTGCCAACTCTGGATGGCTGAGGTGTCGCGAAAGGTCATAACGAGGTCCGTTGCGGTTCCGTTTTTATCAGACACTCATTCTGCTTGAGTTTGCGCCGGCGCGTGCGGCATGCACCTCATGTGAAACTGTATTTCGTCCTCGTTGACAATGTCGAAGCCGAGGCGTTGATAGAGACGCCTCGCGGGATTGCCTTTGAGCACCTTGAGCGTGACCGGCAATACGTCGGCCTGCGCGGCCAGCAAGACCGTCCGCAGCGCTCGCTCGCCGATGCCGCGCCCTTGATGTGCCGGCGCAATCTGCAACTGCACGACGACCCATTCGGTCTCGGTGCGATACGCTTTCAGCAAACCAACCGGTGCGCCGCCGAGGCAGATCACGCGCGCCGCATCGTAGCGGTGGCGCAGGCGCGCGCGATGCTGGGCATCGTCGATGGGCTCGCCGACCTGCGCCAGACGCTCGGTCATGGTGGCCTTGCGCAGTTCGAAGAGAAAGTGCTCGTCGGCTTCTAGCGCTGGGCGCAGGGTAAGGACAGGTTCTTGAGCGGACATGCGGGGGCGTCTCCGGCGCGCGGGTGGCGAATTGGAACGGTCGTGAATTGTCGCGCCAGCCGCGCTTTTTTGCCATGCATGATGTTTCGACCCCTCAATATCGCGGCTCATGTCTGAAGAAATCGCGCGCTGCGCCGATTCGGCAAACTGGGCGGCCATTTCCCCTCGTTTCGCGCAATTGCATTCGTGCTCGTTCACATAAACTGTTTTCCATGGAGCGACAAGTCACCGCGCCCATCGACGCGGTCTTCCCCCGCGTTGTTTTGAACCGTACCGTTGATGGCAGTTTGCCGCGGTTGTTTAAAGCGGCAGGGCAGTAAAGCAGTAGGAAGCCGAAGCAATGCAAACAACGCGCAGTTGCAGTATCCATGCGCGAATCAGCAGGGGGTTGCAGCGAGGTGATGTTGATGGCGAGGGACCGAGCTGTAACGCAGTAGTAGTGCAAGTAACAATGCAGCAGCACAGCAGCAACGTAGTAGCAGCGCAAGCAGCAACAGCTTTGTTTTGTTGGTTTATGGTGGGTTTAAGTCGGCAAGCATCCACGCGCCTGCACGACTGTTCCATCCTGTCAGACCCTGTTCCTTCGCGGGAACAGGGTTTTTTTTCGTTGATGCGGGAAGTGTGACTTGTATTTAGCCCGTTCGAACCTATATGGCTGCGTTGCATTTCGGCGCGGCCTTAGCGGGTAGTCTGCTCCCGCGCGGCGAGATGCCACGCGCAATCGAGACTTCAAGTTGTTTAAGTCTGTCTTAATAGTTGCTTGCCATGATGGCTACACAGACTCACATTAAGGGCCTGTCAAGCCGCCGGCGCATCGGCGGCGTTTGCCACCGGAGGTCACATCATTCGGTGGCGAAGCCGAGAGTTAGCGAAGGAGGTTGAATCGATATGTCCAGTAAATCGCGAGTCCGCAAGCACAACCAGCCGGCGATGTCCCCGCTGCTGCGCGCGCTAACCTTTAGCCGCACCGCCCACGAACCGGTCACCACGGCGATGCTCCTGCAGTGCTACACCGCTCTCGATGCGTTCCAACGCGGTCGGGGCTCACGGGATTTGCATTTGACCTTGAGCCGGCATTTGCTGGTGTCGCAAGAATTGGCGCGTCTGGGTCTCGGCGAGGACGTTCTTGCCGATATCGAGAGCGCGCATGCGGCCATGGTTCAACTCGACGCGCGCGAGCACCAGGACGGTGCCTGGAAGTTGCAGGACGGCGAATACGCCAGTCTCTGCACGGCGCTGGCTATTCTCGATGGACAACTGTCGGCCGCATCGTTGAGCGAGATCGCGAATGCGGAAGCGAAGATGGTCGAAGGGCTGATGAGATCGGCTCGCGCGCAGGCGATTGTCGAAGCGGTGGTTTAAGCAGCGTGCCGGTACGGTTCAGCAACGCGCGATCAACTCCCGTGGCGCGTGCCGGACGTCGGTGCCCTTAACAATGTAGACGACCAGTTCCGCAATGTTGGTGGCGTGGTCGCCGATACGTTCGATGGCCTTCGCGATAGACAGATAGTCGAACCCTGTCGCGATGGTGCGGGGATCTTGCGTCATGGACATGATGAGCCTGCGCATGAATGCCACGAACTCGTTATCGATGGCTTCGTCGTCCTTGACGATCTGTGCGGCAGCAACGGTATCCATTCGCGCGAAAGCATCCAGCGCGTGACGAAGAATATCCACAGCCAGTTTGCCGGCGGCTTTGATCTCGGAGATGTTGACGGCCTGCGGCGTGGACGAACCCATCGCAATGCGACGGGTTCGCTTCGCAATCTTCCGTGCCTCGTCGCCCGCGCGTTCGAGGTTGGTGATGCACTTCGAGGCGGCCATCAGCAGTCGCAGGTCGCGAGCGGTGGGCTGCCGGCGGACGATGATGTTGCTGACTTCCTCGTCGATTTCTATTTCCATCGCGTTGAGCCGGTGTTCGCCCTGAAGGACCTGCTCAACAAGTCTTAGATCGAACGTGTTCAACGTCTCGATTGCGCATGCAATCTGCGCCTCCACCAAGCCGCCCATTTCGAGCAATCGGGTCAAAAGCAGATCGAGGTCGAAATCAAATCTGCTGGAAAGATGCTTATCCGACATCTGCGCTCCCTGGACAAATTTGCCTGCGACTCGATGAGCGGCGGTGCATGTCCGGATCAGTAAAGGATATAAACAGTATATACAGTTTATGACAATTTCAGGAACAGGTTGACGCGACCGCCTTGTTGCAGTGGCTCCGCCAGACAGGCTGCCGCTGTCGTTCACGACGTGGGATAAAGTTATCCCCAGATTTTGTTTGCAAGGCTGTGGACAACCCCCGGGCAAGCGCCGCAAGCTGATGAAATGACTGGATTTTTACGTGGCGCGCCGAGTGCGCGCATCTGACGAATGGCCACAGCGGCCATCAGATCCGGGACGTCCTCGAGCACGGCAGGATGAGCAGGGCAGCAAGCGACGGATATAAGCGGCGAACGACTGTTCGCCGGGGAATTCGCAGCGCGCCGTGATTGCGAAGCTATCGGCGACTCGTTGAGATCGTATAACGGCGAGTTCCCGAACTCCAACGCGCATTCCTCTCCGTACCTGGATGGCCCCGGAAAATCCGTCATGCCTGTCAATGCTCAATGACGACGCGCGACAACAGTGGACACTACGTCCGAAAAAACCTGTATATTTATACAGTATCTGGGGCGCAATTTCACCACCACGAACTGACACTTTTAACTGGAGGCTAGCCATGGATGCACGCGTTCGCAGGCCGGGTCATCCAATGCCTGAGATGGCTGCCTTTATGGCCAAGCTGCGCTCTGCTTTCGGAGATGAGACGGTTGACGAGGCAGTCAGACGAGGTAAAGCTGGCGAGCCAACCTTCTATGCCTGCGAGAATGGCAACTCGGTTGGCACAGCAAGTTCCGCGACCGGCAGCGTCTGGCTTGTCGACTCCACGATCTGGAACAGGCAATATTGCGCCGGGTGCGATGGTGGCTGCGTCGGGCAGGATGTGGGTTGCAAGGAGTGGCTGCAACGGAAAGCAGCCAAGGAGAACTCGTGAAAAGAATTGGATTGGCCGTATTGATGGCGACGCTCACGCCGGCCGTGTACGCGGCTGGCGGCTATACCGAGGTTTGGAACCCACCCGAGGCACGGGCGAGCGCACCGCGCAGAGCCGGTACCGCGCACAAGCTCACAGTTCGTCCGCACGTCGCGCCTCATCCAGTTAACGTGCGGGCACGACGCGCTCCGGCGCCGGCACCGAAACTGGTTGCGAAACAGGGCACGATACAAAAAAGTCCGCCGGCGAACGAGCCGGACATGTCTGGAATTCCCCGCCAGATCACCCCTGAGGGAAACGTGCTTCGGGTTGATTCCCGCGGCATGTCGGCTGAGGTCACGCGTTGATGGAATCGGAAATCTACAAGGGCTATAGCGTGTGGGGGCACGCGATCCTGCAACAGGAAGGCATTCTCCAGCCGGAACGCTATGCGGCCAGCGGGACGATTACGTTAGGCGGGAAGCTGATTGAAGCGTCGGGCATCCTCGGCTATTTTGATGCGGAGGAAGAAGCGCAACTTGCCGGGCGGGATTGGGCACGCGCCTGGGTCGACGCGCACGGTTGATAGCCGAACCCCCTCCTGTTCGGGGCCGCCTTTGCCGGTAAGCAAGCGGGTACGAACCCTCGTTGACTTTGTGCCCTCCCTCCCGTAGTGTGAAATTCGCCGCTGTGAAGAGCATCGCTCCCGCGCCCGCCAGTCGAGCTGGCAGCATCCCGGCATTCTGACCTTCGAACTTTCTCTACTTCGTCAACCGCTCTGTCAGCCATGGAAAGCAATCGCGCGCCCAGTCAAACGGATGAGCTCGCCCGCAGGCCTGCTCGCGCCGCAGATTACGCGGCCGAAAACCGGGCGCTGGTGGCACTCGCCCGCGTTCAGGCCGGCCCGCGTTCCGAATTCCTTCAGGCTATCGCGGATACGGCTCTGTCCCTTTGTCATGCTGATAGCGCGGGGATTAGTCTGGTCGAAGGACCTGACGATAATCGGGTCTTTCGCTGGTTCGCGGTTGCCGGACTTTGCGCCGACCTGCGCGGCAAAACCACCACGTGGAATGAGTGCCCGTGCGGCGTCACACTGGAGGCAGGCGCCCCGCAACTTTTCATCCATCCGCAAGCCCGGTTTCCTTGTCTTCGGTTTCCCGGCGTGGAAGTGCCTGAAGGTATTGTCGTTCCGATTCCGGCGGATAACGGAGCGCTGGGCGCCATCTGGGTCATGTCGCATGCACAAGATTGCAGATTCGACCTCGAAGACGTCAGGCTGCTGTCGAATCTCGCCGTTTTCGCGGGTTCTGGCCTGACGATTGTCAACGCACGCGACAGCGGTGAAGAGAGTGACCGGCGGCACAACGAGTTCATCGCGATGCTCAGTCACGAATTGCGCAATCCAATGACGCCGATCGACGGCGCCATCAGTGCGGCAAAACGGCTTTGCGTCGGAGACGAACGAGCCGTGGAAATGTTGACGGTCGCGCAACGCCAGATGAGGCATCTGCGCACGCTGGTCGATGACCTGCTCGACGCCGCCCGGCTGAAGCATGGCAAGCTCGCGATCAAGCACAGTGACACTTCGCTCAGCGAGATTGTGTTTGATGCCGTGACAGCCATCAGGCACCACATCTTGTCCCGCAGGCACACGCTCAGGATCACCGGGCTGGACGAGCCCGTCTACGTGCGCGCCGACCATGTCCGCTTGAGCCAGGTGTTGGGCAACCTCCTGTCGAACGCGGCGAAATATACGCCTGTCGGAGGGACTATCGAGCTTAACGTGCGCGTCGAGGCAAACAATTCGAGCGACCAGTCAGACGCGCTGCTTGTCATTGACGTTGCAGACAACGGCATGGGAATCGATAGCGCGGTTCAGCCGCGCGTCTTCGACCTGTTCGCCCAGTCCGCCCGCGGTCGAGCACGCTCCGAAGGAGGGTTGGGGATAGGGCTCGCGGTAGCGAAGCGCATGGTCGAGTTGCATCAAGGAACCATCTCGCTCAGGAGCGAAGGTTCAGGCAAAGGTACGGTTGTGACGCTGCGCTTGCCGATACTCCAGAAAGCAGTGGATGCCGCAGACATCGCGGCCCGCAAGATGCCGAGCATGACGCCCGAGCCGGCGCGTCTGCTGCTGGTTGACGACAATCAGGATGCGCTTCGGGCGCTGAGCGTCCTGCTCGAACTCGAGGGGCACGAGGTCACGACGTCGGACAATGGGCGCGATGCGATACGGCTGATGTCTGAAAAGCACCCCGAGGTGGCCATCGTCGACGTAGGGATGCCGGAAATGGACGGCTTCGAGGTGGCGCGAACGGTACGCCTTAATCACCGGCTCGACGACATGGTGCTCGTTGCGCTCACGGGCTATGCGTCTGAATCCGACAAGTCGAGAGCGCTGGCGGCCGGCTTCGATTTCCATCTGACCAAGCCGCTTTCGCTCGATAAGCTGCAATACATCCTGGCAAATCGTGCCGACGGCACGTTGCGAGGTATTGTCTAGGTTCGTTGGACAGTTGAACCCGTGACCCCTTGATCTCCACGACGCACCGGATATATGAAAAACGCCCCTGGCGGAGCGTTGTGCAATCCGGAAATGTTGCGCTTCCAGCCTGGCCGCTTCTAGTTGTTGTACTGCGTCGTATCGTAGTACGTGGTCCCATTCTGGCCGCCACCCAACTGCACGAGCCGTGAACCACCGGACGTCAACGCCGGGAACGGGCAGTTCGTGCAGGTCTGGGCGCCGGTGGAATCGATCCCCGAGTAGACAGTGTTCTGATACTGACCGACCGTTGTATTGTTCGGTGCGCCGATCGAGAAGCCGTAGATTGACGTTGTCGAGCCGGAGGCTGTTCCAGGGCTGGCCTGGACCTGCACGGACGTCACCGGATAGGTGGGATTCGGTCCGGTCACGACGCTCGACCACGTGAAACTCATCGCGTACTGCACGCCGGCCAGCGCCCCGCCTGGCGTGAGGAACGGAATCGCGTCCTGCGACAGCGTCGGCCATGCGACCGTGCTGCCCGCCGTAGCGTTCAGCGGACTGCCCGGATTGATGATCGACGACTGGCCGAGCTGCACGCCGCGCTGGTCGTAGAAGGTGACCGTGTAGGTCGCATAGAGCGGCACGGTGCTCGCGTCGATCGATTGCGCCGCGTAGTAGCCGCTCGAAGCCGGCGTGAAGTTCGCGGTCGACGAAAGCGATTGCCATGACCAGCGATAAAGCTCTGTATTGCTGTTCGTCATTGCAGGGGCAACCGGTGCTGCGTTCAACGGCAGATCCGACAGGCCCAGCGAGTTGCTGCCAAGCGCGTTGCGCTGTGTCAGCCAGACCGGCGCAGCGAGGCCAGGCCCCGTGACGGAAGCCGAATACACCGCCGGATTCGAGGCGGTTGGAATCGCAATCTTGAGACCCGACTCATAACGGTTCACGTCCGCCAGCTTCGAATCGAGGAAGGTGCGGCGCTGGATTTGCGACATGATCGACACGGCAAATTGTGACTGATTGCCGATCAGATCCCAGCCGAGCTGCACGCCGCTCGGGAGCGTGACGGGCGTGGCGAGCTGTTGCGCGATGGTGTAGAGCACACCGGCTGACGTACCGTTCACCAGCGTGACCGGCAACTGCACAAGCGCCTGCTGCTTGCCATTGCGCGTGAAGAAAGCGAGTGTCTTCGGCGAACCGAACACCGCGCCGCTGAAGACACCATCGGCCTGGTTGTGGCCTAAGGCCAGATCGGTCGAGCCGTTTTCGAGGAAGGTGGCGTCGATGGCCGGCGAGCATGACGTGTTGAGCGCGCCATTCGCCGCGCAGGCAGTCAGCAGGGACGCAAGCGGCTCCAGATAGTTGGCCGCCGCGGCCGGCGCTGCCAGCGTGACCGACTGGGTGGTCTGGTTGTTCAGCGCGACAGTCGTGCCCGGCGCCGCATTCGACACCAGCAACAAGCCACCATTAGCCGCCGACACCAGCGCGACCGTGTCGATCACCGCATCGGCGCCGGTGTGATTCGGCGTAAAGGGCGTACCGACCGGATCGAAGCCCGCCGCCTGAATACCGTTCTGCGTGAGAATTTTCGCCAGTATCGCGTCGAGCGTGATGGTGGCGACCTGCGCGGACGTCAGCGTCACCTTGGCTAGCGCGGTGGTCGATGCGAGGTCGGCCGGATTACCCGAGGCCGTCAGCATGGCGGCAATCGCGGTGGTCAGCGTGGTGACGTTCGCGATAGCCGGCGCCGTGCCGCCCGGCAGCTTGGCGAGTACGGAGACGAGCGGGGCGGAGACGCCCGTGGGGTCGGTGACGACGATCAGGAATGGCGCGCTCATGCCCTTCACCGAGATCGTGTACGCGCCTTGGGCGTTGGTGCTTGTGCTGGCCTGCGCCCCGGTCGCATCGGTTAGCGTAACGGTCGCGCTCGCCACGGCGGTGCCTCGCGCAACTGTGCCGCTTACCGTGGTGGCCGTGACCGCCGGCGTGCTCGATGATGACGCTGAACTGGAACCGCCGCCGCAACCGCCCAGTTGGAACATGACAAGGGCCACGGCGGCCGCGGCGCCGCTGCGCACTAACGATCGATGCATGAAATTCCCCGATGCTTCGTTTATATGATTCGCTTGCTACCCTGGCAGACCAGACATGCCGGTGAACTTGACGGTGTTCCAGGTTTGTCGCGCAAGGCCGCTGGATTGGATGCCGATTATCACCTGCGATTAATCGATAAACGGCACATTCCCGACGGGCTTTAACGCGTTCGGAGAATACTGCAAAGCGGCGCTGTTGTGTCGTGCGCCGGGGAGGCGCTCATTCAAGTTCAGCGTCTCTTTCTTACTTACCCAACTCATGGCCGATAATCCCGCCGGCCACCGCGCCGCCTACCGTGCCGACTGTGCTGTGATTGGTCGCCTCGTTACCGATGACCCCACCCGCCGCCGCGCCCCCAAGAGTGCAGCCGGTCGTCGCCGTCAGTAGCGCAAATACCACTGCAAGCGTGCCCAAGCCAGATAGATTTCGCATGATGTCACCTCGGATGTCTAGCGATGCCAAGGGCTCAGCAATTGCCATGCCGCGTCCGTATTACGAGTGTCCGTAGAGTTCGCGATGTACTGGTGTACGGGCGGTCAAACGGGTTTGCTGGAGTGTTCCGCGCTTGCTAGACTGCCCTTCGCCACCCAACTGCAAGCGCGTTTTTGCCGTCGTGCGCCGGCCTGGCGTTCACGTCCGCGACGCAATCAATCGGAGACGCCATGTCCTACCTGCTGCTTATTGTCGAACCCCCGGATCAACGTGTCGAACGCGGCGAGCAGGCGGGGCGCGAGGTCTATGACCAGATGGTGCGTTTTGCCGCCGACCTCAAAGAGCGCGGCAAGCTGCTCGCAGTCGAATCGCTGGCCTCCGAGTCCGTGCGCGTGCAGATGCGCGACGGTCAGCCCACACTGCTCGATGGCCCGTTCGCCGAAGCTAAGGAAATGATCGGCGGCTTCTTCCTGCTCGATTGTGAAACCCGCGAAGAAGCGGTGGCGATTGCGCAAGCCTGTCCGGCCGCGTCGTGGTGCACCGTTGAAGTCCGCAAAACCGGACCCTGTTTCCTGTAAACCGGCTCGCCCGTTCGCCATTATTTTCTTGGGGTTTTCCCTGGATCGACGGCAAATATGTCGATCCACCCGTGCATCGCTCGTCGTGCAAGTAAGGAGCCAGCCAACAGCGAAGGGCTCGCCATCTACTACACGCCACCCAAGGAGCGATTGCGATGCGATTCATGATCATAGTGAAGGCCACTGCCCTGAGCGAAGCCGGCGGGCCGCCGGACGAAGCCCTGATGGCGGCGATGGGCGCGTACCACGAAGAACTGGTCAAGGCCGGCGTGCTGCTCGATGCAACCGGTCTGCAGCCGAGTTCGAAAGGCTGGCGCATCCGCTACAGCGCGGGCAAGCGTACGGTGATCGACGGTCCGTTCGCGGAAACCAAGGAGCTGATTGCCGGCTATACGCTGATCCAGGTTCGCTCCCGCGAAGAAGCCATGGAGTGGGCGCGGCGGTTTCCGGCGCCGTTCGGCGAGCAGGCCGACGGCGAAATCGAAGTTCGGCAACTGTATGAACTCGAGGACTTCGAGCCGAGCCCGGAACTGGAGCGCTTCAAAGAGCTGGACGCGGCTAAACGCGGCTGAAGGTGGTTAAGCACTAACCGCGGCTACACAAGTGATCGTCATGCCGATCCGCGCGCCCCATGAGGCGCCGATCCGGCCACATCGAAAGGGATTCATCATGCTCAAAACCATTCTGATCGCCATCGTTGCGGTGGTGGGTCTTGTGCTCATCTACGCGGCAACGCGGCCCGATACCTTCCGCATCGAGCGCAGCGTGCGCATCAAGGCGTCACCCGAGCGGGTCTATGGTTTGATCGACGACCTGCATCAATTCAATCGCTGGAATCCGTTCCTGCGCAAAGATCCCGCGACGCAAGGCACTTACAGCGGCACGCCGGACGGCAAGGGGGCGCGCTATGCGTGGCAAAGCGAGAAGATCGGCGTGGGGCAGATGGAGATCGTCGATACGGCGGTGCCGTCGAGCGTAACGATGAAGCTCGATTTTCTGAAGCCGTTCGAAGCGCACAACGTCGCCGAATTCGAGTTGAAGCCGGAGGCGGGCGAAACCCAGGTCACATGGGCGATGCACGGACCCGCGCCGTTTCTGTCGAAGCTGATGCAGGTGTTCTTCAGCATGGACCGAATGGTCGGCAAGGATTTCGAAGACGGCCTGAGCAATCTGAAAACGCTTGCCGAGGCGAACTGAATACGCGCGATGTGCTGCGCGAGCGGGCACATCGCAGAATCAATGGATTCCATCATGCATAAGCAGATCTACGTCAATCTCGCTGTCGACGATCTCGGACGGTCGAAGGCATTTTTCAGCGCACTCGGTTTTACCTTCGATCCGCAATTCACCAACGAGCAGGCCGCTTGCCTCGTCCTCGGCGAGAACCTCTACGCGATGCTGCTGGTCAAGGACCTGTTCAAGTCCTTCACGCGCAAGTCGCTTTGCAATCCGAAGGAAAGCACGGAAGCGCTGTTAGGGCTCTCATGCGAGAGCCGGGGCGAGGTGGATGCGCTGGTCGCGAAGGCGCTTGCCGCCGGTGGCACGGTGCCGCGCGCGCCGCAGGACTACGGCTTCATGTACGGACATGGCTTCGAAGATATCGACGGCCATATCTGGGAGTTGATCTACATGGACCCGAACGCCAAGGCAGCGGGCTGATTCCGTGACAACACAGGCCACCCATCGTGCCATCGAGGCAGTCTGGCGGATCGAATCCGCCAAGGTCATCGCCCACGTCGCACGGATCGTGCGCGACGTGGGACTCGCTGAAGAGCTGGCTCAGGACGCGCTGGTGGCGGCACTCGAACATTGGCCGGATGCGGGCGTGCCCGACAATCCGGGGGCGTGGCTGATGGCAACCGCGAAGAACCGTGCCCTCGACCGCTTGCGCCAGGAAGCACTGCATGCCCGCAAGCGTGAGGAGTTGGGCCACGATCTCGACGCAAGGGAGGCGCACCTCGTGCCGGATTTCGTCGATAGCCTCGATGCCGCACGCGCCGACGATATCGGCGACGACCTGCTGCGGCTGGTGTTCACCGCGTGCCACCCGGTGTTGTCCACCGACGCCCGCGTCGCGCTCACGCTGCGCCTGCTCGGCGGTCTCACCACCGACGAAATCGCGCGGGCATTCCTCGTGCCCGAGCCGACCGTCGCACAGCGCATCGTGCGGGCCAAGCGCACGCTGTCCGCGGCCAAGGTGCCGTTCGAAGTGCCGCAGGCGGATGCGCGTGCGCCGCGGCTCGCCTCGGTGCTGCAGGTGATCTATCTGATTTTCAACGAAGGCTATTCGGCCACTGCCGGCGACGACTGGATGCGACCGGCGTTGTGCGAGGAAGCGCTGCGACTGGGGCGCGTGCTGAGCGGGCTCGTGCCGGACGAAGGCGAAGTGCACGGCCTCGTCGCATTGATGGAAATCCAGGCGTCGCGCACCCACGCGCGTACCGATAGCGAGGGTAAGCCGGTGCTGCTGCTCGACCAGGACCGCAGCCGCTGGGACCCGTTGCTGATCCGCCGTGGCTTGGCTGCGCTCGCCACCGCCCACGCGTTGGGCGGCGCGAGCGGCCCGTATGCGTTGCAGGCCGCGTTAGCCGCTTGTCATGCGCGCGCGCGTCGCGCCGACGAGACCGACTGGGTGCAGATCGTTGCGTTGTACGACGCGCTGGCGCAGGTGGCGCCTTCGCCGGTGGTCGAATTGAACCGGGCAGTGGCAGTCGGCATGGCGTTCGGGCCGGCTGCCGGACTGGAAATCGTCGATGCGCTCGCCGCCGATGCGGCGCTCGCGAACTATCACTGGCTGCCGAGCGTGCGTGGCGATCTGCTGGAGAAACTCGGCCGCGTGGATGAGGCACGCGCCGAATTCGAACGCGCTGCCGCCATGACGCGCAATGCGCGCGAGCGCGAACTGTTGCTCGAGCGTGCCGCGCGCGGCCGCACGCATTGAACCTGAAGCGTACCCGGACAACTCACCGGATCAACTGACGCACACCCAGCGCGACGATCAGGCCGCCGCACACGCGATCGATCCACGCCTTGCAGCGCCGGTACGCCGAAGCAATCCGCGCCTGCGACAACGTGAGCGCGACGAATCCATACCAGCTGCTCGCGACCACGCAGACCATGCCGAGCATGGCGGCAAATGTGCCGACGCTGACATGCGGCGGCGCGGCGGAAGAAAACACCGCGGCAAAGAACGCCATCGACTTCGGATTCGCGATGTTGGTCGCGAAGCCCTGCGCGAATGCTTGCCGAAAGCCGCCGGTCGACGCATGCAGGCTCTGCGCCGGCTTACCTGCGGATGCGTTCGCGATCAGGCGGCCGCCGAACCAGATCAGATAACCGGCGCCAGCGATCTTCACTGCCAGCGCGAGCCATGGAAACGCGGTGAACACGATGCCGACGCCGAGAATCGCGCAGCTTGCCCAGAACAGATTGACGAGCACGATGCCGCCGACCATCGAGAGCGCCTCGACGCGCGTCGCCGAGGCGGCCTTGTGCGCCACTGCGACGAAGTTCGGGCCGGGGATCACCACGCCGGCTATGTACACGGAAAAAACGCCTAGAACGGCGGACCCATCAATCACACGTTGCTCCTTAAGTCATCCATCCGGCAAGACGTAGCATAACCGCCAGTCGCGCCGGACACGCGCGCAGCGCCCGTCGCTCAATCAAGCCGCAAAGAACGCCACAGCGGCCGTAACCACACCCGCTGCGGCAACACCGAACGACAGATTGCGCAGCCATTTCTTGCGCGTCAGCAACGTGATCGCGCACAGGGCGATCGCTACCTGAATCAGGGTCGTGGCTTGGGCCCAGCGGTGATGGCCGTGCAGCAGTGCTTCACTTTTCGTGTCGTTATCGACGACTTCCTTCTCGATCGCTTCAGCCTTCGCGCGGATCGGCTCCTTCTGCTGTTTGTACTTGTCGACGTCGGCGAGGAATTTGGCATGGGCGTCGGCATTGCCGGCCGATAGCGCCGCGCCGAGTTCAGCGAGGTTCTCTTTCTCGCCCTTGGCCTGGTAGTAGTTCCATTGATTCGACGCTTCGGTCTTTTTAATGGCGGCTTCGTTCTTGTAGTAAAGCGCCAGATTTTCGCTGTTGCCGCTCTGGTAGGCGCACAGCGCGCCAATCGTCGCGAGGATTGCCGTCATCACGGCCATGCGGCTCGCAAAGGGATCCTCGTCGTGGTGGCCGGCGTGTTCAACCGCATGGTCGTGCGGACCATGCACTTCATATTCTTCAGACATCTGATTCTCCGAGCGAAGCTTTTCTTGTGATCTCCGGGCGGCGCGCATGGCGCTGGCCCCCTGCGTGGACGACGCGGCAAGCGCTGCCCGCCGGCCCGGCGGGCTCAATCTTAGCGTGTGGCGACCGGCGATGGAAAAGCTATCGGCGCGAAGATATGTCGATGACGGACGTCGATGAGGAACGTCAACAGGCGGACGAACAGGCGGACGAAGGGCGACCGTCAGTGAATACCGGCGGCAAGCCACGTCCGCACGAGCGGGATCGTATGTTCGCCGGCCAGCATGCCGAGCAGGCCGACTAGCGCGACCGTCGGCGGGGCGGGCGACTTCACCTGCATGATGCTGTACAGCAGACCGACCACGACGCCGGCAACAAGCGAGATCAAATACGCTTTCATGTTCGATAAACCCATCTGAAATGCGGGCCGCCACGCCCGCTGGTCGCTTCGGCAATTACATCGTGATGACGATCCGGCCGCGCGCACCGGCGGCCACTGCCTCATAGGCTTCGCGTGCCCGTTCGAGCGGGAATTCCTGCGCGATGACCGGCCCTTGCAGCTTGCCGCTTTCGAAGCCTTCCACCAGTGCGGTCATCAGCGGTGCCGATTCGGCGACGCCCAGCTTGGCGCTGTCCACGCCGAGGAGTTGCGTTTCGTTGTGGTAGAAATCGATCAGATCGAATTCCACGCGACGCTGGCCCGTGGCGCTGATCTCCAGCACCCGGCCGCGTCGTTTGACGAGACTTAGTGCAGTCTGAAACGCGACACCGCCGACGGTGTCGTACACCACATCCGCACCGGCGCCGCCGGTTAGCGCCTTCAGGCGCGCCGTCACGTTTTCGTCGAGCGGGACGTACTCGTCGAGCAAACGCGCCGCCGGGGTGTCGGCGGAAAGCGGATGACGGTCGACCCCGATCACGCGGGCGCCCCGTGCTTTCGCGATTTGCACCACCGCGCCGCCGACAGCGCCGCCCGCCCCGATCACGGCAATCGTTTCGCCTGCCTGCAGATGGGCGTACTCGACCGTGCCGAGCCACGCGACCACGAAGCTCACGCCGATCGCGGATGCCTGCGCATGGCTGAGCGTAGCGGGTTTGCGCGACAAGGCGGTGAGCGGAATCTTGATGAACTCGGCGTGGGTGCCGTCGCGTGTGAAGCCGATGTCGCCGCCCGTGCCCCAGACTTCCGCGCCGAGCCAGGCGGGCGGGCCATCCACCACGACGCCGCTGAAGTCGCGGCCGGGCGTGCGCGGCAGGACCGTGTGCTCGAAATGGCCGGACACGTTCTTGACGTCGCTCGGATTCACCGAGGCCGCCTTGATTTGCACCACGGCGCTATCCGCGTCGGCTTGCGGCGTCGGCAGATCGACGATTTCGAGTACCTGGGGTTGGCCAAAAGTCTTGAACTGAATCGCTTTCATCGCTTGTTACTCCTGTCAGGTCTTGTGCTGCTTCGTGCAGCGGATGAGCGTAGTCTACGTGGCCGGTATGGAAGCGTTGAGACAAAGACTTTCGAATTTCGGACAAAACGCGGTGTGGGCTGGCCGACTGCCGCTGTTGGGCTGGGGAACGGCCAGCGCGCCGGGCTCACCCGTTCGTGGCGTGCGTGGACTGCCCGTCTTGCACGGGCTCCGGCGCACTACCGGCCGCGTTCGCCTCGCCCAGCGTCGCGCCCGGATCGAAGCCGGTCGGCGGCGCGCCCAGCTCGCGCCGGAACATGTCGCTGAAGCTGCTCGGCTGGAAACCCAGCGAGCGGGCGATGCTGCTGACCGGGCGTCCCTCGGCGAGACCTGATACGGCGACCGCCAGTTGCACCTGGCGCCGCCATTCGGCAAAACCAAGCCCCAACTCGCGAGTAAAGAGACGCGCCAGCGTGCGCACGCTGGCGCCGACCGACGCCGCATGCTGTTCGAAGCTGATCGCGATCGAGGGGTTATCGATGACCGCGCGGCACAAGGCGTCGAGCCGCCGGTCCGACGCATCGGGCAGCGCGATGCGCAGCGACGAGCGCGGGGCGTGCCCCAGCTCCAGCATCGCGAGACGATAGGCGGCGTCGAGATAGGTCTCGTCGCGAGCATGGGTGCGCTCGTGTTCGGCAATCGATGTGATGAGTTCACGCAACAGGCCGTTGATCTCGAACACGTCGCTGCGCTGACTCAGGTGGCCGACGTTGCGCTCGTGGAAATAGATATTGCGCATTTCCACTTCGCTCATCATGTGGATGGAGTGAACGGTGCCGGCCGGCAGCCAGACCGCGCGCTGCGGCGGCACCACCAGCGCCTCGCGGCCGACTTCCACCCACATCACGCCCGATACCGCGTACAGCACCTGTGCCCACGTATGGGAATGCGGGTCGATGCGCAGCCCGCGCGGATAGTGCCGGGCGAGGGAGCGGGCGTCGGCGTCGTCGTGAAGTTCGGGTGGGCGGGCTTTGGGCACGGCGGTTCGCTTCGCTGTTCACGGTTCGCTCTTCGCGCATGAAGAGCGTGGACCGGGTGGTCCGTGTGCGAAGCATAGCGCGAGGCGTGCAACGGTGGCTATTGCGCGCGGTTCGCCTACGTACGATGTCCCATCATGAGCAGCAGCAACGACAAGGTCACCACCGATCCCACCGTCGACAGCAAGATCGTGCGGGAGGTGATATGCGCCTCGCGGCGGTAGAACTCGGCCAGCATGAACGGGCCGGTGCCGGTGGGCAGCGCGGCCAGCACGACGGCCATTTCGACCAGCGCGGACGAGAGCCCGAACACGCGCGCCGCGAGCCACCAGGTCAGCGCCGGCTGTCCCAGCAGCTTGACGCCGCTCAGCAGCAGCGCGATACCGCGCGTGCCGGTGCCGGTTTCGGACGATGGACGTTTTTCTGCGAGGAACAGGCCAAGGCTGACCAGCGCACACGGACTGGCAGCGCCGCTCAACAGCTTCAGAAAGGTCTCCGCGCTTTGCGGCAATGCGACGTGAGTGGCCGCCAGCAGCACGCCCGCAATCGGCGACACGATCAACGGATTGCGCGCCAGCGAGCCCAGCACTTTCAGCCCCAGCTTGTGCGGCGTGCGTTCGGTCTGCAAGCCGACTTCGATCAGCACGATGGCAAGCGCAAACAGCACGCACGCGACGAGGATCGTGGCGATCGTGGTCGGCGTCAGGCTGGCCGGGCCGAACGCGATCATGCCGAGCGGAAAGCCGATGTAGCCGGTGTTCGGATACGACGCCGCAATGGCGTCGACGCTCGCGTCAGCCAGATGCCGGCCGCTGAACATACGGATGGCGAGAATCGGCAGAAACGCGCCGAGGCAACCGATCGAAAATGCCGCGACGAAGGCCGGTTGATAGAGCTGCTGCCACGTGGCATGCGCCATGGTGTCGAACAGCAGCGCCGGCAATGCCAGCCATACAACGAAGCGGTTTAGTTCGGACGCGCTGTTCGGTCCGAGCACGCCGCGCCGGCGGCAGGCAAAGCCCGCGAAAATCAGGCCGAATACGGGAAGAAGAATCTCTAGAGTGGCTAACATCGGTGCAAAAGGTAGGGGCGCGGAGAACGATGCGCCAGCGTAGTGGCTTGCGTTGATACAATCCAATACTGTTTTTTTAGTCCAATAATACCTTTTCTGCATCGTCAATCAGCCCGAGGGCATCGTGATCGATATCAAGCCGTTGCGCTACTTCGTGACACTCGCCGAGACGCGACATTTCGGCCGTGCGGCGGCGCGCCTGAATCTGTCGCAGCCGCCGTTGAGCCGGCAACTGGCGGCGCTGGAGGCGAGTCTCGGTGTGACGCTGCTCGAGCGCAGTCCGCGCAGTGTCACGCTGACCGCGGCAGGCGAGCGCTTTTACGCCGATGCGAAGGCGATCCTTGCGTCGGTGGAGCAGGCGGTCAGCAATGCCCAGGCGGCGGCGCACGGCGACGCCGGCAAGCTGGCCATCGGTTTTACGATGTGTGCCGCGTACAACGTCGTGCCTGGCTATGCGCGCGCGTTCGGCGCGGCGTTTCCCGAGGTCGCATTGAATCTGCGCGAAGTCGTGTCGAACGATCTGGCCGCGCAGGTGCTGTCCGGGCAGATCGACGCGGCGATCATGTTTCCTGGCGTGCCCGACAAGGGCATCGCGACACGGACGATTCTGCGCGAGCCTTTGTGCGTGGCATTGTCGCGCAACCATCCGCGAGCGCGCGCACGGCGTCTGGCGATCGCGCAACTGGCGGCCGAGCCGTTCGTGCTGGCGTTGGAGGAAGTCGCGCCGAGCTTGCGCGCAACGATCCTCGAGCATTGCCGCTCGGGCGGCTTCGAACCGGATATCCGCTTTGAAGTGCAGTTGCAGCAGACCGTGCTCAGTCTCGTCGAAGAAGGCGTAGGGGTGGCGCTCGTGCCAGCCTCGATGCGTAAGGCGCAACTCGCGGGCGTGGTGTTCCGGCCGCTGGTCGATGCGCCGCTGATCGAGCAGGTGCTGGCGTGGTCGCCGGCTAATCGCAATCCGTGTCTGGCGCGGTTTCTTGAGTTGGCGTGAAGGGGGGGCTTCATGAATTTGCAAGACGGTCCGTGGCATCCGCTGGGTCTGCGGGATAGCGCACGGCGCTCTGCTTGAGCTGCGGTCGGCAAGAGAAGGTTCAGGCCGTTAGGCCGACGTAGACCCCACATCGCGCACGTTCGCGATAAGCGCCGACTAGACGCGTTTGCCTTCAATAGCGTGAAGGAGCGGACTGTCGGGTGCAATGCGAATAAAGAACTGCGGAGGTTGAAAGCCCGCCGATACCGCCCTTAACTCCGTCAGCGAAATGGTGCCGGAGAGTCGTTGTGGTTCGTACAAGCCCAAAGCGAAGCCCTTGGATAACCCGTCGAAGTAGTCGAAGAATTCGCGCCGGGTGATGCCGCACACACTCGAAAATCGCCGCCATAGCGTAGTGGGCGCAAGCGAATGGGCCGCGCTCACCTTGGCACAACCGATCACACGGCCAACCGGTAACTTGACGTAAATCCATACTACGGTACCCGCTTTCACGTTCATTGCACGGCGCCGAAGTTCCACATGCTTGGTGCCGGCAAGGATGTTTTCGGCGTGCCGTTCCTCAAGCGAAATAAGTACGTGTTCTGGATGTTCCATTGACAAATCCTTCCTGGAGGATTCCTTGAAGCTGTGCATCATTGATCGCGTGCGTGGTAAGCAGATCTTGCGGACTGCCGCAACCCAGTAGCCGCAATGTGGCGAGCGGAACTGGACGTTCAAGGCAGATAATATTGTCAAACACCGTGACGGTTTTCGTCTTGGATCGACCAATCGTTTCGAGCCCAGCGGAGTCGAGAACTGACGGATCGAGGTCCGAATTTTCCATCGCTTCTTGGGATTTCAAATACGCGTGCCGTACGCGCGCGATCGCGACAATGGCGCCGAGACCTTTGTTCTTCGCGGATTCGTAGAACAAGATGAGGTTACCACGCTTAAAGTGTCTGAGCGTCGCGGAGCCGCTCAAATAGTGACGCTCTTTGTATAGTCTCGCTCGGGCGTGCGGAAGGAGGCTTTTTTGAGGCGAATGAGCCAATAAGTCCTCTGCAAACTCGTGTCGCACCGGAGAAATCACGGCCGTTCGTCCGGGTAGGCAAAAGAGTGCAGGCGAGAGAAGCGTTTCTAGCGTCATCAAGGAGGCATGTCCTACGTTTCCATCAGGTCTGACGAGGCGAACCTGCTGGTCAACGTCCCGATATACCGGTGGCGTATCGGGAAGGCGCACACGGGCTGCCTGAAAAAGGCAATCTTTGCAGTCCGACCAGTTCGATGTCGTGACGACGCGTCCAAGGGCAATCTTGGTTAGCGATGTTTGGCCCGGCAATCCGCCGAAGCCCAGCCCGGCCGCCACCTCGCGGACTTGCGCCTGCTGCGCAGGAAAGGTCAGTCTGATTCGGGAAGTGCCTTCCGCCATAGCTTGTTCTATCAGGTGTCCAAGCAGAAGGCGAGCTGCATGCATCGCACCGGGTTGAGTTTCATCAATGGCCACGTGAGCATTGAGATCGACGCCAGCGATTACCCTAGGCCACATAAGGTATCCCACCAGGATGCCGTTGGACCAAACGCCATGACGGTTGCAGACTCGTTCATTCGAGTCGATCGCAGCCCACTCGGCGACAAGGGCAGCGACCGGTATTCCGAGCCGGGATAAAAGCCGACGAACCTCGGCTTCGTCTGTCTGAGTAACGGACGCGATTGAGAGTGCGTCATTTGCGCTGGTTTGAAACACTTCTTCTCTCGTTTCGCCAGTGTTCAAGTCTTTGAAAGCGCCGGGCGAGATTACCTGGATTCCGCATCGCTCGTGCAGTCTCGCGGCGGCGTTCAGTATCGACGAATCATTTGTGACGAGGCCGGTGAGCCCGTTCTGGATAGCGGTGGCCAAATGTCGTAGATCGGAAACGTCGTTATCGCTTAATGTATTGGCCCGATAGCGTTCCGGGAATACGATAGAGGCCAATACCGGCTTGAGTGCATTCCACTCCTCCGCACTCGGAGTAGGAAAAGAGGGGAATATGCGCGCATACGCCAGCATCGGATCTGTTATCCCAACGCGTGCTGTGCGGGTGAGTTCATCCGTAATTTCGGTGCTCAGGGCCAACTGGCAGGAACCGGCTCTTTCAATTCGAAACAGGTCAAGGATTTCTTCGTTTCTACGTCTGCGCGGACCCAGGTCGAAAAGGACGTTCAGGTCCAGCAGGAAGAGGGGAGTCGTTGCGCCGTATGCCGAACTCAAACCCAAGGGATCGGCGGCGCTGAGCCCGCTTGTCGCAAACAATTGTGGCGAGTCCAACTCATGGCTGCGGACGACGATCGTGCGGTTTCTTGTTTCGCCGCCTCTTACGATGCTCTGCACATAGAAACCTTGCTCTTCCCAGAATTTGTTGGCCTGACTGAGATCTTCTGCCACACGTGCATACATGGAAATGAAAGCGTGGTTTGTCAGATATTTTTTGAGGTGCCGCAATAGGCGAGTTGCTATTCCATGTTTTCTGAGCGCCGGCGCGACAAAAATCTGTCGTACTCGTCCTTTCGGATGTCTGGCTTCAAATAGTAAGTGACCCGCATATGACATGCTATTTGCATGGCGTTCTACCGCGACGAAGAGTTGTTCTTTCCGGGCGAAGTCTTCAAAGACGCGTGACGGGAAGAACCCGAGCGCATTTTTATCGCTGTCCGCTGCCTTATTGACTGAGTCTACAAACGGAGCAACGTCGCTGTAGCGATCCAGAATGTCAATGGTGTGTTGTTCGACAATCATCTTGGTGTTTGGCCTCGCCGCGTTTTGCCGCAATCAGATACCTCCCTGCAGTGCGATAGCTTGCGAGAAGTTGTTGCGGGCTATTTTGGTTGAGCTATTCCTGAACGAGGTACGTCAACCTCTGCAGGAGCGGGACCGTAAACATACCATTATTTAGGGTGCCTATATTAATAGGATGTGGTTGCAAAATCGGGTGATGAAAAGATGGCCTGTGCATCGTCACTGAGCTAACCTGGCTGGCAATTTTTTTGCGCGACCAAGCGACGGTGGCGTTGTTAAAATCTATGCACAGCAAACACCTAATTTTCCAAGCCACCACGCCAACCCCAGCCACCCATGCCCACCCACCCCACGCTCCTCACCACCGACCGTCTGACCATGCGTCCGCACACACGCGACGATTTCCTCGAGAGCTACGCGATGTGGTCCGATCCCGAGGTGATCCGCTACATCGGCGGCAAGCCGTTCACACGTGAAGAGGTCTGGGCGCGCCTGCTGCGTTACGCCGGACATTGGGCGATGCTGGGATACGGCTACTGGGTGGTGCGGGAAAAGGACAGCGGCCGGTTCCTGGGTGAAGTCGGCTTTGCCGACTACCACCGCGATATCGAACCTTCGTTGATGAACACACCTGAGATCGGTTGGGCACTCGACCCCGCCGTCCACAATCGCGGCTACGCGACCGAAGCGGTGCGTGCGGCACTTGCGTGGGCCGACGCGCAATGGCCCGACGGCGAGACTGTCTGCATCATCGCGCCGGAAAACCAGCCGTCATTGCGTGTCGCGCACAAGTGCGGTTATCGCGAGCAACATCGGACGACGTATAAAGGCAAACCAACCATCGTGCTGCGGCGAGCGGCTGGCATTGCCTGAATCGTCGCGCGGCATATGCGCGGTTCACGCGCCGACACTCGGCCGGCGTGTGAACCGGCTGTCTTATTGACCGCCGTACAGACCGTCTTATTGACCGCCTTCACTGGCCGCTGCCCGTTCCCGCGCGATCAGATCCACCAGGCGTTCAACCTGCTTGCCCTGCGCGTCGAAGTTGCCGGCATCGAGCCAGCGTACATAGCTCGGGCGCAGCGCGGGCCATTCACTGTCGATAATCGAAAACCACGCGGTGTCGCGATTGCGTTCGTGATACACGATCGCCTGCCGGAAGATGCCTTCGAACGTAAAGCCATAGCGCAACGCCGCTCTGCGCGACGGCCCATTGAGCGAATCGCACTTCCATTCGAAGCGGCGATAGCCGAGCTCGTCGAACACATGGCGCATGAGCAGGAACATCGCTTCCGTGGCAACGCGCGTGCGCTTCAGGAGCGGCGAAAAAGTGACGTGCCCGACTTCGATCACGCCGTTCGCGCGGTCGATGCGCATCAGCGCGAGTGTGCCGACGGCCTTCCCGGACGCGAGATCGATCACCGCGTAGTGCAGGGGATCCGGCGATGCAGCCATGCGCGTCAGATGTTCGCGATACGCGGCAAGGCTCTCAAACGGGCCAACCGCCAGATAGGTCCAGTCGCGGGCGTCGGCCGCCGAGCTATAGGCCTCGTACAGGTCTGCCGCATGGCGCTCCACGTCCACCGGTTCGATCCGGGAGTAGCGGCCCAGTAGCGGCTCACGGCCAGGTGCCTGAGCGCCTTTCCAGCCTGGCACGGGGGCGCCGATCGGCTGCCCGAAAGCGTTATGTCTGGGTTCCACGTGTGTTGTCCTGTGAATAGGGGATCGTCGTTGCTTACGGAGAACGATACGGCAAACGTGGTATGTTAAAAAGATCCAGCGCAACAGCATTTGATAGATCCAGCCACAATGATCGAGATCATAGGCCCGCTCGCCAATCCGGCCGCCGGCAGCGTCGAAAAGTCCGTGCCCCTGCAGAAACAACTGATCGAACGTTTGCAGCAAGCTATCCTCGCTGGGCGCCTGCCGGCCGGGTCGCTTCTGCCGTCTTCGCGTCTGCTGGCCGCGGAGATGGGCGTGTCGCGCAATACCGTGGTGATCGCTTACGAGCATCTGGCCGCGGTTGGCTATGTGGTGGCCGACAAGAAGGGCACACGCGTGAGTCCGCTCTCCAGTCCGGCGGCGCGCGGTGAACCGCAAACCCTGCCGCCCGCGCCGAACGTCGCCTACGCGGCACGCGTCGAGCAATTCACGGCAACGCGCACCCACGTCGACAACACCTTGCCGATGACTCCCGGCACCCCCGCGCTCGATCGCTTTCCCGTGGCCGCCTGGCGGCGTGCGCTGGAACGTTCGATGGAGCGTGCGCTGCCAATGGCGCTCGGCTACGGCGACCCGACCGGCGAGCCGGCGCTGCGCGACGCGATCGCCGGGCATTTGCGGATGGCGCGCGGCGTGCGCTGCGACGGCTCGCAGGTGATCATCACCGAAGGCGCGCAGGAGGCGCTGAACCTGTGCGTGCGGCTGTTCACCAATCCCGGCGACATCGCGTGGGTGGAGGATCCGGGCTATCGCGGCGCCAAGGCGGCGTTCAATCTCGGCGATCTGAGTACGGTGCCGATGCCGGTGGACCCGGAAGGCATCGCGGTGCCGCCCGACGCATGGCATACACATCCGCCCAGGCTGATCTACACCTCGCCCGCCCATCAGTATCCGACCGGTGCGGTGCTCTCGGTGGCGCGTCGGCTCGAGTTGATTGCCCAGACGCGCCGCTGCGGCGCCTGGCTGATCGAAGACGACTACGACGGCGAATTCCGCCACACCGGCGAGCCGATCGCCAGCATGCAGGGGCTGGTCGACGACGCGCCGGTTCTGTACGTCGGCTCATTCAGCAAAACCATGTTTCCGGCCTTGCGCATCGGCTTCGTGGTGTTGCCGCGCGCCATTGCCGCGCACACTGCCGTGGCGTTGCAGGAGACATTGCGTGGCGGACATCGTCTGGAGCAACTGGCGCTGGCGCATTTCATCGACAGCGGCGAATTCGGGCGGCATCTGGGCCGCATGCGGCGTTTGTACCGGGAGCGCCAGCAGGCGCTACGCGATGCGCTCGCCGAACACTTCGCGCCGTCGCAGATTCTGGGCGGCAATTGCGGCATGCATCTGACGCTGCGCTTGCCGCCGTCTATTTCCGATCGGACCCTCGCGGCACGCGCGCTGGCCGAGCGGCTCAATCCGCGTGCGCTGTCGGGTTTTGCATTGCAGCAGCGCGACGACACAAACGGACTTGTGATCGGCTATGGCAGCACGTCGGCCGGGCAACTGGCGCCGGCTGTGCGGGTTCTGGCCAGGCTGGCGCGCGCAATGGCAGGCGAGTCGGGCGGCGCCTTGGCAAATAGGGCGGAAAGCAGGTGGACAGGCGGATCGACGAGCGCAACAGCACGCAAGCGCGCCGTGTAAGTTTTTACGTTTGTCCGCATGGCCCATGTCGCGCTATCGTGTCGTTTATGCGCGGCAATTCGAAAGTGCGCGACGTCGACGAATTGCCCGCAGGTCATGCCCAGCGCACCGCCCTGCCATATCGCATGACACGCGGCGCCCGGCTGGCCCGGCCGCTGCCGGGTTTGGGCATGAAGCATGCCTTTGTTGTGCTTATCTATGACGATCTATCTGACTGGAGACAACATGAAGGAAATCGAACCGACCGCCTGGTTTGAGCTTGCTGCCCATGAACCTGTCCGCGAAGGCTGGTACGAGGTGCAGTTGACGAGCGGAGACACGGCATTTGCGAAATATGGCGACGGCGTGTGGACCGAAAAACCGTTGCTGGTGTTCACGCACTGGCGCGGCCTGTCCGCCGACCCGTCGAAAGCAGCCGACGGCGAGGCAGAATCGATCGGCGCCGAAGCCACCGCGGCTCAAGGGGTGCGCGCCGCATGGAACGCGTTTTTCCCGGGACTCGGCGAAGAACAGCACAAACCGTTGGACGCCATGCCTAACGGCAAGGCACATTGAGCGTTGATTGACGGAATGCTTGAGCGGCAGCCGGTCGGCTGCCGCTCAACGCTTCGGCCGCCAATCTGCCGATCTCTATTTTATTCGGGCAGCAAGCGTGGCCGCGTGCACCGCGGCGGCGAGGGCAATCGCCGGCGTGGTCAGCGGTTTCTTTCCGTGCGTGACCAGCAAGGCTGCGCCCGCCATCGATGTTTGCGCAAACGCCACGACATCCGCGCCATTTTCGTAGGCGGTATCCGTAGCGGCGGCGATTGTAGACAGATAGCCCGCCGTGTCGCCCGCTTTAAAACACTCCCAGGCGCCGCTAATCAACTGAACCTCGACGCTCGCTGTGGTAAGCGTTGCGGCTTGAGCAAATAGGTATGTGGTCGGGTCGAGTGTGGTGGATACGGTGCACAGCACGACAACCTTGCCGCCACTTTCCACTGCGCATTGAGCCAGCGCGGCATCGGCCCGCAAAACGGGCACCGGAGCGGCCTGTGCGACGAGGCCGTCGTCCACTGACGGGCCGAGCGTCGAACAATTGAGCAACACGGCGTCTGCGTTGTTCGTGAGCGTGAGGAGTACCTCGCGGGTTTGCGCCGCGATCTCGCCGGTCAACCCACCGGCGCGCTCAGCGGCCGCGAGCAAGTCCGCGCGGACGACATGCACAAGCTCGAGCGACTCGTATCCGGCGGCGCGGGCGGCCGCGTCGAATATGGCGATGTTGCTGTCGGCGGTATGCAAGCAGACGATACGCACGGTCTCTCCAATGATTTGTGGCAGTTTGCATTCTCGCCTGGATCGGCGGGACATAGCGCTCGCATGTGGAAACGACGCCGATCCGGCGGGTGCGGTGGCTCGCCCTCGTGGCGCTCATGACGCTGCGCCACTCGCTTTGCGCGTCCCCGCTACAATCTGCCTGATCCATTTGACGCGGAACAGCACGTATGAAAATCACCCGGGAACCCGTCGCCTTGTCGCGCGCCACGCAATTGCTGAATCATGGCCCCGTCACGATCATTACAAGCGCGCACGGTGGCCGTTCGAATGTGATGGCGGCATCGTGGGCCATGCCGCTCGATTTCACGCCGCCGAAAGTCGTGGTAGTGGTGGACAGCCGCACGCTCACCCGGCAATTGATCGAAGCGAGCGGCGTGTTCGGACTGCAACTGCCGAGCCGTGGATTTGCGGCGCAGACGCTGGCGGTGGGCACGAACGCGGGCACCGAACTCGACAAGTTCTCGGCCTTCGATCTCGAGACCTTCCCGGCACAGCAAATCGACGTGCCGATGCTGGCCGGCTGCATCACGTGGATGGAATGCAAGGTGATCCCGGACGATAGCCAGCGGCACGATCTGATCATCGGCGAAGTGGTCGCCGCCTACGCGGACAGCCGCGTCTATTCGAACAACCGCTGGCACTTCGGCGACGATCCCAATCTGCGCACATGCCATTACGTGGCCGGCGGCACATTCTTCGCGACGGGCGATGCATTTGAAGTCGAACCGGCGGCGAGCGGGTCGGGAGGCTGACCGGTCCGCAAACAAGGCGCGCATGACTCGCTACCTGGCGAGGTGTCGGTTCGAAGGCAAGCGTGTCTTACCTGTTGCCTTCCGCAAACGCCGTGAGCGCGTCGCCCGCCAGCCGGTAGCGGACCCATTCGCTCTGTGCGCTTGCGCCGATCGATTCATAGAAGCCGATCGCGGGCTCGTTCCAGTCCAGCACGCTCCATTCGAAGCGGCCGCAGCCGCTCTCGCACGCAATCCGGGCGAGGCGGCGCAGCATCTGCTTGCCCGCGCCGCTGCCGCGCGCGGCCGGCGATATGTACAGGTCTTCCAGATAAAGCCCGTGTTTGCCGAGCCACGTCGAATAAGAGAAGAAGTACACACTAAAGCCGATCGGCTCGCCGTTCATTTCGCAGATCAACGCCTTCGCGGATGAGGTCGCTGAGAACAGGCTTGCTTCGATGTCTTTAACGGTCGCGACAACTTCGTGTTCTGCTTTTTCATACACCGCGAGTTCGGTGATAAAGCGAAGAATCAGCGCGGAATCGGCTGCCTGGGCGGGGCGGATATGGATGGTCAAGGCGAAGTACTCGGTTGGTCTGAAGTGCGGAGTGCAGGAGCCGCCAAACATGGCGGCCAATCTTCTACTCGCTATAGTACGTGGGACTGAAAGTTCCGGGTAGTGACATGGGTTGCCGCGTCACTCGCGATATCCATTCGCGATGGTGTTTCTCACTGTCGCCGAGACAATCGAGCACCCATTCCCGCATCAGCGGCGCCTTGCGCCCATACGAGGCGACGCCGGTTTATGGTTGACCTTGACGCAAAGCCGAACGCAAACCGACGCTGGTCGAAATCGCGATTGACCTCCCGCCACAAAATCGTTTACTGTCGATCCATGGACTTCTACTCGATTCCCTTCGCTGCCGTCACCACCACGACGACCACCTTTACAGGCGGGTCGTCTGGAGGTTGCGCACGCTAGAAGCAGGAAACTGTGGCAAACCACCAAAGGCCCCGCCGGAAACGGACGGGGCCTTTGGCGTTTCTGGACCTCCGTTTGCGGTACCGATCTGCAGTAACTGCAACATCAAACCCAATGGAGCGTCATCATGAACGACATCGACCATCGTGTGCTCGGCAACAAACTAGACCTCTTCCATCAGCAGGAAGAAGGCGCCGGCATGGTTTTCTGGCACCCACGCGGCTGGGAGCTTTACCGCGTGCTGGAAGACTACATTCGCGCCCGTATGCGGCGCGCGGGCTTTCGCGAGATCCGTACGCCGCAATTGCTGGCGCGCTCGTTGTGGGAAAAAAGCGGCCATTGGGAGAAGTTCGGCGCGGCGATGTATTCGCTCGCCGACGCGGAAGAATGGCGCGCGCTGTGTCTGAAGCCGATGAGTTGCCCGTGTCACGTGCAGGTGTTCAATCAGCGCGTGCGCTCGTATCGCGAGTTACCGGTTCGCTATAGCGAGTTCGGCGCGTGTCATCGTGACGAACCTTCGGGCTCGCTCGAAGGCCTCAAGCGTACGCGTGCATTCGTGCAGGACGACGCGCATGTGTTCTGCACGGAGGCGCATATCGAAGCCGAAGTCGGCCGCTTCTGTGCGCTTTTGCGTGCGGTCTATGCGGACCTTGGTTTCCCCGCTTTCAAAGTCGCGCTGGCCACGCGGCCCGCGATGCGGGCGGGCAACGATCAAACGTGGAATCGCGCGGAAGATGCGCTCGCCAATGCGGCGCGCGCAGCGGGCCTCGAATTCGACGTGCTCGAAGGAGAGGGCGCATTCTACGGCCCGAAATTGGAGTTTCATCTGACGGACAGCCGTGAACGCAGCTGGCAATGCGGCACGATCCAGCTCGATTTCGTGTTGCCCGAACGGCTCGATGCGGAGTTCGTCAATGAGCGCAACGAACGTGAGCGGCCGGTGATGATTCATCATGCGGTACTCGGCAGCATGGAGCGTTTTATCGCGATGCTGCTCGAACATCATGAAGGATGGCTGCCGGTATGGCTCGCGCCGGAACAGGTCGTGGTCGCGACGATCAGCGACGCGAATGCGGCCTACGCGCAAGAAGTGATGCAAGCGCTTGAAGACGCCGGCATCCGGGCGCTGCTCGATGGCCGGCCGGAGCGGCTCGAAAAGAAGATCGTCGACGCACGTGAAAAGCAGGTGCCGATTTTTGTCGCGGTCGGTTCGCGCGACGAGCGCGACCGGACGATCAGCATTCGCATGCGTGATGGACAGCAGTCGACGCTTGCGCTCGCGGAAGGTGTCGAGCGTTTGCGGCTGGCTGCGCTGCCGCCCGCCACGCGCTGATGCCTGTCACAGACGGCTTGAGCACCGGAGGCGGCGTCCGCCATAGCGCGCGGGCGCCGTCCTCCTAAATCTCCAGCACGCCTGCGGCCATGAAGCCGCCATCCACCGGCACCGTCTGCCCGTTCACATACGACGCCTGTTCGGAACACAGGAACTGGACTACCGCGGCGATTTCCGCAGGGACGCCGTAGCGCTTCGCCGGCACCGCGCGCGTGTAGTTGTCGCGCGCGACTTGCGAATGCAGATCGAGCGTCATCGGCGTGTCGATCGGCCCTGGCGCCACACCGTTGGTCGTGATGCCATATTCAGCGAGTTCGATCGCCATCTGTCGCGTCAGTCCGACCACGGCAGCCTTCGACGTGCCGTAGGCGGTGCGGCCCGAACTCGCGCGCAGTCCGCTGACCGAGGCGATGTTCACGATCCGCCCCCAGCCGTTCTTGCGCATCAGCCGCGCAGCGTGCTGGCCGCATAGCATGGGTCCGGTGACGTTCACGTCGAAGACTTTGCGCCAGTGCTCGACCGGATAGTCGAGAAACGGAAATGTCTTGGCGATGCCGGCGTTGTTCACCAGGATATCGCAGCGGCCGAACTGGTTCTCGATGGTGCTGAAGGCGGCATCGATCGAAGCCGGCGCCGACACGTCAAGCTGCACGGCATATGCTTCGTGCCCGGCTGCGCACAGCGAACCGGCTAGATCGTCCGCGGTGTGCGCGTTGATGTCGCCGATGAAGACGATGTGCCCGGCTTCGGCAAGCTGCTGCGAGATAGCCGCGCCGATGCCCGCGCCACCGCCGGTGACGAGCGCGACGCGCGGATGAGTGAGGGAAGACGGGGTACGGCGGGAAGTTTCAGTATTCAGATTCACAGCGAACTCTCGAATGATCGGAAACAGCGGAAAAAAAAATCGGCTTAAAAAGGGCTTAAAACGGGATGTCAAAGCACGAACATCAACGCGCATTCACTTCAAGAAACCGATCGACAGCCACGGCACGAATGCGACCACCAGCAGCGCGATGAACAGCGCGCCCAGATAACCCCACACGCGGCTCACGACCCGGTCCGGCGACACCTTGCCGATTGCGCACGCGGCATAGAAACCCACGCCCATTGGCGGCGCGAACAGGCCGAGCCCCATCGACAGAATCACGACCATCGCGTAGTGAACGTCGTGAATCCCGAGCGCGCGAGCCACCGGAAACAGCAGCGGGCCAAACAGCACGATCGCGGGAATTCCTTCGAGCACGCTGCCGAGCACCACGAACAACACAATCGATACGCACAAAAACGCGCGCGGACCGCCCGGCATCTGTTCCATCGCCGCTACCAGCGACGCGGAGAAACCGGATTGCGTGAGCGCCCACGCCATCGCGGTGGCGAGACCGATGATCAGCAGAATTGCGCCGGACAGACTGGCGGTATCGAGCAGCAGCGAGTAGAGGCGCCGCCATTCGATCCGCCGTCCGCACAGATGCAGCAGCACGCCCGCAATCAGCGTGTACGCGATACCGATGGTCGACACTTCGGTGGCAGTGGCTGCGCCTTCGATGACCACCACGCGAATCAGCATCGGCAGCGCGAGTGCGGGCAGCGCGATCACGAAGGTCCGTAGAATCGTGCGCAAGGGGGCGCGTGTGCTATTGCTCGCCGGCTCGTGCCGTGCGCGCCGCCAGCAGACGAAACCGATCGCGATGGTCGCGACCACCGCCGGCATGATTCCGCCGACGAACAGCGCGGTGATCGATACGCCGCACACCGCACCGATCGTGATCAGCACGAGGCTCGGTGGAATCGTTTCCGTCATCGCGCCGGTTGACGACAGCAGCGCGACCAGTTCCTCGGGTTTCGCGCCGCGCCGCTGCATTTCGGGGAACAGCGCGGGTGCAATCGCTGCCATGTCGGCGGCCTTTGCGCCGGAGATGCCCGACACCAGAAACATCGCACCGAGCAGTACGTATTGCAGACCACCGCGCACGTGGCCAAGCAACGCGGCCATGAAGTCGATCAGGCAGCGCGCGAGCCCGCTCAACTCCAGCAATGCGCCGAGCAACACGAACAGCGGCACCGACAGCAGCACCAGATTCGCCATCCCCTCATCCATCCGGCTCACGACAATGCCGAGCGGCGCATGTGTCATCAGCACCAGATAAGCGAGTGTTGCCGTGCCGAAGCTGAATGCGATCGGCACGCCACCCGCCACGCACAAACCCACCAGCACGACGAAGAACACGATCAGGTTCAGATTGCCGAGCGCGAGCAGATAGGGTTGCGCGATCCATAACGCGGCAGCGATCACGCCCGCGGTGAGCAACGCGCCGGCGAACTGCACCGGGCTCACTTCACGCGCGATGCGGGCAAGCGCCGCCAACAGCATCAACGCCGCGCCGACCGGCAACGCGGCGCAACGCCAGCCGTCCGGCAATTGCAACGCAGGCGTGCTGACCGGCATCTGCAGGTTCATATGCTCGATGGCCGGCGTGATGATCAGCGCGACGAAGGTACAGACGGTGAGCGCGCTGACCGCTTCGAGCCAGCCGCGCCATTTCTCCGGTAAGCGCGTGACGATCGCGGTGAGACGCATATGCGCGCCGCGATGCAACGCGAGCACCGCGCCGAGCATGGCCAGCCAGCTAAACAGGATCGACGCGAGTTCGTCGGACCAGATTAGCGGCTGGTCCAGCCCATAACGAAAGATCACGCCGCATAGCAGGATCACCGTCTCGGCGACCACCAGGAAGGCCGCCACCGCGCCTACGCCGTGCATCACCCAATCGACGGCCGTCGTCAGACCGCGCGCGAGCCAGCCGTCGTTTTCCAGTTTCTTCGTCAAGGTCAGATGCATGGCGCGTCAGGCGAGTTTGCCGGTGTATTTTTCGAGGGCGGTCCACGCGTCGTCGCCGAACTTCTTGTGCCAGTCGGCGTAGAAGCCCGTTGAGGTCAACTGGCTGCGGAACGCATTGATATCGACATCGTTGAACTGCAGGCCCTTTGCTTTCAGCTCCGGCATCAGCGACGCGTTCAATTTGGCGACGTCGGTGCGTTCCTGCACGGCCGCATCGTTGACGGCGTTCTGCACGATGGTTTGCAGATCCTTCGGCAGACGCGCGAACGACTGTTTGTTCGCGAGGAACCAGAAGCCGTCCCACATGTGATTGGTCATCGAGCAATACTTCTGCACTTCATAAAGCTTGGCCGCGGTGATGGTGGCGAGCGGATTCTCCTGACCTTCCACAACCCGCGTTTGCAGCGACGAATACACCTCGGAGAAATTGATGCTGGCCGGCGAGGCGCCGAGCGCCTGGAACATCGAGGTCCAGATCGGGCTCATCGGCACGCGCAGCTTGATGCCTTTCAGGTCGCCCGGAAGGTGGATTGGCTTCGTGCTGGTGGTGGTTTGACGGTAGCCGTTGTCCCAGATCTTGTCGAACGCGAACACCGAGGTCTTCGCAATCTCCTGGCGCACGCGCGCGCCGAGTGCACCGTCGAGCGCGGCCCACACCTGGTCGTAGTCCTTGAACGCGAAACCGACGCCGGTGATCTGCGCGGCGGGCACGAGGGTGCCGAGAATCAGCGGTGACAGCGTGAAGTAATCGATCGCACCGGAGCGGACCTGCGACAGCATGTCGGTATCGCTGCCCAACTGGTTGTTCGAATACACCTGGAAGTCGACCCGCCCCTTGCTCTCTGAAGCAATGCGCGCTGCGGCTTCCTTCGCGCGAATGTTCATCGGATGGGTGGCGGGCAGGTTGTTCGCGTACTTGAGGGTGAATTCGGCAGCGTGCGCGGAGCGGCCGTGCAGACCGGCGAACGACGCCGCGGCGGCAAGAGAAGCGCATTTGAGAAAGTCGCGCCGGGTGGTAACGCTCATCGTCTGTCTCCTGAGTTTTATGTTTGCCGCTTCGAAGGCCGGCGGCCAGCTAAAAGCAAATTGGATGCCATTTGGCGGGAGCCGCGTGGCTATTGGCGTTAAGCCGGCAACCCCGGGTTATTGCCAGGGCGGGCATCCCGTGCAGGTGTCGAGCAAATGCGACACGTGTCGCATGCTTTGTGTCGCACGCGAGCCGGGGGCGGCTTGCGGATTCATGGGTGGCGCGAAAGCAGGATTGGAAGCCGTTGCGGCGCGTGGCCTGCATCGGCACGGCGCTCGCGTCATGCGCGCCGTGCCGGCTAGGGTCGCGATGATGAAACGAGTAGCTTGGCTGGCCTGGCTTTTGCATGAAGAGCCGTCATTCCCATCCCCAAGCCAAGGAGTTGTTCGCAATGCAACCGACCATCATCGGATGGAGCCATATCCCGTTCGGCAAGCTCGACGCGTTGGACATCGAACGCATGATTGCCGACAGCGCACTCGGTGCGCTCGAGCATGCCGGCGTCGAAGCCGGTCAGATCGATTCGATTCACGTGGGCACGTTTAACGGCGGGTTCGTCTATCAGGACTTTCCGTCGGCGCTCGTCTTCAATGCAATTCCCGAAATGCGTTTCACCTCGACCGTGCGTTGCGAAAACGCGTGCTCGACCGGCTCGGCCGCGGTGTACTCCGCGCTCGATGCGGTGCGCTCGGGCCGCTCCGCGTGCGCGCTGGTGATCGGCTACGAGAAGATGACAAGCCTGCCGACTGCCGAAGTCGGCAAGGTGTTGCAGAAGTGCTCGTATGCGAGCGAAGAAGCGGACGTGCCCGGCGGATTCGCGGGTATTTTCGGCCAGCTCGCGCAAACGTATTTCGATCGCTATGGCGACCAGTCGGATGCGCTCGCCGCGATTGCCGCGAAGAATCATCACAACGGCGTGTCGAACCCGTATGCGCATATGCGCCGCGATTTCGGCTATGACTTTTGCCGCACGCCGTCGGAGAAAAACCCGTTCGTTGCCGGGCCGTTGAAGCGCACCGACTGCTCGATGATCTCCGACGGCGCGGCCGCGCTGATCATCGCGTCGCCGGACATCGCGCGGCGCGCGCGTCACGCGGTCGAGTTTCGCGCGACGGTGCAGGTGAGCGACTACCTGCCGCTGTCGCGGCGCGATCCGATCGCGTTCGAAGGCGCGCGGCTCGCGTGGAAACAAGGGCTGGCGCAAGCCGGCATGACACTCGACGATCTGTCGCTGGTCGAAACCCACGACTGCTTCACGATTGCCGAACTGATCGAATACGAGGCGATGGGTCTGGCCGAACCGGGACAGGGCGCCCGTGTGATTCTCGACGGGGTGACCACGAAAGAGGGGCGCCTGCCGGTCAATGCGTCGGGCGGATTGAAGGCGAAGGGGCATCCAGTCGGCGCGACGGGCGTGTCAATGCACGTGATGGCGGCGATGCAGGTCAGCGGCCAGGCCGGCGCGATGCAGATTCCGAATGCGCGCACGGCCGGGGTGTTCAACATGGGCGGCGCGGCCGTGACCAATTATCTGAGCATTCTCGAAGCACGCCGCTGAAAGGCATCCGATCATCTGGACCAGGTATGCGCGCCTCTCAACCTCACTTTCTTCAAAGCACTGGCTTATGCTGACCACCGTCATGAACCTCGGGAATCTGCTGACCGACGCAGCCCGACGCCACGCCGATCAACCCGGCTTCATTCACGCCGAACGCAGCGTGAGCTGGCACGACATCAACGCACGCGTCGACGCGGTCGCGCACGGTTTGAGCCGGCTCGGCATCGGCAAGGGCGACAAGATTCTCGTGCATTCGCGCAACAACCTGGCGCTCTTCGAAAGCGCATGGGTCGCGTTCAAACTCGGCGCCGTGTGGGTGCCGACCAACTGCCGGATTACCGCAGCGGAAGCGGCGTATCTCGGCGAATCGAGCGGTGCGGTGGCGATGATCTACGAAGCCGGTTTCGACGCCCACGTCGACGCGGTGCGCGCGGCGTCGCCGGCCTTGCAGCATGTGATCGCAATCGGCACGCCGCGGGTGGGCGAACTCGCTTACGAGACACTCGCGCAGCAGATGGACGCACCGCCGTTCGCCGCGGTGGATGTGGACCGTGACGATCCGCTGTGGTTTTTCTATACGTCCGGCACGACAGGGCGCCCGAAAGCGGGCGTGCTCACGCACGGACAGATGGCTTTTGTGCTGACCAATCACATTGCCGATCTGATGCCCGGTTTGACGCACGAGTCGCGCTCGCTCGTGGTGGCGCCGCTCTCGCACGGCGCGGGCATTCATGCGATGGTCAACGTTGCGCGCGCGGCGGCCAGCATTCTGCCGGCGTCGGAGAAACTCGATGCCGAAGAGGCTTGGGCGCTGGTGGAAAAACACCGGGTCGACAATATGTTCACCGTGCCCACCATCGTCAAGATGCTGACCGAGCATGAATCGGTGGACCGTTACGATCACAGTTCGCTGAAGTACGTGATCTATGCCGGGGCGCCGATGTATCGCGAGGATCAGAAACATGCGCTGCGCAAGCTGGGCCGGGTGTTGGTGCAGTACTACGGCCTCGGCGAAGTGACCGGCAATATCACGGTGCTGCCGCCCTCGCTGCACACCGCCGACGACCATGCCGCGGGCAGCCGCGTCGGCACTTGTGGCTACGCCCGCACCGGCATTGAAATCGGCATTCTCGATGACGAAGGCCATCGCCTCGCAGCAGGCGCGAGCGGCGAAATTTGCGTGCGCGGGCCGGCGGTGTTCATCGGCTACTACAACAATGCGGAAGCGAACGAAAAGGCCTTCCGTCATGGCTGGTTCCATACCGGAGACCTGGGCCACCTCGATGAACAGGGCTTCCTTTACATCACCGGACGTTCATCGGACATGTACATCTCCGGCGGCTCGAACGTTTATCCGCGCGAAGTCGAAGAAGCGATTCTTACGCATAAGGCCGTGCAGGAGGTCGCGGTAGTCGGCATGCCCGATCCCAAGTGGGGGGAAGTCGGCGTCGCGGTGGTGGTGCGGCGCGAAGGCTGGGCACTCGAGGAGGAAGCCTTGCTGGTGCATCTCGAACCGCATCTCGCACGCTACAAATGGCCGAAACGCTGTGTGTTCTGGGACGCGTTACCCAAATCCGCCTACGGCAAGATCGTCAAGAAAGATATCAAGGCCTTGCTGGCCGCGCCTATGGAAGCCGTGACGGCGGAGCGCTAACGCTTCAGCTTGCCCGGCGCAGCCGCGTGCTGGATTAGCCGCGCGCCGGGCAGGGAAGTGGCGCCGCTTGAGCCGCTACGCGTAAAACGCCGACGGCACCACGCCGAAATGCCGCTTGAACATGGCCGCGAAAGCGCTTTGGCTGGTGTAGCCATGATCCAGCGCGACCGCGATGATCTTCTCGCCGTGCGCGAGCCGTTTGAGCGCGAGCAGCAAGCGCGCCTGCTGGCGCCAGCGGCCGAACGTCAAACCGGTTTCGCGCTGGAACCAGCGGTGGAATGTCTTTTCGGATACATCGAGCGTCTTGGCCCATGCGCCGATGGTGCGGTTGTCGTCGGGGGCGGCGAACAGGCTATTGCATACCTCGCGCAGACGCTGATCGGTCGGCCACGGCAGATAAAGCGGCAGCGACGGCACCGCATTCAATTCCGCCAGCAGCAAGCGCATCAGATGATCGTGGCGCGAGCCGTCGGTGTAATCCGGCGGCACGTCGATCGCCGCGAGGATCAACTCGCGCAACAGCGGATGCACTTCGACCACGCAACTGCGGGTGGGCAAATGCGTGGTCGCGCCGGGTTCGACAAACACCGTGCGCATCTTCACGTCGCCGCTTATCTGCACCGAATGATCGACTTCGGGTTCGAGCCACACGCCCCGCGTGGGCGGCACGACCCACGAGCCGGTTGCCGATTCGATCAACATCACGCCTTCGATCGCATAGAGCAATTGCGCGCGCCGATGACGGTGCGGCGCAATCACGGTGCCGTGCGGATACCACGCGGCCATCGCCGAGACCGGCATGGGCGTGCTCTCGAACGGCACGTGTGCGCCCGGCGCGGTGGGCGTTTCGGTATGGCGTGCCGCGGGCATTGGAGTTCGCGCGTTCATTCGTGGTGTTGCCCTTCATCGGATGGTTGACCGTTTCACGACAGATAAAGACCTTTTGGCGTGAGACGGACCTGGCCTGCGAGCGCAAGAATTCATGTCACTTCGGAGCCCCCGATTCCTATCGACAATCTATTAGAGCGTGACATGAAGAAATCGTATTTCCTGTTTCCCTTTGTGGCAATCCTGTTGTGGGCCGGCAATGTCATTGTGTCGAAGCTGTCCGCGCGCACCATCGACCCCTCGGCCATCACGTTCTACCGCCTGTTACTGGCGGTCGCGCTGATGAGCCTGTTCACGCTGAAGCCGGCATGGCGCAATCGCGCGGCTATCGTGCCGCAACTGCCGAAGCTCGCCGTGCTCGGCTTTCTGGCGATGGCATTGTTCCAGAGCCTCTCCTATGAAGCGGCCAAAACCACCACGGCGACCAACATGTCGATCATCACCGCGCTCGTCCCGCTGATGACGATGGTGGCCAGCACGCTGCTGCTCGGCGAAGCGCCGACCACGGGAATGGTGGGTGGCGGGGTCCTGTCGCTGGCCGGCGTGGTGTATCTGATCACGCAAGGCAATCCGGCGATGCTGCTTGCCAACGGCGCGCATCTTGGCGATCTGCTGATGATTTTCGCGGCGCTCGCGTATGCGCTGTACGGCGTGTTGCTCAAGCGCTGGCACGTGGGGCTGCCGTCGTGGCAATCCACCTACCTGCAGGCGCTTTTCGCGCTGGTGTTCATGCTGCCGATGCTGCTGCGCCTGCCGGCGGCCGAAGCCATGCCGACGCGCGCCAGCGTGCCGCTGATCCTGTATGCCGGTGTGCTGGCCTCGGTGGTGCTGCCGTTTCTCTGGATGCAGGGGGTCAAGCATCTCGGCCCGAATCGTTGCGCGCTCTTCATGAACGTGTTGCCGATCGCGACTGCGCTCATCGCCATCACCATGCTCGGCGAAACCTTGCATATGTATCACGTGCTCGGCGGCGGCACGGCGCTGGTCGGCGTGATTGTCGCGCAAATGTTCAAACGGCCCGCGGCGCAAGCGGCCACGGCGCGAGACTAAACCCCAACAAAGGACATCTGACGGGGCCGCGTGTTTCGGCAAACACGTCGCCCCGTTGTTGCATGCATGCGTTCAGCCGTGATCCGCCATCAGCATATCGCTGCCTAGGTCACGCACGTGCGGAATGCGAAACTGCCTGAGCTTGCGATAGAGCGACGCACGGCAAATACCGAGTTCGCGCGACGCGGCGGAGATATTCCAGCGACTCGCGGACAGCGCACGCAGAATGTTGTCGCGTTCGCTCGGCGGCGCGACCGGCAAGCGGGCCGCGTCTGCGAAACGCGCGGCATGCGATGCGGCGTGGCCGCCGCTGTCACGCGACGCGGCGTACGGCTGCGGCGCTGCCGGAAACGCGGGGTGCAAGGTCGGATGCGGATCGATTCGCCCGACCATGCCTTTACCGGGCTGAACATTGGCTGGCAGGTCACCCGCGCGAATCATGTCGCCGTTCTTTACCGCGCATGCGTACTGAAGTGCCGTACGCATCTGCCGCAGATTGCCCGGCCATTTGCAGTGCAGCAGAATCTCGCGCGCCTCGCTATCGACATTGGCCTCGAGCGTCATGCCCGGTGCTTCGCGTTCGAGGATCGATTGCAGCAGCCATGCACGGTCGTGCCGCTCGCGTACCGGCGGCAAATGCACGATGCCCACGGCGATCCGGTAATAGAGATCTTCACGGAACGTTCCCGCTTCGACGTGCGATTCGATGTTCTGATGCGTCGCACAGATCAGTTGGAGATCGACCGCAATAGGCTCGGCTGAACCGATCGGCGTCACCTCGCGCTCGGACAGTGCGCGCAGCAAGCGGGTTTGCTGCGCTGCGGGCATATCGCCGATCTCATCGAGGAACAGCGTGCCGCGATGCGCGAGCACGACCTTGCCTTTCATGCCGGTGGAGAGCGCGCCGGAGAATGCGCCGCGCGTATAGCCGAACAGTTCGCTTTCGATAAGGTTCTCAGGAATCGAGCCGCAATTCACCGACACCATCGCCGCATGCCGGCGGTTGCTGTAGTCGTGCAGCGCACGCGCGAGATATTCCTTGCCGGTACCGGTCTCGCCGAGAATCAGAATGGGAAGTTGCCGGTCGATGAGCAGGCGGGCACGCGATAGCGTGGCCAGCATCGTAGGATCGTCGCCACATAGTCGGCTAATAGGTAGCCCCGATGAGCGGGATGAGTCTGCACGGGCGCGGTCCAGCGGGTCGTGGGCGGTCATGGCATCTCTCTTTATGTCTCTGATTGGCAGGATCGGCCCGGCTTGTGGCCCGGCGGATCGAAAAAGCTGCCAGCGGTTTGTCTCCGAAACCAAGCATAGTGCGATTCATTAATAGTCTCCAATACATTATGATGCGACGACTGATACCGGTTGGGTATAAGTCGGATTCCTATTTGCGGACTTGGGGCGGGCATGGAGCTGAGGCAATTACGCTACTTCGTCGTACTTGCGGAGACCCTGCACTTTGGGCGGGCGGCGGCGCTGCTCAATATCTCCCAGCCACCGCTGTCGCGCCAGATCGCATTGCTCGAAGCGGAACTGGGCGTCGTGCTGCTCGATCGCACACGCCGCAGCGTGCGGCTCTCGGCAGCCGGGCATCGCTTCTATCGCGATGCCAAGACGGTGATGGCCACCGTCGACCAGGCGCGCGGTCATGCGCGTGCCGCCGACCTTGGCGAGGAAGGCACGCTGATGGCGGGCTTCATGTTCGCCGCCGCGTACAGCATCGTGCCGGTGCTGACGCGTGAGTACGCATCGGCCTTTCCGCGGGTCGAACTGAAGCTCAGCGAAAGCATTCCCACCTTGCTCGTGGCCGATATTCGCGCCGGCAAGGCCGATGTCGGCATCATGTATCCGTCGGATTCGGCGGTCGAACTGGAGACTCGCACGATCTTCAGCGAGCAACTGGTAGCCGTGCTCCCCGAAGGGCACCGGCTCGCGACAAGGGCGGCGATTTCCATTGCCGAGTTGCGCGACGAGTGGTTCATCATTTCTCCACATGCGGCCTCGCCGTTCATCTACAACACGATCGTCGAGCATTGCCGGCGCTCGGGGTTTACGCCGCGCATCCGCCTCGAAACCAATTTTCAGCAGACCATCGTGAACCTCGTCGCGCAGCAACTCGGTGTTGCGCTCGTGCATAGCTCGATGCGTAGTACCCACGCGGATAACGTCAGGTTCGTGCCCTTGCAGCACGCGCCTTATGTTGACGTCGCTCTGGTGTGGAGTCCCGATACGCTGAATCCTTGCGTGGCACGGTTCGTCGACATCGCCGCGCAACTGGGCCTGGTCGGTACGCGTTCGGGCAGCTAGCGAGTCGCCTCGCCTCGCCATATGACACGCACACGACACCTGTAGCACGGCGCGCGACAGATGTTGCTGCGCAGGCGGCGCTGTTCATGCGGGCTGAGGCCTGCCGCGCCGCGTGCGTCGCGAATCGCGTTCAAATGGCATTGAAGTTGCTAATCAGGGGTGTCGTAATTTACGTGACCCTCCCATGACGTCAAAGACAGAAGCTTTCCGCCATCCTGGCGCAGCCGCTCACCCGCGGGTGCTGGCCACGGTAGTGCGGGAGCCGCGCGAACTGCGCGTTGAAATACCCAGCGGATGCAACGCCGGCACGGTGCTGCGCGACCTGATGATGCACCACGGCTTTTGCGGCGCAACCGGCCGGATCTGCAGCGGTTCGGCGCGCGCGTTGCAGTACCACGTCGTCATCAAGGCGGCGCAAGGCGAGCGGCCTTACATCTACGGCACCCCTAACATGGAGAATGACGAAGTCGCATTGCTGCACGGCGCGGTAACGATCGGTAAGGATCGTGCGGGCAGCGTCGCGCTGCATTGTCACGGTGCGTTCGTCGGCGGCGATGGCCGGCTGCACGGTGGCCACGTGATCCTCGATCGCCTCGAGGTGGGCCGCGAACCGCTGGTGTTGCGGCTCTGCGCGTTCGCGCACGGTGGCTTCACGCAATATGTCGACGAGGAAACCCGCTATACCTTGTTTGGACCGACGGTGGAGGATGCCGCATGAGCGCGCAATCCAACTCGTCCGATGTCAAACTCGAAGCCGGCTGCTACGGACGCACTTTGATTGCACGCCTGAAGCCGAATGAGGACATCGTCGAATCGCTCGAGCGCCTGTGCGCGCAATACGGCATCGGCCGCGCGGTGGTGCGCAGCGCCGTCGGCAGTCTGATCGACGGACATCTGACAAGCGGCGCGGGCGCCGTGCAGGCCACGCAGATTGTCAAAGGGCCGGGCGTCGAGATCGTGGGACTGTTCGGAGAGGTCGCGTGTGCCGTGCCGGGTCGCGACGGGACAGGCACGACGGAGCTCACCGCGATTCTGTCCGGCACGGACAGTCAGGTGTTTGCCGGCCGCGTGGTGCGCGGGATGAATCTGTCGTTCATCACGGTGGAGGTGACGTTGCAGGAGTGGCTCGCGGATGCGGAGGAACTGGCGAAACGTGCTTGACGAATAATCAAAAGTAAAAAATTCGTGTGACGAAACAACGCCTGTTTTCTTCTGTGATCTGACAGAAATTTCCGATACCGATACGTCGAGATTGAACCTGGCGACACCCCATAGAAAGTCACCTTTCGGGGTGTTGACAATTCTTTGCTGAAAACTACGAATCCTGTGCGGTTCTCTTACCCAGGATCAACTTTCGCATCCTCGGTCTTTCGTAGAATCCTGCGGCATGCGCATTCTGAGTGCGTGTCCCATGTTGCTATGGGCGCAGCGAATTTAGGCGAAAGTTCTATGAGAAGCCGGGAAATATGAAAACAAAGGGAGCCCATAGCCGGGCGTCGATACCTATCGCGGCCGCGCTAACTACGTGTCTTTCCGGGTGTGGAAATCTCGATGTGCTCGACCCGAAGGGCAGCATCGGTCTCGCCGAAAAGTCGCTGATAGGCACGGCAACATTCACGATGTTGATTGTCGTGGTGCCGGTCATTCTGATGACGCTGTGGTTTGCATGGCGTTATCGCGCAAGCAACCGCCACGCGAAGTACGCACCGAAATGGGCGCACTCAACGGCGATCGAAGTCGTCATCTGGACCGTGCCGTCCATCATCATTCTGTGCCTTGGAATTCTGACGTGGAAGACCACGCACGAACTCGACCCCTACAAGCCCATTGAGTCGGCCGTGAAACCGATCAATGTCGAAGTAGTGGCGCTCGACTGGAAATGGCTCTTCATTTATCCGGACCTCGGCATTGCTTCGGTCAATCAACTGGCTTTCCCCGTAGGCACGCCGGTTAATTTCATGATCACGTCCGATTCGGTGATGAACTCGTTCTTCATTCCGCAACTGGGCAGCCAGATCTACGCGATGGCCGGCATGCAAACGCAGCTACACCTCATCGCGGACGAAGCCGGCGACTTCGCGGGTGTGTCGGCCAATTACAGCGGCAGGGGCTTTTCCGATATGAAGTTCCGTGCGCTCGCCACCAACCCGGAGCAGTTCAACGCGTGGGTGGAAAAGGTCAAGGCATCGCCAGACCGACTCGACATGAACGAATACAGCACGGTGTCGCAGCCGAGCGAAAAGGCGCCGGTGCGCTACTTCTCATCGGTCGATCCGAAGCTGTTCTACAACATCATTGCGAAGTACAACAACGGCCACGTTCTCGATCTGCGGAACAGCAATTGCAGTACGAAGGGGTAACACATGTTCGGAAAACTGACACTTTCGGCGATTCCGTTCGATCAGCCTATCATCATGGGCGCGGGCGCTCTGATGGCGATCATCGTCCTGGCCACGTTCGGCGCGCTGACGTGGTTCGGCAAGTGGAAATGGCTTTGGAGCGAATGGCTTACCAGCGTCGATCATAAGAAGATCGGCGTGATGTATATCGTGGTCGCGGTCCTGATGCTGCTGCGCGGCTTTGCCGACGCGGTCATGATGCGCCTGCAACTGGCGCTCGCCTTCGACTCGCCGGGCTATCTGCCGCCGCATCACTACGACCAGATCTTTACCGCGCACGGCGTCATCATGATCTTCTTCATGGCGATGGCGTTGATGGTGGGTCTCTTCAACCTGATCGTACCGCTGCAGATCGGTGCGCGCGACGTGGCGTTCCCGTTCCTCAACTCCCTCAGCTTCTGGATGACCGCGATCAGCGCCATTCTGATGAATCTGTCGCTCGTGATCGGCGAGTTCGCGCAAGTCGGCTGGCTTGCGTATCCGCCGCTCTCGGAATTGCAGTTCAGTCCGGGCGTGGGCGTGGACTATTACATCTGGAGCCTGCAGTTATCAGGCGTGGGTACGCTGATTACCGCGATCAACTTCTTCGTCACCATTATCCGGATGCGCGCACCCGGCATGTCGCTGATGAAGATGCCGGTGTTCACGTGGACCGCGCTGTGCTCGAACGTGCTGATCATGGCCACGTTCCCGATTCTGACCATTGCGCTCGCGCTGCTCGGTCTGGACCGCTACATGGGCATGCACTTCTTCACGAACGACGGTGGGGGCAACGCCATGATGTACCTGAACCTGATCTGGGCTTGGGGCCACCCCGAGGTCTACATTCTGGTTCTACCGGCGTTCGGCATCTACTCCGAAGTGATCGCGACCTTCGCGAAGAAACCGCTGTTTGGCTATAAGACCATGGTCTACGCCACCTGCGTGATTACGGTGCTGGCGTTCCTCGTCTGGCTGCATCACTTCTTCACGATGGGGTCCGGCGCGGACGTCAATGCGTTCTTCGGCATTATGACCATGGTCATTGCGATTCCAACCGGCGTGAAGATATTCAACTGGCTGTTCACGATTTATCGCGGCCGCCTCGAATTCACCACGCCGGTGCTGTGGACGATCGGTTTCATGATTACCTTCACGATCGGCGGCATGACCGGTGTGATGATGGCGATTCCCGGCGCCGATTTCGTCCTGCACAACAGCCTGTTTCTGATTGCCCACTTTCATAATGCCATTATCGGTGGGGTGGTGTTCGGCTATCTGGCCGGCGTGCACTACTGGTTCCCGAAGGTGTTCGGCATCAAGTTGAACGAGAAGCTCGGCAAGGCCGCATTCTGGCTCTGGTTCGTCGGCTTCTATGTGTCGTTCATGCCGCTTTATGTGCTGGGCTTCATGGGCATGACGCGGCGCCTGAATCACTATGACAACCCGGCGTGGCACCCGTTGCTGATTGTGGCGGCGTGCGGTGTGGTGTTCATCGCGCTCGGCGTGGTCTGTCAGGTTCTGCAGGTGGTTGTCAGCGTGCGTAACCGCAAGCTGCCGGCGTACCGCGACGTCACGGGCGATCCATGGGACGGCCGCACGCTCGAATGGGCCACCTCGTCGCCGCCGCCGGTCTACAACTTTGCCGTTATCCCGGTGGTGCATGAGCTCGACGCATTCACTCACATGAAGGAAACGGGGCAGGGCCTCGGTAAAGACGTGGCGTACCGCGAGATTCATATGCCGTCGAATACCAGCGCGGGCTTCTTTATCGGCATCTTTAGCCTGCTGCTGGGCTTCGCCGGGGTCTGGCACATCACGTGGCTTGCGGTGGCGGCGCTGGTTGCCATCATGGCAACAGTGATCGGACGCAGCTTCGGCGATAACGACGGTTATTACATTTCGGCGGAGACGGTTCGGAAGACCGAAGAGAAGGGTGGCAAGGCAGGCCAAACGAAGCGTCACGAGCGGCTTGCTGCTGCGGAGGTCAACTGATGTTGCAGAAAACCAATTTTGCCGCGCTGGGCGAGCTGGAAAGCGAGCACGCGCCGTCCCATTCGGTATTCGGATTCTGGCTCTACCTGATGACCGATTGCGTGCTGTTCGCGTCTCTCTTCGCGGTGTTTGCCGTGATGTCGCACCAGTTCGCCGGCGGTCCGACCGGTAAGGATCTGTTCGATATTCCGGGCGTCGCGCTGGAAACCGCGCTGTTGCTGCTGAGCAGTATCACCTATGGTTTCGCGATGCTCGGTGCGCACAAGCGCAAGTCAGGTGTCGTGCTCGGGTGGCTGGCGATCACGTTTGTGCTGGGCCTCGCGTTTCTCTGGTTCGAAGTGCAGGAGTTTTCGCATCTGATCGCCGAAGGCGCGGGTCCTGGCCGCAGCGCGTTCTTTTCATCTTTCTTTACCCTCGTCGGCACGCACGGCTTGCACGTCACCGTGGGGCTCATCTGGATGGTCGTGCTTGCCGTTCAGGTCGTGCTCAAGCCAGAAATGTCCGAACGCGAGATTACGCGCCTGACTTGTCTGAGTCTCTTCTGGCACTTTCTAGACATCGTATGGATCTGCGTGTTTTCGTTTGTCTATCTTGGGAGCGTGCTTTAAATGGCTCATACGCGATCACTTCATGAGGAAGAGGGGCACGGGAGTCTCTCGGGCTATATCGTCGGATTCGTACTGGCTGTGGTGCTAACCGCGGCGTCGTTCGGGCTGGTGATGAACGGCATGCTTGAACCACGCTCCACCATGGTTGTGCTGGCCGTGCTTGCGCTTGTGCAGATTGTTGTTCACCTGGTGTTCTTCCTGCATCTGAACACGTCTTCGGGTCAACGATGGAATGTGATGGCGCTGTGCTATACCGCGGTCGCTGCGATTATTCTGATCGGCGGTACGGTGTGGGTGATGCACAACGTGAGTATGAATATGATGTCGCGATAATTCACACGCGGGAGAGGTGGCCGGTGTGCGCGGAAACCGATAGGCCGCCGCGCGCACCGGCCACCGCGCGCTGTGCCACGGCGCGACGTGCCGCGTGATACCGCAGTGCTACACCACGTCGGTAAACAGCCTGCCCCAACTTGCGAGTGGCGTCGTATCTACCCCCAGCATTCTTAAAGCCTTCCAAACCACAGTGGCTACCGTGTCGTAAGCGGGAATATCGGTAGCCATCTCAAACGCACGCACCAGATGCGCGGCGTGCAGATTCGTGCAGAATGTCGTCACCGCATCGGGTCTTGCAAATGCGGCTTCACGCATCATGATTGCCAACTGCGTATCCGGCACTTCGGCAAAGCTGAAGTTGTCCTGCAAGCCAAGGTGCCGTTCCGAAACACATTCGATCCCCAGCTTCTCGTAGTTGCGCACGATCCGCTGCTGAACGTCTTCGAGGTACGGCGATACCAGACCCAGGCGCCGCACGCCGGTTTTGACGAGGATTTCGTTGAGCGCCAGCACCGAGGTTGTCGCGGGGATACCGGTCGCTTCGGTGATATGGCGGCACAACGCCTGATCGCGCTCAAAGCCCAGCCATCCGGCCGATGTGCCGCTCCAGCCGATCACGTCCACACGCGCATCGGCCAGAGGACGTGCGGCCGCCAGAATCCGGCTCGCGTCGAACTGACCGAGCGCCTGCTCCGATAGCGCGATCTCGGTGACCGTGAAGCGCGCAAAATGCGCGCTGACGTGCGGCAATTCGCTTAGTATCGCCGCGGTCATGGGCTCTAACGCCGTGTTTGACGACGGCGTGAGAATGCCGAGCCGGATTCTTCTATGCTGCATCGCGACGTACCCCTTTGGTGCTTGAGTGCATGCGTAAGCGGGCTAGTCGGCGAGCAGTTGCTTCACGCCCTCGGCCGCTTCATGGCGAAGCCGTTCGAGATCGAGGCCCGGAATCACGCCGTTATCCACCACGACGCGGCCGTTCACCACGTTGTAGCGAACCCGGGCAGGCTCACCCGCCGTGACCGGCGCCACCGCCACGTCATGGAAGCCGTTGAAGCGCAGATCGCTGACGTCGTAAAGCACGAAATCCGCGGCCTTCCCGACCTCAAGCGTGCCGACCGCATCCAGGCCGAGCACGCCTGCGCCACCCGCGCTGCCCCAGTGAATGACTTCTTCGACGGTGGTCGCCGACGCACCTTGCGCCGCGCGATGCACCAGCCACGCGAAGTGAGCTTCATTGGTCATGCTGCCGGATTCGTTCGAGGCGACGCCGTCCACGGCCAGCGACATCGGCACACCCGCCGCCGCCATTTGCGGGGCCGGCGCAATCCCGCTGCCGAGGCGCGCATTGCTCACCGGACAATGCGAGCAGCCGCTGCCGGTTTCCGCCAGCATCGCGATTTCGCTTGGCTGGAGATGTACGAGGTGAGCAAACCACACGTCCGGCCCGAGCCATTCGTGATCGGCGACGAATTCCACCGGTAGTTTGTTGAAGCGCTCTTTGCAGAAGTCGACGTAGCGGGTCGTTTCGGAAAGGTGTGTGTGCAACCTCAAACCCATTCGACGCGCCGCGCGTGCGACTTCGGGCAGCAGCTCCGGTGGCAGTGAAAAAGTCGGGGTAGTCGGCGCGACCACGACGCGACGCATCGAAGCGTCGCCCGCATCGTGATAGCGCGATTTCAGGCGTTCGATATCCGCGAGCATCTGATCGAGCGTTTCCGGCTTTAGCGCGACTTTGGAAAAGCCCGGATGATCGCCCGCCGCCTGCAAAGCACCGCCCCGGCACAGCACGAAGCGCATGCCGAACTCGGCGGCTTCGTCGAAGAGCAGATCGCCTGTTTCGGTGTTGCCATCGGCGTGATACAGGTAATGATGATCGGCGCAGGTCGTCACGCCGGACAGCAATAGCTCGGCCATACCCAATCGCGAGGCAACCCGCGCCAGCTCCGGCGTAAAACGCGCCAGACGCGGATACGGTACGGCGGCCAGCCATTCCTGCAAGTCGGCGTTAATACCGGATGGCACCGCCTTCAGCAGGTTCTGGAACAGGTGATGATGGGTATTCACCCAGCCCGGATAAACAACGCATGAACGCGCATCGATTACACGTTCATCGGCGCGTGGTTCCAGGTTCGGCGCAATGGCCTCGATACGGCCGTTGCGAATCCGCAGATCGACTTGGCCTGCCCGTGCCGCGTCGCCGCGAAGGCCACTCATGACCGCCACAGGGTTCTTGATCAGCAACGCTTCAGTTTGCATGCTCACGGTTCAATGTCCTCTCAGGTACCTCGAAGCGGCCGCCGATTCCGGAAAGCGCGACGGCCGCGCTCGTCTTGCTACCTCGGTCGCCTATTCGCGCACCAGGTTACTGTGCGTTTCGACGATCTTTTCGTCCGCTGGCGCGCCGTTCAGCACCGCGTTCAATACGACCGACACCAGGCACGCCAGCACCACGCCGCTATGCAGGAACGGCTGCGTCCAGTCGGGCATGTGTTTGAAGACTTGCGGCGCCATCACCGGAATCAGCGCGGTGGCGATTGTGAAGCCGACAATCAGCACGTTGTAGCGATTGCGTTCGAAGTCCACCTTCGCCAGCGTTTGCACGCCTGCTGCCACCACCACGCCGAACATCGCGATACCGGCGCCGCCCAGTGCCGCTGCGGGCGTTGCGGCGACCACCGCGCCGATCTTCGGCACCAGTGCTACCGCGCACATCAGCAGGCCGCTGATCGCCACGACCCAGCGACTGCGCACACCGGTGAGGATCACAAGACCGACGTTTTCCATGAAGGCGATAAAGGGGAACGCCGCGAACATGCCGGCAATTGCGCTCGCCAGACCATTGGCACGCATGCCGCGCACCACGTCTTCCTCGCTCACGTTCTTGTCGACGATGTCACCGATGGCGACGAAGAGCCCCATCGATTCGACCATCTGCACCACCATCACGACGATCATCGTCAAAACGGGCACCACCGAAAACACCGGTGTGCCGAAGTGAAACGGCATCGGCAGCGTGAACCACGGTGCGGCGCCCACGCTCGAGAAGTTGCCCATGCCGAGCGCGCAGGCCAGAACGGCGCCCGCGACCAGGCCGATCAGGACGGCTAGGTTGCGCAGGAACGGACCGGCAAAGCGGTTGATCCCAAGAATCACAATTGCGACGAAGAAGGTGACGCTCAGGAACGGCAACGCGCCGAACTGCTGCTGCGCTGCCTCGCCACCGCCGACCCATTGATACGCAACGGGGAACAGTTGCAAACCGATCACGGTTACGATGCAGCCGGTCACTACCGGTGGAAAGAATCTTCGCAAGCGCCCGACCAGAGGCGCTGCGAACATCGTAAAGAGACCCGCGCCAATCACCGCGCCACACACGCCGGCGAAACCCACACCCGGACTCAGGCCGATCGCGATGACCGGTCCGACGCTGCTGAACGCGACGCCTTGCAGAATCGGCAGACGCACACCAAACTTCCAGACGCCGACGGTTTGCAAGATCGTCGAGATACCCGAGCAAAACAGCGCCGTGCTGATTAGCACGGTGGTGTCGGCGGGGGACATCTTCAGCGCCGACGCAACGATCAGCGGAACGGCAATCGCGCCGATGTAGGCCACTAGCATGTGCTGCAAACCGAGCGTGATCATCTGGCGCTTCGGCAGAATCCGATCGACGGGATGTATGGCGGTGTTCATGACGTGTCTCCTGAATATCGTTTTCAGGCCGGAGCACGCCGCACGGTCTCGCCGTGCAGCATTACTTCGCGCGCCGGCCGGATCTCCCCGTCAGGCCGCAACCGGCACGGCAAGACAGGCATGGAAGCGGTCGGTCAGCGCGGCGCGATCGAGATCGCGTCCGATGAATACAATGCGGCACGAGCGTGGTTCAGTGCCCCACACTTGTGCCGCGCGAAGTTCGATGACGTTGTGCACGCCTTGCAGCACGTAGCGGTGCGACTGGCCTTGCACGGCGAGAATGCCTTTCATACGGAACAGATTGACGGCGTCGGACTCGCGCAGTTCGGTGAGCCAGGCTTGCAGCGCGTCGAGATCGATGTCCGCGTCGACTTCGATGCCGACCGAGGACACGCTTTCGTCGTGCTGATGGTCGGAGTGGTCGTCGTCGAGGTGGGCGTGGTCGTGCGCATGATCGTGATCCCCTTCGTGTTCGTCATGCTCGTCGTAGTGATGCGCGTGATCGTGGCTGTGCTCCTCTTCATGCAGGCCGTCCGCTTCCACGAGAATCTGCGAGAACTCATTCGCGCCGACGCCGAGAATCTTGTCGAGGTCGATCTGCGCGTAGCTCGATTCGACGATCTCGGCCGTGGCGTTCAAGCCACGAATACGCTGCGTCAGCGAAGCGATATCGTCCGCGGTCACCAGATCGACTTTGTTGATCACGATACGGTCCGCGCAAACGATCTGATCGACCGCCTGGTTGTCGCTGCCGTCGAGCACCAGATCGTCCAGATGCGCGGCGATGTGTTTGGCATCCACCATCGTGACGACTGCATCCAGCGTCACCTGCTTCGCGATGGGATCGTCGAGGAAGAAAGTCTGCGCGACCGGATACGGATCGGCGAGCCCACTCGTTTCGACGATAATGTGATCGAGCCGGTCCGGTCTTTCCACCAGCATGCGCACGATTCGCACGAGGTCTTCGCGCACCGCACCGACGCAGCATACGCACCCGTTGGTCATCTCGTAGATTTCTTCGGTCGATTCGAGTACGAGACCACCGTCGATGCCGATTTCGCCGAATTCGTTTTCGATCACCGCGATCTTGCGGCCATGCTTCTCGCGAAGAATGTAATTGAGCAGTGTCGTTTTGCCGGCGCCGAGAAAGCCGGTCAGCACCGTGACAGGAATTTTCTCGATTTCGTTGTGGGTGGTGTGAATGTGATTCATGACTCGTCTCCGTTTCTTCGTTCGTACTGCGGTTCGTGCTGTCCAACTGGTCAGGCGATAGGCGGTGCGTGTGTTTGCGTTTCCACTTCGGTTGTTATGTCCTGTTCTCGCCAGCGTTTGACGGTGCCCGCTTCGAGACCGAACAGATCGAGCACGCGGCCTAGCGTGTGGTCGATCATCTGGTCGAGCGAAACAGGGCGCGCGTAAAACGCCGGCACAGGCGGCGCGACGATCGCGCCCATTTCAGTCACGGCGATCATGTTGCGCAGATGCGCCAAGGTGTAAGGCGTTTCGCGCGCCAGCAGCACCAGCGGGCGGCGCTCTTTCAACGTGACGTCGGCGGCTCGCGAGATCAGGCTCGACGACATGCCGCTGGCAATTTCGGCCAGCGTCTTCATCGAACAAGGCGCGACGATCATGCCCAGCGAGCGGAACGACCCGCTGGAAATTGCCGCGGCCATGTCGTCGCAGCGGTAGGTGAAGCTGGCGAGGGCGCTGACTTCGGCGAACTTGTAGTCGGTTTCGTGTGTCATCGTCAGCAGCGCGCTGCGCGAGACGGTCAGATGCGTTTCGATGCCGAGTTCACGCAGCAATTGCAGCAGGCGCACGCCGTACGTGAAACCGGACGCGCCGCTGATGCCGACTACGAGTCGCCGCGGGGTCATTTTTGGGCTCCGGCGGTGGCGCGGGCCAGAATCTCAACCGCGTGTTGCGCTGCGCGCTCGCTGATCTTCGCGCGGATGCCGTCGAAGTGAGAGCCGCGTGTCGCGTCGATACCCATGCGCGACGTGGTGCCCGCCGCGGACGATGACGGATCGAGCGGACTGCCCGGCAAACCGTCGACGATAAACACGTCCTGATGCGGCTGGAAATGCGTGGCGATCGCCCACAATACTTGCGAATCGTTGGTGATGTCGATATCGCTATCCACTGCCACGACGTTCTTCAGATAAGGGTCCCAGCCGAGCAACGCGAGCATGATCTGGCGTGCTTCACCATCGCGTGTCTGATTCAGCGCGACGTAGCAGTGAAAGTGCGTGCCCGAGTTTGGATAATGGAGCGCAGTGACCGAAGGAAAGCGCGCCTTCAGCTTCTCGCTCATTTCCGCTTCGCGCGGCAAGCGGGCCAGCGTTAGATGCTCGGCGTACGGGCCACCTACTACATCGACGAGCCATGCATCGTTACGCCGCATCATCGTGTCGACCCGCAGCACGTTATTGGTCGAGCGGTCCGATGAATAACCCGTGAATTCGCCAAACGGACCTTCTTCCGCATGGGCGTCAGGATCGATCGTGCCTTCCAGAACAAATTCGGCTGAAGCGGGAACGCCGATTCCATATCGCGGCGTGCGGACCAGTTCCAGCGGCGCACCGAACAGGCCGCCTGCAATCGTGCGCTCATCCGTGCCGAAGGGCACGCGCGCCGCGGCGGCCAGCATGAACAACGGATGCGCGCCGATCACCATGGCGACTTTCAACGTGTCGCCGCGCGCTTTGGCGGTTTGCAGCATGCGCCAGAGGTGGCCGCGCGAATGCAGGCTGGTTGCCAGCGCATTGCGGGCATGACGCATCGAACGGTGATAGCTCAGGTTGGCGACGCCCGTTACCGGGTCTTCGGCGATGATCACCGCATTGGTGATGTACGGGCCACGATCGGTGTCGAAGTGGCGGATCATCGGCAGTTGCGCGAGATCGACGGCGTCGCCTTCGATAACCTGATCGAGAATGGGACCGGTCGGAACATAAACCGGTGCGATAGGAGCGTTCGCACGCTGTTGATACGCGTCGAATAAGCCCGACGCATCGACGTCGAACAAACGGCCAATGCGTGTGCGTGAAGCGAAGAAGTTGGTGACCAGCGGCGTCGCGATACCGTCGACGTTCTCACAAATCAACATGTCGTGCCGTCCGAGTGCGGCCAATTCGGCGACGATAGCGGTGACGTCCTGATCCGCCGCCAATGGCTGCTTGATAGTCAGTACGTCGTCGGGAAACTGCTCGCGATACGCTTGTGCGAAGCGATGAAAATCCTGCATGGCGCGGAAGAGGTTATCCGCCATAGTGAACTCCGTCGAAAGCGGAATGTTTGGAGTGGCAGGCGCGGGGTGAGCCGCGCCTGCCGTACAGCAAGCGCTAACGTATTGAGCGCGTTAAGCGGGCTGCGTTACGTCGTTCACGTAAGTCGCCTTCAAACGCTTCTCCGCTTCGGCCAGATCCTTCGGCGGCTTGGTCGGCTCGATACCGACCAGACGGGCGATGTTGTTGCCCATATAGTCTTCGAGACCGTCCTCATCCAGATCCATGCCTTGCGGCGCAGGCCCGCACAACATTTCGAGTTCGCGCAGCCACATGCCCGGCTCGTTCGGCGGCGAATCGGTGCCGAACACGATCTTGTTGCGCGGCAGTTCACGAGCGAATTCGACGATGCGCGACTGGTAGCACCAACCCGATTCGCAGTACACGTTCGGCGTATCCATCGCCATCCAGAAGGCTTCGAACGAGTAGTTGCCGCCCGTTTGAATCCCGAAGTGACCGATGATGAAATTCACCATCGGGAATTCGCGGATGATCGGATAGAACTGCGTCGGAATCGTGTACGGTCCGTCGCCGGTGTGAATCAGCACCACCACGCCTAGTTCCGCGCACTTCTTCATTGCCGGACGCAGCCAGTCGAGCGCGCGATCCGGCCGATAGCCGTGCATGTTCGCGTGCAGCTTGAGCATCTTGAAGCCGTACTCTTTCACGTGGAATTCGAGTTCGGCCGCGCCGTTTTCCGGACCCCAACGCGGGTTGTACGTGAAGTTGCCGATAAAGCGATCCGGGTACTTCTGCGTCAGCTCGGCGATATACGACATGTAATCGCGAATGCCTTCACGGCCGCGGCGATTGCCGTCGCGATAGCCGGTGTTGCCAGGCGGCGGCTGAATGAAGCCCATGTCGATACGGCGCGGCTTGCCGTTGATGATGTACGGACCGTCCATCATCTTCAGCAGGCGTTCGCCGGTGAACGGCTCGCCGGTATGGCGCCACGCTTCGTCGACGAGATTGGTCGGGTGCAGATGGGTATCGATGATCATCAGCGGGCTCCTGCGTAGGCTGCTCGAGATGCCTGGGCGGCGTGTTTCTGCGACGCGCCGGCATGCTGTTTCAGATAGGCTTGCGCTTCTTCGACGCTTCGCGGCGGCGCGCTCGGCTCGATGCCGATCATGCGTGCGAGATTGTTGCCGAGGTAATCCTCGAGCGTGTCTTCGTCGAGATTCAGGCCTTGCGGCGGCTCGTGGCACAACACTTCGAGCAAACGCAGCCACATGCCCGGTTCGTTCGGCGGCGTGTCTGAGCCGTAGAGAATCTTGTGGGTCGGCAGCACCTTCGCGAATTCGACGATCCGCGATTGCAGACACCAGCTCGATTCGCAATACACGTTCGGCGTATCGAGCGCCATTTGATACGGCTCGAAGCAATACACGCCACCCGTCTGCACACCGAAGTGCGCCATGATGAAATTCACCGACGGGAATTCGCGGATCAGCGGATACCATTCGCTCGGAATGCTGTACGGGCCGTCGCCGGTGTGCAGCTTCACGAGCAGGCCCAGGTCCGCGCACTTACGCAACGCGGGACGCAGCCAGTCGAGCGCGCGGTCGGGACGATACGCATGCATGTTGGCCTGCAACTGCACCATCTTGAAGCCGTGTTCCTTCGCGTAGAACTCGATTGCTTCGGCGCCGTTCTCCGGGCCGCAACGCGGGTTGTAGACGAAGCAACCGAGCAGACGGTCCGGGTACTTTTGCGTCATTTCGACGGTGTACGCCATGTAGTCGTCGATCGACTCGCGGCCCGAGCGATTGCCGTCGGTCCACGTATAGATCGTGTTGCCTTGCGGCGGCTGGATGAAAGCCTTGTCGATGCGGCGCGGCTTGCCGTTGATGATGTAGGGGCCGTCCATCGTTGCGATCAGACGCTCGCCGGTAAATGGCTCGCCGTCGTGGCGCCAGGCGAGGTCGACCAGATTGGTCGGATAACAGCTGGTGTCGATGATCATGTACTCGATCTCCTTGAGAGGAACTGGTGTATCCAGTTGCCGGATCGCGGGCAGGCGCATCGATGGAACGGAGCCCAGACAGGCTTGCCCATGCGGCCCTTTGCAAGGCGCCATTTTTGTGCGCCTTCCCCTCGCCGGCATCGAGTGTCACACTGATGTGCACTGCTGCTTGCGATGCAGTCTCACAAGATAAAAACGCTCTGTACAATATTTTTTAACCACGATCTTGATACGTTCCCGATATGGACATCCGGCTGTTGCGTTACTTCGCGGTACTTGCCGACGAATTGCATTTCGGCCGGGCAGCCGCACGGCTGCACATTTCGCAGCCTCCTCTCAGCCAGCAGATTCGTATCCTCGAAGAGGAGATGGGCACCGCGTTGTTCATGCGCTCGCAGCACCGTGTCGAACTCACTGAGGCAGGGAAAACACTTAAGGAACAGGTGCCGTTGATCTTCGCGCAGTTCGAACGCGCGATCGATCTGACGCGTTGCGCGGGACGTGGCGAGGTGGGCAGCCTCGAGATCGGCATCATCAGTTCGGCGATGGTCGAGCCGATTCCGCGCGCACTGCGGGTATTTGCGGAGAAGCATCCGCAAGTGCAGTGGACGCTGCATGAGATGACGCCCGCCGCGCAGATTCTCGCGCTCAAGGAGCGGCGCCTGGACGTGTGTTTCTTCCGCGTGTCGCATGAGGAACCGGAGATCCGCAGCGAAGTCGTGATGCGCGAATCGGCGGTGGTGGCGCTGCCGTTAGGGCATCGGCTGGCTGCGCGTGACGAGATCGCGTTGCGCGAGTTGGAGGCCGAGCGGTTTGTGTCGTTTGGTTTGCGGCAGTCGCAGTTAGCGCGCTATCTGCAAGACTGCTGTGTCGAGGCAGGGTTTACACCGCAGATCGAGCAGGAGGTGGTCGAGGTGCACACGCTGCTTTGTCTGGTGCGTGAAGGTCTGGGCGTGGCGCTGCTGCCTTCGTCGGCGCGACAATTGACGACCGGGGGTGTCGCTTTCGTACCGCTTGCAGCGCCGCGTCCCGAGGTGTCGCTGCACGCGCGCTATCGTGCGGAGGACGCGTCGCCGGTGCTTGCGCTGTTTCTCGATACCGTGCGCGAGGTGGCCGCCAGCATGGGCGTGAATGCGCAGAGCGACTGAGCTTAACGCTAACCTGCGCCGACTGCCTGCGTGACCAGTTCGCGAATCACGTCGATCAGCGGTGCAACGCGCTCGGCTTTCTCGCGCGGCCAGACGGCATACAGGTTGTAATGCGTTGGAATTTCCACTTGCGTAAGTTCGACCAGCTTTCCGGCGCGTCGCGCGTCCACTGCGAGCAGACCGCGCGCCAAACCGGCCCCTACGCCTGCGCTCGCGGCTGCAATCAGGCCGGCGGCGTTATCGAACACGGCGACGGCATCCGGTTCGACGGCGGGTAGGCCTGCCGCGGTGAGCCACGGAATCCACGAGCGTTTCGTATAGCCGAGCAAGGGCAAATCGAGCACCTGTTCAGGCGTGAGCGGCAGGCTCAGCCCGCGTGCCTCAAGAAGCGCGGGTGAACCCACGGCAGTCAACCGGTCGCCGCAGATCAAAGCGTTCTCGAAGCCGTCCCATTCGCCATACCCATACCGCAACGCAATATCCACGCGGTCGAACGCGCTGCGCTCGTAGCGCGGCGTGGACAACACGGTGAGCGACGTGCCGCTCAACGCGGCGAGCAATGCAGGCAAACGCCCCACCAGCCAACTCTGCGCAAGTTCCGGGTCGACGTCGAGCGTGATCGACTGCTTGACCGTGCGCTCTTTCACCGACGACAACGCGCGATCGATCTGCTCGAAGCCATCCGCGAGTTGGTTCGCGAACAGTACGCCCGCGTCCGTCAGCACCACGCGGCCGCTTTCGCGCACGAACAGGGGCTGCCCGACGAACTCTTCGAGCGTGCGGATCTGCTGGCTGATCGCGCTATGCGTGAGCGACAACTGCCGCGCGGCGCTCGAAAAGCTGCCGACGCGTGCCGCTTGCAGAAAGGCTTGCATCGACTGGATGGAAGGGTAGCGCTTCAGCATGGGTGTTAGCCGGACTTACGGGTGATGGAAGAAATCGTCGCTGGCGTTGTGCTTAACGGCTTTCAATAATGGCCGCAAGCACGCGGCCCTGGTGCCAGGCATTTCACTGCACTTCACGCCGCGTTGCACAACAACATTCAGGAGACACGCATGATCGAGATCGTGGTCAACGACACGCGGCACTCGCTCGACAATGTACCGGAAGACATGCCCCTATTGTGGGTGTTGCGCGACCGGCTCAAATTGACCGGTACGAAATTCGGCTGTGGCGGCGGCTTTTGCGGCGCGTGTACGGTGCATCTGGAAGGCGAGGCCGTGCGCTCCTGTTTGTTGCCCATTGCGGCGGTGGCGGGGAAGCACATCACGACGATCGAAGGATTGTCGAAAGACGGCACGCACCCGCTGCAACTCGCGTGGGTGGCCGAGGACGTGCCGCAATGCGGCTACTGTCAGTCCGGTCAGTTGATGCAGGCGGCGTCATTTCTGAAGGATAAGCCGACCGTCAACGACCAAACGATTGCCACGGCGATGTCCGGCAATATCTGCCGCTGCGGAACCTACTCGCGGATCAGGAAGGCGATCAAGCGCGCGGCTTCGGGTGATGCGGCGCTGGCGGCTGTGGCGCCGCCGTGCGCGGCGGCCTGTGCCGAGGCCTCTGCCTCTGCTAACGAGGAGGCTTGACATGCACAACGACAAGCAAGCGCTGAAAGACGCGCACGGCACCGCACGTCGGCGTTTCATCAAACAAAGCTCGGCCTTGTTGGCATCGGGTCTCGCAATCGGTTTTCGGTTACCTGAAGCAATCGCGGCCGAGGCGAACGCAAGCGGCGATCCGAAACCACAACCTGGCGAGTTCGAACCGAACGCATGGGTGCGTGTGCTGCCCGACGATACGATCAAGCTCGTGGTTCATAAACACGATTCGGGGACGGGGACGCGCACCGCGTTGGCTGCCGTGGTCGCCGAAGAACTCGATGTCGATCCGTTTCGCGTGGAGGTGATTACGCCGGAGAATCCGTTCTTCGGTGACTATATTCATCCGCTGTGGAAAGTGTTTTCGACGGGCGGTAGTACGAGCGTGTCGCTCGAGTATGAGCGCTTGCGGCGTGCCGGTGCGACTGCGCGTGCGATGTTGATTGCCGCTGCCGCGAAACAATGGAATGTGGCGCCGTCTTCGCTCTCGACGGAGAACGGGTTTGTTGTCGACAAGGCGAGCGGCAAACGTGTGAACTACGGCTCGTTGGCGAGTGTGGCCGCACAATTGCCCGCGCCGAAAGATGTCGCGTTGAAAGACCCGTCGCAGTTCAAGTACATCGGCAAGCTGCAGAAAAAGCGCGGTGCCGATCTGAAAGCGCGAGGGGCGTTTCCGTACAGTATCGACGTGTCGTTGCCGGGCATGCTGGTCGCGGTTGTCACGCGTGCGCCGGTGATCGATGCGCGCGTGCGGAGCGTGGATGCGAAAGCCGCGTTGGCGGTGCCGGGCGTACGACAGGTATTGCAGATTCCCGGCCGGCCCGATCTTCTCGGCGGGAATCAGGCTGGTGTTGCTGTGCTGGCTGATGATTATTGGTCGGCGCATCAAGGCCAGGCGGCGCTGAAGGTCGAGTGGGAAGATAGCCCACTGGAAACTTTCGACAGCAGCACGCTCGCTGCACGTCAGGCTGCGTGGCTCGACGATCCTGTCGCGCATGTCGTGCCGACGATTCAGACCGGTGACGCGAAGACTGCATGGCCCCATGGTGCAAAGGTGATCGAGGCATCGTATTCGATGCCCTATAAGGCACAAAACGCACTTGAGCCGATCAATGTCACGGCCTGGGCGAAAGACGGGCGCATTGAGTATTGGGGTGGCTTGCAGGTGCCTTCTACGGTGCAGGAAGCGGCTGAGGTGATCGGTGGTATTCCTGCCGAGCGCGTTGTGCTGCACGAGCTTGTGTCGGGTGGCAGCTTTGGGTCGCGTGAATCGAAGTACTGGTTGTTCGAAGTGACGTGGCTTGCGTTGAAAGTCGGCAAGCCGGTCAAGCTGATGAATAGTCGCGAAGATGAAATGCGCGCGCTCTTTTATCACTCGGCAAGTTATCACCGCGCCAAAGCTGCGTTTGATGCGCATGGCAATCTCACGACGTTGCAGTTGCGCGCTGTGATGCCCGCTTCGCCGGAACAATGGGAGCCGGGGTATTTCGATCGTCCGGATCGGATGGACTACAGCACCACCGAAGCGATCAGCAAGTACGAGTTCGCTTACGATGCGCCGCACGTCGACATTGGTTGGGTGCGCCATGAGACCGGTGTGCCGACCGGCTGGTATCGCGCGGTGAGTTATATCCCGAACGTGTTCGCGGTGGAGTCTTTCATGGATGAGGCCGCGCATGCCGCTAGGCGTGATCCGATCGAGTTCCGGCTCGCGTATATGAAGGATCCGCGGCATAGGGCGGTGTTGCGCGAGGCGGCGGAGGGGGCCGGCTGGGGGAAAGCGTTGCCTGCGGGTACGGCGTTGGGTGTCGCGACGAATCAGGCGTATAGCAGCTATGTTGCGGTGGTGGCGCGGGTTGTGCGGAAGGGCGATGCGGTTGTGGTTGAGAAGCTGACCTGTGTGGCGGATTGCGGGCTGGCTGTGTCGCCGGGTGGGGTTGAAGAACAGTTGTATGGCGGGCTGATGTGGGGGCTAGGGCACGCGACGGCGGATCGCATCGATATTCGGCATGGGCAGGTCGAGCAGAAGAACTTCGATTCGTATCGCGTGATGCGGATGAGCGATATGCCGGAGGTTGATATTTTGATCGTGCAAGGGGATATGGCTAAGCCTGGCGGTGTTGGCGAGTTGTCGAGTCCTTCGGTGGCGCCGGCGGTGGCTAATGCGGTGTTCAGGTTGACGGGGAAGAGGGTTAGGGAGACGCCGTTTGAACTTGATAGGGTGACGGTGGAGGGGACGGGGAGGGGGTGAGTGAGTGGGGACGGGGCGGTCTCGTCGGCCGTCCCGGGGCGCGGTGGCGTTGGGTCTTGGGGTTGAGTATTGGGAGTTTGCAAGTCGGCATTGGCGGTCGTTCGCAACGAAGCATGTCCTGCCGACGGCGATTGGCCGCTTTAGAGTGCCTCGTGGGACCGTTGTACGACCTTCAGCGAGCTGAACGACGTTCCACCCCTCTCAGCCCCGAACACTCTTCAGAATTTATGCCTGATCCCAAACGAGACAGAAGTCTGCTCGCGTGAACTCGATGGCGAGTTGTCGTAGATCTGCGCGAACTTGGCATCTCCCGCGGCCTTCTGGAAGATGCCCACGAGGAAAAGATCCGTGCGCTTCGAGAGGAACCAGTCGATACCGGCGTCGATCTGATGCCACTTCGGATCCTTATCGGTCACGTTATAGTGACCGTTCGTGTAGATGTACCCAAGGCCTGCAAGCAAGGACGGCGAGATGTTGTACGTCGCTGTGGCTTCGTAGTTGCTCAGGCTTAGCCTCGATGCGTCGAGATAGTCGAACTGGGAGTGCGTATACATCAGCGAGAACTTCGCGGTTCCCAGAACGTATGAGCTACCCACGCCATACATCTGCTGCTTACTGACCGATGCGCCCTTTGCGCTCGTCACGAACGGCGACGTAAACCCATAGTCGCCGTACACGGCGCCGGCAGTGTTCGTCGGACTGTTCGGGAGGTCGACGACGTGATAGGCCGCACCCGCGTTGAATGGTCCGTTGCCGTACGTCGCCGCCACATTGAAATCCCTGTTGTTACCAAAGCCGCCGGCCATGTTGGAAAACGCGTATTGCGACAGCACCTGAACGCCAGAAATGTTCACGCTCTTGTACTGAATTGCGTTGTTGATGCGAAACGTCGGAAAGATGTTGTCGTTGTCGCCGATCGGCGGCCCGTACGTCGCGAACTGAACCGCCGCCTCATACTGCCCCAGGCTTTGCGACATTGCGTCGATCTGACGCCCGAACGTCAGTTGCCCAAAGCGATCGTTAGCGAGGCCGACGAATGCTTGGCGGCCGAACAGGCGGCCGCCCTGACCCAACGTCCCGTTGCTCATGCTGAAACCGCTTTCCAGCGTGAAGATTGCCCGATTGCCGCCGCCGAGATCTTCCCGGCCTGTGAAACCGAAGCGCGGCGATTGCTGGATCCCGCTCGCCAGTTGCCATTGCTGATGTCCGCCAGCGTTGCTGGTGTACATCACACCCTCCGAAAGTATCCCGTACAGCGTCACGCTGCTTTGCGCGTACGCCGGACCTGCCACGATCAAAGGCAGACAAGACAACAACAACTGACGTTTCATTCCGATCCCCTGAGCTTGTTGGTTGAAGTCACGCGTGATTGCGTCACTGTCATGACGAACATTAAAGTTTATAAATTAATGTGTCTATATAAATTATTACGATTTTTGCAAAATTCGCGTTTTCCCTATCATGAGGGCATACGTATATACTTGGTGGTCAGATATGAAGTCGTCGAATGGCTTCACGGAGACGAGAAATGGATCAGAAGGTGCAGTCAGGACAACACAGCCACGCACAATTGCCGAAGACGACGCTCTCGGAGCAGGCGTACGAGCATTTGCAGAACGACTTGCTGGCCGGCGTGTTCGCGCCGGGCGAAAAGCTGCGGCCGCAGGCGCTGCAGGAGCGATATGGAGTCGGCATCAGTCCGATTCGAGAGGCGTTGATGCTGCTCAGCTGCGACGGACTCGTCACCAATGAAGGCCAGCGGGGGTTCAGGGTGGCCGAAGCTTCCCTCGGCGATCTGCTGGACATCCTCGATGTGCGGAAAAAAATCGAGTCAGAGCTTCTCGCGGACGCCATCAGGCACGGCGATGAGGAATGGGGCGCGCAGATCACGGCCGCGTTTTACAAGCTCGTCCATACGCCGCTGCCCGCGGCGGGCGATGTGCAGGCCGGGCAACGGTGGGAGCAGGCCCATCGGCGGTTTCACCACGCGCTTCTGAGCGCGGCGCGCTCGAACTGGCTGCACCGCATTGATGAGCAGCTAGTCTGGCATTCCGAGCGCTACCGTCGCATGCGCATCGCGGGGACGCTGCCGCAGGAAGTGCTCGAGCGCGATATCGTGAGCGAGCACCAGGAACTGATGGACGCGGTGCTCAAGCGCGACACCGAACGTGCGTGCTCGCTGCTCGTCGCACATATCGACGAAACGGCCCGCGTCGTCTCGCAATATCTGAACTGAACGTCCGTACGACGTGAAATGAAGAAACAGCCGGTCCGAGGGCTGGCCGTTTCTTCAATAACCGCGCAAGACAGCATCAGCCGATCGATCGCGGCTCGGCACTGACCGGCCGCTGTCGGACATCGGGAAACGGCAGCGTCGCGGCCAGAATCGCCGCAGCGGCCACGCTGCCCGCCATGAAGAACAGCGCATTCGAGAAATCCGACGAATGGCCTCGAATCCAGCCAATGGCGTAGGGGCCCAGGAAACCCGAAAAACCGCTGATGACGTTGACGAGCGCCAGTCCACCGGCGGCTGCGCGGCCCGTCAGGAACGACGACGGGATCGACCAGAACACACTGAGCGAAGCGCCGATCCCGATCAACGCGACGCAAACCCACGCGAGTTCTGTATTCGCGGAATGACCGAGTGCACTGGCGGCAAGGCCGACACTGCCGATCGCGAGAGGAATGGACAGATGCCAGCGGCGTTCCAGCGACCGGTCCGAATGGCGGCCGTTCAGGATCATCGCCATTGCGCCGAGCAGGAAGGGAACGGCGCTCAGCACACCGACCGTGACGGTGGACATGCCCGAAATCTGCTTGATGATCTGCGGCAGCCACAGCGTGATGCCGAAGAAGCCGACCCCTACCAGCAGGTAAAGCAGCCCTAGCAGCCAGACAATCGGCTGGCGCAACGCCACGCCGAGCTTTTCTGTTCCCATCGACGCGGCCTGTTCCTGATCGCGCTTCATCGTTGCAAGCAACCAGTCGCGTTCGGCCGTGTCGAGCCACTTTGCATTCGACGGTTCGCCCGCGAGGAAGAAATACGTGAAGACGCCGAGCGCGACCGCCGGCAACGCTTCGAGAATGAACACCCATTGCCATCCGGCAAGACCGCCCACGTTGTTCAGCGACATCACGAACGCGGAAAGCGGGGCGCCGATCACCACCGCGATCATGTTCGCGGACATGACCTGGCCTATGGCGCGCGCGCGCTGTTCTGATGGGAACCAGCGAGTCAGGTAGTAGAGCACGCCGGGCAGAAAGCCCGCCTCGGCTATGCCCAGCAGCAATCGGATGGCGATGAAGCTCGTCTCGTTGAAGATGAACGCCTGAAGCCCCGACACGAGACCCCACGTGACGATGATCCGCGTGAGCCACACGCGGGCTCCGAAGCGCTGCAGCGCCAGATTGCTCGGGATCTCGAACAGGATGTACCCGATGAAGAAGATACCAGCGCCGAAGCCGTAGACCTCGGGCGTGAAGTGAAACGCACGCGTCATGTCGAGCGCCGCAAAGCTCACGTTGACGCGGTCGAGAAAGTTCACGAGCCACAGCACGAACAGCAGCGGCACGATCCTGAGCGTCACCTTGCGCATGACGGCCGTGCCAAAAGTTTGATCCATCGTTGTCTCCTCAAGTTGATCGGGCCTCATGCGCGAATAACGCCAAAGGCGGCGGCATCGCCTTGCCCAAGCGACGAGCATCGACACCACGATTCGTAGACATTCTTCGCCTGTAAAAAAGTCACGTCAATATAAATTTTGTTGTTTATATAAATTTAAGCTTGCTATATGATGCAATGAAACTGTTCACAGTGCCGCTTGGCGCCGGTCGAACAGCCAACCAAGCCAACCAACGCTGAGGAATTCGAGTGAGCACGGAGGAGACATTTCGACTGGAAGCGCAGATGCCGCTGCCGACGATGGCCGCGCAGCGCTATGCCAGCACTGTTGTGTCGTGGGCGCAGAATGTGCCCGCGCATCTGCGTCGCGAGTGCAACGTCCGGTATGGGCCGCATCGGCAGCAAACGTATGACGTTTTTTATCCGCGCGCAGCCGAACGCGCCCCCATCGTCATCTTCTGGCACGGCGGCGGCTGGACGAACGGCTACAAGGAGTGGAACTGGTTCATTGCGGAGCACGTCACCCGCCTTGGCGCGGTGCTGGTGCTGCCCGACTACCGTCTTGCACCGGAACACCGCATGCCCGCGGCTTTCGACGATTGCCTGCTGCTGCTGCGCTCGCTTGCCGCGTCGCAAACGTTCGAGGGCGACCTACGCAATGTCTATCTGGCGGGGCATTCGGCCGGCGGCCATCTGGCCACATTGACCGCGCTGCGTTTCAGGCACGGCGGCGGTGCGATGGACGATCGCATCGCTATCCGAGGCTGCGCGCCCATCAGCGGCATCATGGACGTGAGCCATCCCGAGCCGGAATCTGACAGTCTCGAAGCGCGCGTGTACGAGATGGTGCTCGAGGACGCGGACGACGACGGCGTATTCAGCCCGGTCTGCTGGACGGCCGGCAACGATCTGGTTTTTGCGCTGAGCTATGGGGAGCACGATTCGCCGCGCGTCATCCGGTCGAATCGCCGTCTGGCTGCTCTGCTCAAATGTCAGTCCACGCCCGTCGACTGCCATGTCGAACAGGGTCGTGATCACTTCGACACGCATCTTATGTTGAGTGACCCGAACAGCCGCTGGTATGCGTCGCTGGAAAATATGATGAAGGGAGCGCCATTGTGAAAGAAGTTATCGATGTCGGTCTGCCCGCGCTTGGCCAACCCTTCTCGTGGGCCGTGCGTGCCAGCAATATGGTGTTCACGGCACATGGACCGGTGCGGCTCGACGGGTCGATCGACATCGGGCCGGTCGAAGAGCAGGCACGCCTGACGTTTGCAAACCTCGAACGCGCGATGACTGCAGCGGGCGGCTCGCTCGACAACGTCACGCAGGTGTTGATCCAGATGATCGATATCGAGGACATGCCTGTCATCGACAAGGTCTACCGCGAATTCTTCCGTCAACCGTTTCCCAACCGATCGAGCGCTGCGGTAAAGGCCCTCGTAGTCCCAGGAATGCGCATTGAGATCGTGGCCAATGCGGTTTTATTCCGCTGATATCCGGCTACATTAGCAATGCATACATCTGGCAAGGGATGAATGGCGATACGGCGGCTCATTAAGCAGGCAAAGTGCGAAAAGCGAACCTGAGACCATGCATGAGCATCCAGTGACTTGATAAGGCGACCTCCAGAAAAGCGTGAGTTGTAGCTAGGTTCGATATACAAGCCTTTGCCTCTGAGGCATGGATGTCCGTTAGACGAAGTCGAGCTGACGATCGAACGTCGTCGTGAAGATAGATGCCGATGAGCAGTCATGGCCGAACCCGGAACTTCTGCCCGCACTCGTCAGTCACCTGTCAACCTCTATGCAAACTTCCCTTGTCGACGCTGAGTGGCCCATTACATCGGCCAATAGGGGTCGTTCAACAGGTGTTGTTAGCGGCACATTGTCGACGCGGGATGCTCCGTGGCGCATGAAGTGCTCCAAGAGGCTTGACCTTGAAGTTAGCTTAAAGCCTATGCTCGGCGGTGATGCCATTTCACCTTCGAGGCAAGAGCATGAAAAGCACTTCGCTGGCTTCCTCCGTCGACACCTCTCTACCGGCCACAGCCACGGCCGCTGCGACGGCCGAAACTGTTGTGATCAAGATCGGTAAGCACGATGTCCCCGTGGTAAAAGGCGGGCTGTACGACCGCTTCCGCTCCAGGCCGCCGCTTTCCGTCATCGCCACCGAGTCGCCGGCCACCGACCTGAGCTGGTTCAAGGGGATCACCAAGGATAAGGTGGACATCGGCTTTGAAACCTGGTCGCCCAACTTCTATTACGAAAACAGCCGTGTAACGGCCGTCTTCACCGCCGACCTCGCACGGCTGCGGGAATTGATACCTCTCAAGGTGCGGGAGCTGGTGCAGCCGCTGCAAGTATGGCCGGGCAGAGGCATTGTTGCGTTGACCGCTTACGCGTACCACTACTGCGACAACGACAGCTACAACGAGATCGGCCTGTCCGTCGTCACCAACAAACCCCGTTCGTCGAACTGGGGGCCGTTCTCCTTGATGGGGCAGTCGGTTTCCAATGATTTGTGGGGCTATGTGCTGAAGCTGCCCGTCGATACCGAACTGGCACGGGTGCGCGGCGTGGTTGGCTACAACCTGCCCAAGTGGCTCACGCGCATCGACTACAGCGAGGGCGAGAACAACGTCGTCGTCAAGATCTTCGACAGCGAAACCCAGGCGCTGGACGTCACGCTTCAGACACGAAAGCTCGATGTTTCTTTCAGCAAGAAAACCGTGGTGACCAACAGCTTCACGAACATCGACCCGCAAGGGCGGTTGACCACCGGCTACACCATCTCTCGCCAGTCACGGCACGCCAGCACGTCCAGCGCGGACGCTGTGAAGCTGATGCTGACGGACGGCAGCCTCTCGCGCTTTATCGCGTCGCTGAAGCTGGGAAAGATGCTCAAGTACGAGTACGTGCCCGAGTTCCAGGCGGCGCTGTACGCACCCCAACTGCTCAAATTCGACGCCGGGCATTAACAGCAGTCGTTCAGAAACAGGGAGAGACGGTATGACTGAAGACAACACTCGCATGGCCGACCTGCTGATCCGGCAGCGCAACGCATTCCTCCACGACGGCCCGCCGGACCTGGCGTTGCGCAAGGCCCGGCTCGCCCGGCTACGTGCCGCCGTGCTTGCGCACCGCGAAGCAATCAAGGATGCGGTCAGCGCCGATTTCGGCAACCGTTCGCGCCATGAGACCGACATCATGGAGCTGTCCTGCGTCATCCAGGCTATCGACTATCTCTCCAGCCACTTGCGACGCTTCATGAAGCGCGAGCGCCGCCGCGTGCATTTCTTTTACCGCGCGGCGCGCGCCTACGTCGAATACCAGCCGCTGGGCGTCGTGGGCGTGATGGCGCCGTGGAACTACCCCGTCTCCCTCACGCTGGTGCCGCTGGCAACGGCGTTGGCCGCAGGCAACCGCGCCATGCTCAAGCCTTCGGAACTGACCCCGCGCACCAGCGAGGCGCTCCGACATATGCTGGCCGGGGCTTTCGCAGAAGATGAGGTGGCCGTGGTGCTAGGCGGCCCAGAGGTCGGTGCCACCTTTAGTGCACTGCCATTTGACCACCTGCTGTTCACGGGCAGCACGCAGGTCGGTCGCAAGGTAATGCGCGCTGCCAGCGACAATCTGGTGCCCGTGACCCTGGAGCTGGGTGGCAAGAGTCCGGCCATCGTGGCGCGAGGCCACGTTAACGACCGCACCGTGCAAAGCCTGGTGTACGGCAAGCTGTCTAACGCCGGCCAGACCTGCGTGGCGCCGGATTTCGCCCTGGTGCACAAGGAAGACCTGGAAGTTTTTATCGCCCAGTACACCGCCACGGTTCATCGCTTTTACCCGGATGGCCCCGCCAGCCGCGACTACACGACCATCGTCAGCGATCGCCACTACGACAGGCTGCGCGGGCTGGTCGACGACGCGCGCCGCAATGGCGCCCGCGTGGTCGAGGTGGGAGAACGCCCTGCCCACATGCCCGGGCGCGAGCGCACCCTGGTGCCGACGCTCGTCGTCAATGCGGGTGATGAAACGCCCCTCATGCAGGAGGAGATCTTCGGCCCTATCCTGCCGGTGCGTACCTACGGCACCATCGACGAGGCCATCACCTATGTGAACGCACGGCCCCGCCCACTGGCGCTCTACTACTTCGGCGCCGAGGACCGCGATTGCGCCAGACTACTGGCGCACACCACATCCGGCAACGTAGGCATCAACAACACCTTGATTCACGTCGCGCAGGATGATTTGCCCTTTGGCGGCGTCGGCCCGAGCGGAATGGGGGCCTATCACGGCATCGAGGGTTTCCGTGCGATGAGCCACGCCAAGGGCGTCTTTGTGCAGGGCCGCTGGAACTTCCCCGGTCTGCTGCACGCGCCCTTCGGCCGGCTCGCCGACATGGCCATCTCGCTCACGTTGGGAAAAGCAGCCTGCCAACCCCGGTCTGAGCCGCCGCGGCCCCGGGCAGGCCATGACGGTTCCCACGTCAGCCCGCGGTCCCACTTCTGAACAGGAGCGATGCAATGAGCAAGCAAAGCGGCAGTCCCGAGCGCATGCGCTGGATGATCTATGGCGCGAACGGCTACACCGGCGAGCTAATCGCGCGCGAAGCGGCGCGGCGGGGACTCAAGCCCGTACTGGCGGGGCGCAGGCGCGAAAGCGTCGAGGAACTGGCGCGCACGCTGGGGCTGGAGGCACGTGCGTTCGGCCTCGATGACGTGGCGGCGCTGACCGGGCAAATCCAGGGCTATGCACTAGTGCTGAACTGCGCCGGCCCGTTCTCGGCGACCGCAACGCCAATGATGGAAGCCTGCCTGCGCGCCGGCGCGCATTACCTGGACATCACCGGCGAGATCGCCGTATTCGAGCACGCCCAGTCGCTCGATGCCCGCGCACGGGACGCCGGTGTGGTGCTGTGCCCTGGCGTGGGCTTCGACGTTATCCCCACCGACTGCGTGGCCGCAGCGCTGAAAGCGGCGCTGCCGGATGCCACGCATCTCGCGCTGGGCTTTGACTCACGCTCGGGCTTCTCGCCCGGCACCGCCAAGGGTTTTGTCACGGTAAGACGGTTGGGTCGTGCAAAGATAATATGATGAGGATGGCTGACATAACCAACGAGTAAAACTGGCAGGCCGAGGATGGCTTGATTTTG
>ERZ1023155.13-NODE-13-length-169460-cov-9.956046_pt1 | contig 169460 bp, 164 predicted proteins | sample MGYA00521096_ERZ1023155 | MGnify/ENA primary metagenome ERZ1023155 (study PRJEB32759, sample SAMN07749902) | skin metagenome | biome: transportation; feature: city; material: polyester macromolecule | host: Homo sapiens | place: Hong Kong:TW line | collected...
GTGCCAAACACCGCCGTCGATATGAACTCTTGGGCGGTATCAGCCTGTTATCCCCAGAGTACCTTTTATCCGTTGAGCGATGGCCCTTCCATACAGAACCACCGGATCACTATGACCTGCTTTCGCACCTGCTCGACTTGTCGGTCTCGCAGTTAAGCACGCTTATGCCATTGCACTATCAGCACGATTTCCGACCGTACCTAGCGTACCTTCGTACTCCTCCGTTACACTTTGGGAGGAGACCGCCCCAGTCAAACTGCCTACCATGCACTGTCCCCGATCCGGATTACGGACCAAGGTTAGAACCTCAAACAAACCAGGGTGGTATTTCAAGGACGGCTCCACGCAGACTGGCGTCCACGCTTCATAGCCTCCCACCTATCCTACACAGATCGGTTCAAAGTCCAATGCAAAGCTACAGTAAAGGTTCATGGGGTCTTTCCGTCTAGCCGCGGGGAGATTGCATCATCACAAACACTTCAACTTCGCTGAGTCTCGGGAGGAGACAGTGTGGCCATCGTTACGCCATTCGTGCAGGTCGGAACTTACCCGACAAGGAATTTCGCTACCTTAGGACCGTTATAGTTACGGCCGCCGTTTACCGGGACTTCAATCAAGAGCTTGCACCCCATCATTTAATCTTCCGGCACCGGGCAGGCGTCACACCCTATACGTCCACTTTCGTGTTTGCAGAGTGCTGTGTTTTTATTAAACAGTCGCAGCCACCAGTTTATTGCAACCCCTTCACCCTCTGCCCGCAGGGGCATCAAGCTACAGGGGCGTACCTTATCCCGAAGTTACGGTACCAATTTGCCGAGTTCCTTCTCCCGAGTTCTCTCAAGCGCCTTAGAATACTCATCTCGCCCACCTGTGTCGGTTTGCGGTACGGTCCTGTTAAACTGAAGCTTAGAGGCTTTTCTTGGAACCACTTCCGATTGCTTCGTCGCCTAAGCGACTGGCCTCGCACCCTTGAATTCCGCGCCCGGATTTGCCTGAGCGCCTTCTCCAATGCAAGGACCGGGACTTCCAACACCCGGACAACCTTCCGCGATCCGTCCCCCCATCGCATTTAACAATGGTGCAGGAATATTAACCTGCTTCCCATCAGCTACGCATTTCTGCCTCGCCTTAGGGGCCGACTCACCCTACGCCGATGAACGTTGCGTAGGAAACCTTGGGCTTACGGCGAGGGGGCCTTTCACCCCCTTTATCGCTACTCATGTCAGCATTCGCACTTCCGATACCTCCAGCACACTTTTCAATGCACCTTCGCAGGCTTACGGAACGCTCTCCTACCATGCACATAAATGTGCATCCGCAGCTTCGGTATATTGCTTAGCCCCGTTACATCTTCCGCGCAGGACGACTCGATCAGTGAGCTATTACGCTTTCTTTAAAGGATGGCTGCTTCTAAGCCAACCTCCTGACTGTTTTAGCCTTCCCACTTCGTTTCCCACTTAGCAATATTTGGGGACCTTAGCTGGCGGTCTGGGTTGTTTCCCTCTTGACACCGGACGTTAGCACCCGATGTCTGTCTCCCGTGATTGCACTCTTCGGTATTCGGAGTTTGCTATGGCGTAGTAATCCGCAATGGACCCCACAACCATGACAGTGCTCTACCCCCGAAGGTGATACACGAGGCACTACCTAAATAGTTTTCGGAGAGAACCAGCTATTTCCAGGTTTGTTTAGCCTTTCACCCCTATCCACAGCTCATCCCCTAACTTTTCAACGTTAGTGGGTTCGGACCTCCAGTACGTGTTACCGCACCTTCATCCTGGCCATGGATAGATCACCTGGTTTCGGGTCTACACCCAGCGACTGAATCGCCCTGTTCGGACTCGCTTTCGCTACGCCTGCCCTAATCGGTTAAGCTTGCCACTGAATGTAAGTCGCTGACCCATTATACAAAAGGTACGCCGTCACCCCTTCGCAGAGGCTCCGACTGTTTGTATGCATGCGGTTTCAGGATCTGTTTCACTCCCCTCCCGGGGTTCTTTTCGCCTTTCCCTCACGGTACTGGTTCACTATCGGTCGATCACGAGTATTTAGCCTTGGAGGATGGTCCCCCCATCTTCAGACAGGATTTCACGTGTCCCGCCCTACTTTCCGTACACCTAGTTCTTCCTCGCTGTTTTCGTCTACAGGGCTATCACCTGCTATGGCGGCACTTTCCAGAGCCTTCGACTAACAATGAAGATAAAGAGTACAGGCTGGTCCCATTTCGCTCGCCACTACTCTGGGAATCTCGGTTGATTTCTTTTCCTGCGGTTACTTAGATGTTTCAGTTCACCGCGTTCGCTTCACGTAACCTATGTATTCAGTTACGGATGACCCATACGGGCCGGGTTTCCCCATTCGGATATCGGAGGATCAAAGCTCGTTTGCCAGCTCCCCTCCGCTTTTCGCAGGCTACCGCGTCCTTCATCGCCTGTGATCGCCAAGGCATCCACCACATGCACTTGTTCGCTTGACCCTATAACGGGTGTGTCTCGGTCGTATTCACTGGGAATACGACGTGGTTCACATCGTTACAGGTTGAGTATTCGTGTTGCGCCGTATTCCAAAGCGATCTTTCGATCACCTTTTCATACATTGATACAATCACAACCCTGATTCACCTACTCGCACACCCATCTCTAAGTATGCTTTCGTGAATCTCTTTACTACTTCTTCCTGATTGTTAAAGAACGACAGCCGATATCGCAGTTGCTATAACCGCGTATCACTCTGACTGGCTCAATCGCCAATGCATAAGGCTCGGTGAATACCGAACACTAGGCATTGAGGATTGGTGGAGGATGACGGGATCGAACCGACGACCCCCTGCTTGCAAAGCAGGTGCTCTCCCAGCTGAGCTAATCCCCCAGTCATGCACAGATCACCATCACACCTCGGGGTTCATCGGCTCGCGCAGCCATCGCAGACAAGACAATGGTGGGTCTGGATGGATTCGAACCATCGACCCCCGCCTTATCAAGACGGTGCTCTAACCGACTGAGCTACAGACCCCTCAGTCTGTCTGACTTACTGTCCTAATTTCACAGCCGATAAGCGTGAGCGCTCAACGTTTGACACGTTAGCTCGAGAAAGGAGGTGATCCAGCCGCACCTTCCGATACGGCTACCTTGTTACGACTTCACCCCAGTCATGAATCCTACCGTGGTGACCGTCCTCCTTGCGGTTAGACTAGCCACTTCTGGTAAAACCCACTCCCATGGTGTGACGGGCGGTGTGTACAAGACCCGGGAACGTATTCACCGCGGCATGCTGATCCGCGATTACTAGCGATTCCAGCTTCACGCACTCGAGTTGCAGAGTGCGATCCGGACTACGATCGGTTTTCTGGGATTGGCTCCCCCTCGCGGGTTGGCGACCCTCTGTTCCGACCATTGTATGACGTGTGAAGCCCTACCCATAAGGGCCATGAGGACTTGACGTCATCCCCACCTTCCTCCGGTTTGTCACCGGCAGTCTCCCTAGAGTGCTCTTGCGTAGCAACTAGGGACAAGGGTTGCGCTCGTTGCGGGACTTAACCCAACATCTCACGACACGAGCTGACGACAGCCATGCAGCACCTGTGTTATGGCTCCCTTTCGGGCACTCCCACCTCTCAGCAGGATTCCATACATGTCAAGGGTAGGTAAGGTTTTTCGCGTTGCATCGAATTAATCCACATCATCCACCGCTTGTGCGGGTCCCCGTCAATTCCTTTGAGTTTTAATCTTGCGACCGTACTCCCCAGGCGGTCAACTTCACGCGTTAGCTACGTTACCAAGTCAATGAAGACCCGACAACTAGTTGACATCGTTTAGGGCGTGGACTACCAGGGTATCTAATCCTGTTTGCTCCCCACGCTTTCGTGCATGAGCGTCAGTATTGGCCCAGGGGGCTGCCTTCGCCATCGGTATTCCTCCACATCTCTACGCATTTCACTGCTACACGTGGAATTCTACCCCCCTCTGCCATACTCTAGCCCGCCAGTCACAAATGCAGTTCCCAGGTTAAGCCCGGGGATTTCACATCTGTCTTAGCGGACCGCCTGCGCACGCTTTACGCCCAGTAATTCCGATTAACGCTTGCACCCTACGTATTACCGCGGCTGCTGGCACGTAGTTAGCCGGTGCTTATTCTTCCGGTACCGTCATCCGCCACGGGTATTAACCACGGCGTTTTCTTTCCGGACAAAAGTGCTTTACAACCCGAAGGCCTTCTTCACACACGCGGCATTGCTGGATCAGGGTTGCCCCCATTGTCCAAAATTCCCCACTGCTGCCTCCCGTAGGAGTCTGGGCCGTGTCTCAGTCCCAGTGTGGCTGGTCGTCCTCTCAGACCAGCTACAGATCGTCGCCTTGGTAGGCCTTTACCCCACCAACTAGCTAATCTGCCATCGGCCGCCCCTGTAGCGGGAGGTCCTAAGATCCCCCCCTTTCCTCCGTAGAGCGTATGCGGTATTAATCCGGCTTTCGCCGGGCTATCCCCCACTACAGGACACGTTCCGATGTATTACTCACCCGTTCGCCACTCGCCACCAGGGTTGCCCCCGTGCTGCCGTTCGACTTGCATGTGTAAGGCATGCCGCCAGCGTTCAATCTGAGCCAGGATCAAACTCTTCAGTTCAAACCTGTTACTGTTTTTCGGTCTCTTTCGAAACCGGTCGCTCACTCAACGTACTGACGAATGATTAACCTGCCGGCGTGAATCCACCCCGACAGGAAAACCTTCCTTTAATACTCGTGTGAGACTTGATACTTTCGCTTCCGGCAGACCCCGAAGAGTCCACCGCGCGCCGCGCATCAAGCGCCCACACTTATCGGCTGTTAATTTTTAAAGATCGAGTCCGCATTCACTACCGAATCCGCACCGTGTTGCCCACCTGCACAACCATCGGTACCGCTTCGTTCTGCGTCGCTGCATCAGCAGCAGAGAAACGAGATTATGAAGAACTTTCGCTACATCGTCAACAGGTTTTTATCACTTTCTCAACCCGCTCACGTCGCTCAAACCCTTGCCACGACTGGCTCTCCCGCTTCCCCGTGCCCCGGTGTCCGGAGCACGAAAGAGCGAGATTCTAGCGAGCCGGTCCCCGCCTTGCAAGCGTTATTTTGACAAGCGTATTAGCGATGCTTGAAAACCGGCTTGCGCTTCTCGACAAACGCGGCCATCCCCTCCTTCTGATCCTCCGTCGCGAACAGCGAATGGAAGAGGCGGCGCTCGAAATGCACCCCTTCTGCAAGCGTCGTTTCGTACGCTCGGTTAACCGATTCCTTGACCATCATCACCGCGGGCAGCGGAAACTCAGCGATGGTCGCTGCAGCAGCTACCGCCTCGTCAAGCAGCGAAGCTGCGGGAATCACCCGGGAAACCAATCCAGCGCGCTCTGCCTCGGCAGCATCCATGAAACGGGCAGTCAGACAGAGATCCATTGCTTTCGCCTTTGAGACGGCGCGCGGCAGCCGCTGCGTACCGCCGGCACCCGGCATGATGCCGAGCTTGATTTCCGGCTGGCCGAACTTCGCCGTGTCGGCGGCAAAAATAATGTCGCACATCATCGCCAACTCACAACCACCGCCAAGCGCAAAGCCCGCCACCGCCGCAATGATCGGCTTGCGGATCGAGCGCACAGTTTCCCAGTTGCGAGTGATGTAGTCGCCTTTGTAGACATCCATATAGGTGTAGGTCGCCATCATGCCGATGTCGGCACCGGCGGCAAACGCTTTCTCGCTGCCCGTCACCACGATCGCACCAATCGCGTCGTCGGCGTCGAACTCGCGCAGCGCCGTGCCCAGTTCGTCCATCAAGGCGTCGTTCAGCGCGTTCAACGCCTTCGGACGATTCAATGTGACCAAACCGACCCGCCCTCGCGTCTCAACCAGAATGTTCTCGTAAGCCATGCCGCCTCCTAATGGTTAATGCTGCGCGAAAACGCTTCGCGCGGCCGTCTTAATAATGCTACCATTCACCAACCAACCGGTCGGTCAATTATTCGACAGGCTTTTCCCAACGTACAGTCAAGCCCCTCTGCCATGACACATCCGCTATTCACCAAGCACGAAGACACGCTGCAAAAGGCACTCACCGCGATTGAGACGCGCGGCTACTGGAGTCCGTTCGTCGAGATGCCCAGTCCGAAAGTGTACGGGGAAACAGCGAGCGCAGACGGCGAAGCCGCATTCAAAGCGCTGCTGAACAAAACATTCGAAATCGACCAGCCGTCTACCGGAGAAACAGTCGGAGCCGAAGTCTCGCCGTTCGGGTTCCCGCTCAACGTGCGCTATCCGAAAGCCGATCCGGACGCACTGATCTCCGCAGCGGCCGCCGCCCAGCGCGACTGGCGCCTCGCCGGGCCGCAGGCGTGGATCGGCGTATGCCTCGAAATCCTCGCGCGCGTGAATCGCGCCAGCTTCGAAATCGGCTACAGCGTGATGCACACAACCGGCCAGGCATTCATGATGGCCTTCCAGGCCGGCGGCCCGCATGCGCAAGACCGTGCACTCGAAGCAGTCGTGTACGCATGGGACCAACTGCGCCGCATCCCCGCCGATGCCCACTGGGAAAAACCGCAGGGCAAGAATCCGCCGCTCGCAATGCACAAACGCTACACCGTCGTGCCGCGTGGCACCGGTCTCGTGCTCGGCTGCTGCACCTTCCCGACATGGAACGGCTATCCGGGTCTGTTCGCCGATCTGGCAACAGGCAACACGGTTATCGTCAAGCCGCATCCCGGCGCGATTCTGCCGCTCGCGCTGACCGTACGAATCGCACGCGACGTACTGCGCGAAGCCGGTTTCGATCCGAACATCGTTACGCTGCTAGCGACCGAACCGAACGACGGCCCGCTCGTCCAGGATCTCGCACTGCGCCCGGAAATCAAATTGATTGACTTCACGGGCAGCACACAAAACGGCAACTGGCTTGAGCGCAATGCGCATCAGGCTCAGGTCTTTACCGAAAAAGCGGGCGTCAATCAGATCGTGATCGACTCGGTAGACGACATCAAAGCCGCCGCTCGCAATATCGCCTTCTCGCTCGCACTGTACTCGGGCCAGATGTGCACCGCACCGCAAAACATCTATGTACCGCGCGCCGGCATCCGCACCGCTGAGGGCACGCTCGGTTTCGATGAAGTCGCTCAAGCTATCGCCGCCGCAGTACAAAAACTGGTTGCAGACCCCGCGCGCGCCGTCGAACTGCTCGGCGCGATCCAGAACGAAGGCGTAACCCAACGCATCGGCGAAGCCGCCAAGCTCGGCCGTGTTCTGGTGGAAAGCCAGTCGCTCGAGCACCCCGCTTTTGCGGGCGCCCGCGTACGCACGCCGCTCGTGCTTCAGCTCGATGCCGCAACCGACAAAGCGCAGTTCACCAAGGAATGGTTCGGCCCGATCTCGTTCGTGATCGCAACGGATTCGACCGCGCAGTCGCTCGACCTCGCTGGCGCAATTGCCGCCGAGCACGGCGCGTTGACGCTGTCGGTCTACAGCACGGATGAAGCCGTGCTCGAAGAGGCGCACGAAGCATCGATCCGCGGTGGCGTCGCACTCTCGATCAATTTGACGGGCGGCGTTTTCGTCAATCAATCCGCAGCCTTCTCCGATTTCCACGGCACTGGCGCCAATCCCGCAGCAAACGCCGCGCTAGCTGACGCAGCCTTTGTCGCGAACCGCTTCCGCGTCGTTCAAAGTCGCGTTCATGTTGAACCGAAAGCGGCACCGGCGGTAGCTGGCTGAATGGCATAAGACAAAAGCACGGCTTTCGTCCTATGCCGTTTGGCCGAATAGACCGGGCCGTGCGCCCCAATTAACATGAGACATCGGATCGGCGCATCTCGCCGATCCGCTCCGGTAGGAATCCACATGAACGACGCCTTCATCTGCGATGCGATTCGCACCCCAATCGGCCGCTACGGCGGCGCCTTAAAGGATGTCCGTGCCGACGACCTCGGCGCGGTACCGATCAAGGCACTGATCGAGCGCAATCCTGGCGTCGATTGGCAGGCCATCGACGACGTGATCTATGGCTGCGCCAATCAGGCCGGCGAGGACAACCGCAACGTCGCACGCATGGCCGCGTTGCTAGCCGGCTTGCCCACAAATGCACCCGGCGCGACCATCAACCGCCTGTGCGGTTCGGGCATGGATGCGGTCGGCACCGCTGCTCGCGCCATCAAGGCCGGCGAAGCGCGACTCATGATCGCCGGCGGCGTCGAAAGCATGACGCGCGCGCCGTTCGTGATGGGCAAGGCCACCGGCGCATTCTCGCGGCAAGCCGACATTTACGATACGACGATCGGCTGGCGTTTCATCAATCCGCTAATGAAGCGCCAATATGGTGTCGATTCGATGCCGGAGACCGCAGAAAACGTCGCCGTTGAATTCGGTATCAGCCGTGCGGATCAGGACGCGTTTGCGATGTCGAGCCAGAAAAAGGCCGCCCGCGCGCAGCGTGATGGCACCTTGGCTCAGGAAATCGTGGGCGTTGAAATCGCGCAGAAGAAAGGCGACCCCGTGCACGTGACGCTCGACGAGCATCCGCGCGAAACATCCCTCGAAAGCCTGGGCAAGCTCAAGGGCGTGGTTCGCCCCGATGGCAGCGTGACCGCTGGCAATGCCTCGGGCGTAAACGACGGCGCGTGTGCACTACTGCTCGCGAGCCAGGAAGCCGCCGATCAATACGGACTGCGTCGCCGCGCACGTGTAGTGGGTATGGCGACGGCGGGCGTGGAACCGCGCATCATGGGCATCGGCCCGGCGCCGGCCACACAAAAGCTGTTGAAGCAACTGAACATGACACTCGAGCAGTTCGACGTCATCGAGTTGAACGAGGCGTTCGCTTCACAAGGGCTTGCCGTCCTGCGCACACTCGGTCTGCGCGACGACGATCCGCGCGTCAATCCGAACGGCGGAGCGATTGCACTCGGTCACCCGCTCGGAGCATCCGGCGCGCGCCTGATCACCACTGCGCTTTACCAACTGGAGCGGATCAACGGTCGCTTTGCGCTTTGCACGATGTGCATCGGCGTGGGTCAAGGCATCGCCCTGGTAATCGAGCGGGTCTGACATCACCGCTGCCCGCCGGTTAATGAGACTTTGAGGAGACACCCAATGTCATTTGAAGCGATTCGCCTCGACATCGACGCATCGAGTCGCGTGGCGACCATCACACTGAACCGCCCCGACAAGCTCAACAGCTTTACGCGTGCGATGCACCAGGAATTGAGCGCCGCACTCGACCAGGTCGAGGCATCCGGCGCCCGTGCGCTCGTGCTGACCGGTGCGGGCCGCGGCTTCTGCGCGGGACAGGATCTCGCGGATCTCGACTTCACGCCAGGCGCGATGACCGACCTCGGCGAGCTTATCGACGAGCATTTCAATCCACTGATTCGCCGCCTGCAAGCACTGCCGTTGCCGGTGATTGCCGCGGTCAATGGCACGGCCGCCGGCGCCGGCGCCAATCTCGCGCTGGCTTGCGACCTCGTGCTTGCCGCTCGTTCGGCCAGTTTCATCCAGGCATTCGTGAAGATTGGTCTCGTCCCGGACTCGGGCGGCACTTGGCTCCTGCCGCAACGCGTAGGCATGGCACGCGCCTTGGGCCTCGCCATCACCGGTGACAAACTGGGCGCGGAGAAAGCCGAAAGCTGGGGGCTGATCTGGCAAGCGGTCGACGACACCGAACTCGCCGCCACCGCAAGCAAACTCGCAGCACAACTGGCGCAGCAACCCACGCGTGCCATCGCCGCGATCAAACAGGCAATGCGCGCGGGCGTGACGCAAACCCTGGATCAACAGCTTGATCTCGAACGCGATCTGCAACGCGAACTCGGTGCTTCGCACGATTACGCGGAAGGTGTGCAAGCGTTCGTGGAAAAACGCGCACCGCGCTTCGAGGGTCGCTGATATGTCCGCACAGCCCAACCACCCGGCCCACATGACCCCAGACGAACTTGCTCGCGCCACCGCGGCAGCAATGTACGAAAACGACGCTTGCAGCAAAGCGCTTGGATTCGAGATCGTAGAAGTCCGTCCGGGGTATGCACGCTTGCGCATGGCCGTGCGCGACGACTTCCTGAACGGCCATCAGATTTGCCACGGTGGCCTGATTTTCACGCTCGCAGATTCGACGTTCGCTTTCGCCTGCAATACGTACAACATCAACACAGTCGCGGCCGGGTGCTCGATCGAATTCTTGCGACCCGTGAAAGGTGGCGACGTGTTGACCGCCGAAGCGGTCGAACAAACGCTGAGCGGCCGCACCGGCATTTACGACATCCGGGTCACGAACCGCGCCGAGGAAACCGTAGCGATGTTTCGCGGCAAATCTGCGCAGATCAAAGGCAACCTGATCCCTACGGGCGATTGATTAGCAGAGTCGCACCAAATTCGCAGCAAAGTCGCAGCGCGCCCGCGACCCGTTGGCAGCGCATCCATAAATAGCAACGAGTCCCCGGTTTTCGCGCGCAAGCGTACCGTAACCCCAGACCCAAGCATTGAGGCAGCAAGGAGACATTCGATGACCACCGCCCTTCCGCTCGATCCCATCGAGACAGCCAGCCGCGACGAACTCGCCGCGCTCCAACTCGAACGGCTCAAATGGTCGCTGAACCACGCTTACGAAAATTCGCCCGTATATCGGAAAAAATTCGACGAGGCCGGCGTCCATCCGAGCGAAGTGAAGACCCTCGCGGACCTCGCGCGCTTCCCCTTCACCACCAAGAAAGATCTGCGCGATAGCTACCCGTTCGGCATGTTCGCGGTGCCGCAGGAACAGATTTCGCGAATCCACGCGTCGTCGGGGACAACGGGGAAGCCGACGGTGGTCGGCTACACGGCGCGCGATATCGATACGTGGGCAAATCTCGTCGCCCGTTCGATCCGTGCCGCAGGCGCAAAACGCGGTGACAAGGTTCACGTGAGCTACGGCTACGGATTGTTCACCGGCGGCCTCGGCGCACACTACGGCGCCGAGCGCGCAGGGCTAACCGTGATTCCGTTCGGCGGTGGCCAGACTGAAAAGCAGGTGCAACTGATCCAGGACTTCCGGCCCGACATCATCATGGTGACGCCGAGCTATATGCTGTCGATCGCCGACGAACTCGAACGGCAAGGCATCGATCCGGCGAGTTGCTCGCTGCGCCTCGGCATCTTCGGTGCGGAACCGTGGACCAACGATATGCGCCAGGCAATCGAAAAGCGCATGGGCATCGATGCCGTCGATATCTACGGTCTGTCTGAAGTGATGGGACCGGGCGTCGCGTCGGAATGCGTCGAAACGAAAGACGGCCCGACCATCTGGGAAGACCATTTCTACCCCGAAATCATTGACCCCGAAACCGGCGAGGTGTTGCCGGACGGCGAACTCGGCGAACTGGTATTCACTTCGTTGACCAAGGAAGCGCTGCCGATTATCCGTTACCGGACGCGCGATCTGACGCGTCTCTTGCCCGGCAGCGCGCGCACCATGCGCCGCATGGAAAAAATCACGGGCCGTTCCGACGACATGATGATCGTGCGGGGCGTGAACGTATTCCCGACGCAGATCGAAGAATTGCTGCTCAAGCAGCGCGCCCTCGCACCTCACTATCAGATCGTGCTGACCAAGGAAGGCCCGCTCGACGTACTGACGTTGAACGTCGAACCGTGTCCGGAATCGGCCCCGGACACTGCCGCGCTGACCAACGCGAAGCAGGCGCTGGCCTACGACATCAAGGCGCTGATCGGCGTAAGCGCGATTGTGAACGTGCTGGCTGTAAACGGAATCGAGCGTTCGGTGGGTAAAGCCCGCAGGGTGGTGGACAAGCGGAAGTCAGGGCTTTAAGTCATATACCGACACGCCAGGGGTTGATGGTTGCTAACGGAGCCGACCGATGTCAGTCCCGTTAGCAAATGTGCCGGCGGCGAACCCGCCGCCGCGCGCACCTAACCCTCACGAATTCGGCAACAGCAGCCACATCCGTCCGCCCTGCTTCATCTTGCCAGCCAGGTCGCCGGCATCGTCGCCGAGACCCCAGAAGTAGTCCGCGCGGACGCCGCCTTTGATCGCGGACCCGGTGTCCTGTGCAAAGACAAGGCGATTCATCGGTGAGTTCGTCAACGGACGCGTGGTCTGCAAGAACACCGGCGTACCCAGCGGAATCGAAGACGGGTCCACCGCAATCGACCGCTCCGGCGTCAACGGCACGCCCAGCGCACCAATCGGGCCATCCGCCCCGCCGCTCGGCGCACCTTCGCCGGACGGCATTTCGCGGAAGAACACGAAGCGCGGATTCGTATCGAGCAATGCGTCAACCCGCGTGGGATTCGCGCGCGCCCATGCCTTGATGCCCTGCATGGTCGCTTGCGCCGGCGTCAATTCGCCGCGATCGAGCAACCACCGCCCGATGGACTTGTAGGGCTGGTTGTTGGTGCCACCAAAGCCGACCCGCATCACGCTACCGTCTTCCATCACGATGCGCCCGGAGCCCTGCACCTGCAGGAAGAAAGCTTCGATCGGATCGTCGACCCACACGAGTTCATTGCCGTTGAGCACCCCCGAGCGCTCGAGTTGCGCACGCGAAGGCAGTGGAGCACCCGCGCGATAGCCGGTTGGCCAACGGTACAACGCCGTCTGATACACGCCGTGCCGCGTGCGCGAACCGCGCAGCAAGGGCTCGTAGTAGCCGGTGACGAGGCCGTCGAGCGTGCCGTCGTTATTGGCTAACTGGAACGGCGTGAAATAGGCCTCAAAAAACGCCCGTGCGCTGGTCACGTCCAGATCGTCGATCTGCGAGGCCGCCGCGCATGCGCGCGCCCAGTTCGGTTGACGGGCGAGCCTCAGGCAGTTTTGCCGCAACGCAGCCGTTGCGCCGATCAGCGAATCGTCTTGCCACCCGGGCACCTGTTGCCAGGCTACCGCCGTAAGGCGCGTCGCGGCGATCTGCCCGGGTATGATCGCGGCACCCGTGGGCGGCGAAACCGAAGGCCGGACGGCGCCGCCGCCCCCGCAGGAGGCCAGCATCACCGCAACTGAAAGCGCGCCGAGCCATGCTCCGGCAGCGCGGACAAAACGCATACAATGTTCGTTCTTGATGGAAACCGCCATGTCTGATCTGTTCGACGAATACCCGATGCTCATCTTCGCGCTGGAATCACTCCTAGCGCTCTTCCTGCTCGTCTTTATCGTTGTATGGACGTCGTCCGGCAAGAAAAAGGCCGCGCGCACCACCACCAATGACCAGCAAAAGCAGCAAAAATCCCAGTAAAGCCGCGCAGTAAAGCCTCTTAAAGACCGCGAGCCGCGCTGGCGGTTCAATGCAACGTACGCGGCATCCGCAAAATGAATTCGGGCACGGGAGCGTCAAAGCGCTCGCCGTCTTCCGCCACGCAGAAATACTCGCCGCGCATGGTGCCGACGGGCGTGGCGATCACCGCCCAACTCGTATATTCGAAATGCTCGCCCGGTTTGAGCAGCGGCTGGTGCCCGACCACACCCAGGCCTTTTACTTCCTGAACGCTGTTATCGCTGTCGGTGATCACCCAATGCCGCGCAATCAATTGCGCGGGCACCTGGCCGCTGTTACGGATAGTCAGCGTGTATGCAAACGCATACTGGCGGCGCTCCGGGTCCGACTCTTCGGGCAGATACTGCACCTGCGCCGAGACGCTGAATTCGTACTGGCTCATCCTGATTCCGGTCTGGTGAAACGGGCAAAAAAATCGCGGGAAGCCCCGAACGCCAATGGTTTGCGGGCGCATTGGAGAAGCGGCGCTGATGGTTTGGCATTCTGCTTGATGCGCGGCACGCCCGCAACCGGACAAATCCCTCTGGCCAGGGGCGGTTAGGACGTTTTGTCAGCTTTGTCGCGCCTCGTCAGTGCCGCCTGCTCAAACCGCCCCCGAACCGGTTCAGCAACGCGCAAAACGGTAAAATGACGTTTTCCCGCTTGCATCCGCCCCCGCCATGACGCAATTTCGCATCGCCCCCAGCATTCTGTCCGCCGATTTCGCCCGTCTGGGCGAAGAAGTCCGCAACGTGGTCGCCGCCGGCGCCGACTGGATTCACTTCGACGTGATGGACAATCATTACGTGCCGAACCTGACGATCGGCCCGCTCGTCTGCGAAGCAATCCGTCCGCACGTAGACGTGCCGATCGACGTGCACCTGATGGTGCGCCCGGTCGACCGGATCGTGCCGGACTTCGCCAAGGCCGGCGCGAATCTGATCAGCTTCCACCCGGAAGGCTCGGACCATATCGACCGCACGCTGTCGCTGATTCGCGACCACGGCTGCAAGGCCGGCCTCGTCTTCAACCCGGCGACGTCGCTGAATCATCTGGACTATGTCATGGACAAGGTCGACCTGGTGCTGATCATGTCGGTGAATCCCGGCTTCGGTGGGCAATCGTTCATTCCTGAGGCGCTCGTCAAATTGCGCGAAGCGCGCAAGCGGATCGACGCCTACAAGGAGAAAACCGGCCGCGAGATTCATCTCGAAGTGGACGGCGGCGTAAAGGTCGACAACATCGCCGAAATCGCGGCAGCCGGCGCAGACACGTTCGTGGCAGGCTCCGCTATCTTCGGCGCACCGGATCACAAGGCCGTGATCGACAAGATGCGCGCCGCACTCGCCAACATCGAGCACTGATCGAACACGAAGCGATTCCAAGGATCGCGCACACGGCAAGCACATGACGACTTCGTACCCTGCCCCGACCTTCAGCGGCCCGCGCCTCCTGGCCGCGATCATCGACCTGGACGGCACGATGATCGATACCGCCGACGATTTCACCGCCGGCCTGAACGGCATGCTTGCGCAACTCGACGCGGAGGAAACCTCGCGCGAGGAAGTGGTTGGCTACATCGGCAAGGGTTCGGAGAATCTGATTCGCCGCGTGCTGGCCGAGCGCTTCGAAACGGAGCATGCACAGGACCGTTTCGACGAGGCGCTCGCGATCTATCAGGAGGAGTACGCCAAGATCAACGGCGCGCACACGCGGCTGTACCCCGAGGTCGAAGCCGGCCTCAGCGCGATGCGCGACGCCGGCCTCAAACTCGCGTGCGTCACCAACAAGCCGCACCGTTTCGCGGTCGAATTGCTGCAGCAATACGGGCTCAGCCAGTATTTCAGCGTCGTGCTCGGCGGCGACAGTCTGCCGGAAAAGAAGCCGCATCCGCTGCCGATGCTCACCGCCGCGGCTCAGCTAGGCGTCGCGCCGCAAGCCACGGTCGCGATCGGCGATTCGGAAAACGATGCGCTGGCAGGCCGCGCGGCGGGCATGGCCACGCTCACGCTGCCGTATGGCTACAACCACGGCCGAGCTATACAAGAAATAAAATCCGATGGTATAGTTGCCTCGCTGCTCGATGCCGCCAAGGCCATCGCAGCGCACCATTCCACGACTTGAAAAGTCCTTCAACCTCATGTTTCTGAATAAAAAACGGAGTCTGATTAGCATCGACCGGGGAGCCTGGCCCTGGCGTCGCTGGTCGCGCTAACCTCGCCTGAGGTACGCTGAAGCACGTCTTCGGCAACCGTTTTTTACTTCGCTGCGCTCACGCGTTTTTTCCATCACTCTGTTTCGCTGCATCGGTTGATTTGGCTCCCATGTACCCGCAAAGTACATCTGTGGCGCTGAAACCCCTGCATGCGTCGATGGGAAACTCGCGCCGGTCGGTATCATCGTGTCAATACACCCCACCGACGCCTGACCGGCTGCGCAACGCCCCGCTTTGTCTGACGCATAGTGCCGTCTGACGTACGTACAGGATCGGAACATGACCGAACTCGAATTCCAGTCCCTCGCCAACGAGGGTTTCAACCGCATTCCGCTGATCGCCGAAGCGCTCTCCGACCTCGAAACGCCGCTCTCGCTGTACCTGAAGCTCGCACAGAGCGAACGCAACGGCGCGAACTCGTTCCTGCTGGAATCGGTGGTGGGCGGCGAACGGTTTGGCCGCTATTCGTTCATCGGCCTGCCGGCACGCACGCTGCTGCGCACCCGCAACGGCGTGTCGGAAGTGGTGCGGGACGGCAAAGTCGTCGAGACGCACGAGGGCGATCCGCTCGAGTTCATCCAGCAATTCCAGGGACGCTTCAAAGTAGCGCAGCGCCCCGGTCTGCCGCGTTTCGCGGGGGGCCTCGCAGGCTACTTCGGCTATGACGCGGTGCGCTACATCGAGAAAAAGCTCGCCCACTCCGCGCCGCCCGACGATCTGAATCTGCCGGACATCCAGTTGCTGCTCACCGAAGAAGTCGCGGTGATCGACAATCTGGCCGGCAAGCTCTACCTGGTGGTGTACGCGGACCCGACGCAGCCCGAGGCGTACACGAAAGCCAAACAGCGTCTGCGTGAATTGCGCCAGCGTTTGCGCACGACCGTGCAGCCGCCGGTCACCTCGGCCAGCGTGCGCACCGAGACCTACCGCGAGTTCGCGAAAGACGATTATCTGGCGGCCGTGCGCAAGGCGAAGGAATACGTCGCCGCCGGCGAGCTGATGCAAGTGCAGGTCGGCCAGCGTCTGATCAAGCCGTACCGGGACAATCCGCTGTCGCTGTATCGCGCGCTGCGTTCGTTGAACCCGTCGCCTTACATGTACTACTACAATTTCGGTGACTTTCATGTGGTCGGCGCGTCGCCGGAAATTCTGGTGCGCCAGGAAAAGCGCGGCGAAGATCGCATCGTGACGATCCGCCCGCTCGCCGGCACCCGTCCGCGCGGTAACACGCCTGAACGCGACGCGGAGCTCGCCACCGAACTGCTGAACGATCCGAAAGAAATCGCCGAACACGTCATGCTGATCGACCTCGCGCGCAACGACGTGGGCCGCATCGCGCAGATCGGCTCGGTGGTCGTCACTGACCAGATGGTGATCGAAAAGTACTCGCACGTGCAGCACATCGTGAGTTCCGTCGAAGGCAAGCTGAAACCCGGCACCACCAATTTCGACGTACTGCGCGCCACCTTCCCGGCCGGCACGCTGTCCGGCGCGCCGAAGGTCCGCGCGATGGAATTGATCGACGAGCTCGAACCGGTGAAACGCGGCCTGTACGGCGGTGCGGTCGGCTATCTGTCATTCACCGGCGAAATGGATCTGGCCATCACGATCCGTACCGGCGTGATCGCAAACGGCAATCTGTATGTGCAGGCGGCAGCGGGTGTAGTCGCGGATTCGGTGCCGGAATCCGAATGGCAAGAGACCGAGAACAAGGCGCGCGCTGTGCTGCGCGCCGCCGAGCAGGTTCAAGACGGCCTCGATAGCGACTTCTGACCGGAGACACACCATGCTGCTAATGATCGACAACTACGACTCGTTCACCTACAACCTGGTGCAGTACTTCGGCGAACTCGGCGAAGACGTGCGCACCTATCGGAACGACGAGATCACGCTGGACGAAATTGCGAAGCTCAACCCGGAGCGCATTTGCCTGTCGCCCGGGCCGAGCAATCCGCAACACGCCGGCATCACGCTCGACGTGCTGCGCGAATTCGCCGGCAAGACGCCGATTCTGGGCGTCTGCCTCGGCCATCAGGCCATTGGCGAGGCGTTCGGCGGCCGGGTGGTGCGCGCGCAAACCATCATGCACGGCAAGGTAAGCACGATCGAAACCGACTGCAAAGGCGTGTTCGCCGATTTGCCGAAGCATTTCGTCGTGACGCGTTACCACTCGCTCGCGATCGAACGCGAATCGCTGCCCGATTGCCTCGAAGTGTCCGCATGGACCGAAGACGGCGAAATCATGGGCGTGCGTCACAAGGAATTGGCCGTTGAAGGCGTGCAGTTCCATCCGGAATCGATCCTGTCCGAACACGGCCACGCATTGCTCGAAAACTTCGTGAAGCAATCGAAGTCCGCCCACCGCACCGCTTGAAGAAGAGAGACGAAATCATGTCGATTACGCCCCAGGAAGCGCTGCAACGGACGATCGAGCACCGCGAGATTTTCCACGACGAGATGCTGCATCTGATGCGGCTCATCATGCGCGGCGAACTGTCGCCCGTGATGTCGGCGGCAATCATCACCGGCTTGCGCGTCAAAAAAGAGACCATCGGCGAAATCACCGCAGCCGCCACGGTGATGCGTGAATTTGCCCGGCATGTCGAGGTGCAGGACAACTCGAACTTCGTCGATATCGTCGGTACCGGCGGCGATGGCTCGCAAACCTTCAATATTTCCACCGCAACCATGTTCGTTTCGGCTGCGGCGGGCGCCAAGGTCGCGAAGCACGGTGGCCGCGGCGTATCGAGCAAATCGGGCAGCGCGGACGTGCTCGAAGCGCTCGGCGTGAACATCGATCTGCAACCGGACCAGGTAGCGGCATCGATTGCGGAAACCGGCATGGGCTTCATGTTCGCGCCGAACCATCACCCGGCAATGAAGAACATCGCGCCGGTGCGCCGCGAACTTGGCGTGCGGACTATCTTCAACATTCTCGGGCCGCTGACCAATCCGGCCGGCGCACCGAATCAGTTGATGGGCGTGTTCCATGCCGACCTCGTCGGCATTCAGGTGCGCGTGATGCAGCGCCTCGGCGCGAAACACGTGCTGGTGGTGTACGGGATGGACGGCATGGATGAAGTCTCGCTCGGTGCGGCCACGCAAGTCGGCGAGTTGCGCGACGGCCAGGTCCACGAGTATGAAATCCATCCGGAAGACTTCGGCATGCAGATGGTGTCGAACCGCACGCTGAAAGTGGCCGACGCCGCCGAATCCAAACTGATGCTGCTCGAAGCACTCGACAACAAGCCGGGCGTCGCGCGTGAAATCGTCACGCTGAACGCGGGCACGGCGCTGTATTCGGCGAACGTAGCGGCGTCGATTGCGGACGGCATCCAGTTGGCGCGCGAAGCGATCGCGAGCGGCAAGGCACGGGCAAAGGTCGAAGACCTGGTCCGTTTCACCCAGCAATTCAAGCAGTAACTACGTAGCGAGACACTCATGAGCGACATCCTCGACCGCATCATCGCGGTCAAACGCGAAGAAGTCCGCGCGGCTGAACAGAGCGCGCCGCTCGAAGAACTGCGCCTCGAAGCGTCGTCGCGCGACAGCCGCGATTTCGTCGGCGCATTGCGCGCGAAGCATGCGGCAGGCCTCGCCGCGGTCATTTCCGAAGTGAAGAAAGCGAGCCCGTCCAAAGGCGTGCTGCGCGAAAACTTCGTGCCGGCCGAGATCGCGCGTTCGTATGAAAAGCACGGTGCGGCCTGCCTGTCCGTGCTCACCGACGTGCAGTTCTTCCAGGGCAGCGTGGCATACCTGGAAGAAGCCCGCGCCGCCTGCAATCTGCCGGTGCTGCGCAAAGACTTCATCGTCGATCCGTACCAGATCGTCGAAGCCCGCGCGATGGGTGCGGACGCGATTCTGCTGATTGCCGCGGCGCTTGAAACCTCGGAGATGCAGGATCTCGAGGCGCTCGCGCATTCGCTGGGCCTCGCAGTGCTGGTCGAAGTGCATGACCACAATGAACTGATGGAATCGCTTAAGTTGAAGACGCCGCTGATCGGCATCAACAACCGCAATCTGCGCACCTTCGAAACGTCGATCGAAACGACCATCGGCATGCTCGAATCGATTCCGGACGACCGCATCGTGGTCACCGAGTCGGGCATTCTGTCGCGCGTCGACGTCGAGCGCCTGCGGGCAATGGATGTGCATACGTTCCTCGTCGGCGAGGCGTTCATGCGCGCGGAAGAGCCGGGCGTGGAACTTGCGCGGATGTTTTTCTAAGCGCGGCTTCAACACGCAGGCTACGTAGCGGAGCAGGTCATGGGCATGGAACGTGAAATCAAGCTGACGCTGCCGCCCACGCAGGTGCAGGCGGCGACGCAGTGGTTCGTCGCGCGCGCCGGTGCGGCGGGCCGGCCGGTCAAGTTGGTGAATATTTACTTCGACACGCCGCAGTTGACGCTGGCAGGCTCAAAAAGCGCATTGCGTTTGCGCCAGACGCCGGACGGCTGGCTACAGACCTTCAAGACGGTGGGCAAGGCCAGCAATGGGTTGCACAGCCGCAACGAGTGGGAAATGCCGGTGGCCGGAGAAAAACTGGAGATCGACGCGTTGCTGCGCGAATGCGACGAACCCTCCGCCGCCGACGCTTTGCGTCAGGCCGCGCCCGACCTCATCGAACTGTTTCGCACGAATTTCACCCGCACGCTGTGGAACATCGAGCTGGACGGCTCGGAAGTCGAAGCGGCGATCGATCAAGGTGACGTGTTCGCCGAAGTCGATCGCGAAACCCGTCGCGCACCGATTTCGGAAGTCGAACTCGAGCTGAAATCCGGCGACGAAGCGGCGCTCCACACGCTTGCGGCAGAACTCGGCAAGCAGATAGCCGGCCTCGCGCCGGACAATATCAGCAAGGCGCAGCGCGGTTATCAGTTGCGGGCGGGTTGAGCAACGCCCCGTTTGCTGCGACACTTCCCCGCCATGACCTCCGCTTCCCCTACCCGCCCCAGTTCGTCGCAAGCCTCGCTGTTTGGCGATGACCCCTCCACACCGGCCGGTGCGACCGCGCAGCCGCAGCAAACGCCGGGCGCCGACGGCTCGCCGCCGCCAACGCTCGAAGCCCAATTCGACGCCCTGCCCCCGGCGTGGCGCGCGCACCTGAAACCGTTCATCGAAAGCGACGCCTATCCGTCACTGTGCCGTTTCGTCGACGGCGAGCGCGCAGCCGGCAAAACCGTCTACCCCGCCGATGTCTTTCGGGCTCTGCGGCTCACCAGTCCCGACGAAGTCAAAGTCGTGATTCTCGGCCAGGACCCGTATCACGGTGAAGACCGCGGCACGCCGCAAGCGCACGGACTCGCATTTTCCGTAGCGCCGAACGTGCGCACGCCGCCGTCGCTGCGCAATATCTTCAAGGAAATCGCCGCCAGCCTCGGCCACGAGCCGCCACGTCATGGCTGCCTCGACACCTGGGCCAAACAGGGCGTGCTGCTGTTGAACACGGTGCTGACCGTCGAGCGCGATTCGGCTGCGAGTCATGCAAAACGCGGCTGGGAGAAATGCACGGACACGCTGATCCACGAATTGGCCATGCGTCATGACGGCCTCGTATTCATGCTGTGGGGCGCGCATGCGCAAGCCAAACGCGCGTTGCTGGGCGGCAAGTCGCATTACGTGCTGGAGGCGCCGCACCCGTCGCCGCTGTCGGCACATCGTGGCTTTCTCGGTTGCGGACACTTTGCGGCAGCGAACGACTATCTCGTGAAGCACGGCCGCGCGCCAATCGATTGGCGCTTGCCCGAAGAAGCGCAGATGCTGGCATAGGTCCAACATCGCATCGGCAAGAGACAAAAACGCCACGGAATTCACATTCCGTGGCGTTTTTCAATTCCACCGCACCGCGATCACGCCGCGCGGCTCAAACCTCAAACCTTACGCAGCAGCGATCGCTTCGCGCGCGCCAGCCAGCGCTGCGCTTGCGGCGTCCGGGCCCATGTTCAGGCCTTCGGCGTAGATGAAGTTCACGTCGGTCATGCCGAGGAAGCCGAGGAAAGCCTTCAGGTAAGGCGTTTGGCTATCGTTCGGGGTGCCCAGATACTTGCCGCCGCGAGCCGAGACCACGTAGACCTTCTTGCCCTTCACGAGGCCTTCGGGACCGTTCGCCGTGTACTGGAACGTAATGCCGGCGCGGGCGATGAAGTCGAAATACGTCTTCAGTTGCGACGAGATGCCGAAGTTGTACATCGGTGCGCCGATCACGACGATGTCGGCGGCTTGCAGTTCGGCGATCAGCGCTTCGCTGCGTGCAGCGATCGCGACTTGTTCCGGCGTGCGCTGGTCGGCCGGCGTGAAGAACGCGCCGAGCACGGCGTCGTCCAGATGGGGCAGCGGTTCAGCTTGCAGGTTACGGACGACGACTTGCGCGCCCGGATTCGATTGTTGCAGCTTTGCGGTCAGCTCGTTCACGAGCAGGGTTGAGTTCGCGCCTTGCGAGCGTGCTGCCGAGTTGATTTGCAGGATCGTGGTCATGGTTGACTCCAGTAGGGGCGCGCAATGTTGCGCGAGTGGAGCCATTGTGTTTTTTTACCGACCCGGGAAAAAGCCGTGTGGCAGCGAAGGATTGTTGCACTGGTAGAACAATCCCCCGCTTTGAAACAGCGATTAACGCTGCTACGGATTACGATCAGCTTGCTAGCCAGCGCTCCCGCGCCTTGCGCGCGGCAGGCCGCTTGTCGCTCGCCGTCAGCTTGTAGCGCGACACCTCAGGGCCGTCCAGCTTGACTTGCGTGGTACGCAACTCGTCCCGGCGGAAGGCGTGGACTTCGACTTTTGCGCCCGGCAGATAGCGCGACAGCAGCGAATCAAGATTCGAGCCGGTTACGCGCAAACCGTCGAGCGCGATCAGCACGTCGCCTGCGGACAACCCGGCTTTTTGTGCCGCGCTGCCTTCGTGGACCACCGCCAACGTGCAATCCGCGCCACCGCGCACGCGCGCGCCGAGCGACGGCTTGCCGTTCTTTTCCAGATCCGGCGCAAGCGTGACGCCAAACGGTTCGAGCAGCGTGTCGAGCGGCAGATCGCGCGTGCCGTACACGGCATCGGCGAACAATTCACCCAGTTGCACGCCGGTCGCTTCGGCGAAAATCGCCTCGACCTCACTTTCCTCCACGCCAACGGGCTTGCCGCGATAGAAGTCGCGCCCAAACCGCTGCCACAGCAGACGCATCACGTCGTCGAGCGACTTGCGGTTATTGGTCTGCGCGCGAATCGTCAAATCGAAGGCGAGCGCGACAAGCGAGCCCTTCGTGTAATAGCTGACGATCGCATTCGCTGCATTTTCGTCCTGCCGGTAGTATTTGACCCAGGCGTCGAACGAGCTTTCGGCTACCGACTGCTTCAGACGGCCACTGCCGCGCAGCACGCCGCCAATCACCTTGCCGAGCAGGCCGAAATAGTCGTCTTGCGAGATCAGGCCGCTGCGCACGAGGATCAGGTCGTCGTAGTAAGAGGTGAAGCCTTCGAACAGCCACAGCAGCGGCGTGTAGTTTTCGACGCTCAGGTCGTACGGCGCGAACACAGCCGGCTTGATGCGCTTCACATTCCAGGTGTGGAAGTATTCGTGGCTGCACAGGCCGAGATAGGTCCGGTAGCCCTCAGTCGGCGCCTCGCGGCCTTGCACGGGCAGATCGCTGCGATTGCAGATCAATGCGGTCGAAGCACGATGCTCCAGTCCGCCATAACCGTCGGTGACCGCCTGGGTCATGAACACGTAGCGATCCACCGGCGCCTTCTTCGACTTCGGCTCGAACAACGCGATTTGCGCTTCGCAAATACGTTTCAGGTCGGCTGACAAACGCGCCATATCGAGCCCGACCACGCGCCCCGCGATCACGATATCGTGCGGTACGCCGTGCGCCTTGAAGGTCTCCAGCGCGAACTCGCCCAACGTGACCGGGTGATCGATCAGTTCATCGTAGTTCTGCGCGCGATATTCGCCGAAGCCGTAGCGTTTCGTGCCGCGCGCTTCCGGCAACGCGGTCGCGACCCGCCAGTTGCGATACACGGCGCCGTCCGGCCTCTGGATATCGACCACGCACTGCGCCTCTTCATGACCGAGCGGCGCGAGGAACACGCTTGTGCCATTGAAAAAGCCGGTCGTGTCGTCGAGATGCGCGGCGCGCACCGACATATCCCATGCATACACCTCGTAGCGCAGCGTCAGCGCGCCTTTCACCGGTGCGGCCTGCCACGTGTGCTTGTCCGTTTTCTCGACGCGCACCTTCCGCCCGGCCTCATTGGTGCCGCGCAGCGTGACGATGTTGCGGGCAAATTCGCGCACCATGTAGCTGCCCGGAATCCAAACCGGCAGCATGAAACGCTGACCGGCCGGATCGGGATCGGCGACGGTCACGGTGACTTCGAACAGATGGGCGGCGGGTTGGCGGGGAACGATGGTGTAGCGGATCGGCTTCATCGGCGGCGATTAGGAGATTGTTCTGGCAGGAAGGTTCGGGGCTTGATGTGAAAGGAGGCGCACTGCACGCCTCCTTTTTTCGACTTGTAATGCGTGCTCAGTGCACGGCGGACATTTCCTTGTCCAGCCGGTCTGCCGACACGGCGCCGGGCAAACGGCGACCGTCGGCGAGAAACACGGTCGGCGTGCCGTCGACGCCCATCGCGTGGCCGAGCGCCAGGTTCTTGTCGAGTGCAGCCGTGTCACAGGTACCGGCAGCAGTAGGCGCCTGATGATCCTGCATCCACGACTCCCACGCCTTCGCGCGGTCAGTCGAGCACCAGATCGACTTCGACTTGGCGGTCGAATCCGGCGACAGCACCGGGTACAGGAAGGTGTAAACCGTGACGTTGTCGAGCGACTTGAGCGAGGTCTCGAGCTGCTTGCAGTACGGGCAGTTCGGATCCGAGAACACCGCTATCTTGCGCGCGCCGTTGCCCTTCACGACCTTCACCGCGTTGCCGAACGGCAGGCTCGCGAAATCGATGCGGTTGGTTTCCGCCAGACGCGCTTCAGTCAGATTCTTGCGCGTTTTCGCGTCGACCATATCGCCGAGCATGAGGTAGTCGCCATTCGCATCGCTATAGATGATCTGCGTGCCGAGATTCACTTCATACAGCCCGGCAATCGGCGACTTCGTCACGCTCTTGATCGTCACGTCGGCCAGACGCGTTTGCAGCGTGGCCTTGAGCTTGTCGGTGGCTTGATCGGCCTGCGCGGAGCAGCCCATTGTGACGGCGGCGATCACGAGCGCGGCGGCCGCGATGCGGAAGGATTTTTTCATGCTGAATTCCTGGAGTTCAATCGCGCGATGCGCGTTTTGGGGACGTATCCAGTCTGACCGGAATGGCGCCCATGTGTTCATGATACCCGTCCCGCCGGCCGGGCATGCCAGCCCGGGCGTTTTATCCGAGCGCGGCCGACACCAGCCAGCGCTTGATGAACGGCTGCGCGCCGACAAACGCCATGCCGGTATTACGCAATACCTTGGCAAACGGGCCGGGCGCCGAGAAGAGCTTTTGCAGGCCGTCGGTGGCGATCATCAGCGCGCGAATATCTTCGCGGCGCGCTCGCTCGTAGCGGCGCAGCAGCACCATGTCGCCGAGATCCCGGAAGGCTTCCTTGCCGGCGACCGTCTCGGCGAGCGCCGCGACATCGCGCAAACCAAGGTTCATGCCCTGCCCCGCCAACGGGTGAATCAGATGCGCGGCATCGCCGACCAGCGCGACGCGCGGCGCCACGAGTTTGTCGACGGTTTGCAGTGCGAGCGGGAAGCCCTGCGCTGGCGTCACGCATTCCAGGGCGCCGAACTGGCTCCCGGTCACGCGCTCGACTTCGGCCGCGAGTTGCGCCGGATCAAGCGCGAGCAGTTGTTCAGCGTGCTCGGTACGCGCCGACCAGACCAGCGACACGTGGCCTTCCGGCATCGGCAGCAGCGCGATGATCTCGCCGTCCTTGAACCACTGGTAAGCGGTCTCGCCGTGCGGTTTTTCAGCCTTGAAATTCGCGACCACGCCGGTTTGCTTATAGTCGCGCCGGTTCATCTTCGAGCCGATCTGCGCGCGCACCCATGAATGCGCGCCGTCTGCGCCGACCACGAGATCGGCCTCGAGCACGTTGCCATTGGCAAGACCGACGCTCGCACTGTCGGCGGTGAAGTCGAGCGCCTGGGCGCGCGTGTCGATCCAGCTGAGATTCGGCTGGAACCGCAAGGCGGCATCGAGCGCGCGTTCGATCACCGACGACTCGACGATCCACGCCAGTTGCGGCACAGAGGCCTGGAACGCGGAGAAATGAAGTTCGGCATGCGCATCACCATAGACGCGCATGTCGTAGACCGGGCCGAGCTTTGAAAGATCGAGCGCCTGCCAGACCCGCAGCCGCTCGAGAAGCGCCTGCGAACTCGACGACAGCGCGTAGACCCGCGAGTCGAAGGTCGCGCCCGGCGGCAGCGCCGCGCACGGTTGCGCGAGCAGCGCCACGCGCAGCCCGCCTTGCGTGAGCGCCAGCGCCGCGGTCTTGCCGACGAGCCCGCCGCCGATCACGGCGGCATCAAAGGTCTGGTGGTGTGCGTTCATCCGCGCATTATAGCTGCGGGGGTTGCGAGGGACGGATCGGGCCCGCAGCTTTACCGCAGGCAGATCAAGAACCCGATCCGAACGGGTTACAATTGCGCTTTCCGTGACAAAACTCGCCCGGAATCGTCGAGGCTACGCCCCGATCCGGTGTCTTGTCCCGCTCCGCTGCGCTTTCCTCCGCCACGCCAAACGCGAAGGCTTTTCGAATCCTGCACACAGCGTCGAGCGCATCACGCAACTTACTGATTCACTGAAGGATTTCCATGAGCCTCAAATGCGGCATCGTCGGCCTGCCTAACGTCGGCAAGTCCACCCTGTTCAATGCGCTGACCAAGGCGGGCATCGCCGCCGAAAACTACCCGTTCTGCACGATCGAGCCGAACGTCGGCATTGTCGAAGTGCCGGACGCGCGTCTGAAGGCCCTCGCCGAAATCGTCAAGCCGGAGCGCATCCTGCCGGCGGTCGTGGAATTCGTCGACATCGCCGGCCTCGTGGCCGGCGCAAGCAAGGGCGAAGGTCTGGGCAACCAGTTCCTCGCGAACATCCGCGAAACCGACGCGATCACGCACGTTGTGCGCTGCTTCGAAGACGACAACGTGATCCACGTCGCGAACAAGGTCGATCCACTGTCGGATATCGAAGTGATCAATACCGAACTGGCGCTCGCCGACCTCGCCACCGTCGAGAAGGCATTGACGCGCTATTCGAAGGCCGCCAAGTCGGGTAACGACAAGGAAGCCGCCAAGAACGCCGCCGTGCTGGAAAAGGTCCGCGCGCAACTCGACCAGGCCAAACCCGTCCGCGCGCTCGACCTGTCGGATGAAGAAAAGGCCACGCTCAAGCCGTTCTGCCTGATCACCGCCAAGCCGACCATGTACGTCGCCAACGTGAAGGACGACGGTTTCGAGAACAACCCGCACCTCGACGCGGTCACGAAGTTCGCGGCTGCCGAAGGCGCGCCGGTGGTCGCCGTGTGCGCGGCGATCGAAGCGGAAATCGCCGATCTCGACGAAGCGGACATGGAAGTGTTCCTCGCCGACATGGGCATGGAAGAGCCGGGCCTGAACCGCGTGATTCGCGCGGGTTTCAAGCTGCTGGGCCTGCAAACCTACTTCACGGCCGGCGTAAAGGAAGTGCGCGCGTGGACGATCCATATCGGCGACACCGCACCGCAGGCGGCAGGCGCGATTCATACCGACTTCGAGCGCGGCTTCATTCGCGCGCAGACGATCGCCTTCAACGACTTCATCACCTACAAGGGCGAGCAAGGCGCGAAGGAAGCCGGCAAGATGCGCGCGGAAGGCAAGGAATACGTCGTGCACGATGGCGACGTGATGAACTTCCTGTTCAACGTGTGAGGTTCCGGCTGGTCGGCGCGTGACGTTAATTGGCAGAGCGCCAGACGAACATCACGTACCGCACGCCGTTACATCCCCTCGGAAAGCCCGCTCAAAAGCGGGCTTTTTGTTTTGCTGCGCGACCGCTGTATCAGTTGCGTCAGTTGCAGCGCTCACAGGCGCCACGTCAACCGCCCACTATTTCAGTTTCGTGACAGCCGGTGTAAATTGCGGCAACCGGCCCCTGTCAAAAGCGGACCGCCGTCCGGCAATCGACGCCAGACTGTCATCGAACACAAATAGAATCGCGCGATTCGCATTCGCGCCCGTTCCGACCTGGAGACAAATCGATGAGTTGCAAGCCGCTATTCCGTTCGCTTTCCGTTGCCGCTGTGCTGAGCCTCGGCATCAGCCAGGCAGCCCACGCCGCGACTGAAATCCAGTTCTGGCACGGCATGGAAGCCGCCCTCGGCGAACGTCTGAACGACATTGCCAACGCGTTCAATGCGTCGCAAAGCGACTACAAGATCGTGCCGGTGTTCAAGGGTACTTATGACCAGACCCTTGCCGCCGGCATCGCCGCTTATCGAAGCGGCAACGCCCCGGCCATTCTGCAGGTCTACGAAGTCGGCACCGCCACCATGATGCAGGCGAAAAAGGCCATCATCCCGGTCTCGGAAGTGTTCAAGCAAGCCGGCGTGCCGCTCGACGAAAAGGCCTTCGTGCCGACCATTGCCAGCTACTACAGCGACGCTAAAACCGGCGAACTGATCTCGATGCCGTTCAATAGCTCGACGCCGGTGCTGTACTACAACAAGGACGCCTTCAAGAAGGCCGGACTCGATCCGAATCAGCCGCCGAAAACCTGGGCCGAATTGCAGGTAGACGCGCAGAAGCTGAAGGCGTCCGGCATGTCGTGCGGCTATTCGTCGGGCTGGCAGAGCTGGATTCAACTCGAAAACTACAGCGCCTGGCATGGCGTGCCGTTCGCATCGAAAAACAACGGTTTCGACGGCGCCGACGCGCAACTGGAATTCAACAAGCCGTTGCAGGTCGCGCACATCCAGTTCCTGCAGAACATGCAGAAGGAAGGCACCTTCACGTACGTCGGCCGCAAGGACGAACCGGTGTCGAAGTTCTATAGCGGCGACTGCGGGATCATCACGAACTCGTCCGGTTCGCTGGCCACGATCAAGAAGTACGCGAAGTTCAACTTCGGCACCGGCATGATGCCGTACGACGCGAATGTGAAAGGCGCGCCGCAGAACGCGATCATCGGCGGAGCAAGCCTGTGGGTGCTGTCGGGTAAAGATCCGGCCGTCTACAAGGGCGTGGCGAAATTCCTCGCGTATCTTTCATCGGCGCCGGTTGCCGCGAAGTGGCATCAGGACACGGGCTATCTGCCGGTCACGACCGCCGCGTACCAGTTGACGCAGCAACAAGGCTTCTACGAGAAGAATCCGGGCAGTGACACCGCGATCAAGCAGATGCTCAACAAGCCGCCCCTGCCGTACACGAAGGGCTTGCGTCTGGGCAACATGCCGCAGATCCGCACCGTGATCGATGAGGAACTCGAACAGGTATGGGCGGGGAAGAAGACGCCGCAACAGGCGCTCGATTCGTCGGTAGCGCGTGGTGACGAGTTGCTGCGCCGCTTCGAGAAAGCCGGCAACTAAGATTTGCTGTACTAGCCGGCGGGGTTTCGGTGCACTCGCACCGAAACCCTCGCGATAGTAGAACTCAGGAAACCCTCGATGGAAAAGCGCTCACGCTTCGGCACCAGCGTCCTGCCCTACCTGCTCGTTGCGCCGCAACTCCTGATCACGCTGCTGTTCTTTCTGTGGCCGGCAGGCGAAGCACTGTGGCAATCCACCCAGAGCCAGGATGCGTTCGGCACCTCGACCGAATTTGTCGGCCTCGCCAATTTCAAGCAGTTATTCGCCGATCCGCTTTATCTGTCGTCGTTCTATACGACGCTGATTTTCTGCGCGCTCGTCACGGTTTCGGGGCTGGTCATCTCGCTGCTGCTCGCCGTGTGCGCGGATCGCGTGACGCGTGGCGCCAAGGCTTATCAAACGCTGCTGATCTGGCCGTATGCGGTCGCACCCGCGATCGCGGCCGTGTTGTGGTCGTTCCTGTTCAACCCGAGCATCGGCCTCGTGACCTACGCACTCGCGAAGTACGGCATTGTGTGGAATCACGCGTTGAACGCTGGCCAGGCGATGTTTCTGGTGGTGCTGGCATCCGTGTGGAAACAGGTCAGCTATAACTTTTTGTTCTTCTATGCCGGCTTGCAGGCTATCCCGCGTTCGCTGATCGAAGCGGCGGCCATCGACGGCGCCGGTCCGGTGCGGCGGTTCTTCGGCATCGCGCTGCCACTGCTTTCGCCGACCAGCTTTTTTCTGCTGGTGATCAACATCACCTACGCATTCTTCGACACTTTCCCGGTGATCGACGCCGCCACCGGCGGCGGCCCGGCGCAGTCTACCCGCACGCTGATCTACAAAATTTTCGCCGAAGGCTTCCAGGGTCTCGACATCGGCAGCTCGGGCGCGCAGTCGGTGATCCTGATGGTGATCGTCGTCGCGTTGACGGTCGTGCAATTCCGCTTTATTGAACGCAGGGTTCAATACTCATGATCGAGAACCGACGCGGTTTCGACCTCTTCTGCCACGCGGTGCTGATTCTCGGCGTCGTGCTGGTGGTGTTTCCCGTGTATGTCGCGTTTTGCGCGGCGACGATGAGCGCGCATGAGGTGTTCAGCGTGCCGCTGTCGCTGGTGCCGAGCACGCATCTGTTCGAGAACATCGCGACGGTCTGGTCGCATGGCAGCGGCAATGCGGCGGCGCCGTTCGGCCGCATGCTGTTCAACAGCCTCGTGATGGCGTTGGTGATTTCGATCGGCAAGATCGCGATCTCGATGATCTCCGCGTACGCGATCGTGTTCTTCCGCTTTCCATTTCGCAATCTGTCGTTCTGGCTGATCTTCATCACGCTGATGCTGCCGGTCGAAGTGCGTATTTTCCCGACCGTGCAGGTCGTGTCGTCGATGCATCTGAGCAATACATACAGCGGCCTGACCTTGCCGCTGATCGCATCGGCCACCGCGACCTTCCTGTTCCGCCAGTTCTTCATGACGCTGCCCGACGAACTGATGGAAGCGGCGCGCATCGACGGTGCGGGTGCGCTGCGTTTCTTCTGGGACGTGGTGCTGCCGCTGTCGAAAACGAACATGGCGGCGCTGTTCGTCATCACCTTCATTTACGGCTGGAATCAGTACTTGTGGCCGATCCTGATTACGAGCCAGCAATCGCTGACCACTGCCGTGGTCGGCATCAAAAGCATGATCGCTTCCGGCGACACCGCGACCGAATGGCACCTCGTAATGACCGCGACCCTGCTCGCCATGCTGCCGCCGCTCGCGGTGGTACTGACGATGCAGCGCTGGTTCGTGCGCGGGCTGGTGGACGCGGAGAAGTAACGCGCTCGCGCAACGAGGCGAGCTTTGGCGCGGGACGGGGAATCACGAACGCCGCGCGGGACATCACAAATGCACGGCAAGCAACGAAAAGGTTAAAACAGCATGGCTGCACTGACTCTGCAAGGCGTTAAGAAAACCTACGACAGCAAACAGTTCGTGTTGCACGGTATCGACGTAGACGTCGCGGACGGTGAGTTCGTCGTGATGGTCGGCCCGTCGGGCTGCGGCAAATCGACCTTGCTGCGGATGGTGGCCGGCCTCGAAGGCATTTCCGAAGGCACCATCTCGATCGCCGGCAAAGTGGTCAATCAACTGGAACCGAAGGATCGCAACATTGCGATGGTGTTCCAGAACTACGCGCTGTATCCGCACATGAGCGTGGCCGAGAACATGGGCTACGCGCTGAAGATCGCGGGTGTCGATCGTGCGCAGATTGCGAAGCGCGTGGGCGCTGCCGCGCAGATTCTGGAACTCGAGGCGCTGCTTACGCGCAAACCGCGCGAATTGTCGGGTGGTCAACGGCAACGCGTCGCCATGGGTCGCGCGATCGTGCGCGAACCCGCGGTGTTTCTGTTCGACGAACCGCTGTCGAATCTCGACGCACGGCTGCGTGTGCAGATGCGCCTCGAAATCCAGCGCCTGCACGCGCGGCTTGCCACCACCAGTCTCTACGTCACCCACGATCAGATCGAAGCGATGACGCTGGCGCAACGCGTGATCGTGATGAACAAGGGTCATGCCGAGCAGATCGGCGCGCCGACCGAAGTCTACGAACGGCCGGCGACGGTGTTCGTCGCGAATTTCATCGGCTCGCCCGGGATGAATCTGCTGGAAGGCCGCGTGTCGGACGACGGCTCGACGTTTGAAGTCGCGGGCAACGGCCCGAAGCTGCCGCTTCAAGGGGTTGCATCGATCGGGCAGGAAGTCGCCAGGGGCCGCGAATGGACGCTGGGAATCCGTCCCGAACACATGACGCCGGGACAAGCCGACGCCGCGCACGCTACGCTCACCGTCGACTCCTGCGAGCTGCTCGGCGCGGACAACCTCGCGCACGGCCGCTGGGGCAAGCACGACGTGACGGTGCGCTTGCCGCACACGCACCGGCCGGCCGCCGGCGAAGCGCTGCAAGTGGCGCTGCCCGCACGGCATCTGCACTTCTTCGATCCGTCGACGGGGCGGCGTGCGAACTGAGGCCGCTGCGAGCCGCCCTCTGCCGCCGCACCCTCACCCCGAAGTACAATGCCACCTGAACCACCCGCCCGCGCGGCGTCGCGAAGTTAGACCCGAAGTTCGACGCCCCGCTGGCCGGCGCCGGGCACACTGCCCGGCTACAACACCGATTACCCATCCACCCACGACCGCCCGCCCTTACGCGGCCGGCGGCGTCAACGTCTATTGCAAGCAAATGGCCCAATACGTCTTCACCATGAACCGGGTCGGCAAAATCGTGCCGCCCAAGCGTCAAATCCTGAAAGACATCTCGCTGTCGTTTTTCCCCGGCGCGAAAATCGGTCTGCTCGGCCTGAACGGCTCGGGCAAGTCGACGCTGATCCGCATCATGGCCGGTGTGGACAAGGACATTGAAGGCGAAGCCACGCCGATGCCGAACCTGAACATCGGCTATCTGCCGCAGGAACCGCAACTCGATCCGAACAAAACCGTGCGCGAAGCGGTCGAGGAAGGTCTCGGCGACGTCTTCGGCGCGCAAAAGAAGCTCGACGAAATCTACGCGGCTTATGCGGAGCCGGACGCCGACTTCGACGCGCTCGCCGCCGAGCAAGCCAAGTACGAAGCCATTCTCGCCACCACCGACGGCAGCGCGGAACAACAGATCGAAATCGCCGCCGACGCGCTGCGCCTGCCGCCATGGGACGCAAAGATCGAACACCTGTCGGGCGGCGAAAAGCGCCGCGTCGCGCTGTGCAAGCTGCTGCTCGAAAAACCGGACATGCTGCTGCTCGACGAACCGACCAACCATCTGGACGCGGAATCGGTCGACTGGCTCGAACAGTTCCTGACACGCTTCCCGGGCACGGTCGTCGCCGTCACCCACGATCGCTACTTCCTCGATAACGCCGCTGAGTGGATTCTCGAACTCGACCGCGGCCACGGCATTCCGTGGAAGGGCAACTACAGCAGTTGGCTCGATCAGAAGGAAGAGCGCCTGAAGCAGGAAGAGTCGTCGGAATCGGCGCGTCAGAAGGCGATCAAGAAGGAACTGGAGTGGGTGCGCCAGAACCCGAAGGGCCGTCAGGCGAAGTCGAAGGCGCGGATTGCCCGCTTCGAGGAACTGAACAGCCAGGACTACCAGAAACGCAACGAAACCCAGGAAATTTTCATTCCGGTCGGCGACCGCCTGGGTAACGAAGTGATCGAGTTCAAGAACGTCAGCAAGTCGTACGGCGACCGTCTGCTGCTCGACAACGTCAGCTTCAAGGTTCCGCCGGGCGCGATTGTCGGCATCATCGGCCCGAACGGCGCCGGTAAGTCGACATTGTTCCGCATGCTCACCGGCCGCGAACAGCCGGATTCGGGCGAGATCGTGCAAGGCCCAACGGTCAAGCTCGCATACGTGGACCAAAGCCGCGATGCATTGGACGGCTCCAAGACCGTGTTCGAAGAAATCTCCGGCGGCGCGGACGTGCTGACAGTCGGCAAGTATGAGACGCCTTCGCGTGCATACATCGGCCGCTTCAACTTCAAGGGCGGCGATCAGCAGAAGACCGTCGGCAATCTGTCGGGCGGCGAGCGCGGCCGGCTGCACCTGGCGAAAACACTGATCGCGGGCGGCAACGTCCTGCTGCTGGACGAACCGTCGAACGACCTGGACGTCGAAACGCTGCGCGCGCTGGAAGACGCGTTGCTCGAGTTCGCCGGCTCGGTGATGGTGATCTCGCACGATCGCTGGTTCCTCGACCGGATCGCGACGCATATCCTGGCATTCGAAGGCGATTCGCAAATCACGTTCTTCGACGGCAACTACCAGGAATACGAAGCGGACAAGCGCGCACGCCTCGGTGAAGAAGCTGCACGTCCGAAGCGCTTGCGTTACAAGCCGATCGCGCGATAAATCGCGAACCTGGCGGCCCGCTCGTGGGTGGATGAGCGGGCCGTTTTGCCTCACCTGCCGGTCAATTGCCCATCGAGGCACCGGCAACGCCTTGCGTTTGCCAGACAAGCGGCGCACGGCACGCGCATTGCTGATCACGCGGTGATACAAGTCGTCCGACCGGATGCGTCAACTCCGCCGGATCAGACGCATCGAATAACCGTGCGCCGAACCGGCGCGCAATCAGGCCGATCACAGCTACCGCGCCCGGCGCGGCGACGAGGAGGCAAGCATGGCGATGTCGAAGGGCAAGCGCTGGGCCATCGCCATCGGTGGCGTGCTGCTGGTGCTGATCGTCGTCGCAGTCGCTGCGTTGCAGTTCGCGCAGCGCGAAGTCAAAGAACGCGTCATTGCAGCGCTCGGGCCGTTAGGGAGCGCCGAGAGCATTCACGTCGGCCTCACGTCAGTCCATCTCACCAACGTTCTGCTCAAGCCGCCACCCGGCTGGCCCGCTGGCGATCCTTTACGCGCCGACGAAATCACGCTCACGCCCGACATCCGCGATCTACTCGCGCGGCGCGTCCATATCCGCAGCGTGGTGGTGCGCGGCTTCGATATCGCCGTATTGCGCACCAAAGACGGTGCAATCCGCCTGATGCCGAATCTGCGGGAATCGGTGAACCAGTCCGATCAAGAAGCCGGCGGCGCCCCCTCCACCCCGCGCGAAAAGCTGATCGACCACATCGCCTTCGAGCAGGGCAACTTCCATTTCTACGATATGACCGTTGGGCCACCGGCATTCAAGGTGACGGTCAGCAACGCCAATGCGACGGTCGATCATCTGCATCTGCCCGCGCTCAGCGAACCGACCGCTGTCGATCTCACCGGCTCGATCAAAGGCCCGGCGCATACCGGCACGGTCTCGTTTAACGGCTGGATCAAGATCGCCAGCAAGGATTCGCAGACCACCAGCAAGCTAAGCGGCATCGACGTCGTGATGCTCGATCCGTATTTGCTGAAGAAGGCCGGCGGGAAGGCGCAGGTGAGCGGCGGCACGGTCGACCTGACTGTGGAGTCGACGGTGCGCAACTATCAGTTGCACGCGCCCGGCACGGTGACGATCCACCATCTGCGACTCGCCGACAGTGACAATCCGCTGGACACCTTCATGTCGATTCCGACCAAGGCGGCGATTGCGGCGCTCAAGACGCGCAACGGCGATATCACGCTGCATTTCGAGCTCGATGGCAACCTGCGCGACCCGAAGTTTTCGGTCCGGGAGAGTCTGATGAAGCGCCTCGGCGCCGGGTTTGCGAAATCGCTGGGCGTGAGCGTCGAAGGCGTGGCTAAGGGCACCGGCGAAACGGTGAAAGGCTTGGGTAACGCGTTGAAGAATCTGCTCGGGCAGTAGGCTTAAACCCGCAAGCCCAAGCCACGCAGGCGCGCCTCGGTTTGCGCCGCGCTCGTATGATGCACGCCGTGCCAGCCCAAGGCCGTCGCGGCTTCGGCGTTTTTCAGATTGTCGTCGATGAAGACGAGTTCGGCTGGCTGAATGCCAGGCAGTTGCGCCTCGATCCGCTGATGCATGAGCGCGAAAATCGCCGGATCGGGCTTCACCAGCTTCACCCTGCCTGACACGACGATGTCGCGGAACCGCCGCAGCACGGGGTAATGCTCCCACGCATACGGAAACGTCTCCGCCGACCAGTTGGTTAGCCCGAAGAGCGGCACGTCAGCCGCCTCGAGCTTTTCCATGATCGCCACACCCTCTTCCAGCACGCCGGCCACCATCTCGTGCCAGCGCTCGTAGAACGCGCGGATCAGCGGTGCGTGATCGGGAAACCGGGCGACAAGTTCGTCGGTCGCCTCGACGATTGGCTGACCGCCGTCCTGACGGATCACCCAATCCATCGAACAGACGTGGGTCAGAAACCAGCGGCGTTCTGTGTCGTCAGGAATCAACTGACGATAGAGATACTCGGGACTCCAGTCGATCAGCACACCGCCGAAATCGAACACCACTGCCTTGATGGCCATGCACGCACTCTCCGTGGGATCGTGGCGACACACTCAGATGGGTTGGGTACGCAGTTCGAGCCACGCCTTCGCCTCGCCCGACACATGCGGCGACAGGCGCGCGCGCACCGTCTCGTGATACCCGTTGAGCCATGCACGCTCGTCTTCACGCAACAGCGACAGATCGAGGCAGCGCGTGTCGATCGGGCACAGCGTCAGCGTTTCGAACTTGAGGAAATCGCCGAACTCGGTTTTCTCCGCCGGCACGTTCAGCACCAGATTCTCGATCCGCACGCCCCACTTGCCCGGCCGGTAAATACCCGGCTCGACCGAGGTGATCATGCCCTCTTCCATCGCCGTCCATGGTTCGGCCGGCGCGTAGTGCGAAATCACCTGCGGACCTTCGTGCACGTTCAGGAAATAGCCCACGCCGTGACCGGTGCCATGACCGTAATCGGCGCCGGCCTCCCAGATCGGCGCGCGGGCGATCGCGTCGAGCATCGGCGAACGAATGCCGCGCGGGAATTTCGCGCGCGACAGCGCCATGGTGCCCTTCAGCACGATCGTGAAATCGCGCCGCTGCGCGTCGCTGATGGTGCCGATCGGCACGACCCGCGTGATGTCGGTCGTGCCGCTCAGATATTGCGCGCCCGAATCGATCAGCAACAGACCATTGCCCTCGATCACCGAATGCGATTCTTCGGTTGCGCGGTAGTGCGGCATCGCGCCGTTCGCGTTGAAGCCCGCGATCGTCGCGAAGCTCAGCGATACAAAGCCCGGACGGCGCGCGCGGGCTGCCGTCAGACGCTGGTCGATCGTCAGTTCGGTGATCGTTTCGCGGCCCAATGCGCCTTCGAACCACGCGAAGAATTCGGCGAGCGCAGCACCGTCCTGCTCCATCGTCTCGCGCACGTGCTCCGCTTCCGCCTCGGTCTTGCGCGACTTGAAGAAGGTGGACGGATTGACCGCCTCCACCACCTTCACCGTGGCCGGCACCAACTGCAGCGAGCCATAGGTAATGCGGCGCGGGTCGATCAGCAGCGTGCTGCCGGCCGGCAGCGCGGCTAGCGCGTCGGCAGCCTTCGCATACGGCTCGACGCTGATGCCGTCACGCGCAAGCGCCTCGGCCAGCTCTTGAGGCACCTTGCCGTCGGCGACGAAAAGCGACGCGCTTTGCGGACCGATCAGCGCGTGCGCGACAAAGACGGGGTTGTAGCTGACATCGGCGCCGCGCAGATTCAACAGCCACGCCAGGTCGTCCAGCGTGGAAATGAAGTGCCACTGCGCGTCCTTCTCCGCCATAGCGCGGCGAATCTGCGCGAGCTTTTCCGAACGGGCGACGCTTGCGTGCGGCGCGGCATGCTCAAACACGGCGGCGGCAGGCAGCGACGGGCGCTGCGGCCAGATCGCGTCGAACAGATCGACGTCGGTGCGCAACTTCACGCCGCGCGCGCTGAGCGCCTGGCCCAAGGCACGCGCCGCCGCCACGCCGAGCACCGCACCGTCCACACCGACCGTGCCGCCAGCCGCGACGTTCTGTGCGAGCCACTCGCAATGCGGCGCGGTCTGCTGGCCGCCGGTCATCTTCATCAACTGGACGCCGGTGCCGGCCAGTTGCGCGTTGGCTTGCTCCCAATAGCGGCTATCGGTCCATACGCCGGCGAAATCGGCGGTCACGACCAGCGTGCCGGCCGAGCCGGTGAAACCCGACAGCCACTGCCGGCCTTGCCAGCGCCCAGGTAGATATTCGGACAGGTGCGGATCGGACGACGGCACCAGATAAGCGGCCACACCTTCGCGCGCCATTGCATTGCGCAATGTCGCGAGCCGTTCGGGGATGGAGGAGGTTTCGGGAAGTCGGGCATTCATCGGAGTCACCTGCAAGTATTCATCGACGGGAAAGCAAGCCGACCGTCACGGCAACGGCGATCAACGCGACGCCGGTGCATACCGGCCATTCGAGCGTATCGCCATCATGAAAGAGACCAACCACATTGCCGGCCATGCGCGCGAGCGCCGCGCCCAGCACGCCGGCAAGTAACGCCGCCCACCACGGAGCGCGGCTCGAACGGCGCAGCGGATGCAGCCACCAGCCCGCCAGACCGATCACCACACCCAGCACCAGGATTCCGGGCCACCCCATCAGCAGGGGACCTCAAATAGATTCAGACTTGTCTCATGGGCGCCCGGGGTCAAGACAGCTAGCATTTTCTTCTCATTAACTATAGAGGTTCAGCACGGCGCTTTCCGCATAGCGGTTGAGTTTAGGGGGTCGGGGTGATGTTAGGCAAGCTGTAAGCCTTACGGAGAAACCTAGCCTCCTGTCATTGCCACGCTGACAGCGCGCCATGCGAATCGCCCTCATCGAGCCGGATCTACGGCACGCCACCCTGGTTGGCCGGCTGATTTTTGCGGGCGGCCATATGTGTCAGCACTTCACCGCCAGCGCACCGTTCCTGGATCAGGCTGCTGACGAATTCTTCGATCTGCTCATCACGGAAAGCTGGGCCGGCGACCGTTCCGCCGAAGACGCGATCCCCCGCGCCCGCTCCATCCTGCCCGGCTTGCCGGTGATCGTACTGTTATCGGACCCACGCGAAAGCCAGATCGTCGCCGCGCTGCACGCCGGCGCCGACGACTGCCTGGCCAAGCCGGTGCGCGGCCCTGAAATGCTGGCCCGGGTAGATGCGCTGCTGCGGCGCGCCAGCTTGCGGCGGCCGCCCAACCGGCGGCGCGACACGATCGGCGGCTATGCATTCGACGCCGCGCAGTTTGCCGTCACATTCCGCAATCAAACCGTTGCCCTAACGCCGAAAGAATTCCGCTTTGCGTTGCTGCTTTTTAGCAACCTGTCGCGGCCGGTATCGCGCGCGCATATTCTTGAAACTGTCTGGACACGCCGCCGCGACGTAAGGTCGCGCACCGTCGATACCCATGCATCGCGCGTGCGGACCAAATTGCAGCTGCGTCCGGAGCACGGTTATTGCCTGACACCGCTTTACGGCTATGGCTATCAGCTCGACGCTATCCCGCCGGAATCGGTTGTGGAGGCCGGATGACGCGCGCAGAATGAAAGAATCATGAAAACGCTATAATATTGGGCTAAACCATAGCGCCCCATATGCAGCTTCTAACGATCGGAATCAATCACCACACTGCGCCTGTCGCCTTGCGCGAACGCGTGGCGTTTCCGCTCGAACAGATCAAGCCTGCACTGGATACCTTCAAGAGCGTCTGGCTCGGCCGCACCGCCCGCACGGCGCCGGAAGCGGCGATTCTGTCCACCTGCAACCGCACCGAGCTCTACTGTGCGACCGACGACCTGGCCGCGCGTGAAGCCGCGATCCAGTGGTTCTCGAAATACCACAACCTGCCCATCGACGAACTCGCGCCGCATGTCTACGCGTTGCCGCAGTCGGAAGCCGTGCGCCATGCTTTCCGTGTCGCCTCGGGGCTGGATTCGATGGTGCTGGGCGAGACGCAAATCGTCGGACAAATGAAAGATGCTGTGCGCACGGCGTCTGAAGCCGGCGCGCTCGGCACCTATCTGAACCAGTTGTTCCAGCGCACCTTCGCCGTCGCGAAGGAAGTGCGCAGCACGACCGAAATCGGCGCGCAGTCGGTTTCCATGGCAGCAGCAGCCGTACGGCTCGCGCAGCGGATTTTCGACAAGGTCTCGAACCAGCGCGTGCTGTTCATCGGCGCGGGCGAAATGATCGAGTTGTGCGCCACGCACTTCGCCGCGCAGCAGCCGCGCGAGCTGGTCGTCGCCAATCGCACCGCCGAACGTGGCAGCCGCCTCGCCGAACGCTTCAACGGCCGGGCCATTCCGCTGTCGGAACTGCCGGCGCGCATGCACGAGTTCGACATCATCGTGTCGTGTACCGCTTCCACCCTGCCGATCATCGGTCTGGGGGCGGTCGAGCGAGCCGTGAAAGCGCGCCGCCACCGGCCGATTTTCATGGTCGATCTGGCCGTGCCGCGCGACATCGAACCCGAGGTCGGCCAGCTCGAAGACGTGTTCCTGTACACGGTGGACGACCTCGGCTCGATCGTGCGGGAAGGCAATGCGTCGCGGCAAGCCGCCGTGGCGCAGGCCGAGGCGATCATCGAGACGCGGGTGCAGAATTTCATGCAGTGGCTCGACGCGCGCAGCATCGTGCCGGTGATCCGCCACATGCATACGCAAGCCGATGTGTTGCGTCGCGCCGAGGTCGAACGCGCGGAGAAAATGCTCGCCCGCGGCGAGGATCCCGCAGCGGTGCTCGAAGCGCTTTCGCAATCGCTCACCAACAAACTCATCCACGGCCCGACGCACGCGCTCAATCGCGCGAGCAGCGAGAACCGTGACACGCTCATCGAATTGATGAGCGGTTTCTACAAACACTCCGGTTCTACGGAGCGTTAGCGGCGCAGCCACCGCCGCACCATCCGCGCCGCCCCGAGTGGCCCGCGATGTGCTTCTGACCAGGGCATCCGCCCACTCCCCTAGTCGTCGTCCTTGCCGGAACCCGCTCCGATACCCGTCCGATGAAAACGAGCATGCAACGCAAGCTCGACCAGCTCACTACCCGGCTGGCCGAACTGAACGACCTGTTGAGCCGCGAGGACATTACCTCGAATCTCGACCAATACCGCAAGCTCACGCGTGAACACGCCGAGCTTGGACCGGTCGTCGAACATTACGCGCTGTGGCGCCAGGCCATGACCGACGCGGCCACCGCGCAGGAACTGCTGGCGGACGCGTCGATGCGCGACTTCGCGGAAGACGAAATTCGCACCTCGCGCGAACGGATGGAAAAACTCGGCGCGGAATTGCAGAAAATGCTGCTGCCGAAAGACCCGAACGACGATCGCAACATCTTCCTCGAAATCCGGGCCGGCACGGGCGGCGACGAATCCGCGCTGTTCGCCGGCGACTTGCTGCGCATGTACTTGCGCTTTGCAGAGCGCAATCGCTGGCAAGTGGAGATGATGTCGGCGAGCGAATCGGACCTCGGTGGCTATAAGGAAGTGATCGTGCGAATCGCCGGCGAAGCGGCGTATTCCAAGCTCAAGTTCGAGTCGGGCGGCCATCGCGTGCAGCGCGTGCCGGCCACCGAAACGCAGGGCCGCATTCACACGTCGGCCTGTACGGTCGCGGTCATGCCGGAAGCGGACGAAATTGGCGAGGTCGAGATCAATCCGGCCGATCTGCGCATCGATACATTCCGCGCGTCTGGCGCGGGCGGTCAGCACATCAACAAGACCGATTCGGCCGTGCGTGTCACGCACTTGCCCACGGGCATCGTCGTCGAATGTCAGGACGACCGGTCGCAGCATAAGAACAAAGATCGTGCGCTGAAGGTACTGGCCGCGCGCATCAAGGACAAGCAGTCGCATGAGCAGCAGGCGAAGGAAGCCGCAACCCGCAAGAGCCTGATCGGCTCGGGCGACCGCTCGGAGCGGATTCGTACCTACAATTTCCCGCAAGGGCGTCTGACGGATCACCGGATCAATCTGACGCTGTATCGCCTCGACGCGATCATGGACGGCGATCTCGACGAACTGATCGCGGCTCTGGTCAGCGAGCACCAGGCCGAGCTGCTGGCATCGCTAGGCGACGCGGACTAAGCGGATGGACCCGGTCACACCCGCTGCGCTGTTGCGCGCCTCGCCGCTGCCGCCGCTCGAAGCGCGGATTCTGCTCACGCACGTGCTCGGTTGGCGGCACACGCAATTAATCACCCGCAGCGAAGATGCGCTCGACAGCCCGGTCGTTGAACGATATCGGGCGCTGGAAGCCCGGCGCGCGGCCGGCGAGCCGGTGGCGCAACTGGTCGGCGCGCGCGAATTCTTTGGGCTCGATTTCGAGGTGACACCCGAAGTCCTGATTCCGCGCCCCGAAACCGAGTTGCTGGTCGAAACGGCTTTGGCGGCACTGGAAAACGTCTCGCGGCCACGCGTACTCGATCTGGGCACCGGCACAGGCGCGATTGCCGTAGCCATTGCGTCGACGCGTCCCGACGCGCGAGTCTGGGCGCTGGACCGTTCCGCTCAAGCGCTAGCGGTGGCCACCCGCAATGCCACGCGTCTGCTGGATGCCGGACGCCCCGGCGGCGCCGTGACCCTGTTGCAGAGCGACTGGTACGGTTCGCTCGATACATCATTGCACTTCGACGTGATCGTCAGCAATCCGCCGTATATCGCGAGCGGCGACCCACATCTGTCGCAAGGCGATCTACGGTTCGAGCCGCGCGGCGCGCTCACCGATGAAGCCGATGGGCTCAGCGCGATCCGCAAGATCATCGCCGGCGCGCCCACACGGTTGGCCGCCAACGGCGTATTGTGGATCGAACACGGCTACGATCAGGCGCAAGCCGTACGCGGTTTGCTGAGCGCGCAAGGTTTTGCGCAGGTTCGCTCGGAGCAGGATCTTGCCGGCATCGAGCGAATCAGTGGCGGCCAATGGCCTAATTAAGTCCGCTTGTCCGCCTTAATTCCCAAGGCGGCCAAGCGTCCCCCGGCCGGTCTCACCGAAATCCGCTATCATTTCAGCCTATTCCCTACACATAACGGAACCGCAAGGTCAGTCATGGATACGCAACAACGCATCAAGCAAATCGTCGACGAAAATAACGTCGTGCTCTTCATGAAGGGCACCGCCCAGTTCCCGATGTGCGGCTTTTCTGGCCGCGCCATCCAGATTCTGAAGGCGTGTGGCGTCGGCGAAATCAAGACCGTCAACGTGCTCGAAGACGACGAAGTCCGCCAGGGCATCAAGCAGTTCTCGAACTGGCCGACCATTCCGCAGCTCTATGTGAAGGGCGAGTTCGTCGGCGGCTCGGACATCATGATGGAAATGTACGAATCGGGCGAACTGCAACAACTGTTCGCTGCGGCCTGAACGGCCGCTGCCCGAACGTTCGTTGTCCATCGATAAGGCGCCGCGAGCCATGGAAACACGTGCTGCGGCGCCACGCCGGCTGATCGTCGCGATCACCGGCGCGACCGGCGCCATCTACGGCGTCCGGTTGCTCGAGACGTTGCGCAAGCTTGGCGGCGTCGAGAGCCATCTGCTGATTTCGAGCGCGGGCTGGCTCAATATCCAGCACGAACTCCAGTTGAGCAAAGAAGACGTGCATCCGCTCGCGGATGTCGTCCACTCGGTGCGTGACGTCGGCGCGAGCATTGCATCCGGCTCGTTCGCCACCGACGGCATGGTGGTCGCCCCCTGCTCGATGAAGACGCTGGCAAGCGTCGCACACGGCTTTTCCGACAATCTGATCACCCGCGCGGCCGACGTCACGCTCAAAGAGCGCCGCCGGCTCGTCCTTCTGGTGCGCGAAACGCCGTTCAATCTTGCGCATCTGCGCAACATGACGGCGGTCACCGAAATGGGCGGCGTGATCTTTCCCCCGTTGCCCGCTTTCTATAACCAGCCCGCAACGATCGACGAAATGGTCGATCACACGGTGGCGCGCGTGCTGGATCTGTTCGCGCTGGGACCCGCCATGTCCTTGGCCTGGCAGGGCCTGCGCGAGACGGATTAACAACACCCGCAACACAATCAATTCCATTTCCGCCCGTTTATTAAACGTCGGTGCGAACCTATATTGATAGCAACCCCACTTCCGCGCCGCGCTCCCGCGGCGACGTTGCTGCCATGAATCGCTTACCGTCGCTTTTCCTTTCTCACGGCGCCCCTACGCTGCCGATCGATCCGTCCCTGCCGTCCGCTGAATTCGGTGAGCTGTCGGCGCAACTGCCACGTCCTGACGCCGTACTGATGCTGTCGGCTCACTGGGGCACGGCGCAGCCGGTGGCGAGCACGTCCACAACACCGGAAACCATTCACGATTTCTATGGTTTCCCGCGTCAGTTGTACGAGATTCAATATCCGGCTCCAGGTGCACCCGATGTGGCACGCCGAGCCGCCGCGCTGCTCGGCGAACACGGCATTCTCACCGCCGCCCAGCCGCATGGGCTCGACCACGGCGCGTGGGTGCCGATGCTGCTGATGTTCCCGGAAGCGGACGTGCCGGTCGCGCAGTTGTCGATCCAGCCTCACATGGACGCAGCCCATCACTTCCGTGTGGGCCGCGCGCTGCGCTCGCTGAAAGACGATGGCGTGATGGTGATCGGCTCGGGCCAGATCACGCACAACCTGCGCGCAGCGGATTTTTCCGCGCGCCCGGAGGACGCCGATCCACGCGTGGCCGAATTCACCGACTGGTTCGAGGCCCGGCTCGCCGCGCATGACATCGACGCGTTGCTCGACTATCGTCGCCAGGCGCCGCACGCGGTGCTGATGCATCCGACCGACGAACACCTGCTGCCGGTATTCGCGGCGCTAGGCGCGGCGGATGATGATTATTCGCTGGCGATCCAGTCGCTCGGTACCTATCAGCGCTCGCTCGCCATGACGAATTACGTATTCGGCACCGCCTGATACACCGCAAACGCAACCAAGCGCCATAAACAAAAAAGCCCGCCTGACAACTCAGGCGGGCTTTTTTCATAATGTGCCGGACCAGCGCGGTCCGGCGCAAACCTCAACACGGCAATTTAATGCGCGCCCATGCCTTCGAGCACTTCGTCGTGCGTCTGACGCTCTTCGAGGTACTCCGAACGATAGCCGCTATGCACGCCCCAGTAGTAGAACACCAGCGAAAACGCAATCACCACCAGCATGTCCCAGCCATACGGCAGAACGCCACGGCCACCGAACTCCTTGCTGCCGATCAGCGACAGGATCGCCATCACCGGCAGGTAGGCCACCAGCCACCAGGCGGCCTTCAGATCACGCCCCCAGCCGCTGAAACCCGACTTCGCCTGAAAGTAGAAGTACACCGGCAACGCAACGATCATCAGCAGAATGATTTCGCCGGTCAGCGGCCACTTCGCCCAATACAGGATCAGCGACGCACACACGAAAGCGAACGGTGCAATGATCTTCATGCCGGGAATGTGCAGCGGGCGCTCCAGGTCCGTCGCCGCGCGGCGCAGTGCCATCAGGCTGATCGGGCCGGTCAGGTACGAGATCACGGTCGCGACCGAGATCACCGCCGCCAACGAACTCCAGCCGCGGAAGAAGAACAGGAAAATAAACGACACCAGCAGGTTGAACCACATCGCCTGACGCGGCACGCCGTAGAACGGGTGCACGTTACCGAACATCTTCGGCATCGTGTTGTTGCGTTCCATCGCGTAGATCATGCGGGTGGTGGTCGCCATGTAGGTGGTGCCAGTGCCGCTCGGGCTGACGAACGCGTCGACGTACAGCAGGATGGCCAGCCAGTTCAGGTTCAGCGCAATCGCCAGTTCGGCGAACGGCGACGCGAAGTTGAAGTGGCTCCAACCCTTCATCACGTCGCTCGGGCTCACCGCGCCGATATACGCGATCTGCAGCAGCACGTAGATCACCAGCGCCAGCAGGATCGAGCCGATCACCGCAAACGGCACGCTCTTGGCCGGATTGCGCGCTTCACCGGCAAGGTTGATCGGGCTCTGGAAACCGTTGAACGCGAACACGATGCCGCTCGTCGCCACGGCGGTCAGCACGGCCGACCAGCCGTACGGCGCGAAGGTGCTCACTTCGCCGAAGTTTTCCTTGTGGAAGCCCGTCAGCATGAGACCCGCGATCGTCGCGCCCGGAATCAGGAACTTGAAGATCGTGATTGCCGAATTGGCGCGCGCGAACAGCTTGACGCCCCAATAGTTCAGCAGGAAGTAAACGATCACCAATGCGGCGGATAGCAATAGCCCATTGGTAGTTAATGACCCGTTCACGAATAGCGCGTGCGCCCATGGATACGGCCACGTGCTCATATATTGAATGGATGCTTCCGCCTCGATTGGAATCACCGAGACAATCGCGATCCAGTTGGCCCATGCGCTGATGAAACCGACCAGCGCGCCGTGCGAATAGCGTGCGTAACGCACCATGCCGCCCGACTCCGGGAACATCGCGCCGAGTTCGGCATAGGTCAAGGCAATCGCGAGAATCACCACCGCGCCGATTACCCATGCACAAATGGCAGCCGGCCCGGCAATTTTTGCAGCCTTCCAGGCGCCGAACAGCCAGCCCGATCCGATGATCGAACCCAAGCCGGTCAGCAGCAGCGCGACCGGGCCGATGTTCCGTTGTATAGAACTTTTCACATCTTCTCCTGTGTCGACCGGAGCTGGCGCTGTAGCACTTACTCCGGTCCCATACACCGTGTGTCGGCCGGAGCTCATGCTTTAGCGCTTACTCCGACCCTATGCAAGTTTGCCGCATGTCGGCACCGCGTAACATCGCTTATGACGGTGGGAACGGGTGACGCGCATGCATACGCGCCGGTCAATTCTAATCAGGTGCAACCGACGCGCGGCGCGTAGTTTAACGGTTGCACCCCGCCGTTGCAGCGGAACTAAGGGTTCTCCCTGGCAAAATTTTCGAGCCGACAGCAAGGTTTGTAAGCAATTTCTACGCCAATCCGTCAAAATCTTGCAAAATTGGGACGAGAGTGTTGACCTTCTCCCGAAATCGCCGTATAACATTCGGGCAGGATTTCAAGCGGCGAGTGAATTGGTCTTTCGTAGTTCGCCCATCAACGGTACTCCGGTTGGTCCCATTACCCCCTTCCTTGATTTTCATGCGCACCCATTGGGCTTCGGCCTTATTTACCATCTTTAGGAACAAGTAATATGGAAACCGGTACCGTCAAGTGGTTCAATGACGCAAAGGGCTTTGGCTTCATCACGCCGGACGGCGGCGGCGAAGATCTGTTCGCGCATTTCTCGGAAATCCGCACGGAAGGCTTCAAGACGCTGCAAGAAAACCAAAAGGTTACGTTTGAAGTGAAGACGGGCCCGAAGGGCAAGCAAGCTGCTAACATCAAGCCGGTGTAAGCAGGCACGCTTCCTTCTGGACGCAAAAAACCCCGCCTTGGCGGGGTTTTTTTATATTCGCTGTAACTGCATACGGTGATTATCTTCGCAGTATGCGATTGGTAAGTCTGTTTATCCAAACACACGCCGCGCGTGAATACCGAGACCTGTCGCAACGCTGGCAAGACGGTCGCCGAATACTGCTTTGGCATCGGGAAATGCCGCCGCCAATGCGCCCGATAGAAATGCCAAACCGGTCGAGCCACCCGTAAAGTAAATAGCGTTGACGTCGCGCGGAGCGACGCCGGCCGCCTGCACCGTGTCGCGCGCCGCCTGCACGATGCGCTGCGTCTCGTCGTGCCCGGCCTTGATGAGTTGCGCTTCGTCGAATGCGAGGCGCAGGTCGTCTTCCACCTCGTCGAGGTCGATCACCGTCTCGCCGCCCGCCGCCACGCCGATCTTCGCCTCTTCCGCATGCGCCGCCAGCGCATGGCCCAAACGGCGCTCCACGACACGCATCAGGCGATCGTGATGTTTGGTCTGGAGGAACAGGTGCCGCATGAGCGCGAGTTCGCTGACGCGCTTCGGGGCGTAGACCGTGTTGATCAGGTGCCAGGTGGCCAGATCGAAATAGATGCGGTTCGGAATCTCACGACCTTCGGGGTCGAGCGTCTGATAGCCGAGTTCACGCAGGATCGTCACCAGTTCGACACGGCGGTCGAAATCGGTGCCCGCAACGTGCACACCGTGGTGAGCCAGCACGTCGTCTTTACGCTCCACGCGCTTCATGCGCTCCGGCCCCACCCGCACCAGCGAAAAGTCCGACGTACCGCCGCCGATGTCGGCCACCAGCACGAGCCCCTCTTCCGTCAGATGCGATTCGTAGTCGAACGCGGCTGCGATCGGCTCATACTGAAAGTGAATCTCCCGCAAACCGACTGAACGCGCCGCCGCTTCGAGCTGCTGCTGCGCCATCTGGTCGGCACGCGGATCGTCGTCGACGAAGAACACCGGGCGGCCCAGCACGGCGCGGCTGATCGGGCCACCCGCGCTCTTCTCGGCCGAGCGCTTCAGATGGTCGACGAAAATCGCGATGATGTCCGTGTACTTGATCGCCGAACCATCGCCGAGATCGGTCGAATTCTCGGCAAGCGGCGAGCCGAGAATACTTTTCATCGAGCGCATCAAACGGCCGTCAAAACCGTCTATGTACTGCGCCAACGCCGCACGCCCGAACTCTCGGGTGTTTTCGTCGGTATTGAAAAAGACGGCGGTCGGCAGCGTCGTATAGGCGCCCTCGACCGGCGCAAGCTTAAGCGCAGCGCCGTCAGGGACGGCTACGGCCGAATTGGAAGTACCGAAGTCAATCGCGCAATAGTTCATGGCAGGAATCGCCGCTCACGGCTGGCGCGGACAGAAAGGGGAGCGGCTTTGTAACACGAAAGCCAACCAGCATCAACTGACGCTTTCCGGTACTCCGCAACACGCTGCAAAGTCCGTCCGACGGAACAAAAATTGCTCAATTCGACAGGATACGCCGCCAAATTTCAGTAATCAGGAGACTTGCAGCAATGAGCGCGCCGCCTACCGCCGTTGTGCACGAGAAAAACGCCGCAGTGATTGAAACGAATCTGCCCTCGCGGCTCGACCGCTTGCCCTGGGGACGCTTTCATTCGTTGATCGTTGTCGCGCTGGGCGTGACGTGGCTGCTGGACGGTCTCGAAGTCACGCTGGCGGGTGCGGTGGCGAGCGCGTTGAAGTCTAGCCCATCGTTGCGCTTTACCAACGCCGACGTGGGCCTCGCCGGCAGCGCTTACATTGCCGGCGCCGTGCTCGGTGCACTCGGATTCGGCTGGCTGACGGACCGGCTCGGCCGTCGCAAGCTGTTTTTCATCACGCTCGCGCTCTACCTGGCGGCCACCGCGGCGACCGCTTTGTCGTGGAATCTCGCCAGTTTCCTGCTGTTTCGCTTTCTCACCGGCGCCGGCATCGGCGGCGAATACACCGCGATCAATTCGACCATTCAGGAGTTCACACCGGCGCGGGTGCGCGGCTGGACTGATCTCGGCATCAACGGCACCTTCTGGGTCGGCGCCGGACTCGGCGCGGCGGGCTCGCTGATCCTGCTCGATCCAAATCTGCTACCCGGCGACTGGGGCTGGCGCGCGTGTTTCTTCATCGGCGCGGTGCTGGCGCTGGCGATTTTGCCGATGCGCATCTGGGTGCCTGAAAGTCCGCGCTGGTTACTCACGCACGGCGATGAAGGCGATGCGCGCTCGATCGTCGAGGGCATCGAAATGCGTTTTCGCGACGAAGGCCACACGCTTGCCGACGATGGCCTCACACGCCTCAAGCTGAGAGCGCGCGGACATACGCCGCTGCGCGAGGTGTTTCACACGCTGTTCAACGTGCACCGTCGACGCGCGCTGGTCGGCCTCTCGCTGATGACTGCGCAGGCCTTCTTCTACAACGCGATCTTCTTTACCTACGCGCTGGTGCTGACCGATTTCTACGGCGTGCCGGGCGATCATATCGGTTGGTATCTGCTGCCGTTCGCGCTCGGCAACTTCCTTGGGCCACTGGTGCTCGGCCGGCTCTTCGACGTTGTCGGGCGACGCAAGATGATTGCTGCGACTTACGCGCTGTCCGGCATCCTGCTGACGGTAAGCGGCTATCTGTTCGAACAGCAGATGCTCACCGTCACGACCCAGACCATCGCGTGGATGGTAGTTTTCTTCTTCGCCTCGGCAGCGGCGAGTTCGGCGTATCTGACTGTCAGCGAATCGTTTCCGCTGGAAATCCGCGCGCTGGCGATCGCGGTGTTCTACGCGTTCGGCACGGCGTTGGGCGGCGTCATCGGCCCAGCGTTCTTCGGCCGGCTGATCGACACGCATCAGCGCAGCGAAGTGTTTTCGGGCTATCTGGTCGGCTCGGCGCTGATGCTCGCCGCGGCGGTGATCGCCGCGATCTGGGGCGTGGATGCGGAGCGCAAATCGCTCGAGAGTGTGGCGGCGCCGCTTTCGAGCGTCGTGGACGACGCGGGATAAAGCATGCGCTCCAAGACGTCGCAAAGGCGCGGACCGGACCACACACCCTGACACGTCGCGGCGGCCACCAACCGCACCATGCGCCTCAATGCATCGCAGCAAACACAGAACGAAAAAACGCGCAGTCAGTGCTGCGCGTCTTTATCACCATCAAAGCTGCCGGACGTTCAGAACGCCTTCTTCCAGGCACCGCCATAAGCGATCTCGGCAAGCGGCAAACGCTGACGCACCGATTTTTCGCGCTCGCGCAGCACCGGGTCGAGTTTGTCCACGTCGCCGTAGTGGCCGAGCGAAATGATCGCGATCACGTCGACGTCGGTCGGCAACTTGAATGCCGCGCGGAACGCGTTCGGATCGAAGCCGCTCATCTGATGCGCGGCGAGGCCGAGCGCATGTGCCTGCAACACCAGCGCCATTGCCGCGGCACCCGCGTCGTACGCTGCGCAGCGATTCGCTTCGCCCTTGCTGGTGAGCGTGTGCGTGGTCACCGCGATCAGCACCGGCGCCGGTGCATTCCAGCCCTGATTGAACGGCACCAGCGTGGCGAAGGCCTGCTTGAACGAGACTTCATCGACGCTGCGGTCAAATACGAGAAAACGCCACGGTTGTGCGTTATACGAAGACGGCGCCCAGCGTGCCGCTTCGAGCACCGACTGCAGATGCTCGCGGCTCACCGGCTCGCTCGAATACGCGCGCGGGCTCCAGCGACCTGCAATCAACTCGTGAATGGCAACTGCGGTAGGGGCGGGTTTGTTGGTCATGCGCTTCTCTCGGTCGAAATTCATGATCGACGGGCGGCTGCCCGGGGTTTCATAGCATAACCGGGCTGAGCCGCTCGTGCTCCAACAAGTGCACAGTTAGTTTTTCAGATCGGCTGCAATGGCAAACGGCCTCATATAAGAGAAAGGCCGTTTGCGCGGGTTCGCGTTTTTTAAAGTGCGCGAGGGACGGGCGGCCGCAGTTTCATACCGCTTGCGGCTCCGGCACCTTGGCCGGCCGGTTGATCCGCAGCACGATCACGGCGGCCACCAGGCACAATCCGCCAGAAATCATCGATGCGACCGTGTACGTGCCGAGGCTCGCGCGCAGCATGCCCGCACCGAGCGCCGCGAAGGCCGCGCCCAGTTGGTGACCGGCGACCACCCAGCCGAATACGACCGGCGCCGATTCCTTGCCGAAGACATCGGTCGCAAGACGCACGGTGGGCGGCACGGTCGCGATCCAGTCGAGCCCGTAGAACACCGCGAACAGCGGCAAGCCGAAGAAATCGATACCGAACGCGTGCGGCAGGTACATCAGCGACAAACCGCGCAAACCGTAGTACCAGAACAGCAAAACGCGACTATTGAAGCGATCCGACAGCCAGCCCGACAGTGTCGTGCCGAACAGATCGAAGATACCCATGGCAGCGAGCAAGGATGCGCCCTGCACTTCGCTCATGCCGTAGTCGCCGCACATCGCAATCAGGTGAGTGCCGACATAACCATTGGTGCTCGCGCCGCAGATAAAGAAGCTGAAGAACAGCAGCCAGAAATCGCGCGTCTTGCTCGCCATCGCGAGTGTGCCGAAGGCGATGGCCAGCGGATTCTGCTTGGTCACCGTGGCGGAGATCGGCGCGTCGGCCGGCTCGCCGAATGGGCGCAGCTTCATATCAGCGGGCCGCTCCGGCAACAGAAATGCGACCAGCGGCAAGACGATCGCGGCAGCGCCCGCCACCACCCACACCACCTGACGCCACCCGTAATGCTCGGCGATGGCCGCGAGCATCGGCAGGAACACCAGTTGGCCGGTCGCCGAACTCGCGGTGAGAATCCCCATGACGAGGCCACGATGCGTAGTGAACCAGCGCGTCACCACCGTCGCCGACAACGACAGCGCCGCCACCCCGGTCGAGCCGCCGACCATCACGCCCCAGATCAGGACCATCTGCCACGGATGCGTCATCAGCGACGACAACGCCACGCCCGCCGCCATCGTGCCGAGCGCGATCAGCAATGTGGGACGCACACCGAAACGCTGCATCGCCGCAGCCGCGAACGGCCCCATCAGGCCGTAGAGCGCAATATTCACGGAGATCGCGAGCGAAATCGTCGCGCGGCTCCAGCCGAATTGATGCTCCAGCGGCACCATCATCACGCTGGGCGTAGCGCGGGTGCCCGCGGCCGCCAGCAACACCAGAAACACCACCGCCACGGTCAACCAGCCGTAGTGGAAACGTCCGCCAATCAGTCTCGCTGCCCAGTTCATCGGTTCTCCAGTCGGCGCTTGCCCGCAGGCCGCGCCGCTCGCATTGTTACGCCTTAGGTAAAGGACTTGTGACAGATCGGTCACAATGAGTGTTGCGATATTAGTTACTGGTCGGTAACATGTCAAGGCGTCAATTCAATTCAGGTGGTATGCGATGTCCGACAGTGAAACCTCCAGGCCGGCCAGTGCAAGGCGAGCACGCGGCACGCAGACGGCCGGCCCGGAAGCGCAGCAGCATCTATTGCGCGCCGCGGACGAGTTGTTTTATCGCGAGGGAGTGCGCACGGTCGGCGTCGACGCGGTGGTCGAGCGCGCGGGCGTGAACAAGATGAGTCTGTACCGCCAGTTTTCGTCGAAGGACGAGCTTGTGCTGGCGTATCTTGAGCGCAAGGACGAGCAGTTTTTCGGTTACGTGGAAAAGAGTTTCGCGAAGCATCCCGGTGAGCCGGCGAAGCAGCTTCAGCAATATTTCGACGACCTGGCGGTGCGTGCATCGATCGACGAGTATCGTGGCTGTCCGTTTGTGAATGTCTCGGTGGAGTTTCCTGACACGGCGCATCCGGCGCGGCGATTCGTGTTTCGCAACAAGGCGCGGTTGATGGCGCGGCTTCTGGAGCTCAGCACCGCAGCAGGCGCTGACGATCCTGTGGCGTTAGCCAACGGGCTGGGTTTGCTGATCGAAGGCGTGTACGCGGCCAGCCAGACGTACGGCCCGGGCTGCGGGCCGATTCTTGCCGCCCCGAAGGTGGCGGCGCAGTTGATCGCCGCGGCGTGCGGCGGGTCGCCGGCGCGTTAAGGTGTTTGCCGTTCTATTGCGGCAGCGCGCGGATAGGCAACGTTGCGCGCCATTAGAATGACGGTTTCCCCTTTCGTTGCTTGCCATGTCGTCGCCTGTCGAATCTCACGATGCCGTTATAGCCGCCGTTCGTCATTGGCTGACAGAGGCCGTGATTGGCCTCAATCTCTGCCCTTTTGCCAAAGCCGTGCATGTGAAAGGCCAGATTCGCTATGCCGTGAGCAACGCTGAGAATATGGAAGGCGTTTTAACCGATCTCGAAGCCGAGATTCAGGCTCTGGTCGCGGCGAGCCCTGAAACGGTGGATACCACGCTACTGGTTTTACCGCGGGCGCTCGGCGATTTTCTCGATTACAACGATTGTCTGTTCTTCGCGGAAAGAATGATCAAGCAACTTCGGCTGGAAGGCGTTATCCAGATTGCGAGCTTTCACCCTCATTATCAGTTTGAAGGAAGCGAGCCCGACGACATTGAAAATTACACGAATCGTGCGCCTTATCCGATTTTTCACCTGCTTCGCGAGGACAGCATTGAACGCGCAGTTCAGGCGTTCCCCGATCCGGAAGCGATTTATGAACGGAATCAGGAAACGCTTCGGCGAATCGGTCTTAAAGGCTGGAATGATCTGATGAAAATGTAGTTCGCGCGGCGGCCGGCAAAAGGCCGCCGCCAGCCCACCACGCAGCCGCCACGCAGCGCAAACAGATCAGCCGGCGACAAAGAATCTTTCTTTCAACTCTTCGATCCCGAGCGTTTCCATTACTTCATTGAGCCGCTCGGCCGGCCGGCGCCTCGGCAGATCCTTGAACTGGGCGATAATCAGTTCATTCTTCATCGAATGCTCCCACCCGACCAATTCCGTCACGCTCACCTGATAACCGTGCGCTTCGAGCTGCAAGCAGCGCAATACGTTAGTAATCTGGCTGCCGAATTCCCGGGTATGTAACGGATGCCGCCAGATCTCGGTCAACGCGTTGCCCAGCGATTTACTCTTGTTTTGCCGTAAAACACCTGCCACCTCGGCCTGGCAGCACGGCACCACCACAATGTATTTCGCGCGCTTTTCCAGCGCAAAGCGGAGCGCGTCGTCTGTCGCGGTATTGCATGCATGCAGCGCCGTGACGATATCGATTTGCGCCGGCAAACGCTCCGATGTAATCGACTCCGCCACCGACAAATTCAGAAACGACATTCCCTTGAAGCCTAGCCGGGCGGCCAGTTCCTCGGATTTCTTGACGAGTTCCTCGCGCGTCTCAATGCCGTAAATGTGCGACGCACCACCCGCGGCATCCTGAAACTCCTTGAAGAAAAGGTCATACAGGATAAAACCTAGATATGACTTGCCCGCGCCGTGGTCGACGAGCGTCACCGCGCCCTGCTGATCCTTGAGATCTTTCAGTAGCGGCTCGATGAACTGGAACAGGTGATAGACCTGCTTCAGCTTACGGCGGCTGTCCTGGTTCATCTTGCCGTCGCGCGTCAGGATATGAAGCTCCTTCAGCAGTTCGACGGATTGGTTGGGACGAATTTCGTGAGTTTTGCTGGACATCTCGGGGGACCGGCATCAATTGCGCGCGAACGTGCGACAGATGACGGAAAAAAGGAAAAGTTACTGCCAGTTTACCCAAAGCGCGCGCCGCCCACCTGGAGAGCCGTGTCGACAACGCAAGAAACGCCACAAACCTGGAACACTTCCTGCATAAAACGCACTGCGCGGGACGTTTCCAACGTGGCCAGAAAGCATCTTGCGGGCCGGCTCACCCGATGGCGTAAGCCGTGTCGCGCATAACAAGAGGCTGCCGGCCGTGGCGTCGATCACGCGAACCGAATGCATGTGGGGAGGACGGTCCCGGAACACGGGCCGAACGTTACGTAACCAGCAGCGCGCCGCGATATCAAACGGACGCGCGCCTGGAAATTAGAAGAGGCAGCGATGGACACGGTACCCAACGGAAACGTCGAACAGAAATTTCAGGAAATGCTGGCTAAGCTCACCGCCGCGCCGGCGTGGTCGGAAAAGCAGCAGCTCGAACTGGAGATGGCACGCGATATTTCCACCGAAATGCTGCGACTGGCCGAAATCATGCGCGACGGCAGCGTCGACATGGAAACGTGCCTGACGATGCTCAAGTACGCGAAAGTGCTCGACTTCGTGATGACGACACTCGCTTCGCGTCGCGACATCAAACCGCAAACGCTGCGGGTCATTTTCAAACTGGCCGGCCTGAAGGTGGACGAGGCTTACCCCGGCTAGGACGCCCGCACAAAGTCACGCTCAGTTCGAGCGGCTCGGCGCCGCTCGAACTGATCACGCGCATGCTGTTCGCGGCGCGCGCGACCGTGCATTACGCGCGCGGGGCTTCGACGGGTGGCGTGCCTTCATGAAATAGCGTCTTGAGTTGTGAGCGCAATTCCGGCGAGTCCGCATGCTTGTGCACTGTCACGGCGTGTTGGACGGCCGCGTCCAGCAGTTCGCTCTCGCTGTCGGCGGACAGGGCAACGGTGCAATTCATTTCGCTCGGAAACTCGCGACAGTCGATGTATTTGCGAGTCATGGCAATCTCCTTGATCGAAAGACGAAACACCCCCAAGGGGCAGCAGGGGCGCAGGCCGCCTCCACGTCCTCAGTGGCAACACGGCAGCGTGGGCGGCGTCGGGCGCAATGGAAATGGCGGGATCGGTTGACGCGGAGACGACGCGGGCCGCGTCCGATGGAAGGTGTTTGAAAAGTATAGTTCGCGTGCGGGGATTGAAAAGCAGTGAGCGCAGACCGGGCAAAGTCGAAACGGCCCGAACCCAGGTTTTTTCGGCCGCCTGCTCCGGCACCGAGGTTCCCGTTTGCCCTGCGCTGCCCACGGTGTGAAAATAGCGCCCTTCGCGCCGCCCGATCGCCGGAACGGATCAATCGGCGCGCCGACCTTCCGCTCATCCGCAGGACCGCATGTCATCCTCCCTCGATTCCGCCCGCGTTGCCGTGATCGGCGGCGGCCCCGCCGGCTTGATGGCCGCCGAGGCGCTTGCCCTGCACGGCGTGCAGGTCGACGTCTACGACGCGATGCCGTCAGTCGGCCGCAAATTCCTGATGGCGGGCAAAGGCGGCATGAATATCACGCATTCCGAGCCACTCGCGCCGTTTCTCGGCCGCTACGGCGCGCGCCGTGAACAGATCGCGCCGCTGCTCGACGCGTTCGGTCCCGACGCTTTGCGGGCATGGCTGCAGGGACTTGGCATCGAGACGTTCGTCGGCAGTTCGGGACGGGTTTTCCCCACCGACATGAAAGCGGCGCCGATGTTGCGTGCGTGGTTGCATCGCTTGCGGGAAGCCGGTGTGCGCTTCCACATGCGCCACAAGTGGACCGGCTGGGACGGCGATAGCGGCGACAACATCGCCGCCCACACACTTCGCTTCGCCACACCCGACGGTGAGCAACACGCGAGCTATGACGCCGTGGTGTTCGCGCTCGGCGGGGCAAGCTGGCCGCGGCTCGGTTCGGACGCCGCCTGGGTACCGCTACTGAGCGCGCGCGAGGTGGCGGTGGCGCCGTTGCAGCCGGCGAACTGCGGCTTCGATGCGGACTGGAGCCCCTATCTGCGCGAACGTTTCGCCGGTCAGCCAGTGAAATCCGTGGCCATCACGCTCACCGATGTAGACAATAAAGTCCACAATCGACAAGGTGAAATACTTCTGACCGAAACCGGTCTCGAAGGAAGCCTGATTTATGCGCTGTCGGCCATTATCCGGGAGCGAATTCTCGCCGACGGCGATGTGACGATTTCGCTGGATCTGGCGCCAGGCTTGACGTTGGAGCGTGTCATCGGCGAAGTCGCGCGACCACGAGGCTCGCGCTCCATGTCCACTCACCTGCACGGCAGAATCGGTATAAGCGGCGTAAAACTGGCCTTGCTGCACGAGATTCTGTCGAAGGAAGCGTTCGCCGATGCACATGGACTCGCGCATGCGATCAAGGCGCTTCCGATCCGGCTCACTCGCGCCCGGCCTATCGCGGAAGCGATCAGCACCGCCGGCGGGGTTTCGTTCGAAGCGCTGGACGAGCATCTGATGATCGAGCATCTGCCCGGCGCGTTTTGCGCGGGCGAAATGCTCGACTGGGAAGCGCCGACCGGCGGTTATCTACTCACCGCCTGCTTCGCCAGCGGACTTGTGGCCGGACGCGGCGCATTGGCGTATCTCGCGGCGCGCGGCGTGCCGCTCTGACATGTCCACGCCGCGTGTCAGCGGCGCCCTATTGCTGCGTATCTGATCGCGCCCGAGTGCGCTTCAGCTTCAGCATGTCGGGCACCGTCGTTTAGCGCGCCTTCAGACGCCAGAGCGACGTCACTTCAGCCACGCGCGCCGTGTGCAGCGCATCGGTTTCGTCGGTCGACTTCGGGTGCCGCGGACGAATATCCTCGCGGCCAACCACGGTCAGCCCGGCCGTTTCGATCGCGGCAAGCAGCCACTCGCGAGTACGCAAACCCAGATGCTCGGCAAAATCGGACATGATCAGCCAGCCTTCGCCACCAGGCGACAAATGCTCCGTCAAGCCGTTCAGAAAGCCGAGCAACATGCGGCTTTCCGCATCGTAGATGGCGTATTCGATCGGCGACGCGGGTCGCGCCGGCACCCACGGCGGATTGCAGACCACCAGCGGTGCGCGGCCTTCCGGAAACAGATCGGCCTGCACGATCTCCACTTGCTGATCGTAGCCAAGCCGCGTGAGGTTCTCGCGCGCGCACGCAAGCGCGCGCGGATCCTGATCGGTCGCAACGATTTTCTTCACGCCGCGTTTGGCGAGCAGCGCGGCCAGCACACCTGTGCCGGTGCCGATATCGAACGCCTTGTTCAGCGACGGCAACGGTGTGCGCGCAACCAGATCCACATACTCGCCGCGCACCGGCGAAAACACGCCGTAGTGCGGATGAATGCGCTCGCCGAGCGCCGGGATTTCGACACCCTTCTTGCGCCATTCATGCGCACCGATCAGGCCGAGCAATTCGCGCAGCGACACGACCGAGGGCTCATCGTTCGACGGTCCGTAGGTTTCGATGCAGGCCTGTTGCACTTCAGGCGCGCGGCGCAGCGGGATGCCATACGCGGCGTCGAGCGGGATCAGAATCATGCCGAGCGTGCGGGCACGTTGCGACTGTGCCTGACGATGCAGATTGAACGCGTCGATCGGCGTTTCACCCTGTTTGCGCGGTTTGCGTTCCAGCCGGCGCGTGACCGCCTGCAGCAGTTGGCGGGCGTTCTGAAAGTCGCCCTTCCACAGCAACGCCGTGCCTTCGCACGCGAGCCGATAGGCCGAGTCGGCGGTCGTGCGATCGTCCGCGACGACGACGCGCCTGGGCGGCGGAACCGCGGCTTCAGAGCGCCAACGCGCGGAGCGGGGGCCGTCGGCTTCGGGCCAGGAAATGGTTGCGGGGCTGGTCATGATGAAGGTGGGGTCTGTGTTGCGGAAGTGACGCGGGGAAATCTCGCGTCTCGGGGGGCGTCGCCCGCCGGAGTGACTGATCGTGATGCCGACTGACGCCCGAATAGTACCTCTCTCAACCGGGTTCGCGGGACGGTATCTGTAGGAGGTCGCCCGGCAAAGCTTGTTGCCACGCCCGTCCGGCCTGGTTTAAGAGCAAATAACGAGACCATCGTAGACTGAAGAGTCCACAATCGACAAGGTGAAAGAGATATGGTGAAAATGAGCCCTTTTCCGGCCTCACCCAATATCCGGCACCGGCGAGCCTTCACCTCTCCAGCCCCGTGCGGCAAGGGCCGCCGCGCGCAAGCCCATTCTGCTTGCCTGATGAAGCCCCAAATTAAGCCCAAATAAAAAACGGGTTTCTGAAATTCTTCAGAAACCCGTTTCCATGCTACTGGTGCCGGCTGCAGGACTCGAACCCGCCACCTCATGATTACAAGTCAAGCGCTCTACCTGATGAGCTAAGCCGGCATGAGGCCGTGATTCTACTTCATTTCACGATCTTGAGGCGAGCCCTTCCGCCACCTTTCGTACCGTCATCGTCAGGTTGCGGATCGCCGGTCGCGCCATCCGTCCTCGCGGAGGTGGCATCAGCAGCAGAAGACGACGTTTCGACCGCGCGAGGCCCCGCGCCGATAGGCGCAGCCGGCGATTCGGGTTCGTCCGCCAGTTCCGCATCGGCGCCGGAATCCTGCGCTTCGCCACCTGCCGATTCGACTGGGAACGCCATGCCCTGGCCATTTTCGCGCGCGTAGATCGCGAGAATATTGGTGATCGGCACTTCGATCTTGTGCGACTTGCCGGAGAAGCGCGCGCTGAACTCGATCCATTCGTTGCCCATCTGCAACTGGCTGGTCGCCTCGAAGCTGATGTTCAGCACGATCTCGTTGTCACGCACAAACTGACGCGGCACGCGCGTCTGATTGTCGACCCGGACCGCGATATGCGGCGTATAGCCGTTATCCGTGCACCACTCGTACAGCGCGCGCAGCAGATACGGTTTGGTGGAAATCTCTTGCATCAACAGTCCTCTTACCGGGTTTGGGCGCGCACGGAAAACGATCGAGACGCGGCGCCCTCACCCCAAAGCCAAACTCAACGACGCATCACCTTTTCCGAAGGCGTCAGCGCTTCGATATAGGCCGGGCGGCTGAAAATGCGCTCAGCGTACTTCATCAGCGGTGCAGCGTTCTTCGACAACTCGATGCCATAGTGATCCAGACGCCACAGCAACGGCGCGATCGCGACGTCCAGCATCGAGAACTCTTCGCCGAGCATGTACTTGTTCTTCAGGAAGATCGGTGCGAGTTGTGTCAGACGATCGCGGATGGCAAGACGCGCCTTCTCGTGATTCTTCTCAGCCGCCTTACCCTTTTCGTTTTCGAGGGTGCCGACGTGAACAAACAGTTCCTTCTCGAAATTGAGCAGGAACAGACGGGCGCGGGCGCGCTGAACCGGATCGGCCGGCATCAGTTGCGGATGCGGAAAACGCTCGTCGATGTACTCGTTGATGATGTTCGATTCGTACAGAATCAGGTCCCGTTCGACGAGAATCGGCACCTGACCATACGGATTCATCACAGCGATGTCTTCCGGCTTGTTAAACAGGTCGACGTCGCGGATCTCGAAGTCCATGCCCTTTTCGAACAACACCAGCCGGCAGCGCTGGGAGAACGGGCAAGTTGTGCCGGAATACAGAACCATCATATTTACGTTTCCTCAAAAAGCTGAAAGGCCAGCGCGCGGAAAAACCGTTCAACAGGTCTTTCCTGGCGCCGGCCCCACGCCGGATAACGGCGTGATTATTTGATATCTTTCCAGTACGCGGCGTTCAGTCGCCAGGCGAAAAAGCTCAGGATGCCGAGGAACATCAGCACCCACACGCCAAGCTGCTTGCGGGTTTTCTGTGTCGGTTCGGACATCCACGACAGGTACGACACGAGGTCGGCCACAGCAGAATCATAATCTACCGGCGACATCGTCCCCGGCGTGACCTGTTGGTAGCCGACAAATTTGTGCACTGTCTCGCCGGTTTTTTCGTCGACTTCGTCACCGAACTTCGCGGTACGTTGCCCCTGAAGTTGCCACAACACGTGAGGCATGCTCACGTTTTCATACACCAGATTGTTCCAGCCGGTCGGCCGCGTATTGTCGCGATAAAAACTGCGCAAATACGTATAGAGCCAGTCCTTGCCACGCGCCCGCGCTTCCACCGACAAATCCGGCGGGCTCGCGCCGAACCACGCTTTCGCGTCCTCCGGGCGCATCGCCACCGTCATGGTGTTGCCGATTTTATCCGTGGTGAACAGCAGGTTCGACTGGATTTCGTTCGGCGTAATGCTGAGGTCGGTCAGCCGGCTGTAGCGCATCAGATTCGCGCTGTGACAATTCAGGCAGTAGTTTACAAACAATTGTGCGCCGTGCTGCAACGAAGCAAAATTCTCCGCGTTATCGGGCGCGCGGTCGAGAGGGAAATTCTCGTCCGCGTGCGCCGGCCCGGCCAGCACCGCGAGCAGTGTCGCGCCGATCAGCGCGCACGTCGAAAGCAGTTTTTTCATCTTCGTGTTCTCCTGGCTCGCGATTAGTGGGGCTTGAACCGCACCCGCTCGGGTGGCTGCTTGAACGTGCCAAGCCGCGTCCAGACGGGCATGCCGAGGAAAAACGCGAAGTAGATCAGCGCGCACACCTGAGCAATCAACGTCGAGGCTGGCGACGGCGGTTTAGTGCCGAGGAAGCCCAACGTCAGGAAAGCGAGCACGAAGATTCCGTAGAACACCTTGTGGAAAAACGGCCGGTAACGGATCGACTTCACCGGCGAGCGGTCGAGCCATGGCAGGAAGAACAGCGAGATCACCGCGCCGCCCATCACCACCACGCCCCAGAACTTCGATTCGGTGAAGGCCATGGCCAGCACCACTAGCACCGCGAGCACTGGCAAACCGAGCTTCCACTTGCCACGCGCGCGCACCAGTGCAAACAGCCCAAGCAACGCGACGATGATCATCAGCACGATCTTGAACGGATCGGTAGTGGCGCGCAGCATCGCATAGAATGCCGTGAAGTACCACACCGGCGCAATTTCCTGCGGCGTTTGCAGCGGATTGGCGGCAATGAAGTTATTGGCCTCAAGGAAATAGCCGCCCATCTCCGGCGCGAAGAAAATGATCGCCGCGAAGATCATCAGGAACACCGAGACGCCCATGAAGTCGTGCACGGAGTAGTACGGATGGAACGGAATGCCGTCGAGCGGAATTCCATCCGCGCCCTTCTTCGCCTTGATCTCGATGCCGTCGGGGTTGTTCGACCCCACTTCGTGCAGCGCCACAAGGTGAGCGACCACGAGGCCGATCAGCACCAGCGGAATCGCGATCACGTGAAACGCGAAGAAGCGGTTCAGCGTCACGTCCGACACGACATAATCACCGCGGATCCACAGCGACAGATCCGGCCCGATGAACGGAATCGCCGAGAACAGGTTCACGATCACCTGCGCGCCCCAGAACGACATCTGGCCCCACGGCAGCAGGTAGCCGAAAAACGCCTCGGCCATCAGACACAGAAATATCGCGCAACCGAACACCCACACCAGCTCACGCGGCTTGCGGTACGAGCCGTACAGCAGCCCGCGGAACATATGCAGATACACGACGACGAAGAACATCGACGCGCCCGTGGAGTGCATGTAACGGATCAGCCAACCCCAGGGCACCTCACGCATGATGTACTCGACCGACGCGAACGCGAGCGTCGAGTCGGGCTTGTAGTTCATGGTGAGGAAAATACCGGTGACGATCTGATTGACCAGCACCAGCAATGCGAGCGAACCGAAGAAGTACCAGAAGTTGAAGTTCTTCGGCGCGTAGTACTCGGAAACGTGCTTCTTCCATGTGGACGTCATGGGAAAGCGCCGGTCGATCCAGCCAACCAGCCCGGTTGTCTCTACTTCATGATCGATCGCCATTACGCTTCTCCTTTCTCGTCCTTGCCGATCACGAGGCTGGTAGCCGACGTAAACATGTAAGGCGGGATGTCGAGGTTCTGCGGCGCAGGTTTGTTCTTGAAGACGCGGCCGGCCATGTCATAGGTCGAGCCGTGGCAAGGGCACAGGAAGCCGCCTGGCCAGTCGTCTGGAAGATTGGGCTGCGGCCCCTCCTGGAAGCGCGGCGTCGGCGTGCAGCCCAGATGGGTGCACACGGCGACAGCGACGAAAAGATTCTTATGGTCGGTGCGCGAACGGAACTCGTTGTTGCAGTACTCCGGCAACGGCATCGAAAAAGGATTCTTGGTGTGGGGATCCGCTACTTCGTTATCGGCTTTCTGGACATCGGTAAGCATCCGGTCGGTGCGGTTGATGATCCACACCGGTTTGCCACGCCAGGCAACGGTTTTCATGTCGCCGGGCTTGAGATCACTGATATCGACTTCGACCGGGGCGCCTGCCGCCTTGGCCTTTTCAGATGGTGCAAACGAACTAACAAAGGGTACGACAGTGGCAACGCCTCCTATGCCACCTGCTACGGTCGTCGCTATCAGCCAGGTACGGCGGCCGCCGTCGACGCGTTCATCTTCCTTGTCTCGCATTACACGCCCCACTTCTGAGTTGGATTTTTCCTTCACGTCGCTTCTACCGCCGCTAGTTTGCGCGAATGGAGTCGGCATTTACAAGGCCCCATTGCCAAAAACCGTGCGAAGCCCTTGATAAGTCAGGGTTTCTCCGTACGGATCGCAAACTTTTCTGCACCTCCTTTTAAGTACCCTCTACGTTATTCGTGCCTTTTTCTTATCTAATGCCAATTTTCAGTTTCAGACGGGATTAGGGATATCGATAAACACGTGTTCGATATCGAACTGCTCGGACAGATGCTTGCCCACCGCCTGGACGCCAAAACGCTCGGTGGCGTGATGGCCGGCTGCGAGGAACGCCACGCCGCTTTCCGCCGAGGTGTGCATCACCGATTCCGACACTTCACCGGTTAGATAAACGTCGGCGCCGGCATTGATGGCGGCGTCGAACATACCTTGTGCGGCCCCCGTGCACCAGCCGACGCGGCGCAGTTCGCGATCCGGGTCGCCAAACACGAGCGGCGTGCGCCCGAGCGTCTGCTCGACTTGCGCAGTGAAGTGCGCGAGCGTGATCGGCATCGGGAAGGTGGCGAGCCAGCCGAGATCGTTCTCGCCAAAGCGCGCGTCGCTGATCCAGCCCATCTTCTGGCCGATCTGCGCGTTGTTGCCGAACTCGGGATGGTCGTCGAGCGGCAGGTGATAGGCGAACAGGTTCAGGTCGTTGCCGATCAGGAGCTTCAGCCGCGCGTGTTTGCGCCCGGTGATTTGTGGCGCCTCGTTGCGCCAGAAGTAGCCGTGATGGACCAGCACCGCGTCCGCGCCCCAGTCGAGCGCGGCCTCGAGGAAGGCCACCGAAGCCGTCACGCCGGTCGCGAGCTTATTGATCCTGCGGCGCCCCTCCACCTGCAATCCATTGGGGCAATAGTCCTTGAAGCGCGCGGTTTCAAGAAGATTGTTCAAGTACAATTCAAGTTCGATCCGATCCATATAAACCTCTAGTCTTCAGATGCTTAGACGCTTTTGGCTGTTCTTTGCCCAAGCGGTGACTGTGCTGTTGGCGCTGATGTTCATCATTGCGACGCTCAAACCGCAGTGGCTCCAGCGTCAAGGGCAATTCGGCAAGCAACTCGCCGAACCGATCGTCGCCCTTCGGGAAGTGGCGCCAGGCATCGGCACGGGCCCTGCACAGGCGTCGTATGCGGACGCCGCGCAAAAAGCCATGCCCGCGGTCGTCAACGTGTTCTCCAGCAAGGATGGCTCACTGCCGCCCGATCCGCGCGCGAAAGATCCATTGTTCCGCTACTTCTTTGGTGACAAGAACAAAGGCAAGCAGCAGGAACAACCCGCGTCGAACCTGGGCTCGGGTGTGATAGTGAGTTCGGAAGGTTACATTCTAACGAACCAGCACGTCGTGGACGGCGCCGATCAGATCGAAATCGCCCTGGCCGATGGTCGCACCACCGAGGCGAAGGTGATCGGCGTCGATCCCGAGACCGATCTGGCTGTGCTGAAGGTCAACATGACCAATCTGCCCACCATCACGCTCGGCCGCATGGATCAGACACGTGTGGGCGACGTCGTGCTGGCGATCGGCAATCCGTTCGGTGTCGGGCAGACGGTGACCATGGGCATTGTCAGCGCGCTCGGGCGCAATCACCTCGGCATCAACACGTTCGAAAACTTCATTCAGACCGACGCGGCGATCAACCCGGGCAACTCCGGCGGTGCGCTGGTCGACGTGAACGGCAATCTGCTCGGCATCAATACCGCCATCTATTCGCGCTCGGGCGGCTCGCTCGGCATCGGCTTTGCGATTCCTGTGTCGACCGCGCGCAGCGTGCTGGAAAGCATCATCACGACGGGTTCGGTCACGCGTGGCTGGATCGGCGTGGAGCCGCAGGACGTGACGCCGGAAATCGCCGAATCGTTTGGGCTCGAACAGAAGTCGGGGGCGATTGTCGCCGGCGTGCTGAAGAACGGACCGGCCGACCGTGCGGGTATCAAGCCGGGTGACATCCTCGTGAGCGTGAACGGCCAGGAGATTACCGACACCACGCGCCTCCTGAATGTGATCGCGCAGATCAAGCCGGGCACGGCCGCAAAGGTCCACCTGGTGCGCAAGAGCCGCGAGATGGATCTGGATGTGACCATCGGCAAGCGCCCACCGCCGCCAAAGCAACCGGCGGAAGACAACGGCGGCGGCGGCGATCAGGACGACGACGGCGGTTGAGAAGATATCGGTAGCTTCCACACTGGCGGCACCGCAAAACAAAAAAGGGCAGTTCCTTGACGGAGCTGCCCTTTTTGCTTGAAGTGCGTTGTGTTCAACCCGGGGGACTATCGTCCGCAATCACGGGCTTCTGCTTGCCCACAATCAGGCGCGCCGCGATGATGCCCGCCTCGTACAGCACGATCAGCGGAATCGCGAGAATCAGTTGCGAGAACACGTCCGGCGGCGTCACCACCGCCGAAATCACGAACGCGCCCACGATCACGTACGGACGGATTTCCTTGAGCTTCTTGATAGTCAGCACGTTCATGCGGACCAGCAGCACCACCACGATCGGCACTTCGAACGTCACGCCGAACGCGATGAACATGGTGAGCACGAAGCTCAGGTAATTGTCGATGTCTGTCGTCATCTCCGCGCCGAGCGGCGCGTTGTAGTGCGCCATCACGCGGAAAATGGTCGGGAACACCACAAAGTACGCGAACGCCATGCCGCACAGGAACAGCGTGTAGCTGCTGCCCACCAGCGGCCCGACCAGCTTCTTCTCATGCTGGTACAGACCCGGCGCGACGAACGCCCAGATCTGGTACAGCACGATCGGCAACGCGATCACGAAGGCGACCAGCATGGTCACCTTCATCGGCACGAAGAACGAGCCGGTGACGTCGGTGACGATCATCTTGCCGTCCTTCGGCAGATTCTGCATCAGGGGCCGCGCCAGCAGCCGGAAGATATCCGGCGCCCAATATACGAGCCCGATGAACACCACGATGACGGCAAGGCCGGCGCGGATGATGCGGTCGCGCAGTTCAACGAGGTGTGAAATGAAGGTCTCTTCAGTGCCTTCGTCCTGGGTTTGCTGGGGGTCGCTCACACCGGCCCTCGGTTAGAGATTGTCGTTCTGATCATCAGAAGAACCGCGTCGGACGACGCATGGTGGCCGGCGTATGCCGCGCCACGCGCGCCGCACCCGACTGCACGCGCGTACGGCGCGCAGTGGCGCGCTTGTACCAGGTGGGCATGGCGGTCTGCTTGACGCGCCAGTTTTTGCGTTTAGGGCCTGCCGGTGGCGTGCTGATCGGCCACGACGAATTGCCGACGTCTTCAAGCGCGCCGCCGGCAATGCTCGGCGACACCGACGTGCCGCTGTTCCACGCATCGTTCAGTTCGGCTTCATGCTTGCGCAGATTGTCGTGAACGCTGGTTTCGACGTTGCTCGCCGCCGCTTCGAACTCGGTTTTCATGCGACGCAATTCGTCGAGTTCGATTTCGCGGGTCACTTCCGCCTTCACGTCGTTGATATACCGCTGCGCGCGGCCGAACAACGCGCCGGCCGTACGGGCGACGCGAGGCAGGCGCTCAGGCCCGAGTACGACCAGCGCGACGACGCCGATCAGCGCCATCTTGGTTAGACCGAGGTCCAGCATGAAGTGAAGTGTCCGTCAGTAACGCGGTTGGGCCGCGGCTTAGCGGTAATCGCCGGAGCGCGGCGTCTTTTCCTTCGCATCCACATCCACGGTGCCGTTACGCGGCAGTTCGCGCTGTTGCGCTTCGCCTGCGGGCGTTTCGGCTTCCTTCATGCCTTCCTTGAAACCCTTCACCGCGCCACCCAGATCGGTACCGATGTTGCGCAGCTTCTTCGTGCCGAACACGAGCGCCACGATCAACAACACGATCAGCCAATGCCAAATGCTCAACGAACCCATGACTACTCTCCTTAACCCCGACACCGCATCGTGATGCGGCAAAACTCGTGCGCCTTGCGGCGTGAATCGAAGCGCGGACGCTCCATCTATACGTTGCCGCGGGCTGTTTCGATTCGACCCGCGACACGGTGTGCCATTCTGACCCGGCGATCACGTCGCCGTCATTACAACCTGGTAAAAAACCAAGGTGTTGCCGGTGTTGCCGGTGCTGACGGCCAAACCTCGCCGCGCACCTTCGGTAGCGCCCTTTTCCGTCAACCCATCCGCTGCCATGGCCGCGGCCCGGCCAGGATGTGCGCGTGCAGGTGATACACCTCTTGCCCGCCACCTGGCCCCGTATTGATTACCGTGCGAAAACCGGTTTCGCCACCGGTGTACGCCACGCCCAATTGCTCAGCCAGACGCGCCACTAAAACAAGCATTCTACCAAGCAGCGGCGCCTCGCTTTCGGTGCAATTCGACAGCGTGGCGATGTGCTTGCGAGGAATCACCAGCACATGCGTTTCGGCTGCCGGACGGATGTCGCGAAAGGCAACAAACTCTTCGTCTTCGTGAACTTTGGTCGACGGAATTTCGCCGGCGGCGATCTTGCAGAACAGGCAGTTTGGGTCGTGGCTCATCGTATTCCTGACACAGTATGGCTACAGCGCGAAGCGTGCCGCGACGCGGTTCAGGTCCCGCCCGGCCGCAACCGGACTCGACTCAAACCCAGCCACGCGGATTCGCGAACGGCTTGTTATCGTACAGATACAGCCAGCCTTTGATAATACGGTACAACATCCAGATGCTGACGGCCCACAGAACGGGAATGCCGATCAGCACGAACAACAGCAGCCCGCCGATCGCATAACCGAGCAAAGCCATCCAGAACGTGCGGATCTGCCACTCGAAATGCGCCTCATACGGCGTGCCCACCACATCCGGGCGCTTCACGTAGTTGATGATGATCGCGATCAGAATCGTCAGGCCACCGGTCAGCCAGTGCACCGCATACAGCGCGTACAGCACATGCGTGAGCGTGCGCAGACTGCGCTCGCGCTCCGGCTCGATCGCGTTGCGGTAGACCGGCGGCGGATAATTCCCTTGCGACTGTTCCATGCTTGCGTCCTCCCGAGGATGCGATCCGATGCGTTCAGTGCAATGTGGGTGTCCACGTTCGCCACTTCAAGACATGGCGGCAGGCGGGCGGCATTCAGTCGCCGTTCTCCTCACGTTCGCGGCTCTTGCGCAGCGCCTTTTCCTCGATGCCCGACAGGCCTTCACGGCGCTCGAGTTCGGCAACCACGTCAGCCGGACTCAGGTCGAAATGCGACAGCATCACGAGACAGTGAAACCAGAGGTCCGCTACTTCGCCGACCAGTGCTTTCGGCGCGCCGCCGTGGCGCGTATCTTTGGCGGCCAGTACGACTTCGGTGGCTTCTTCGCCGATCTTCTTGAGGATTGCGTCATCGCCCTTGTGGAACAGGCGCGACACGTAGGAGACGTCCGGATCGCCGCCCTTGCGGCTGTCGATAATCGCGGCGAGGCGCAGCAGCGTGTCGCTGGTGGACGTAGATGGCGTGGATTGCGTCATTTGTAGATGTGTTCGGGGTCTTTCAACACGGGATCGACGGCGACCCAGCCGCCATCTTCAACCGAGCCTTCGAATTTCTGGAAAAAGCACGAGTGACGGCCGGTGTGGCAAGCGATGCCCGACACCTGCTCGACCTTCAGCAGCACCACGTCTTCGTCGCAATCGAGCCGCACTTCATGCACATGCTGTACGTGGCCGGATTCTTCGCCCTTGAACCAGAGGCGCTGGCGCGAACGCGAAAAGTACACCGCGCGGCCGGTTTCGACGGTTTTCGCCAGTGCCTCGCGGTTCATCCACGCGAACATCAGGACGTCGTTGCTCGAGGCTTCCTGCGCGATCACCGGCACGAGGCCGTTCGCGTCCCACCTGACCTTGTCGAGCCAATCTGCTGCCGAAGAATTCGTCACGTTACAACCTCACCGAAATGCCTTGATCGGCCATGAAGCGCTTGGCCTCCCCCACGGTGTGTTCGCCGTAGTGGAAGATGCTGGCGGCCAGCACGGCGTCGGCGTGACCGTTCTTGATGCCGTCGGCCAGATGCTGCAGCGAGCCGACGCCGCCCGAGGCGATCACCGGAACCGACACGGCATCGGACACCGCGCGCGTGAGCGCGAGGTCGAATCCGCTCTTGGTGCCGTCGCGGTCCATACTGGTCAGCAGGATCTCGCCCGCGCCCAGTTCGGCCATCTTGCGCGCCCATTCGACGGCATCGAGACCGGTGGCCTTGCGCCCACCATGCGTGAAGACTTCCCAGCGCGGCGGTTCGCCGTCCGCGGAGACGCGCTTCGCGTCGATCGCAACGACGATGCACTGCGAGCCGTATTTGTCCGTCGCGTCGCGCACGAGTTGCGGATTCGCGACCGCCGACGAGTTCATGCTGATCTTGTCCGCGCCCGCATTCAACAGCCGCCGCACGTCTTCGACGGCGCGCACGCCGCCGCCGACCGTCAGCGGAATGAACACCTGCGAGGCGACCGCTTCGATGATCGGCAGGATCAGGTCGCGCTGGTCCGAAGTAGCCGTGATGTCGAGGAAGGTGAGTTCGTCGGCGCCCTGATCGTCGTAGCGGCGCGCGATTTCGACCGGGTCGCCGGCATCGCGCAGTTCGACGAAGTTGACGCCCTTGACCACGCGTCCAGCCGTGACGTCGAGACAGGGGATGATGCGTTTAGCTAGAGCCATGATCTTGCAATTCTGCCAATACCGCTGATGAGGCCGCTCGCCTGAATCTTCACGAGCGGCGCTGTGCCGGCGCGGCGAGCCGCGTCATACCGCAACAAAGATGCGGCTTGACGCGCTTTCAGAACACGCCGTTGCGTCCGCTTTCGAGTTCGCTGCTGCCTGCCGCGCCGATTCCAGGTTGACCGCGGCGCTTCAGGCATTCGACCTTAAGCGTCGTCCGATTCGCGCAGCCGGTCCGCGAGGGTTTGCGCCGCCGCGAAGTCCAGATCGCCCGAGTAGATTGCCCGGCCGCAGATCACGCCCTCGATGCCCTCGTCCTCGACTTCGCATAGCGATTCGATGTCCGTGAGATTCGACAGGCCGCCGCTCGCGATCACCGGAATCTTCACCGCGCGCGCCAGACGAACCGTGGCTTCGATGTTGATGCCCTGCAGCATGCCGTCGCGGCCGATGTCCGTGTAGATGATCGACTCGCAGCCATAATCCTCGAACTTGCGCGCCAGATCAGCCACTTCATGGCCGGTCAGCTTGCTCCAGCCGTCGGTGGCCACTTTGCCGTCTTTCGCATCCAGCCCGACGATGATGTGGCCGCCGAAAGCCGTGCAGGCATCCTGCAGGAAGCCCGGATTCTTCACCGCAGCCGTGCCGATGATGACGTAGGACAAACCGTCGTCCAGATAGCGCTCGATCGTGTTCAGGTCGCGGATACCGCCGCCCAGCTGGACGGGAATCTCGCCACCCACTTCCTCGATGATCGCGCGAATCGCGTCTTCGTTTTTCGGCTTGCCGGCGAATGCGCCATTCAGATCGACAAGATGCAGACGGCGGGCGCCGCGGTCGACCCAATGCCGGGCCATTGCCGCCGGTTCCTCGGAAAATATCGTCGCCTGGTCCATATCGCCCTGTTTGAGGCGTACACACTGACCATCTTTCAGGTCGATGGCGGGAATCAGCAGCATAGCAATCGGGTGTTGTCTGGGAGGTGGTTGAAGGTTGGCGGCAGCGTCTGGTAAGCCAGCTCGCCGTAACGCCGTTCCGCTAGTTTAGTACAACTCTTTCGGCACCCTTGCCGGGCGTCCTCTCGGGAGGAAATCAACGTGCTACGGTGGCGGCGCGCGGCAGCCGCCCTGCGGGTCGCGGAACGGCGCACGGCAACAGGACGAAAAAAGGCGCTCACGGGTTCCAGTGCACGAAGTTGCGATACACGCGCAGCCCCGCCTCGGCGCTCTTTTCCGGGTGAAATTGGGTCGCGAAGATGTTATCCCGCGCCACCGCCGAGGTAAAGGGCACACCGTACACGGTTTCGCCCGTGGTATGGGCGGCGTTGTCCGGCACGACGTAATAGCTGTGCACGAAGTAGAAAAACGCGTTGTCCGCAACGCCGTCCCACAACGGATGCGGCAGCGCCTGACGCACGCGGTTCCAGCCCATTTGCGGCACCTTGAAGCGCGAACCGTCGTCCTGCACCTGGCCTTCCAGGTCGAAGCGCAGCACTTTGCCCGGCAACAAGCCCAAGCCAGGCGTATCGCCTTCCGCGCTCCAGTCGAACAGCATCTGCTCGCCCACGCACACGCCCATCAGCGGTTTGCTGCGCGAGGCTTCAATGACCGCCTCCTGCAGGCCGGATTCGGCCAGACTGCGCATGCAGTCGGGCATCGCGCCCTGACCGGGCAGCACCACGCGGTCGGCCGAACGGATTGCCTCGGGCTGATCGACGATCGCCACGTCCGCTTCCGGCGCGGCTTTGCGCAATGCCTGGGCAACCGAACGCAGGTTGCCCATTCCGTAATCCACAATCGCTATCGAAGTTTTCATTTCAAGTTAGGCAGCAATGCCTTCAATCCATCGACGATGAATTCCACCGCCAGCGCCGATAACATCAAACCCATGAGCCGCGTGCCGATGTTGATCCCCGTGCGACCCACCCAGCGGGCAATCGGTTCAGCGAGGCGCAGCGAAAAAAAGCAGATCGCCGCCAGTACCGCGCCGATCGCCACGAGGCTCAACCGGTCGTACCAGTGCGCCGAACCGGCCGCGTAAATAATCGTGGTGCTGATCGCGCCCGGGCCGGTCAATAGCGGAATCGCCAGCGGCACGACCGCGATGTTGTCCTTCTGCTCGGCTTCATGGCGCTCTTCCGGCGTCGAACGGCTATTGCCGATCTGCGCGTTCAGCATGTTGATCGCCATCAGCAGCATGATGATCCCGCCACCGACTTCGAGCGAGCCGACCGAAATGCCAAAGAAGCTGATGATCTGCTGCCCGAGCAACGTGGTCACCGCAATCACGCAAAACACCGAAATCGCCGCGATACGGATGGTTCTACGCCGCTCCACGTCGCTCTGATGCGCCGTCAGGCTCATAAAGAACGGAATGGCGCCGACCGGGTTGATCAGCGCCAGCAGCGAAATAAACGACTTCAGAATGTCCATCGCACACCGGGTGCGGGCAAGCGCAGCCGGTCCTGGTCTCGAGACTGGTAAATGAGCGCTTAAAGGCTGCCCTTGGTCGACGGAATCTGCCCCGCCGCGCGTTCGTCCAGTTCGACGGCCATGCGCAAGGCACGCCCGAACGCCTTGAACACCGTTTCCATCTGATGATGGGCGTTCAAGCCGCGCAGGTTGTCGATATGCAGCGTGACGCCGGCGTGGTTCACGAAGCCGCGGAAAAATTCGATGGAGAGATCGACGTCGAACGTGCCGATGCGCGCGCGCGTGAACGGCACGTGGAATTCGAGGCCCGGACGGCCGGAAAAATCGATCACGACGCGCGACAGCGCTTCGTCGAGCGGCACGTAGGCATGACCGTAGCGGCGAATGCCCTTGCGCTCGCCGATTGCTTTGGCAACGGCCTGTCCGAGCGTGATGCCGACGTCTTCGACCGTATGGTGGTCGTCGATTTCGAGGTCGCCATGCGCTTCGATGTCGAGATCGAACAAGCCGTGCCGTGCGATCTGGTCGAGCATGTGATCAAGAAACGGCACGCCGGTGGCCAGCTTCTGCTGACCGGTGCCGTCCAGATTGATCTTCACACGGATCTGCGTTTCGCTGGTATTGCGAACGACTTCCGCAAGGCGCATGGTAATTCCTCGAATCTAGCTAGAAAGCGATAGGTAGGTGGGATGGGAAACAGCGAGCGGTGGCCCGCGCGCGCTTTTCGCCATGGGGAAAAGCGCTCACGCGGCCATTCAGCTAGCCGTTCAGTGCAATACGAGTTTCAGTCCGGCGATCAACTGGGCGTTTTCTTCGGGCGAACCGACGGTCAAACGCACGCAATTGACCAGCAATGGATGCATTTTACTCACGTTTTTGATCAAAACCCGTGCTGCCAGCAGCGTTTCGAACATAACGGATGCATCAGGCACCCGCACCAGCAGGAAGTTGCCGGCGCTCGGGAACACTTCGGCACCCGGCAGCTCGGCCACGGCTTGCGCGAGTTTCGTGCGTTCTTCACGCAATTGCGCGGCTTGAGCGTCGAGCACGTCGACGTGATCGAGCAGGAAATCGGCGGCGGCTTGCGTCAGCACGTTGGTGTTGTACGGCGGCCGCACCTTGTCGAATTCGGTGAGCCACGCGGGTTTGCCGACCAGATAACCGAGGCGGATCCCGGCCAGACCGAGCTTGGACACGGTGCGCATCACAACGACGTTGTCGAACGCATCGGCACGCGGCAGCCAGCTTTGCTGCGCGAACGGCTGGTAGGCCTCGTCGATCACCACGAGGCTTTTGTTCGCCGCGGCGATGATGCGCTCCATGTCCGCGTCGTCGTACAGCGTGCCGGTCGGATTGTTCGGGTAGGCCAGATAGACGATCGCCGGCTCATGCTCGGCGATCGCCGCCAGCATCGCTTCGGTGTCGAGCGTGAAATCGGACTTCAGCGGCACGCCGATGAAGTCCAGATTCGCCAGCTTCGCCGACATCTGATACATCACGAAACCCGGCACCGGCGCGAGCACTTTGGCGCCCGGTTGCGCGCACGCCACCGACACCATGCTGATGATTTCATCCGAGCCGTTACCCAGCAGCACCTCGCAACCCGCGGGCACGCCCATAACGCGCTTGATCTTTTCGATCAGCGCTTCCGGGCGCGGCGCCGGGTAGCGATTCAGCGCCACCCCGGCCAGATGCTCGCCCAGATGGGCGGCAAGCACCGGCGGCAGCGGGAACGGGTTTTCCATCGCGTCGAGCTTGATGTAGCCCGTGGCGTCAGGAACCGGATAGCTCGTCATCGCGAGCACGTCGCGGCGGATGATGTCTTGAGGTGTTGTCATAAGTCAGTGGACCGGCCCACATGAAGGACGCCGGCCCGGCAGCGGGTATCGGCGGCTTGGGGACTGCCCCAGGTTGGTCTGTATTGTCGTTATTTAACGGGAAACCGCGCGAAATCCGTCGGTAAATTTCGCGGGCATCGGTTTGATGCCCGCCCCGCGCCTGTACGGTCAGCCGCCTTGCCGCATCCGGTATTCAGCACTACGGGCGTGAGCCTGCAGGCCTTCGCCGTAAGCGAGTTCGGCGGCGATCTCACCCAGTGTCTGCGCGCCTTCCGCGCTGACCTCGATCACGCTCGAGCGCTTGAAGAAATCGTAGACGCCCAACGGGGACGAAAACCGTGCGGTACGCGACGTAGGCAGCACATGATTCGGCCCCGCGCAGTAGTCGCCGAGGCTTTCGCTGGTGTAGCGGCCGAGGAAGATCGCACCGGCGTGGCGAATCAACTGACCCCATTGATGCGGCTCCAGCGCGGAGATTTCGAGATGCTCCGGCGCGATGTCGTTGGCAATCGCGCAGGCCTCGGCCATATCGCGCACCTTGATCAGCGCACCACGGCCTTCGAGCGACGCGCGGATCACGTCCTGACGCGGCATGGTAGGCAGCAATTCGTTGATCGCGTCACGCACGCGGGCAATGAATGCATCGTCCGGACACAGCAGGATGGATTGCGCGAGCTCGTCGTGCTCGGCTTGCGAGAACAGATCCATCGCGATCCAGCGCGGGTCCGTCGTACCGTCGCACAACACGAGAATTTCCGACGGCCCGGCGATCATGTCGATCCCGACTGTGCCGAACACACGGCGCTTGGCCGAGGCGACATAGGCATTGCCCGGGCCGCAGATCTTGTCGACCGCCGGCACCGTTTCCGTGCCGTACGCCAGTGCGCCCACTGCCTGCGCGCCGCCGATCGTGAACACGCGATCCACACCGCCCAGCAAGGCAGCCGCCAGCACCAGCGGATTTTTCACGCCGTCCGGCGTGGGCACGACCATGACGATCTCACGCACACCGGCCACGCGGGCGGGAATCGCGTTCATCAGCACCGACGACGGATACGCCGCCTTGCCGCCCGGCACATAGATACCCGCGCGATCCAGCGGCGTGACCTTCTGGCCGAGCACGGTGCCGTCGGCTTCCGTGTACTGCCAGCTATGGCTGCCGCACTCGATCTTCTGCTTCTCGTGGTAACCGCGCACGCGCGCCGCCGCCGCTTCGAGCGCCGCACGGCGCTTCGGCTCGAGGCTTTCCAGCGCGGCTTCGAGTTCCGACATCGGCAACTCGAGCGCCTCGACGCTCTTCGCCTCGACCCGGTCGAAGCGGTTCGTGTACTCCAGCACCGCGGCGTCGCCGCGCGCCTTCACGTCGTTCAGAATCTGCGCGACCGAGCGCTCGATTGCTTCGTCTTCGCTCGCCTCGAACGCGAGCACCGCGTGCAGCGCCTTGTGAAAGTCGGGCGCGCTGGAATCGAGTTTGCGAATCTTGATAGACATACGGGTATCCGTTTCGGTAAGGCGCGCGTTAAAGCCTGACCACGCGCGTGGTCAAACAATTCAGGCGGCTGCGGTGCCGGCCTTCGACGCGCGTTCGAATGCGTCGAGGATCGGTCGCAGCGCGGCGCGCTTGAGCTTCAGCGCCGCCTGATTCACAACGAGGCGCGACGAAATCTGCATGATCTCCTCCACCTCGACAAGATTGTTGGCGCGCAAGGTGTTGCCCGAACTCACCAGGTCGACGATCGCGTCAGCGAGACCGACCAGCGGCGCCAGCTCCATCGAACCGTACAGCTTGATCAGGTCGACGTGCACACCCTTGGCGGCAAAATGCTCACGTGCGGTCTCAACGTACTTGGTCGCCACGCGCAGGCGTGCGCCCTGGCGCACCGCGTTCGCGTAGTCGAATCCGGCCGCCACCGCCACCGACATACGGCACCGCGCGATATCCAGGTCGACCGGCTGATACAGCCCGCTGCCGCCGTGCTCGAGCAGGACGTCTTTGCCTGCCACGCCGAAATCGGCCGCGCCGTATTCGACGTAGGTCGGAACATCTGTGGCGCGCACGATGATCACGCGCACATTCGCGTCCGTGGTGGGCAGAATCAGCTTGCGCGAGGTCTCCGGATCTTCGGCGACTTCAATGCCGGCCGCGGCGAGCAGCGGCAGCGTCTCTTCGAAGATACGCCCTTTCGACAAAGCCAGCGTAAGCGGCGCGCTCACGGCCGGCGACGACGACGTTTGCGGCATCGAACTCATGCCTGGCTCCCGGCGATACGGCGCACCTTGGCGCCGATGGCGTTGAGCTTGGTTTCCATCCGGTCGTAACCCCGATCCAGGTGGTAGATGCGGTCGATCAGCGTTTCACCTTCGGCACGCAGCGCGGCGATTACCAGGCTCGCCGAAGCGCGCAGGTCGGTTGCCATCACCTTCGCGCCGGACAGTTTCTCGACGCCGGTCACGAGCGCGGTGTTGCCGTCGATCGTGATGCTCGCGCCGAGGCGGTTCAATTCCTGCACGTGCATGTAACGGTTCTCGAAGATCGTCTCGACCACTTGCGAGGTGCCGTCCGCGATCGTGTTGAGCGCCATGAACTGCGCCTGCATGTCGGTCGGGAACGCGGGGTATTCAGACGTGCGGAAGCTCACCGCGCTCGGACGCTTGTCCATGCGCACGCGCATCCAGTCGTCGCCTTCTTCGACCGTGACGCCTGCTTCACGCAGCTTTTCGGTCACGGCTTCCAGGATCAGCGGACGTACTTTACGCAAGGTGACATCGCCGCCGGCGGCCGCGACCGCGCACAGGAACGTACCGGCTTCAATACGATCCGGAATCACCGTGTGCTTCGCGCCATGCAACCTGTCGACGCCCTGGATGACCAGACGGTCGGTGCCGATACCTTCGATTTTTGCGCCCATCTCGACCAGCAGATGCGCGAGGTCACCCACTTCCGGCTCCCGCGCGGCGTTCTCGATGACCGTCTCGCCTTCAGCCAGCACCGCTGCCATCAGCAGATTTTCGGTGCCCGTCACGGTGATCATATCGGTCACGATACGCGTGCCCTTCAGACGCTTCGCGCGCGCTTCGATGAAGCCGTGCTCGATCGTGATTTCCGCGCCCATGGCCTGCAGGCCCTTGATGTGCTGATCCACCGGACGCGCGCCGATCGCGCAGCCACCCGGCAGCGACACCCTGGCGTGGCCGAAGCGCGCCACCAGCGGGCCGAGCACCAGAATCGACGCACGCATGGTCTTCACCATTTCATACGGCGCGACGAGGTTATCGACCTTCGATGCATCCAGCGACACCCGCCCCTCACCGCTCTCGATGCGCACGCCCATCTGGCCGAGCAGCTTCAGCATCGTGCGCACGTCCTGTAAGTCGGGCACGTTCTCCAGATGCACCGGCTCCGCGCTGAGCAGACTCGCGCACAGGATCGGCAACGCCGCGTTCTTCGCGCCTGAGACGACGACTTCGCCCGACAGCGGGTAGCCACCTTCAATGACGAGTTTATCCATGCCTGTCAGTTCCTGATCGACCCGGACTTCAGCCGGGCCCGCTTTGACTTTGTTCGACGCGCCGCTGCCGGCGTCGCGCCCTTCTTGAGTAATTCGCACTAAATTTCCAGATTACGCGTTCTGCCATTCGGCGGGCGTCAGCGTCTTCATGCTGAGCGCGTGGATTTCTTCGCGCATGCGGTCGCCGAGCGCCGCATACACGAGTTGATGGCGCGCGATCAAACGCTTGCCTTCGAAGCTCGGCGAAACGATGGTCGCGAAGAAATGCTGACCGTCGCCCTCGACTTCGAGATGCTGGCAAGCGAGTCCAGCCGCGATGTATTGCTTGACCTGTTCGGGAGTCGGCAACATGAGAGAAGCTCCTGATCAGTGGCGCAGTTTGTAGCCGGAAGCGAGCATGCGCATCGCCACCACGGCCAGCACCACAAAGAAACCGGCAACGATCGCGAGGCTCTCGAGCGGATTGATATCCGACATCCCGAAGAAACCGTAGCGAAAGCCGTCGATCATGTAGAAAAAGGGATTGAGCCGCGACACTTCGCGCCACACCGGTGGCAGCGTGTGCGTCGAGTAGAACACGCCCGAGAGGAACGTGAGCGGCATAATCAGAAAGTTTTGAAATGCAGCAAGCTGATCGAACTTTTCGGCCCAGATGCCCGCGATCAAACCAAGCGTGCCCAGGATCGCCGCGCCAAAGATGGCGAACGCGATGATGTAAAGCGGCGCGCTGAAGCTGACCGGCACGAACCAGATCGTCACGATAAACACACCGAAGCCGACCGCCAGACCCCGTGCCACAGCCGCGAGCACATACGCGCCGAACATCTCGTAGTGGGAGAGCGGCGGCAGCAGCACGAACACCAGGTTACCGGTGATCTTCGACTGGATCAGCGAGGACGAGCTGTTCGCAAAGGCGTTCTGCAACACGCTCATCATCACGAGGCCGGGAATCAGGAAGCTCGTGTACTCGACGCCCGGATAGACCTGAACGTGACCGCGCAACGCGTGGCCGAAAATCGTCAGATACAACAGCGCGGTGATGACCGGCGCCAGCACGGTCTGGAACGCCACCTTCCAGAAACGCAGGATTTCCTTGTAAAACAGCGTACTGAAACCACTGTAACCGCTCATGCAAGCCCCTCGATCACTTCCGGACCGTTCATCACCTGAACGAACACATCTTCGAGGTCGGCTTTGCGGACCTCGATTTCTTCGAATGTACAGCCCGCCGCGCGGCACTGCGCGAGAATCCGCTCGACGTCGTCGTAGCTCGCCAGACGCAGCAGATGCTGACGACCGTTGCCGTTGCCCGTGCCGCTGTCCACTTCGAGGGGACGCAACTCTGCCGGCAACACGCCTTCTGTAAAGCGCAGGAACAACTGCATGCCGGCGAAGCGTTGCAGCAGCGTGCTGGTGCGCTCGAGCGCGACGACCTCACCGCGCCGCAACATCGCGATGCGGTCGCACAGCGATTCGGCTTCTTCCAGATAGTGCGTGGTCAGCACGATCGTGTGACCTTCGCGATTCAGGCGCGAGATGAATTTCCACAAGGTTTGACGCAGCTCGACGTCGACGCCCGCGGTCGGCTCATCCAGCACGATCACCGGCGGCCGGTGCACCAGCGCCTGCGCGACGAGCACGCGGCGCTTCATACCGCCGGATAGCGCGCGCATGTTGGCGTCGGCTTTGTCGGTGAGGTCGAGATTGGCCATGATCTCGTCGATCCACGCGTCGTTATTGCGCAGCCCGTAGTAGCCGGACTGAATGCGCAAGGTTTCGCGGACGGTGAAGAACGGATCGAACACGAGTTCCTGCGGCACCACGCCGAGCGCGCGGCGCGCGTCGCGGAAGTCGCTGACTACGTCGTGGCCACGAACCGCGATGCTGCCTTCATCGGCGCGTGCGAGACCGGCGAGTATGCTGATGAGCGTCGTCTTGCCCGCGCCGTTCGGACCGAGCAGTCCGAAGAACTCGCCTTCTTCCACCGTGAGGCTGACGCCCTTGAGCGCTTGCAAGTCCTTGTAGCGCTTCTTGACGTTACGAATTTCTATGGCTGACATGACTATGGGCCGCGTGCGTCGCGGCGCCTAAAGGAGCCCCGAGGGGGCGCAAAAATGCTGGAAGGGACGAAATTGGGGCCGGTTATATGCCCCAAAAAACGTTTGATTATAGGGCAAAAATCGGCGGCCCCGGCTGAGCCGGGGCGATTGGAAGTGACGCTATGGGAGCGTCAATGTCGTGCGCGCTGCAAGCAGCCTGCGAGGGGAGTCGGCACTTGAGTGCTCACTGCGGCCGACACAGCAGGGTGTCGACGCCATAGGCTTGTGCAAGGCTGGCGAGACCAGCCGGCAGGTTGACGATCTGGAACGCGGCGCCGCGTGCCTGAGCGGCACGCTCCCACGCGAGCAGGACGGCGAGCGCGGTCGAATCGAATTGCACGAGCGGCGCGCAGTCCACGCCGTTCGCGCCCGCCGCGATACGCTGCAAACCCGCCTCGAACGCGGCTTTCGCGCTCTCGTGGGTCAGCGTCGCGCCGCTTTCGAAGCGGCTCGCGACGGCGGCGTTCGGCACTTCGTTCACGACTGCTTGCCCGCGGCGAGTTGCTGATTACGCTGCGTGAGGAACTGGATCAGTCCGTCCACGCCCTTCTGCTGGATCTGCTCGTTGAACTGCTGCTGATACGCCTGGATCAGCCACGCGCCGAGCACGTTGATATCATACACGCGCCAGCCTTGCGGCGTCTTGTACAGACGGTAGTCGAGTTCGATCGGCGAGCCGTTGTTCATCACGACCGAGCGAACCACCGTGTCGGTGTCGTCCGGGTTCATGCGGAACGGCTTGTACTGGATCTGCTGGTCGCGGACCTGGGCGAGCGCGCCCGAGTACGTGCGGATCAGCAGCATCTTGAACTGCTCGACCACCTGGTTCTGCTGCTCCGGCGTGGCGGTGCGCCAGTTGCGGCCCATTGCCAGCTGCGTGGTGCGGCGGAAATCGGTGTACGGCAGGATTTTTTCGTTGACGAGCTGGGTGATGTGCGAAATGTCGCCTTGCTGGATCGACTTGTCGGCGCGCACGGCGTCGATCACTTGCTGTGTGACGGTCTTGATCAGGGCGTCAGGCGAACTGGAGTCGACCGTTTGCGCCGAGGCACCGGCACTGGCGAACGAAAACAGCGCAGCAAACAAAGGAAACAGGAAGAATTTTTTCATATCGAGCCTTGCTTTAAAAATAGTGCAACCGTTTGAGCCGACATTAACACGCGAGTTCAGCAGCAATCCATGCGCAAACTGCGAGAGTCGTTTCGAGGTGTTACGGCTGCACGATCAACGCAATTTGAATGACGGGAAGTTGAACCGCTGCGGCGGGACCAGTTGACCCGCGGGAATCTGCGTGGTTTCCGGACCGCCGTTCAGATCGAGCGGCGGCGTTGCCGCGCTGCCTGAAGCAGCTTCCGGTGCTGCTGCCGTGCCGGCTTGCGGCGGCGTTGCAGCCGCTGCACCCGAGGCGCCCGACGCGTTCGCGGCAGCACCCTGCGTGCCTGCCGGCGCCGCAGCCGCGCCGCCCTCCACGTCGTCATACTTCGGCAGCGGCGCTTCGTCGCCGTAGTTCGGCAGCGCCTGCGATTGCTTGCCGTCCGACAACAAATACTGGCGGCGTTGCAGATACGCGTTGCGCACGAACGAATACTTGTCCAGCGCGGCGCCTTCGAGCACGTCGCTCGCGCTCAACAGATTCGCACGCGTGTTGATCACATTCAGGCCGTACAACGCCCAGCTCAATCCATCCGGGTGAATGTAGCTGAGCGGATTGACATAGTAATTACCGATCGAGCCGACCGCATCGCGCACCGTGCTCGGACCGAACAACGGCAGCACGAGGTAGGGACCTGCCGGCACGCCATAGTGACCGAGCGTCAGGCCGAGGTCGTTGTCGTGCTTGGGCAGCTTCGCGAGCGTCGCCACGTCGAACAGCCCGCCGACGCCGAACACCGTATTGATCACGATCCGCATGATGTCTTCGACGCCATCGGTGATCTTCAACTGCAGCAGGTTGTTCGCCGCAATGTAGACGTCGCCGATATTCGAAAAGAAGTTGGTGACGCTGTCGCGCACCGGCTGCGGCGTGATGAAGACGTAGCCCTTGGCGACCGGCTTCAGCGCGTACTGGTCGAGCTTGTCGTTGACGGTGAAGATGGTGCGGTTCAGGCCCTCGAGCGGGTCGCCCTTGGTCGGGGTCGGCACGCTCGAGCAGCCGGCTAGCGTAGCGGCCGCCAGTGCGAACGTCGCTATCTGGACAGTGCGCACGCCTCGTTTGCGTAGGGTCTGCATTTTTATTCTCCTTATTGACCGGCCGCGCCGGAGGCGGGCGGAGTCGATGCCGCCGGCGCGGGCACCGTGGCAGGGGCGGCCGCAGGCGCAGCCGAACCCGCGCCAGGCTTGGACGCACCCGAGTCCGCGGCCTTGCTGTACAGGAATTGTCCGATCAGGTTTTCCAGCACGATCGCCGACTGCGTCATCGAAATCGTGTCACCCGCCTTAAGCATCTCGCTATCGCCACCGGGTTCGAGCCCGATGTATTGCTCGCCGAGCAGACCTGAAGTCAGGATCTTCGCCGAGGTATCTTTCGGAAACGGATATTGCTTGTCGATGTCGATCGTGACGACAGCCTGATACGAATTGCTGTCAAAGCCGATCGAGTCGACCCGGCCGACCGTCACGCCCGCGCTCTTCACCGGTGCGCGCGCCTTCAGTCCGCCGATATTGTCGAATTTGAGCTTGACCGGGTACGTTGCCTGAAACGACAACGAGCTCATATTGCCTGCCTTCAGCGCGAGAAACAGCAACGCCACGAAACCCAACACCACGAACAGGCCGACCCAGAAGTCGAGAGCAGTCTTTTTCATCGTCATCCCAAAGTGAATCCGCCACGCTGCTACCGCTCAGATCTCGCGCAAGCCGAGGCGCGTTCGCCGAGCGAAAACGTGCAGCGCAGTCTTAGCTGAACATCAGTGCGGTCAACAGAAAATCGAGGCCGAGCACCGCGAGCGACGCGTACACGACCGTCTTCGTCGTGGCGCGCGACACGCCTTCCGGCGTCGGCTTGGCTTCGTAGCCCTGAAACAGCGCTACGAAGGTCACCGCGAGGCCGAACACCACGCTCTTGATGACCCCTGCGCCCACATCGCGCCAGACATCGACACCGCCTTGCATCTGCGACCAGAACGCGCCGGCATCGACGCCGATCAGCAGCACGCCCACCACATAACCACCGAACACACCGACCGCGCTGAAAATCGCGGCCAGAATCGGCATGGCAATGATGCCGGCCCACAGCCGCGGCGCCACCACCACCTTCACCGGATCCACCGCCATCATTTCCATCGCGGTAAGTTGCTCGCCGGCCTTCATCAAACCGATCTCGGCCGTGAGCGACGTGCCGGCACGGCCCGCGAACAGGAGTGCGGTAACCACCGGTCCGAGTTCCCGCACCAGCGAAAGCGCGACCAGCAGCCCCAACGCCTGCTCGGAACCATAGCGGTTGAGCGTGTAATACCCTTGCAAGCCGAGCACGAAACCGACGAACAGCCCCGACACGGCGATGATCACCAGCGAATAATTACCCACGAAGTGGATCTGCTTCGTGACAAGGCGCGGCCGGCGCAATAGTGGGAAAAATTCGAACAGCAGCCGGAAGAAGAAACGCGTGGCATAGCCGGCCGTGCCCAAGCCGTCGATTACCGAGCGACCCAAAGCACTGATCATGACTGACCTCCGCCAATGCCGAAGTCCGCCGCGAGCGGCGTCTGGCTGGGGTAGTGGAATTTGAATGGACCGTCCGGCGCGCCGTCGATGAACTGGCGCACCGTGGCGTCGGTCGACGCACGCAGCTCGGCCGGGGTGCCTTCGGCGTGCACTCCGCCGTTGGCGAGAAAATAGACGTAATCGGCGATCGCGAACGATTCCGGGACGTCGTGCGTGACGAGAATCGATGTCGCGCCAAGTGCCTGATTCAGCGCGCGAATCAGGTTCGCGGTGATGCCAAGCGAGATCGGATCGAGGCCGGCGAACGGTTCGTCGTACATCATCAGCTCGGGGTCGAGCGCAATCGCCCGGGCCAGCGCCACGCGCCGCGCCATGCCGCCCGAAATCTCCGACGGCGCGAGATCGCGCGCGCCGCGCAACCCAACCGCGTTGAGCTTCATCAATACGAGGTCGCGGATCAGTTCTTCGGGGAGGTCGGTGTGCTCGCGCAGTGCGAACGCAACGTTCTCGAACACCGACATGTCGGTGAACAGTGCGCCGAACTGGAACAGCATGCCCATCTTGCGGCGCAGCGCGTAGAGGCCGTCGCGCGTCTGCTGGCCGATGTCCTGGCCTTGAAACAGGATCTGGCCGCGCTGCGCGCGCACCAGACCGCCGATCAGGCGCAGCACCGTGGTCTTGCCGCAACCCGAGCCGCCCATGACCGCGACGACCTGGCCACGCTTGAAGCGCAGATTCAGGTTCGACAGGACGAGCCGGTCGCCATAACCGAAGTCGACGTCACGCAGCTCGAGTAAGGTCTCGGGGGAGGAAGACACGAAACTGACAGTCCTTTTACACGGAAGGCCGAATTATAGGGCCATCATGCAAAAGCTGCCGTGAGGTGCCCTGTCCCTTTACTGACTTTGACGATTATTGCGTAAACGCATGTTGCAGCGCAGAAACCGCGGCAGCCGGATCGGCGGCCTCGGTCACGGCGCGCACAACCGCGGCGCAGCCTACACCCGTCGCCAGCACCTGGGGCAGCACCTGCAAATCGATCCCGCCGATCGCCACCAGCGGCACGACTCCGTCGAGCAGGCGGACATACCGCGCCAGACGCTTGAGCCCCTGCGGTGCGGTCGGCATGACCTTGGTCGTGGTCGGGAACACGGCGCCCAAAGCAATATAGCTGGGCCGGAAATGCAGTGCTTTCAGAATCTCGTAGAAACCGTGCGTCGACAGGCCAAGCCGGATGCCGGCGCTGGCAAGCGCTGACAAATCGGCCGTGTGCACGTCTTCCTGGCCCAGGTGGACGCCGTAAGCGCCCGCTTCCAGCGCGGCCTGCCAGTGATCGTTGATGAAAACCTGGGCATCGTGCTTGCGGCCCGCAGCGACAGAGCGGGCGATTTCGCGCTTCAACTCGTCGGCGGGTTCGGCCGATTTGCGGCGCAACTGGATTGTCTTTACGCCGAAGGCCGCCACCCGTTCGACCCATTCCGCGCTCGGCAGCACCGGATACAGGCCGAGCCGGTCGGGACAACGCGCGAAAGCTTGCGCCGGCGCGGCCGGCAGGCCGGTCAGACGCGGGAAGCGGGCGATATCGGCCGGAAAGGCGTCGTCCGCACGGGTTTCGTCGCCGTCACGCCAGGCCAGAGCCAGCACCAGCGCGTCGTGCGGATCGAAACCGCAGTCCAGAAACGCCGCCAGCGCGGCTATCCAGTCTTCCGCCAGATGGCCTTCCAACCCGTATTTCTCGCCGCCCAGATGGAGCGTCGCCGCATTCTCGGCTGCGACGATCACGCCGGCGCCCTGCACCTGCCAGCGCGCCACCTGTTCGCCGTGCTGCTGCGCGTCGGCGACAACGATCAGGTCGCCGCCGTTCGGCTCGTCCGGCGCGGTCAGGCAAATGCGCCACGGCGCGTGCGTCGGCGGCCAGTCGCCCAGGCGGGCGCGGATCCGCTCGGCGGCTTCGGTGAGTTCATCGGCGGGCGGCCAGAAGAGGTCGCGGCCGGTCAAAGGCAAAGTTTGCGTCATGCAGCACTCCCGTCTTGATGCCAGAACGGCATGCCGATCACCGGCGTGCTCGCGTGCGCGCTTTCGCGCTCGGCCATCGGCCCCGCCAGAAAAGCCTGGCGGCCCGCTTCGACGCCCAGCGCAAAGGCGCGCGCCATCGCGTCAGGGTGCGTTGCCTGCGACACGGCGGTGTTCAGCAGCACGCCGTCGAAGCCCCACTCCATTACCTGCGCCGCGTGCGACGGCACGCCGAGGCCGGCGTCGACGATCAGCGGCACATCCGGCAGACGTTCGCGCAACACGCGCAGGCCGTACGGATTGATCACGCCCTTGCCGGTACCGATCGGCGCGCCCCACGGCATCAGCGCCTCGCAGCCCGCGTCGAGCAGACGGCGGCCGATCACGAGATCTTCGGTGCAGTACGGCAGCACCTTGAAGCCGTCCTTGATCAACTGCGTGGCCGCTTCGATCAGGCCAATCGGATCGGGCTGCAACGTGTAGTCGTCGCCGATCAGTTCGAGCTTGATCCAGTCTGTTTCGAAAATTTCACGCGCCATGTGCGCGGTGGTCACCGCCTCGCCGACCGTCAGGCAGCCGGCGGTATTGGGTAAAAGCGGCACGCCGTGGCGCTTGAGCAGGTCGAAGAAGCCGGCTTCGGCGCCGCCTTCGTTCATCTGCCGGCGCAAAGCAACGGTCACCATGCCGGGTCGCGCCGCATCGATCGAATTGGACAGCGATTGCAGCGAGGGATAGCGCGAAGTGCCGAGCAGCACCCGACTCGCGAAGGTTTGGCCGTACAGCGTCAGCGCGTCGGCGGTTTGGGGGGCAGTCATTTGCATAATCCTGGTCTCCGGCAAGGCGTGGTGCGCGGCTTAGCCGCCAGCCACGGGTTGCACGACATCGAGCTTGTCGCCCGGCTGCAGCGCGCGCGCCGCATGCTGGGTGCGCGCGACGAAATCGCCGTTCAGTGCGACCGCGAACGGCGGACGCGCGCCGAACGCGGCGAGCGCATCGGCGACAGTCGCGCCTTCGGGCAGCGACAACGGCTTCTGATTGATGTGAATGTCCATGGTGTTCGAATACGGTTCAGTCAATAGCGGGAGCGGCACGTGCTGGCTTGCCCGCGGTTATTTCATCCGCGGATGCGCAACGCTCATGCCGGTTCCCGCGCACAGTCCAGTTGAAACAGCTCGCTCCAGCGCGCAGCGCGTTGCCAGTCGGCGAAAGCATCGGCGTCGCCAATGCGGCCGTCGAGCAGCGCCGCGGCAAAGCGCACGGCTTCGTCGGCGACTTCGGGCACGATCATGTAGCCGTGCCGGTACAGGCCGTTGACGCGCAGCGTCTGCGCGCCATCCCACAGCAAGGCCGGACGGTGGTCCGGCAGAGTCGGGCGGCACTGCGAATTCAATTCGAGGATGCGTGCCTCGCCGAAGCCGGGATGCACGGAGAACGCCGCGCTCAGCAACTCGAGCGCCGAGCGCACGCTGACCGGCGACATGTCCTCGCCTTCTACCTCGGTCGCGCCGATCACGTAGAGATCGTCCTGCTTCGGCGCGATATACAGCGGATAGCGCGGATGCAGTAATCGCACCGGCCGCGTCAACTTGATGCCGGGCGCATGCACACGGGCGACTTCGCCGCGGATGCCGCGCAGCGTGGGCAGCACGGGTTTCGCGCCCAAGCCCCGGCAGTCGATCGTGACGCGCGCAGGCGGCAGCGCGTGATCGTCGACCGGAGTATTCCAGTGCGTATCGACACCGCGCTGGACCAGGCCCGCAGCAAGCGCGGCCAGCACCTGACGGTTATCCAGTTGACCTTCATGCGGCAGCAGCCAGCCCTGATTGAAGCGGCCCGCCAACGCGGGTTCGGCCGCACCGAGCTGCGCGCCGGCCAGCGTCACAAAGCCGCCGTCGAGCAATTCGGCAGGCGCGTTCGAGCGCACGCGGCGCTCGAACAACGGCGCTTCGGTCCGGTCGGCGTGATGCCAGACCACAAGCGTGCCATTGCGCTGGAAGAACACCGGTTCGGGCAATTCGGCCAGCACTTGCGGCCAGGTCTCGAGCGAGCTTGCGCCGAGACGCGTGATCAGCAATTCGGCGCTAGCGGCTTCTGCCAACGGCGCCAGCATGGCGGCGGCGACCCAGGCCGCAGCTTGCGAGCCGGCGGCGTCGCCGCGCTCGTAGAGCGCCACGCGATACCCTTCGCCGGCCAGACGCCATGCGACCAGACGCCCGCACAGCCCGCCGCCGAGTACCGCAAAATCAGGTTGAGCAGGACGGTTCATCGCGCCCGCTCCGAGCCGCGACGGACGGCAACGCAGCAGCACGGCGCATCAACATAAGCGGCTGAAGCGCGGCGAGCAGTAAAACACATGTATGAAGAATAAGCGGTCATCGAGTCCTTTCTGTACGGCCCAAAAACGCACGTACCCAGGACGAAACCGGCGGGTGAGGCCGGCCGGGCAAAACGCGCGTCCCAATAGCTGACGCCGCCCGGCGGGGAATGGAAGACTGGCTGCTTCCGGAAACTTCCCGCGCCGGTATTACCCGGATCGGGTGCAAAGGGTCTCTCTCAGCCTCGCCGCCGCTGCATGAGAATCACGCAGCCTGTGGGCAAAGCACCCCTGTTTCGTCGAAGGTCATTAGACCATAAAAGGCGCAACGCCCGCAAACCGATGGCCCATGCAGGCGCGCGGCAGTTGATCCGGCACCATCTTTCGGTCCGCCAATATGGCTGGAGCCGGCGCTCTGGCACAATGCCAGCACCGGATACTGCGGGGCCGCCTGGCCGCGCGCGCGGCGTCGAGACGCAGCCGCCGGGTGGAAATTAATTTTCGCTTAAGGGCCTCGCGCCAGAATCAGGCGCTCACCCGGGCGTGGGTTCGTCGAGCATGACGCCCGGGGCCGTACCGCAAACCGCCGTGGGGCCGGTCCGAAATGGGCCGGCCAGATGGGCCAGCACTTCATCAGGATGCTCATGACACCGAATACCGCTTCCAGCCCCGCGCTGCCGCCGGACGAAAAAGTCTCCGCCTGGAGCCTGATCAAACCTTACTGGGTTTCCGAAGAACGAAAAACGGCGTGGGGGCTGCTCGTCGCGATCATCGTGATGAATCTGCTCGTCGTGTGGATCAACGTGCGCCTGAATCGCTGGAGCGCCGACTTCTACAACGCGCTGCAGACCAAGAACGTGCACGACTTTCCGCACCTGCTGATGGTGTTCACCGGGCTCGCGTTCGGCTTCATCATCCTTGCCGTGTACGGCCGTTATCTGCGCCAGATGCTCGGCTTCCGCTGGCGCCAGTGGCTGACCACGCGTTATCTCAACGAATGGCTGCGCGACAGCGCCTTCTACCGGATCGAACGCGACCGGCTCGCCGACAACCCCGACCAGCGGATCAGCGACGACCTGCAATCGTTCGCCACCACCACGCTCTCGCTAACGCTCGACCTGCTCTCCACGGTCGTCACGCTGGTCTCGTTCATCACGATCCTGTGGTCGCTGGCCGGCGCGCTGACCATTTCGCTCGGCGGCATGCCAATACAGGTTCCCGGCTACATGGTGTGGGCCGCGGCGCTCTACGCCGTGGTGGGCTCGCTGATCATCCAGAAAGTCGGCCACCCGCTCGTGCCGATTAACTACCAGGCACAGAAAGTCGAGGCGGATTTCCGTTTCGGCCTGATCCGCCTTCGTGAGAACGCCGAACAGATCGCCTTCTACAACGGCATGGAAACGGAGAAGACGAACGCGCACACGCTGTTCGGCCGTATCCGCGACAACTGGTGGCAGGTGATGAAGTACACCAAGCGGCTCACCTTCGTGCTGAGCTTCTACGGTCAGATCGCGATCATATTCCCGATCGTCGTCGCCGCGCCGCGCTACTTCGCAGGCGCTTTCTCATTCGGCGTGCTGATGCAGATCTCGCAAGCATTCGGCACCGTCAGCGATTCGTTTTCGTGGTTCATCAATAGTTACGGCACGCTCGTCGAGTGGCGCGCAACCGTGAACCGGTTGCGTGAATTCAAGCGCATCGTGCATGCGCCGCGTCTGAAGGAGTCCGTGTCGCCGGCCACCGCGCATGGCGGCATCAACCTGCATTTCGTCGATGAAGACCGGCTTTCCACCGACGGCCTCCAGCTTGCGCTGCCGAACGGCAACCCGCTGTCGCGCATCCGCGATATCGCGATCACACCGGGCTCGCGCTGGCTGGTGCGGGGTCCGTCCGGCTCCGGCAAGAGCACGCTGATGCGCGCGCTCGCCGGCTTGTGGCCGTTCGGCGACGGCTCGATCGACGCACCGGTCAACGCACGCATGATGTTCATCCCGCAGGTCAGCTACATGCCGATCGGCACGCTGAAGGCCGCGCTCGCCTATCCGTCCCCCGCGGACACCTACACCGACGAAGAATGCCGTGAAGCGCTCGTCACCTGCCATCTTTCGGAATACGCCGAGCGCCTGCAGGAATCGGGGCACTGGACGCGCATCCTCTCGCCAGGCGAACAACAACGCCTCGCCGGCGCCCGCGTGCTGTTGCACAAACCGGACTATCTGTTCCTCGACGAAGCGACCAGCGCGCTCGATGCGGAAAACGAAGCGCGTCTTTATCACCTGTTCACCGAACGGCTGCCGAAGGCGGCGATCGTCAGTGTCGCGCATCGCGAATCGCTGGCGGCGTTCCATGGCGACACGCTCGACGTCGAGCGTTCGGGCGAACCGATCGCCGCATAAACAGCACAAGCAGCATCAGCAGCCTGCATAGCGAGAGCGACATGAGCCGAGCCGATGACGCGAACAGCACGACTGAAATGAGCGACTCCGGCTTCGATCGGGTCGTGCTGATCACCGGCGCGGGTTCCGGCATCGGCGCGGCATTGGCACGGCGCATCGCCGCGCCGCGCACCGCGCTGATGCTGCACGCACGCGGGGCCGACGACGAAGCGCGCCGGCGTCTCGCGCAGGTCGCCGCCGATTGCAGCGCGAACGGCGCACACTGCGCGACGGTATGCGCCGATCTGGCTGAACGCGGCGCCCCCGAGCACGTGATTCATCAAACGCTCGCGCAGTTCGGCGCGCTGGACCAACTGGTCGCGAATGCCGGCCACGCGCAACGGCAAACGCTGAACGCACTCGACACGGATGCGTTCAACGCCGCCTTCGCTGCAATGCCGGGCGCCTTCGCCGCGCTCGTCAAGCGAGCCACGCCGGCACTGGCGACCTCGGAGCGAGGCCGCGTGGTCGCGCTCAGTTCGTTCGTCGCGCATCGCTATCGCGTCGATGCGCCATTCGCCGCTACGGCCGCCGCGAAAGCGGCACTCGAATCGCTGGCCAAAACCGCCGCCGCAGAACTAGCGGCGCATGGCGTGACCGTCAATTGCGTGGCGCCCGGCTACACCCGTAAAGATCGCGGTCCAAGTGCCGATAATGCATCGGTGTGGACTCGCGCCGCCGAGGCGACGCCGCTTGGCCACGTCGCCGAACCGGCGGATATCGCGGCGTTGATCGCGTTCCTGCTCTCCGACGAAGCGCGTCACATCACCGGCCAGGTGATTCATATCGACGGCGGCCTCACGCTTGGCTAGGCGGCACGCCGCTCGTCAGCGCGGCAACGCCGCACGCCTATTGGCGAGACCTTGCCGCGAGACCTTGCGCGCAATCGGCCCACACGTCGCAACATCCTGAAACACGCGAGAAGAGTTCGAAAGCACTCGCGAAGCGGGCAAGCTGTTCCCCGCTTTGAAAAGCCCCTGCTGCAGCGACGATAGTCGTGCGGGCCGTACCCTCTCCGGTCCGCCACGCCACTCACTGCTACCGGACTCTCCGCACATGTCATTCGATCGCCGCTCTCATCCTTCGACCCAGCGCGCAGCGCTCGCTCTTGGCGCAGCCCTGCTGCTCGCGAGCGCCACGCATGCGGCGCTTGCCGCCCAGCCCGCCGAACCCGCGGACGTTTGCCCTGCGCTCAAACATATCGTCAGTGCTGCCGACTTCAAGCAGTTGCACGCGCAACCCGCCGCGCAACTGCCGGGTGTCTCAGCCGCGGACGACTGCCGCGCCAACGCGCACGCCTACGATTGCCACTGGCGCGCGCACTGGCAAGCCGACGGCGTGGTCAACGATCCGCTCGAGGAATTCGGCGCCGATATCGCCGCCTGCTTTCCGAACGTCGTGCACGACGTCAACACGCCGACGCGTCAGCATTTCATCGTGACCACCGATGACCGGCGCGTGAGCGTCACGGCCAGCGTGCAAGGGCAAAACGAACTACGCCTGCGCGTCACGCGCTGAGCGTGGACCCTGCTTGCCGCGAGCCGTTACCGCTACCCTGCACCGTTATTCGCAGCGCCCCTTTGTGACGCCGCACATCTTCACCGCTACCAGGCACCGCATCATGACCTCCATGCCACCCTTGCGCGCTCACGCTTTCACGCGAGCCCCTTTGGCCGCGTGGGTCATGTTGCGGCGGCCCGGGGCCCGGCTCGCTGCCTCGGCGTCCCTCGCGTTAGGTCTGAACGGCTGCGCGTGGACGCTGATCTCAGCGGCCGACGCCACCGGCTCCGTGATTCAGGCCGGCTACGCGATCGCGGCGAACTACTCGTCGCCGACCTTCGTCAACGGCCGGCGGGCAGACGTGCACAACGTCTGCATCGAAGTGAATCAAACAGTATCGGTTGGTGATTTCGTGCCGGCACTGCAGCTCGCGCTCGACCGGCGCGGGATTCGTTCGGACGTCTACAATCCGGGCACCTCGCCCGCCGGATGCGAGGCGCGTCTCGTCTACAACGCGGCGATCGATTACGGCCGCCGTTCGTTCAGCGACGAAACGATCCAGTATCTGTCGATCATCGATCTGACGCTGATCCAGCACGGGCGCATTCTCGTCACCGCGCGCTACCAGACCGGCGGCCTCAATACCGACCGCTTCTCCACCGCATCGACCAAACTCAATGGTTTGATCGACAAGATGGTGATCGATCAAACCGACCTGGAACGGCAACCGATGCAAACGATGCAGACATCGCTGGCAAACTAGAAGAAGCAGACCCGCCTGCTTGCTTTCTCTTACACGAGAAAGGATTCGAAAGCGTTGCGTGCTTTGCGACGCTCGCGCGGATCACTAAGATGACCTGGATGAACCAATCCATTCTGGTCGTCGACGACGACCCCGTCGTCCGCGAACTCGTCAGCGAATATCTGCTAGGGCGTGGCTTCAATGTGTCCACGCTCGAACACGGTATGGCGCTGCAGCGCGCGTTGCAAAACGAGCGCCCCGCGCTGATCGTGCTCGACATCATGATGCCGGAGCTCGACGGCATCAGCGCACTGCGCGCATTGCGTGTCGCCGGTGACGATATTCCCGTGATCCTGCTGACCGCTCGCGCCGATCCGATCGACCGCGTGATCGGCCTCGAACTCGGCGCCGACGATTATCTCGGCAAGCCATTCGAACCGAGTGAACTGGTCGCGCGGATTCGCACGGTCCTGCGCCGCCGCGGCGCGATTGCGCCGAGCGCGCCGGAGCAACGCGCGCCCTATCGTTTCGGCCGCTTCGAGGTGAATTTTCCGGCGCGCGAACTGCGCCGCGATGGGGAACGCATTCCACTGCGCTCGAGCGAGTTCGCGATGCTCAAGGTATTCGTCACGCACGCGATGACGGTACTCACGCGCGCGCAGTTGCTGGAGAAACTGCACGGCAATAGCGAGGCGCATCGCAATCGCAGCCTTGATGTATCGATCTGGCGTTTGCGGCGGCTGATCGAGGTGGACCCGTCCGAGCCGCGCTATGTGCAAACTGTGTGGGGCCGCGGCTACGTGTTCGTACCGGACGGTGAGATCGGCGCGGCGGAACGCAACGCGGCGCCGCTTTCGTAAGACCTGAGAGAGCGCGCCCCGGCGTGTCGCACAACTCGCGCGCACCACGATCGACCTCAGAAAGTCAGCACGCTCAGAAACATCCTTTGCAGCCAGCCCATCGTGGTGGCGTCGGACACCATCCCCACGCCGGCCTGTTCGATACGTGCATTGGCGACCTTGCTCGACGCGACATAATTCCCGGCTTCGATATCCTTCGGATTGACGATACCCGACAGGCGCAAGCGGTCGCGATTGCCGCTCATCGCGATGACCTTCTCGCCCGACACCACCAGATTGCCGGTCGACATCGTGCCGATCACCGTCACAGCGAGTGTGCCAGTCATGCCGCTGGTGTCGGTGAGACTGCCCTGTCCTTTGTAGTCGGTGCTGGCCGAGCCGACATTGAACAGCCTCGCAAGCCGCGCAGCGGCGTTGGTCGACTGATCCGCAGCGGTCGCGGTGATGCTGCTCGAGCGGCTCGCGGCCGCGGTCGAGCTATTGTTGCCGCTGTACGACTCCGACAAACGGATCGTCAGCACGTCGCCGATATGCTGCGCACGCGGCGTTTCGTAAAGCAGCAACGGCGCGCCGGCCTGATAGATCGCGCCCTGCGTATTGACGTTCAGCGGCGCCGAGGCGATCGGCGGCGACATCGGCGTTTCTACGATTGACGGTGGCTGGCTGCTGCCGCAAGCCGCGAGACAGGCTGCCGCGCCTAGCGTGACAGTCAGACGTAGCGCAGTCATAGTTGCTCCTTGGCCGGATCGGCCGGAATGAATACGGACCGTGCGGTCGCGCTGCCGATGCTTCGCTTAACGACGCAATCGACGCCACGCGTGATCCCGCAAACCGCGCGGCGGACGAGGCGGCACATCACCCCGCCTCGGCGCCGCTTGCCTGCCACTGCCGCACGACGGATTTCACCCATGCGTCCGAGCCCTTCAACAGATAGGTGAGCGTGCCGTTGCGCGTTCCCGGCAAAAAACACAAGGTGATCGAACTCACCGCGTTGTCCCACACGTAGACCGGCAGCGCGCCCGGCGACGACACGCTTTGCGTCACCAGACGCGGCGCGCCATAGCGGTCGGCAAGCGCGTCGCGCAAGTCTTCGGCGGTGATCTCGTCGATCACAAAAGAAATCTCGTACAAACGCAGTGGGCTCTGGCCATCGACACGCGCAAAACGCAGCACGTGCTCCAGCGCCGGTGCGCCGTCGACGACGGCTTGCGACACTGCCCAGCCGTCGTCAGCGCGATGCGCCCAACGGCATGCAACGGTCAGACTCTCCTGCGATTTGAGCCGCATGCCGAGCGCGCCGGCCTGCACGTCCGTCTCGCAGACCGGTACGCTGCCAACCGGCGTGGCACGCACGGTCGCGCCGGCGCGAAATTCGTCGAGCGTGATGCCGAGCGCGATGCCGCGAAACGCAAACGGCATGTCCTGCGAGCGCCGGCGCGCCTCAGGCAAAGCGCTCTTCGACGCAGCACCGGCTGCGTTCGCGTCGCGCGCGACCGGTTGCGCCTCGGCGGCCACCGAAAACAGGCCGCCCAGCAACGCGAACGCAAAGGCAATCCGTTTGAGTGTCATGATTCAGTCGATGGCGGATGCACACATGTCGAACGGTGTGGCCGCGGCATGGCCGACGACCGGAATGATTTTCAGCGTGGCCGACGTCAGCCGGCACGGCAGCGCGGCAACGGCGCAGCCGCCGAGTGGCAGCAGCGCCGCGCCGAGCATCAACCACGCAGCGACACGAACGATGCGCTCAGGAATGCTTGAGGTCGACACACGGGCCTCGATGCGTCAGGCGGTCGTGTTGACGTGATGCCCGACGAGCCCGGACGGCAGCGAGGGCGGCGACGGCTGCGCCTCGCTAACGGACTCCGGTGCCTGCGGCGTCGCCGCCGCGGTGTTTGAAGTTGCGGGCTTTTCCGCCGCCGACATGGGGGCGAGCGAAGAAAAGCGGGTTGAACCGAGATGGCTGTGAATGGTCATGATGAGCCTCGCGTGGCGCTAGGTTTCGATTTCACGCCGCTTGCCGTGGGCCCAAGGCGTTAGGCTGTTTTCGACATGCGACGCAACGTACTGCACGACGAATCATCTCGCTGCACAGGCGGTGGCGATGCACGAAGGAACACGCGCTTTCCGACGGTTCTTACGACCCGTTGCGAGCCATTGCCGGCGGTAGCAATTGGGGGCGGATTTGATCCTGTGGAGCCATTCAAGCCATATAAAACGACTGCCGCACCGAGTTGCACCCGGTCGGCGCATTACTCACCCGTTACGCGCGCATTGCCAAATATGTGGCCGTGAAACAGGCGGTGAGCCTTTGGTGGCGGGACTGACGCCGGAATCTGCAAAGACGCTGCGAGTTTAGGTAAGCATTGGTAAGAAAACAGTCGGGCGGGCATCGCGCGGGCCGGTCTAGAATTTCGCCATGAATCCACAGGTCCTTATCGTCGACGACGATCCGGTCGTACGCGATCTGCTTTGCAAGTTTCTGCAGACGAACGGCTTCGACGCGTCCGTGCTGCACGACGGCACCCATTTACAACGCCGGCTCGAACGCGAACGGCCGTCGGTCGTCGTGCTCGACATCATGATGCCGAACACCGACGGCTTACGCGCGCTCACCGCACTGCGCGCCGCCGGCGACGACATCCCGGTGATCTTCGTCACGGCGCGCGGCACGGTGGCCGACCGCATCGTCGGGCTATCGCTCGGCGCGGACGACTATCTGACCAAGCCGTTCGACCCTCGTGAGCTGCTCGCGCGCATCCACACGGTGTTACGCCGCCGCGGGCCGTCCACCACCAGTGCGCCGGAAGCCCGCAAGCCGTATCGCTTTGGCCCGTTCGAACTCGACTTCGCCACCCGCTCGCTGTCACGCGACGACACGAAGCTGCCGCTGCGCGACAGTGAATTCGCGCTGCTAAAGATTTTCATCAACAATCCGTACAAGGTGCTGTCGCGCGTGCTGATTCACGATCTCGTGCATCGCGACAACCTCGCGTTCCGCGACCGCAGCCTCGACGTGCCGATCTGGCGTCTGCGCCGCGTGATCGAGGACGATCCGTCCAACCCCTGCTACGTACAGACGGTGCGCGGCAAAGGTTACGTGTTCGTACCCGACGCCGACGGCACCCCATTCGCCGACGAGGCTGCCTCAAGCGCATGAGAAACCCGCTGAACACACTGTTCGGCAGAATGGCGTTGCTGTCGACAGCGGTGTTGTTCGCGATTCAGGCCGGCTGGTTCGTGCTGGTCGTGATGCAGCCGCCGCGTCACGAAATCGACGGCTTCGCGCGCGGCATTCTGCTGGTGCTGCAAGCCATCAACGGCGAGCCGATGAAGGGCGCCGCGCTGGCGCCCGCCATGCGCGTGCATCTCGTGCCCACCTGGAACATGCCGTCGAGCGTCCATCTGCACGCGCCCTCCGCCCATCCGCTGGTCGAACTGAGCCGGCATGTGCGCGAGAACCTGCCGCCCGGCACGCAGATCGCCGTCGACGACCTGCGTCCGCCACAGTTATGGGTACTGCTCCCCGGCAAGTCGAACTGGGTTGTCGTGCCGGTCGACGTCCCACCGCGCCCGCGCTTCCTGATCGAATCCATCTCGATGCTGGCGGCCGCGCTGATCCTTTCGCTGTTCGCGGTCTGGCAGATGCAGCGGCCGTTGTCGCGCGTGGCCGATGCGGCCCGTGCGTTCGGTTCGGGCGGGCGGCCAGAACCCGTGACCGTACAAGGCCCGCGCGAGTTGCGCGATCTGATCGGCTCCTTCAACGATATGATGCGGCGCCTGAATGAGGCCGGCGACGACCAGGCGGTCATGCTGGCCGGCGTCGCCCACGATCTGAAAGCACCGCTGACGCGATTGAAGTTGCGCGCGAGCGTGCTGGTCGCGGAAAACGAGCGGGCCGGCCTGATCCGTGACGTCGATTCGCTGACCAACATCGTCCAGCAGTTTCTGGAGTTTGCGGGCCAGTCCGCTGATGCGGGGCCGCCGGTCGAAGTCGACGAATTCCTGCGGGAGCAGTTTTCCGCCAGCGACAGTGCCGAGACACCGTTGTTCACGCTCGATCTGCGCGCCGGTTCGTCGTTCGCGCTGCCGCGCACCCTGCTCGACCGGCTGGTCACGAATCTCGTCGACAACGCGCTCGAGCACGGCTCACCGCCGGTGGACATCGCCACGGCGCGCAACGACCGGCATTGGATCATCAGCGTGCGCGACCACGGCCCGGGCATTCCCGACGACCGTGTCGCGGCGGCGATGAAACCGTTTGTCCGGCTCGACGCCGCGCGCGGCGGCGAAGGTCATTGCGGTCTGGGTCTCGCGATCGTCGCACGGCTTGCGCACGATCGCGGCGGGCGCTGCCAGGTAGGCAATCATGCGCAAGGCGGGCTGGAAGTACGGATCGAATTGCCGGTTGCGCCGGCACAGTCATGAGGAAGGTTGGGAAGGGCTGAGCGGGCTTCGCAGGCAAGAGCGCTTACTCGTCCTTACTGAACGCGTTTGCGCGGGCGTTGTGGCCTTATAGTCGCTCCCGGCAACCTCGATGCCGCCCTTCTCTGTCCGCCCGGTTACATGGGGCGGACTTTTTTTCGTCTGTCCCGCCGGCGTGTTCCGCGCGACACCTGGCGCGGCCGGCGCAAATCACACGACGAGGCGGGCGTGCAACATGTCGATCGTCGCTTGCGAGAGGCCAAGGCCTTGCGTCAGATAGCTCGCCATCGTGCCGTAGCTCGCCTGCACCTGATCGAACCCTGCTTGCAGATAATTTTCCTGGACATTGAAGAGCGGCGACTCGATCGCTGCGACAGTGTCGCCATCCTGCGCCTGCAACGTGGCCGTCCGCGCCTGGATCGATTGAGCCAGATAGACGTTGCTCAGCAGATAGTCCTGCATGATGACGTCGAGCGGCACGTTGGCGATGCTGAGCAGGAGCGCCGCAACCCAGCCGGCTCGATCCTTACCCGCGCTGGAATGGAACAGTTGCGCGCCGGCGCCATTGGCGAGCCGCGTGAGGAGTTCACCATAGCCGACGCGCTGGGCCGCGCCGGTGACATAGGCGCGCGCCTCGCCCTCCATGAACGCGACGGCGGCCGCCGCCGTATCGAACGTCGGCGTAACGAAATCATTGACGCCGAGCACATCGAGCGTCTCCGATATCGCGCCGCTCGGCAAGACATCCGCCGTGCGTGCAATTTCGCCGGGCGTGCGCAGATCGTAGACCGAAGCAATGCCGAGTTTGTTGAGCGTGGCGGTATCGGCAGTGCTGAGGGTCAGCGCGTTCGCGCGATAGAAGGCGCCACGGCGCATCTGCTTGCCGTCGACCGTGGGATAGCCGGCGGCTGCGCCCGCTACATCGCGAAAGTTACTCACCGAGGCGAGGCGCGGCGTGGCCGGCTGATCGGTGTCCAGATTTCCGCCCCCACAAGCCGATAGCAGGGTGCTCCCCATGCCGGAAAGCAGCAGCGCACTTGCCGAAGATCTCAGGAACGCGCGGCGCGAGTAATCTGCCCGCAAAGGCGTGCTCGCGGGGCGGCGGAACGGCGAGCAGTTTTTTGCGGTTGCGGGCATTGGCAGTGACGAGCGCGGACGTGAGGAGGGTAGTCGCAGCTCGAGCGCTGCCGGCGCAGTTTAACGGCGGCCGATTATTTTTGGGTTACATAGTAGTAGTTGGTAAGGAACCGGAATGGAGTTCCTTACCTGTCCCTTAGCCGTCCCTCAGCCGTCCCTCAGCCGTCCTTTAGCCGGCTGCCATTTTTGACCACAACTGGCCGCACCCGCCCCATCACCTTAGAATACAAAAAACCCACGATCACGCCGCCGGAAGGCAAAAACCACCTGGAGACAACAAAAAAACATGCCCTCTCTCCAATGGTTCACCGAACTGACTCAGCGCGAACGCCGCACCCTCTATGCCGGCTTCGGCGGCTACGCAGTCGACGCCTTTGATTTCATGATCTATTCATTCCTCATTCCGACGCTGATCGCGACGTGGGGCATGACCAAAAGCGAAGCCGGCATGATCGCGACCAGTTCGCTGATTTCGTCGGCGATCGGCGGCTGGCTCGCCGGGATTCTCGCCGATCGCTACGGACGCGTGCGGGTCCTCCAATGGACCATTGCCACCTTCGCGATCTTTACCTGCCTGTCGGGCTTCACCCACTCGTTCTGGCAACTGCTGACCACCCGCACGCTGCAAGGCATTGGCTTTGGCGGCGAATGGTCGGTCGTGACGATCATGATGGCCGAAACCATCCGCTCACCTCAGCATCGCGCCAAAGCCGTGGGCACCGTGCAGAGCAGCTGGTCATTCGGCTGGGCCGCGGCGGCCATCATCTATTGGGCGTTCTTCGCGCTGCTGCCGGAACAGTATGCATGGCGCGCCTGCTTCTGGATCGGCCTGCTGCCCGCGCTGTGGATCATCTACATCCGCCGCAATGTCAGCGATCCGGAAATCTTTCTCGAAACCCGTCGGGCTCGAGATAGCGGTTTCGACACCTCGCACTTCCTGCAGATCTTCGCCTTCCCTCACCTCAGAACGACCATCCTGGGCAGCGTGCTCTGCACCGGCATGCTCGGCGGCTATTACGCGATCACCACCTGGCTGCCGACCTATCTGAAGACCGTGCGCCACCTGTCAGTCTTCAACACGAGCGGCTATCTGATCGTGCTGATCGTCGGCTCGTTCACTGGCTATATCGTCGGCGCGATTCTGTGCGACAAGATCGGCCGCCGCGCTTCGTTCGTGCTGTTCGCGATTGGCTCGTTCGTGCTCGGCATGGTCTACACGATGCTGCCGATCACCGACGGCATGATGCTCGCCCTCGGCTTCCCGCTGGGTATCGTCGTGCAAGGGATTTTCGCGGGCGTGGGCGCCTACCTGTCGGAGCTTTATCCGAATTCGATCCGCGGCTCGGGGCAAGGCTTCTGCTATAACCTGGGCCGCGGTCTCGGCTCGTTCTTTCCGATCCTGGTCGGTACACTGTCACAAACCATGACGCTGGTGAAGGCGATGGGCATCATCGCCGGGTCGGGCTATCTGCTGGTGATCGTTGCCGCGGTGTGTCTGCCTGAAACCAAGGGCAAAGTGCTCGGCGCGCCTCGTCCGAGCGCCTGAAACCGCCGTACAACCACATGAAAACGATTGTTCTTGGCGGCGGCGTGATCGGCGTCGCCACCGCGTTTTATCTGCGCCAGCAAGGCTGCAATGTCACCGTGATCGAGCGCGAGCCGGACGTCGCGCTCTCAACCAGCTTCGGCAACGCCGGTGTCATCGCGCCGGGCTATGTGACGCCGTGGGCCGCGCCCGGCATGCCGGCCAAGATCTTCAAGTATCTGTTCAAGCCGGCCTCGCCGCTAATCTTCCGCCCTACTCTCGACCCGGCTCAATGGCGCTGGATCATGCGCTGGCTACGCGAATGCGATCTTGAACGCTTTCGCGTCAACAAGCAGCGCATGCAACGCATCGCCTATTACAGCCGGGAGTGTCTGCACGAATTCCGCGCCCGTCATCCGTTCGACTATGGCCGCAGTCAGGGCTATCTGCAGTTGTTCCGCAGCGAATACGATGTGGAGCTAGCGCAGCCGGCATTGGCGGTGCTGCGCGACGCGGGCATCGCATACCGTGAAGTCAGCGCCGCGCAGTGTGTCGAGATCGAGCCGGGTCTGCGCTGGGCCCGCCAGACGCCGCTCTCCGGCCTCTATCTCCCCAACGACGAAGCCGGCGATTGCGCCCGCTTCACCCGTGAACTGCGGGCGATCTGCGAACGCAACGGCGTGCGGTTTCGCTTCGATACCCGCGTGAGTTCGCTCGACGTGCGAGGCGGTGCGGTGCATGCGGTCAATCTCGAAAGCGAGCGCGGCAGTGAGACATTGCAAGCGGATGCCGTGGTGGTGGCGCTGGGGGTCGACAGCGCGACGCTGCTCGCGCCGCTCGGCGTGAAGGTGCCGCTCTACCCGGTGAAAGGCTACTCGGCCACGCTGCCCATCACCGACGAAGAAAAAGCCCCGCTGGCGGCGCTGATGGACGAATCGTTGAAAACGGCGATCACGCGTTTTGGCAACAACCTGCGCGTGGCCGGCACGGCTGAGCTTGGCAATCGCCAGACAACCCTGCGCGAGCAAGCCTTGCAGACGCTGATGAAGGTACTCAGCGACTGGTTTCCGCACGCGGCCAATCCGACCTCCGCGCACTTCTGGGTCGGCCGCCGGCCCATGACGCCCGATGGCGCGCCGTTGCTCGGGCCGTCCGGCGTGGACAATCTCTGGCTGAACGTCGGACATGGGTCGACGGGTTGGGCGATGTCGATGGGCTCGGGCCGGGTGGTCGCGGATTTGATCACGCAGCGCAAGCCGGAGATCGACCTGGACGGGCTCACTTTGAACCGCTACCGCAAATAAAAGCGCGTCGCGAAGACGGAAAAGCCGGGTCACCCTCTCAGATGCCCGGCTTTGTTTTTTACCGCTTTGGGGTACCGCTTATGTACCGCTTTGTCGTCTCCACCTCGTCCTGCAAGCATTAGCCGGTTTCCGCGTTATCACGCGGAAACCGGCAGCAATCGAGTTGCATGGGACCAGAGCAAGTGCTGAAGCACTAACTCTGGTCACAGAGACGTTAGCGCGGCAGTTCCGAATGCCCCATCAGGAATGCATCGACCGAACGTGCGCACTGACGGCCTTCGCGAATCGCCCACACCACCAGCGACTGGCCACGACGCATATCGCCCGCGGTGAAGACCTTGTCCACCGAGGTGTAGTACGCCTTGTCACCCTCGGTCGACGCACGCACGTTGCCGCGCGCATCCTTGTCGACACCGAACGCCTCAAGCACCGGCGACACCGGTTGCGTGAAGCCCATGGCCAACAGCACCAGATCCGCCTTCATTTCGAATTCCGAGTTCGGCACTTCCTGCATCTTGCCGTCCTTCCATTCGACGCGCGCGGCGATCAGCTTTTCGACCTTGCCGTTCTTGCCTTCGAGACGCTTGGTGGCGACTGCCCAGTCACGCGAGCAGCCTTCGTCATGCGAGGACGAGGTGCGCAGCTTGATCGGCCAGTACGGCCATACGAGCGGCTTGTTCTCTTCTTCCGGCGGTTGCGGCAGCAGTTCGAATTGCGTGACGCTCTTCGCGCCATGACGATTCGACGTGCCGACGCAGTCCGAACCCGTATCGCCGCCACCGATCACGACCACATGCTTGCCCTTGGCGAGCAACTGGTTCGCGACCTTGTCGCCGGCATTGACCTTGTTCTGCTGCGGCAGGAATTCCATCGCGTAGTGGATGCCTTCCAGCTCGCGGCCCGGCACCGGCAGATCGCGCGGCGTTTCCGAACCGCCCGCGATCACCACGGCGTCGAACTGTTCCTTCAACTCGACCGGCGTGATGGTTTCCTTCGCCGTGTTGCCGATATGCGCCGGCAACGAATCCGCCTTGCCGACGAACACGTTGGCGCGGAACGTCACGCCTTCAGCTTCCATCTGACGCATGCGGCGGTCGATCAGCCACTTTTCGAGCTTGAAGTCGGGGATGCCGTAACGCAGCAGGCCGCCAATCCGGTCGTTCTTTTCGAACACCGTGACATCGTGCCCCGCGCGCGCGAGTTGCTGCGCGACCGCCAAACCAGCGGGGCCGGACCCGACCACAGCGACCTTCTTGCCGGTCTTGTGCTTCGGCGGCTGCGGCGCGACCCAGCCTTCAGCCCAGGCCTTGTCGATGATCGCGTGTTCGATCGACTTGATGCCGACCGGGTCGTTGTTGATGCCGAGCGTGCAGGCCGCTTCGCACGGCGCCGGGCAGATGCGGCCCGTGAACTCCGGGAAGTTATTGGTGGAGTGCAGCACTTCAATCGCGTTCTTCCAGTCCTGATGGAACACCAGGTCGTTGAAGTCCGGGATGATGTTGTTCACCGGGCAGCCGTTGTTGCAGAACGGAATGCCGCAGTCCATGCAACGCGCGCCTTGAATCTTGGCCTCTTCGTCAGTCAATGCCGCGACGAATTCCTTGTAGTGCTTCACACGCGTGAGCGGAGCTTCATACGCCTCGTGGCGGCGCTCATACTCGAGAAAACCGGTTGCCTTGCCCATGTGGTTCTCTTCTCTATCTGTATCAGGTGGGGTGATCTACACCCGCCGCGCGGACCGGGATGCGGCCGGCGCGGCGGGTACGGCTAGTTGTGACTGTGACGTCTGCGGTGGCAGGGTCAGGCGGCGAGCACTTCCTTGTTCGCCTTCTTCGCGGCCATCTCGCCCAGCGCGCGCTTGTATTCGGTCGGGAATACCTTCACGAACTGACGGCGCGACGCGTCCCAGTTTTCGAGCAGCGCCTTTGCACGCGGCGAACCCGTGAACTGGAAGTGACGTTCGATGAGCCCCTTGAGCAGCGCTTCGTCGGTCGTGCCGCTGTGCCACAGGCCCTTGTCGACCGTGCGTTCCTGTTCGGCCTGCTGCAAGACCGGATCGAGCGCGACCATCGACTTGTTGCACTTGCCCGCGAACGTGTTGTCCGGATCGAACACGTAGGCAATACCGCCCGACATACCGGCCGCGAAGTTACGGCCCGTTTCGCCGAGCACGACCACCGTGCCACCCGTCATGTATTCGCAACCGTGGTCGCCCGTGCCTTCGACGATCGCCGTCGCGCCCGAGTTACGCACGCAGAAACGCTCGCCGGCAACGCCGCGGAAGAACGCTTCGCCTTCGATCGCGCCGTACATCACCGTGTTGCCGCAGATGATGTTTTCTTCCGACTTGCCGCGGAAATCGTTGGTCGGACGGATGATGATGCGGCCACCCGACAGGCCCTTGCCGACGTAGTCGTTACCGTCGCCGACCAGATCCAGCGTGACGCCTCGTGCGAGGAACGCGCCGAAGCTCTGACCCGCGGTGCCCTTCAACTGGATGTGAATCGTGTCGTCAGGCAGACCGTCGTGGCCGTACTTCTTCGCGATCGTGCCGGACAGCATCGCGCCGACCGTACGGTTCACGTTGCGCACCGGCTGGATGAACGAGACGTGCTCGCCCTTCTCGATCGCGGCTTTCGATTTTTCGATCAGCACGTGATCCAGGGCGCGGTCGAGACCGTGGTCCTGCACGTCGACGTGCTTGCGCGCCACGTCCGCTGCGACTTGCGGCTGATAGAACACGCGCGAGAAATCGAGACCCTTCGCCTTCCAGTGCTCGATGCCCTTCTTCATGTCCAGCAGTTCGGCGTGGCCGATCAGGTCGTCGAATTTACGGATGCCCAGTTGCGCCATGATTTCGCGCGCTTCTTCCGCAACGAAGAAGAAGAAGTTGACGACGTGCTCCGGCTGGCCCTGGAACTTCGCGCGCAGCACCGGATCTTGCGTTGCGACGCCGACCGGGCACGTGTTCAAGTGGCACTTGCGCATCATGATGCAGCCTTCGACGACGAGCGGCGCCGTCGCGAAGCCGAATTCGTCCGCGCCGAGCAGCGCGCCGATCACGACGTCGCGGCCGGTCTTCATCTGACCGTCGGCCTGCACGCGGATACGGCCGCGCAACTGGTTGAGCACCAGCGTTTGCTGCGTTTCCGCCAGACCCAGTTCCCACGGCGTGCCGGCATGCTTCACCGACGACAGCGGCGATGCACCCGTGCCGCCGTCATGGCCGGCGATCACGACATGATCGGCCTTCGCCTTGGCGACACCCGCGGCCACCGTGCCGACGCCCGATTCCGACACCAGCTTCACCGACACGCTGGCTGCCGAGTTGGCGTTCTTCAGATCGTGAATCAGCTGCGCCAGATCTTCGATCGAGTAGATGTCATGGTGCGGCGGCGGCGAAATCAGGCCAACGCCCGGCACCGAGTAACGCAGCTTGCCGATATATTCCGACACCTTGTGGCCCGGCAACTGACCGCCTTCGCCCGGCTTCGCGCCTTGTGCCATCTTGATCTGGATCTGATCGGCCGACGCGAGGTATTCCGCCGTCACGCCGAAACGGCCCGACGCCACCTGTTTGATCTTCGAGCGCAGCGAATCGCCTTCCTTCAGCGGAATATCGACGATCACTTCGTCGCCGATCACCGACTTCATGGTGTCGCCGTTCTTGATCGGAATGCCGCGCAGTTCGTTGCGATAGCGGTTCACGTCCTCGCCGCCTTCACCGGTGTTCGACTTGCCGCCGATGCGGTTCATCGCAACCGCCAGCGTGGCGTGGGCTTCAGTCGAGATCGAGCCCAGCGACATCGCGCCGGTGGCGAAACGCTTGACGATTTCCTTCGCCGGTTCGACTTCGTCGAGCGGGATGGCCTTGGCCGGGTCGAGCTTGAACTCGAACAGGCCGCGGAACGTCATATGGCGCTTAGTCTGATCGTTGATCAGATGCGCGTATTCCTTGTACGTCTGATACGAATTGCTGCGCGCCGAGTGTTGCAGCTTGGCAATCGCATCCGGCGTCCACATATGTTCTTCGCCGCGCACGCGATACGCGTACTCGCCGCCCGCGTCGAGCATGTTCGCGAGGATCGGGTTGTCGCCGAACGCGTCGCGATGCAGACGGATCGCTTCTTCCGCGACGTCGAACAGGCCGATCCCGCCGACCTTCGACGAGGTGCCCTTGAAGTACTTCGACACCAGATCTTCCGCCAGACCCACCGCTTCGAAAATCTGTGCGCCGGTGTACGACATGTAGGTCGAAATGCCCATCTTCGACATGACCTTCTGCAGGCCCTTGCCGACTGCCTTGGTGAAGTTGTAGACCGCCTTTTCCGCCGACAGGTCGCCCTTCAGGCCGCTTGCCAACTGGGCCAGCGTTTCCATTGCGAGGTACGGGTGCACGGCTTCCGCGCCGTAGCCCGCGAGCAGCGCGAAGTGGTGCGTTTCACGCGCCGAGCCGGTTTCCACGACCAGACCCGCGCTGGTGCGCAGACCGTGTTGCACGAGGTGCGTGTGGATCGCGGCCGTGGCGAGCAGCGCCGGGATCGCGACGTTGTCGCGGTCGGTCTTGCGGTCCGACACGATCAGCATGTTGTAGCCGGACTTCACCGCATCGACGGCTTCCGCGCACAGCGACGCCAGACGCGCCTCGATGCCTTCCTTGCCCCACGCCACCGGATAGCAGATGTTCAGTTCGTACGAGCTGAACTTGCCGCCCGTGTACTGATCGATCGCGCGGATTTTGGCGATGTCCTTGAAGTCGAGCACCGGCTGCGACACTTCGAGACGCATCGGCGGGTTGATGTTGTTCGTGTCCAGCAGGTTCGGCTTCGGACCGACGAACGACACCAGCGACATCACCATGTTTTCACGGATGGGGTCGATCGGCGGGTTCGTGACTTGCGCGAACAGCTGCTTGAAGTAGTGATAGAGCGTCTTGTTCTTGTTGGACATGACCGCCAGCGGCGAGTCGTTGCCCATCGAACCGACCGCTTCTTCGCCGGCTTGCGCCATCGGCGCCATCAGGAACTTGAGGTCTTCCTGCGTGTAGCCGAACGCCTGCTGGCGATCCAGCAACGCAGCGGCTTCGCGGCGTTCCGTCTGGACGTCTTCGGCCTTCGCCTCGATTTCGTCGAGCTTGATGCGCACGGCGTCAATCCAGCTCTTGTAAGGCTTGGCGTTGGCGAGATTGTCCTTCAGTTCCTTGTCGTCGATGATGCGGCCGTGTTCCATGTCGATCAGGAACATCTTGCCCGGCTGCAGACGCCACTTCTTGACGATCTTCGACTCGGGGATCGGCAACGTGCCCGCTTCCGACGCCATGATGACCAGGTCGTCATCCGTGACGATGTAGCGCGCCGGGCGCAGGCCGTTACGGTCGAGCGTGGCGCCGATCTGACGGCCGTCGGTGAAGGCGATCGCGGCGGGGCCGTCCCACGGTTCCATCATCGCGGCGTGGTATTCGTAGAACGCGCGGCGGTTGTCGTCCATCAGCGTGTGCTGTTCCCACGCTTCCGGGATCATCATCATCACTGCGTGGACGAGCGGGTAGCCGGCCATCACCAGCAGTTCGAGACAGTTGTCGAACGAGGCGGTGTCCGATTGGCCCGGATAGATCAGCGGCCACAGCTTCGGCAGATCGTCGCCGAGCACGTGCGAGGCGATCGCGCCGGTGCGGGCGTTCAGCCAGTTGACGTTGCCCTTCACCGTGTTGATTTCGCCGTTGTGGGCGATCATGCGATACGGGTGAGCCAGTTCCCATGCCGGGAACGTGTTGGTCGAGAAGCGCTGGTGCACAAGCGCCAGCGCCGACACCGTGCGCTCGTCCTGCAGGTCGCGGTAGTACACGCCGACCTGCCCGGCCAGCAGCAGGCCCTTATAGACCACCGTGCGCGCCGAGCACGACGGCACGAAGTATTCCTTGCCGTGCTTGAGCTTGAGCGCCTGGATGCGGTGGCTCGCCGTCTTGCGGATCACGTACAGCTTCCGCTCGAGCGCGTCGGTCACCATGATGTCCTTGCCGCGGCCGATGAAGATCTGGCGGATCAGCGGCTCGCTCGCCTTGACGGTGGGCGAGATCGGCATGGTGTGGTCGACCGGCACATCGCGCCAGCCGAGCACCACCTGACCTTCTGCCTTCACCGTGCGTTCCAGTTCCTGTTCGCAGGCCAGACGCGAAGCGTGTTCCTTCGGCAGGAAGACCATGCCGACGCCATATTCACCGTGCGGCGGCAGCACAACGCCCTGCTTGGCCATTTCCTCACGATAAAAACCGTCCGGAATCTGGATCAGGATGCCCGCGCCGTCGCCCATCAGCGGATCGGCGCCCACGGCGCCCCGGTGGTCGAGGTTCTCGAGAATCTTCAGGCCTTGCTCGATGATCTCGTGGCTCTTCTTGCCCTTGATGTGAGCGACGAAGCCGACGCCACAGGCGTCATGTTCGTTTTGCGGGTCGTACAGACCCTGCGCGGCGGGAACCGGGTGAGTCGGTTGCTGGTGGTCGTTCATGGGGACACCGTCTGTGAGGGGCCGGACAGGCCGTTAAACCGTTTTTCTATTGCCGCAGTTCGCACCGCAACCACGTCGGCGACTTCGTACGCTTGATGCCGCGCGTCTCGGAAAGTGCCGGAATTCGGAATATACGCGACGAATCAATGGAATAGCAAATAAAACATGATTATCAGACCCCAATTATCAGATTGGTGCATTGCGGCTATTTTTTATTGGTGCCACATCAAAAAGGTGCAAAAGAAAACGGCATGCGAAGATGCCGTTTCGATACAGCCCTTTGATGCGAAACGCTTTATTGCGTCTGCGGCGTTTCGCGGACCTTGCGCGGCCGCCCGCGCGGCAGCGGCGAAACGCGCCGGTTGGCAGCCCGCGCCGCCCATTCGCGATAGGTATCGCTGCCCAGAACCCAACCTTTCAAGGTGGCCTGCTGAAGCTGGCTGGCTTCGCGCTCGTCGAGCGGCTGCTCGCACAACTCACGGTAGGCCCGCTGTCGTTCGAACGGCGTGTTGCCGAGCGACCAGTACAGCGGATGATCCGTAATCAGGCTGTCGAGCGTCAGGCCGATGTGGTGGCGGTAACTCGACCAGCGATAGTCCTCGGGCGCGCTGACGAGCCCGGTACGCACCGGGCACATCTCGACGACCCGGCTCGCGAGCAGGAAGTAGCGCTCGCCTTCGATCACCGTGGCGCGGTAGCGTCCTTCCCATAAGGTGCCGCGCCGCGCGTAGCGCCGGTTGAAGTGAGCCACATAGCGGCGCCCCACCGCCTGCATCGCCTTCGGCAGGCTCGACTCTTCAGTCGGCGTGACGAGCAGTTGCACAGCGCCGGGCATCAACGCATACGCGTGGATGGACAAGTGATGGTCGCGCGAAGCCGCTTTCAGGCAGTCGATGAAAAGCTCGTAGTCCTGGTCGTCGACAAATGCGGGCTGCTGATCGAGTCCACGGAGGATGACGTGCTGCGGCTGGTCAGGAACATAAAGACGTGCAAGCCGTGCCATGCTGGAGTATCCAATAGTCGCGTTGGTACATACCCGAAGGTCCAAACAACCGCGCGCGCCCGGGGTTCGGCGCAGCGCGGCTAAGCCGGAAACCGCGCGGAGCCTAGGGAGAAAGCTCTAGCCGCCGCGTATGGTTTGTTTCAAACGTTGTAGTCATAATGAGCGGGCCTTTTCTGGAGGAGCACATATGAAATTAAAACAGGCCGTAACGGGGATCGCGGCGCTCGCCTGCATGACGGCAGCACACGCGCAATCGGCCGGAAGCTTTTACGTTACGACAGGCTGGTTCCATCTTGCGCCTCAATCAAGTAGCCAACCGTTGAGAGTAACGAGCATAGGCGGCAGTCCAACCAACATCACAGAACCCAACACCGGCGCATCACTCAGTTCAGCCGACACGCTCGGCTTCACAGCCGGCTACTTCGTCACTGATCACATCGCAACCGAATTCGTGATCGGGGTCCCGCCTTCGTTCGACCTGAACGGCACGGGCAGCCTCGAACAATTCGGCAAGATCGGTCAGGCGAAACAGTGGAGCCCGACTCTGCTGTTCAAGTACTACTTCAATGCTCCAACCGCTTCGTTCCGCCCGTATCTCGGCATTGGTGTGAGCCGTATCTGGTTCACCGACGAGAAGATCACCAACGGCGCATTCGAAGCAGGTGTTCTGCATGGTCCGACCAGCGTCTCCACGGATAGTTCGTGGGAGCCGGTGTTTAATGCGGGTTTCACCTATGCGTTCAACCAGCACTGGTTCGCGGGCGTGTCGATCTCGTACCTGCCGCTCAGCACGACCGCCAAGCTGAACACCGCCGCAAACACCCCGGTCGGTACGCTGAACGTGCAGTCGCAAACCAAGATCAAGCTGAACCCGATCGTTTCCTACGTCAACATCGGTTACCGTTTCTAACGCGTCAAGAAATTGGGGCCGTTGAGTTAGGGTAGTCGAATTTTCGTGGCTTGGACAACGCCGTCAAATATCCATTGGATCCAATGACGGCGTTTTTCGTGTTTCTCGCGCGCCAAGAGGCCGCCCGCGGTCTTATCGTCCGCTCGGCCAGGGCACCCGGCGAGTAGGCGTAAGCGTTTGTAAATTTGACCCGCTGTCCAGCCGGCTCGTGCAATATCTGCTGAGGAATAGGAGTCTGCGTCACGGTGCCTTCGGGGCCGCAGGTTAGGCACCGAAGTTGCGTACCTGTGGTTTTCCCCACATGGCAGCAACGTGTAAGTGCCGTGACAGCGCGGAACCCTTTCACCCTCATCGACGGAGCGACCATGACAGCACTTCCGAACACACGAGACGCCCTCGGCGAATCCTGGACCACCACCAGTCGCCGTGCGCGACGTATCGCCCGCCATAGCCGCCATGCGGCTGAAGACATCGCAGGCGAACTGCGCACGCTGATGTCGGAACTCGAATCCACCCTGGCAGACGGTACTCAGGCCGACGCCGTGGCGCTGCGCAGCAAACTGCGCAAACAACTCGACGCCGCGCGCGCCCGCCTGAACGACACCCGTGAGGCCGTGCGCGAGCGCGCCGAGGTCGCGATGGCCGACGCCGACGACTACGTGCGCGAAAACCCATGGCAGACGATTGCGATCGTAGGCGGCGTTGCGCTGATCGCAGGGGCCCTGCTGGCGTCGCGACTGCGCTAGGCGGCTAGCACCCGGGCAGGTCGCGACAAGCGGTGAGATCGGCCCCGGCCAATCAGTTGTCGTCGATCACGAACAGCCGCTGATACTCCTTTACCGCGTACCGATCTGTCATCCCCGCGATGTAGTGGGCGATCAGGCGCGGTTGCCGAGACGCGTCCGTAGACTGATAGCCCGGTGGCAACAGCCGGGGATCGTCCGTGAACGCGTCGAACAGGCCGGTCACCACGCGGCGCGCCTTATTGGCCATGCGCATGACGCGATAATGGCGGTACAGGTTTTTGAACAGGAAGCGCTTGAGCGCTGAGGCCTGCGCGGCGATTGCTTCGCTATGGGCGACCAGCGGCGGCGTTGCGCGCACCGCGTCCACCGAGTCGGGTGCGTACTTCGCAAGATTGAGCGAAGTCGTATCGATCAGATCGACGATCAGCGTATTGATAATGCGGCGCACAGTCTCGTGGATCAGCCTGCGCCCCTCGATCTGCGGGAAGTCGCCACGCGCCGCCACATAATGCGTTTGCCATAACTCCACTTCGGCAAGCTGCTCCACCGTGAGCAGGCCTGAGCGCAAGCCATCGTCGACATCGTGATTGTTGTAGGCGATTTCGTCGGCGACATTGGCGATCTGCGCCTCGATGGAAGGTTGCCGCCCTTCCAGAAAGCGCTCGCCCAGCGCGCCGAGCCGCCGCGCGTTCTCGCGCGAGCAGTGCTTGAGAATGCCTTCCCGGGTTTCGAAACAGAGGTTCAGCCCGTTGAACGCGCCGTAATGCTCCTCCAGATCGTCGACCACCGCGAGGCTTTGCAGGTTGTGCTCGAAGCCGCCATGTTCGCGCATGCATTCGTTCAGCGCATCCTGCCCTGCGTGGCCGAACGGCGTGTGGCCAAGATCGTGCGCCAACGAAATGGCTTCGACGAGGTCCTCGTTGACGCGCAGATTGCGGGCAACCGAACGGGCGATCTGCGCGACTTCGAGACTGTGCGTGAGGCGCGTGCGAAACAGATCGCCCTCGTGATTCACGAACACCTGGGTTTTGTACTCGAGCCGGCGGAATGCCGTCGAGTGGACAATGCGGTCGCGATCGCGCTGGAATTCGGTGCGCGCGCTCGGCGCGGCTTCGGGATAACGGCGCCCGCGCGACTGGGCGGAATGCGCCGCATACGGCGCGAGATGCGCTTCGAGTGCTTCTGGCGATGGCACGCCGCTCACGGGCGTGCCTGCCGGGTCATGCTTTACATCGTCGCTGCGCCTGTCTGTCACCGGATTCTCCGAAACATGGGCGGCGCCTCGTGACGCTGGTGCGTATTGCCTTGACTTGCCTTGCTACCTACCAGGCCCTCGCCGGATCGGTCTAGACGGCGGCGGCCAGCGTGGCGTGCACCTCGGCGTCGGGCGCCTGGGTGATGAGCGTCTCACCGAAACGCTTCAGCAGAATGAATTTGATCGCACCGGCTTCCGCCTTCTTGTCGACCCGCATGAGTTCGACGTACCGCGCATCGCCCAGCGCGGGCGCCCGGGTGGGCAAATGCGCCGCAACGATCACGTCGACCAGGCGCTTGCGCGCGGCTTCGTCGAGATAGCCCATGCGTACCGACAGGTCCGCCGCCATCACCATCCCGCAGCCGACCGCTTCTCCGTGCAGCCATTCGCCGTAGCCGAGCCCGGCTTCGATCGCATGACCAAACGTGTGACCGAAATTGAGGATTGCGCGCAGGCCGCCTTCACGCTCGTCCTGCGCCACGACCGACGCCTTGATCTCGCACGAGCGCTTGACCGCCTCGGCCAGCGCTTCGGGTTCGCAGCGATTGAGCGCCGCGACGTTCGCCTCGATCCAGCTGAAGAAGCCGGCGTCGGCAATCGCGCCGGTCTTGATCACTTCGGCGACGCCCGCTGCCAGCTCGCGCGCCGGCAGCGTGCGCAGCGCGCCGATGTCGGCGATCACGGCCTGCGGCTGGTAGAACGCACCGATCATGTTCTTGCCAAGCGGATGGTTGATGCCGGTCTTGCCGCCCACCGACGAATCGACTTGCGACAGCAAGGTGGTCGGCACCTGGATGAACGGCACGCCGCGCATGTAGCAGGCCGCGGCAAATCCCGTCATGTCGCCGATCACCCCGCCGCCGAGAGCGATCAGCGTAGTCTTGCGATCGGCGCGCGAGCCCAGCAGCGCGTCGAAAATCAGGTTCAGCGTTTCGAGGTTCTTGTACGCCTCGCCGTCCGGCAAGACGACCGTGGACACCTGCTTGCCGAGCGGCGCGAGTGCCGCGCGCAGCGTGTCGCCATAGAGCGGGTCGACTGTGGTGTTCGTGACGATCGTGACCGAACTGCCGCCGATGTGCGGCGCGAACAACGCGGTCTGGCCGATCAGATCGGCACCGATATGGATGGGGTAGGCACGCTCGCCCAGTTCGACATTGACGGTAATCATACGGTCCATTATGACGCAGGATGTTTGGCGACGCCGGCCATCTCGAGCTGCATCAGAACCATGTTGACGAGTCCGTTGACTGAAGGCCGGCCGGTTTCGATCACAAAGTGCGCGCATTCCCGGTATAGCGGATCGCGTACTTCGTAGAGCGCTTCGAGGCGCGCTTTGGGGTCTTCGGTCTGCAAAAGCGGGCGATTCTTGTCGCGCCGGGTGCGCAGCCACAAATCGTGCGGATTGGCGCGCAAATAGATCACTACGCCCCGATTTTGCAGCGCTTCGCGGTTTTCCGGCCGCAGCACCGCGCCGCCGCCCGTAGCCAGCACGATCTTGTCGCGCCCGGTCAGCTCGGAAATCACGTGCGCCTCGCGGTCGCGAAAGCCCGCTTCGCCTTCCAGCTCGAAGATCACGGGGATGCGCGCGCCAGTGCGCGCTTCGATTTCATGATCGGAATCGAAGAACGGGCGATCGAGACGGCGCGCAATGGCCCGGCCCACGGTGGTTTTGCCCGCCCCCATGAGCCCTACAAAAAATACATTGGCGTGTGCGTCCCGCGCTTGCAACGGTGTCCTCTGGCTAATCCGGTATGGTTCGTGCCGCAGCTTACTGGCAAAGCGGCTGCCTTGTCGAGCCTGCGGGCTGCCGCTAAACAGCGGCGCCAGCGTGCCCCTAATTTGTCTGAACGACGCGCGGCGTGATGAAAATTGCCAGTTCACTGCGCTGGTCCCGATGGGCCCGATGGCGAAAAAGCGCCCCTAAAACGGGTATTTTGCCCAGGACCGGCACCCGCGTCACATCGTCCCGGTCGTCGGTCGCGTAAATTCCACCGATCGACACCGTACCACCATCTTCGACCTCGACGCGCGTTTGTACGTGTTTGGTGTTGATCGCAGGCCCGGCGTCGGTCTGCTCGCCGACGCTGTCTTTGGCGACATCGAGGTCCAGCACCACTCTGCCGTCCGGCATGATTTGCGGCTCGACCTCCAGTTTGAGCGTGGCGCGGCGAAACTGCACGCCCGACACGCCCTGCCCCACTTTCGCCTGATAGGGCAGCTCGGTGCCCTGCTCGACGACCGCTTTCATCCGGTCTGCCGTCACGACCCGGGGACTCGAGACGATTTCGCCGCGGCCTTCGGCCTCCAGCGCGCTCAGTTCGATGTTCAGGAGCCGCGTCGCCCCTGCCGCGAACAAGGTCAGCCCGGCGGTGGCGGCGTCAAAACCCGAAATGGGCCGCGCCGACAGATCGTAGACGGTGCCGTCCGCGCCACCTGTCAAGCCTCGGGCGGTACCGTCGGCGTTGGTGGCCGCCATGGAAAGCCGCACGCCGAGGTTACGCGAAAACCCATGCTCGCCCTCGACGATGCGCGCCTCGATCAACACCTGACGTGTCGGCCGGTCAACGGACGCAAGCAACGCACTGATTTGCGCAAGACGGCCTTCGAGGTCGGTGACGAACAGCAGGTTGGTGCGCGGATCGGCGGTCGCGGCGCCGCGTTTGGATAGCACGCGTTGATTTCCGGCGCCGGTCAGCAGGCGCCGCACGTCTTCGGCACGCGCGTAGTGCAGCTCGAACGTGCGGCTCGCGAGAGGCTCAAGATCGGCGGCTCTTGCGTGTGCTTCGAAACGCTGCCTTTCACGCGCGGCCAGCTCCGCGATCGGCGCGACCCAGATCACGTTGCCACGGCGCTCCATTGCCAGCCCGTTGACATCGAGCAAGGTGTCGAACGCGGTGCGCCATGGCACCTTGTCGAGTCGCAACGAGACGGCGCCGCGCACCCTCTCGCTCGCGACGATGTTCAGCCCGGTGAACTGGGCAAACGCATTGAGCACCGCGCCGAGTTCGGCGCGCTGAAAGTTAAGCGAGATCGGTTTGCCGTCAGCTGCGAGTTGGGTATCCGCGGGCGTTTTGGGTGCATCGCTCAGGCGCGCAAGTGGAGGCAGCGGCACCGGCGGCCCTTCGAGCGCCGTGGCTGCGCCGCCATCGGCCGCCGGCGACCCTTCTTGCCGTTGCGAAGACGCCGTGGCATTCGCGGCTCCGGTGAGGTCGTTGACAGATTCGATTCCGGTGCTTGCCGTTGCTCGCGATACGCCACCTTCATCGACAGGCTCGTCGCGAAACGGGTTGGCCACTTCAGCGCCGACGCCGCGCGGCAGCGGCGGTATTCCGTATCGGGCATCGGACGGCGCGATGTTGTCGTCGATCGGCATGTAGCCGGGCAGCGGCGGGAGCGAAGCGTACGCATTACCGGCGCCTATCGCCATGCCGGCGACGAGGATGGCAAAGAGGCGGCAAGCGAGGTTGCGAGCGAGGTTGCGAACCGGCTTGCCACGCGGACTACAAAACGCGCGTCCACGCACCGATGCTGGCAAACTCAAGCGCACGCCAGAGCCAGCATGCACACGAACCGCAGCGCGCGAAACCCTCAGGCCGGGCGACTTTGTCAGCCTCATCAAGACGCCTCCGTGAGTGCCAGCGTGCGCGTCGCGCCGCCATTAGCCAAAGTGACGCCAAACATGTCGAGGTGCGTAACGCGTTCGGCTCCGAGTTGCTGGCCGAACACGGCCGTGGTTGCGCCCTCCGGCGTATCGAGCAGAGCGAGTCCGCGAATGCGATCGTGCATCAAGCCGACCAGGCGCAGTTCAGAAGCATCGACTTGCGGTTCGCCGGACGCGAGCATCTGCGCGAGCGCGAATGGGTCGAAGAACACGATGTCTTCTTCGTCATCCGAATCGAGACTCTCGTCGACCAACGCGTCTGTAGCGGTAGTTGACGGCACGGGCCTCAGCGCACTGAAGACATGCAGCGTTGCCTTCACCGTTAGCGAAACCGCATCGCGGTTGACCGTCACGTCGACGGGAACAATCAGTACCGGCAGGTCCGACAGGCCGCGCAGAAATGCCATCAGGTGAACGAAATCAGTGTGCGCGGTGAGTTGTACAGGACGCATGCTTTCGGCACCCGAGCCGTTGGCCGCCCCGGGTTCCAGCGAGAGCAACGAGACGCCGTTCTGCAGCGCGAGTTCGGACACGATTCGAACCTCGTCCGCCGAGCTCCACGATGCGGGCAACCGTGCGCTCATGCCGGCCGCGGCTTCCCGGCGCAACGCGGGCAATTGCGCCTGCGCGCGGCGCGCATCCGCGAGTTGCCGGGTGGCCGCGTCCAATGCCGCACGACTCGCCTCGAGCCCGCCAAGATCGGCCACGATCCAGCCGTGGGCTCCCAGTCCAAACACCACCGCGGCAATCAGCAACGCGACCGTCCAACGGCGCCGCCGGCTCCAGACAGCGAGCGGCAAACGCACGCGCTTGATCCAATGGGACAAGGAGAACCGCGCGCTTGCCGCGCCGCCGAACCCGACAAAAGTCGCACTCATTTCGCACCTCGTGATTGTTCAGACTTCATGGGACGTTGCGCCGCCGTACCGGCCTGTTGGGTTGTTTTCGTCGGCGGACTGCCCCAGCGCAGATGCGCTCCAAATTCGATCGGGCCGCTCACACCGCCCGCGGCGACCGCACCAGCGCGCGGCGTCGAGCGATGCAGGTCGTTCACCTCCGCACCTTGCACGCCGCGGATTGCGCTCAGGCGTTTGAGCCACTCGGCCGACGCGATATGCCCGCGTGAGGTCGCCAGCAGTTCGGTCTCATGCTCGCGCTGGCGCAACTGCTGCAGCACGACGCCGTCACCGGGTTCGAAACTCAACGCATTCAGCAGATCGCGCAAATGCGTAAGCGGCTCGGACAGGCTTACCGCGCGCGCCAGGCCTTTACGCTGTTCGTCTTGCTCCCGCAGCAATCTGGCGTGCTCCGCGAGCGGCGCAGCCAGTTGCGCGAGTGCTTGATCGGTCGACGTGCGCTGCGCAACGAGTCGCGCCCTTTCGAACGCCTGCCAACCAATCAACGCGAGCACAGCCGCAAGACCGGCAAACGCCGCGGCGGCCCCTTCGAGCAGACGGCGCCGGTATGCGAGCCGCGTATTGCGTTGCCTGTACGGCAGCAGATTGAAGCCTCCGAGCCACAGCTGCGCGAAGCGGGCGCCGCGCCTCGAAGCCTGCGTGTTCGGGCCAGCCGCATCCAAGGCGGGGCGCCGCAGAGCGCGCATCATTCGAGCACCCCGCGCAATGCAAGCCCGAATGCGACGGCCGCGGCAGGCTCGTGCAACAACGGATCGTGCAGTTCACGTGCGAGCCCGCCAAGCGCCACGCATTCGAACGGCAGCACAGTGCAGCCCAGTACGTCGGCAATATCCGCAAGCGAGAAACCCACACCGTCGAGCAAATCGACCTCGCCGCTCAACAGCGCGCAGTCGATTGCGGGACCTTGAACGAGATCGCGCAACGCGTCGGCGAGATCCGCGTGCTCGGGCGCGGGGTAACGCATTTCACCCGCCACGCAGTCGTCGGCGATGCGCCAGCCGCAGACGCCGTCTGTACCGATCCACAGCGCGACATAGGGCTCGTGCGGCTCGAGTTCGTGGCTCGCCGCATAGCGCATTGCGCGCAAGGCTGCATGCGGCTCGCCGTCTATCGCGGTGAGCGAGATACCGGCGCTCGCCGCGCATTCGATACGTGCTTCGAGATGCTGGCGAGCGGTGGCGGCGATCGTCACGCAACGCACCGGCGAAGGAGTCTCGTCGACGAACCAGTCGACGGCCAGCGCATGCCGCTCGAGGCCGGCGATGCGCTCGACTTCGCTCATCACCGCCGGCTCGAGTTCGGCCAGTTCATGGCCGCCGTCCTGCGTGCAACCGGCGAGTTCGGCGAGCCGTGTGAGCGGCACAGTGGTGGTCAAGGTGGCAGAGGCAGGCAACGCCATCGCGCAGCGCAAAGCGTGCGGCGCACACGCGCTTGGCAGACCCGCGAACGCATCACGCAACGCACGCGCCACTGCAAGGCGGTCGGCGATCTCGGTGCCGGCCATAGCGCCCGCACCGAGCGGCACGGTGCTCGCATATTCGATATGCAGCGCGGCACCTGTGCGCGAATGCCGGCTCACCACGATCAGACGCACCGCCTGCGAACCTAGATCGATTCCCGCAGCAAAACGCTGCGCCCCGAGTCGCACATCTTGAAGCCACGAATTTTTGAACGTCATCACGCCCTCCCTCACACTCACGCGACGAACTATTCGAACGCGGGTAACGAGACGGAATTGTGCGCAGCCGCGCCGCCGCGCGACACTCAGCCAAATGGCTAACGTTGCGCGACGCGTGCCCCGCGTGCGATCAAAGCGTCTACAGTGAAGTCATTCCTGCGCGGCGCAGCGACTTGTCAAGAACTGTCAGTAAGCCTGCCGAAAGCTGAAAAGCGGGGCGGCTATAATCGCGGGACTGTTTTTTGGTATCCATATGCAATCCACGTCTCCTACGTCCCCGCCGCCCGCGCCGCAGAAGCGCAAACGCCCCTTGTGGCTCAAGCTCATCATGGGCTTTGTGGGTCTGATCGTCGCCGGCATCCTGTGCGTGCTGCTGGTGCTGGGCTACGCGCTGGTCGTGGCAACGCCGAACCTGCCGTCGCTCGACGCGCTAACCGACTACCGGCCGAAGGTGCCCTTGCGCATCTATACGGCCGATCATGTGCTGATCGGCGAATTCGGCGAAGAACGGCGCGATATCGTCCACATCCAGGACGTGCCCGACAGTCTGAAGAAAGCGGTGCTGGCAATCGAAGACGCACGCTTCTACGATCACGGCGGCGTCGACCTCACGGGCATCGCGCGAGCCGGCTTCGTCGCGCTGACCAACGGTCATGCCACGCAAGGCGCCAGCACGATCACCATGCAGGTGGCGCGCAACTTCTTTCTTTCGAGCGAGAAGACCTACACGCGCAAGATCTACGAAATGCTGCTCGCGTACAAGATCGAATCGAAGCTGACGAAAGATCAGATTCTTGAGGTGTACATGAATCAGATCTATCTCGGTCAGCGCGCGTATGGCTTCGCGAGCGCGGCGCGCGTGTACTTCGGCAAGGATCTGAAGGATCTGACACTGGCGGAATCCGCCATGCTGGCGGGCCTGCCGAAGGCGCCGTCGGCGTATAACCCGGTGGTCAATCCGAAGCGCGCGAAGATCCGCCAGGAGTACATCCTGCAGCGTATGTACGAATTGCACTACATCACCCAGGAACAGTACGACGAGGCCAGCAAGCAGCCGCTAGTCGTCAAGGGTGCGGGCAAGGAGTTCAGCGTGCACGCGGAGTACGTCGCGGAAATGGTGCGGCAGATGATGTACGCGCAATATCGCGAGGAAGCGTACACGCGCGGCCTGAATGTCGTGACCACCATCGACTCGGCCGATCAGGACGTGGCTTACCGGGCGCTGCGCAAGGGTCTCATGGACTACGAGCGGCGTCACGGCTATCGCGGCCCGGAAGCATTCATCGATCTGCCGTCCGATGCGGATGACCGCGAACAGGCTATCGACGACGCGCTGCTCGAGCATCCCGACAACGGCGAAATCATCGCCGCGGTGGTGACCTCGGCGAGCCCGAAGCAGGTGCAGGCCACTTTCATCGACGGCAACGTCGCGACCATTCAGGGCGATGGCCTGCGCTTCGCGCAGTTCGCGCTCGGCCCGCGTGCGCAGCCGAATCAGCGCGTGCGGCCCGGCGCAATCGTTCGCCTTGTGAAGGACGACGACGGCAACTGGTCGATTACCCAGTTGCCGCAAGTGGAAGGCGCGTTCGTTTCGGTGGTGCCGCAAGATGGCGCGATTCGCGCGCTGGTCGGCGGGTTCGACTTCAACAAGAACAAGTTCAACCACGTCACTCAGGCGTGGCGTCAGCCGGGTTCGAGTTTCAAGCCGTTCATCTACTCGGCCTCGCTCGAAAAGGGGCTCGGACCGGCCACGGTGATCAATGACGCGCCGCTCTTTTTCAGCGCCGCGGAAACGGGTGGCCAGGCGTGGGAACCGAAGAACTATGGCGGTGGCTTTGACGGTCCTATGACCATGCGCACCGCGCTGCAGAAGTCGAAGAACCTCGTATCGATTCGCATCCTGAACCAGATCGGCACGAAGTACGCACAGCAATACATCACGCGTTTCGGCTTCGATGCGGACCGTCACCCGGCCTATCTGCCAATGGCGCTCGGCGCGGGTCTAGTCACGCCCTTGCAGATGGCCGGCGCGTTCTCGGTATTCGCGAACGGCGGCTATCGCGTCAACCCCTATCTGATCGCTGAAGTCACCGATCAGCGCGGTATCGTCGTGGCGCACGCGCAACCGCTGGTCGCCGAGCAGAGTGCGCCGCACGCGATCGAGCCGCGCAATGCGTACGTGATGAACAGCCTGCTGCAAAGCGTCGCGCAACGTGGCACGGGCGCGAAAACCAATGTGCTCAAGCGTACCGATCTCGGCGGCAAGACCGGCACGACCAACGATTCGCGCGATGCATGGTTCGCCGGCTATCAGCACACGCTTACCGCCATCGCCTGGATCGGCTACGACAACCCGCGCAGCCTCGGCGATCGGGAAACGGGTGGCGGCCTCGCGTTGCCGGTGTGGATCGACTACATGGCGCGCGCGCTCAAAGGCGTGCCGGAATACAAGATGCCGATGCCCGACGGCGTGACCGAATTGGGTTCGGAACTGTATTTCGACGACTTCACGCCGGGCCACGGCTTCGTCGCCACCGTCGGCATTAGTCAGGCGGCACTGGATGCCGACGCGAGCGGCGCGTCAGCGGCGGCGCCCGAGCAAGTCGGCGAGCAGGAAAAGCAGGACATCATGAATCTGTTCCGCGGCCACTAAACGCTTGAGTGGCCAGAAAAAGAAAACCGCCGCGCTCGATGCGCGGCGGTTTCATTTGGGCGATCTATTCAGCACTCTTTCCGACGTTTATTTTCGCGCCGGTTCAGGTCGCCATTTCGACGATCCTTCTCGCACAACGCTTACGCCTGGAAGTGAACCGGCTCGCCGGCCTGCTGCGTCGCGTACTCCGACAGGGCGGCGAAAAACTCCGTGCCGCTGCGCGTATCACGCCACTCGCCGTCGACGAAACGGAAGTGGAATCCACCCGCCTTTGCGGCGATCCAGATCTCGCTCATCGGCGGCTGCAGATTGACGATGATCTTCGAGCGGTTCTCGAATTCGAGAGTCAGGACATTGCCGCTGCGCTCGAGTTCGATGTCGGCTTCCGTGTCGTCGAGCGCGCGTTCGATGGCGGCTAGCGCGGCTTCCGCGCGGGTCAGGTAATCACTATCGGACATGCTAAACTCCATCGATTATTTATACAGGGACAGTCATGCGAGTCGTATCTCGGATGCGCGCGGCGGCGCCCGGCCGCGCGATTGTAGCGGGTTTAGCCATTCTCGCAGGTTGTGCACTTGCCGGCTGCGGACAACGCGGCTCGCTCTATTTGCCCACCGTGCCGCCGCTACCGGCCAAGCCGACCGATCGCACGGAAGCGCCGCCGGCAGCAAGCTCGGGTAACCTGAAACCTGGTGCGCAAAGCACCGCCCCGACGGGTGAGATACCGGATACCTCCGGTGCGCCGCTCTCGTTGTCGCCGGATACCGAACTTGCCGCACCGCCCGCGTCTGACGCCTCCGCCGCTACGCCTGCGCAACCTGCCTCTGCCGCCACTCCTGCTCAATAAGACTTTCGCATGACTCGATCCGCATTTGACTACGTCGACGGCGTGCTGCACGCCGAGGGCGTGTCCGCCGTCTCACTCGCCGAGCAGTTCGGCACGCCGCTGTACGTCTATTCGCGCGCCGCGCTCACCGAAGCGTGGAATGCCTATGCAGGCGCTTGCGCCGGTCGCCGCGCGACGGTGCACGTCGCCGTCAAGGCCAATAGCAATCTCGCGGTGCTGAATGTGTTCGCGCGTCTCGGCGCCGGCTTTGACATCGTGTCGGGCGGCGAACTGGCGCGTGTGCTGGCCGCCGGCGGCAAAGCGGAAAACACCGTGTTTTCCGGCGTCGGCAAGCATCCGGACGAGATGCGCCAAGCCCTCGCGGCAGGCGTCAAATGCTTCAACGTCGAGTCGATTCCCGAACTCGACCGGCTGAATGCGGTCGCCGCGGAAATGGGCAAAAAAGCACCCGTTTCGTTGCGGGTGAATCCCGACGTCGACGCGAAAACGCATCCGTATATTTCCACCGGCCTGAAGTCGAACAAGTTCGGCGTCGCGTTCGACGAAGCACGCACGACATATCAAGCCGCTGCCGCGATGACGCATCTCGAGGTGGTCGGCATCGACTGCCATATCGGCTCGCAGATCACCGAGGTCGCGCCCTATCTGGATGCGGTCGACAAGGTGCTCGAACTGGTCGAACAGATCGAGCAGGACGGCGTGAAGATTCGCCACATCGACGTAGGTGGCGGGCTCGGCATCACGTACGACGACGAAACCCCGCCGGAGATCGGCGAGTTCGTGCGCACCGTACTGGATCGCATCGAAGCGCGTGGCCACGGGCATCGCGAGGTGTACTTCGAGCCGGGCCGTTCGCTGGTCGGCAATGCAGGCGTGCTGCTGACACGCGTCGAGTTTCTGAAGCCAGGCGCGGAAAAGAACTTCGCCATCGTCGACGCGGCGATGACCGATCTTGCCCGCCCTGCGATGTACGAGGCCTATCACGCGATCGATGCCGTCGTTAAACGCGACGTGCCTGCGCATGTGTACGACGTGGTCGGCCCGGTTTGCGAAAGCGGCGACTGGTTGGGCCGCGAGCGTCTGCTCGCAGTCGAACCGGGCGATCTGCTGGCGATTCGCTCGGCTGGCGCATATGGCTTCGTGATGAGCTCGAACTACAACACCCGTCCGCGTGCGGCCGAGGTGATGGTTGATGGTACACAGGCGTATGTTGTTCGTGCTCGCGAAGAGGTCAAGCAACTGTTTGCGGGCGAAACGATTCTGCCGGCGTAAACGTCTGAAATCGCCAGAACGCGTTAGAACTTAAACAGCAACATGAAAAAAGGCGATGCCGCAATGGCATCGCCTTTTTTATTGGCACGCTCGAAGCTTGGCAGCTTGGTCAGCGCGCCCTTAACCTCCGCTCGCGCAGCCATAGGATCAGACGCCATCCCAGCAATGCGACCATGATCGCGCCGTAAATCTTCGGCAAAACCAGGTCATGCTTGCCCGCCTTCATCCACCAGAAGTGCAGGATCGCCAGCGCTCCGATCACGTAGATTGCGCGATGCAAGGCCTGCCAGCGGCGTCCAAGTTTGCGCACCATCGCGCGCGGCGACGTAACGGCCAATGCGATCAACAACACGAACGCGGCAAAGCCTACGGTGATGAACGGACGTTTGCCGATATCCTTGAGAATCGCGGCAACATCGAACCACTTGTCGAACCACAGGTACGTAGTGAAATGGAGCGTCGCGTAGAAGAACGCGTAAAGGCCCAGCATCCGGCGAAAACGGACCAAAGCAGGGATGCCGGTCAGGCGGCGCAACGGCGTCACAGATAACGTGATGCACAGAAAAACGAGCGTCCACAGCCCCGTCGAGCGCGTGATGAACTCGATCGGATTCGCACCCAGCCGGTCGGTCATGCCGAACAGCACGATGCGCGCGAGTGGATACCATGCCGCGATAAATACCGCGATTTTGGCCGGCACGATCCAGCGCGCACCACTGGCAGGGCGCTTTGCGGCTACGGTGGCCGATGCCGATGCCGACGTCGGCGCCGCTCGCCGGGTCTCACGTCCGGTTGCCGGAGTAACAGGTTGTGTTTCAGGAGCCATGCTCACACCGCTCAAAAATTCTTTTTCAGGTCCATGCCCTGATACAGCGATGCGACCTGATCGCCGTAGCCGTTGAACATCAACGTCTTGCGTTTGGGCGTGAAGAAACCGTCTTCGCCGATGCGCCGCTCGGTAGCCTGACTCCAGCGCGGATGATCCACGTTCGGATTCACGTTCGAATAGAAACCGTACTCGTTTGACGCATACGTATTCCAGCTGGTCGGCGGCTGCTTGTCGAGAAAACGGATCTTCACCAACGACTTCGCGCTCTTGAAGCCGTATTTCCACGGCACCACTACCCGGATCGGCGCGCCATTCTGATTCGGCAGCACCTGTCCGTAGAGGCCCATGGTCAGCAGCGTCAGCGGATTCATCGCCTCGTCCATCCGCAGACCTTCGGAGTACGGCCAGTCGAGCACCGGCGTCGACAGACCGGGCATTTGCGACGGATCGGCAAGCGTGATGAATTGCACGTATTTCGCATTGCCGGTCGGCTGCACACGCTTGATCAGCTCCGAGAGCGGCACACCGATCCACGGAATCACCATCGACCAGCCTTCGACACAACGAAGCCGGTACACACGCTCCTCGAGCGGCGCGAGCTTCAGCAATTCGTCGATGTCGTACACCTTCGGGTTCTTGATTTCGCCCTCGACGCTCACCCTCCACGGACGCGGCCGCAACGTACCGGCGTTCTGCGCCGGATCCGACTTGTCGGTGCCGAACTCGTAGTAGTTGTTATACGTGGTGATGTCCTTGTACGGCGTGATCTTGTCGAGCGCGACGAATTTCGCGTTGGTCTTCGCCGCGAGCTTCTGCGCCTTCGGATCCGGTGACGAATATGCCGCCAGCGCTTCACCGTTCACGCCGATCAGGCTGCCGAGCGCTAATGCACCCGCCGCACCGGCCGTCTGCAAAATACGCCGCCGATTCTCGAAGACTCGTTGCGGCGTGATTTCACTACGCGCGATGTCATCGCCGATAAGTTGCGTTCTGTCGCTTCGCTTGATCCACATCGTGCTGCTCCTTGCCGGCCCATCGCTTGTCTATCTTACGGGGCCATATTGATGATCGGCTCGTTCGGCCATTCGCCAGCATTCCTAGGTACTGCTGTAACGAACACCCTGGATGCAGAGAATATTCCGTTGCACGTAAAAAAACCGCCGGTGCGAAACACGCGGCGGTTCTTAGTCGCTCCAGAACGGCGGATATTACAGCTTGCCGTAGCTATGCAGCCCCGACAGGAACATATTGACGCCGAGGAACGCGAAGGTCGTCACCAGCAGGCCGGTCAGCGCCCACCATGCCGCCACCGCGCCGCGCAGGCCCTTCATCAGGCGCATATGCAGCCACGCCGCGTAGTTCAACCAGACGATCAGCGCCCACGTTTCCTTCGGGTCCCAGCTCCAGTAACCGCCCCATGCCTCTGCGGCCCACAGCGCGCCGAGGATCGTCGCGATCGTGAAGAACGCGAAGCCGACGGCGATCGACTTGTACATCAGATCGTCGAGCACATCGAGCGGCGGCAGGCGGTCTGCCAGCATACCGCGCTCCTTCGCCAGATACGCGACGCCGACCATGGCCGACAGCGCGAAGCTGCCGTAACCGATGAAGTTAGCCGGCACGTGAATCTTCATCCACCAGCTCTGCAGCGCCGGCACGAGCGGTTGAATCTGCTGTGCGTCACGCGCGACCGAGTACCACATCAGGAAACCGACCGCCGCGCTGATCACCAGCAGCACAAATGCACCGAGCGCACGCGTGTTGTAGTGCTGCTCGTAGTACAGGTAAAACAACGCTGTGATCAGGCTGAACAGCACGAACACTTCGTACAGGTTCGAGATTGGAATATGACCGACATCCGCGCCGATCAGATACGACTCGTACCAGCGCACCATCAGGCCGACGAAGCCCATCACCACGGCAGCCCAGGTCATTTTCGAACCGATCGCCGCACCGGTCGGCGAACGCGACAGCAAGCCGATCCAGTAGAAAACGGTGGCGAACACGAAGAGCGCGCTCATCCACAGAATCGCGGACTGGCTCGACAGGAAATACTTGAGGAAGAACTCGTTATCCGCGCGGCTGAGATCGCCGTGGTAGATCTGGATCGCCAGCAACGAGAGCGCGGCGATGCCCACCATCAGCGGACGGACGGGCTTCCAGCGCCAGCCCAGCACGATGAACACCGGCACGGCGCAGCACAGCACCAGTTTGTCGTAGTAATTCATGAACGGGTAATAGCGCGCCAACGCGAAGCCCGCGCCCGCGACCATCAACGCGGCGAACAGCCAGTCGACGACACCGAGCCGTTTCAGAAACGGCCGCTCGTCATACTGCGTGACGTTGAGCGCCTCGCTCGCGAACGCTTTCTGCGGCCGCGAGGCTGAAGAGGAGGAAGAGGAAACCTGAGTCAAGTCCATGATCTTACCGAGTCGAATCTTGTGAGCGTGCGGACGGCGCGCCGGCATTGCCGGGTTTGTCGGAAGCGCCGGCGGCGTCGGATGTTTCAACGAGTTTGGCACCCAACGCGGCGCCGACAGCGTCGCGCGTCTGGACGAACTCCTTTTCGAAATCGAGCGTTTTGCGCGCGCTCGACATCGCCATCACGACATTCGTGCCGTGAGCGGTATCTTTGAGCCAGAACCACAGACGCCGTTCGCGGACGTAGAACATCGAAAAGATGCCCAACACGAGGAGCAGGCTGCCAAGATACACGACTTTTTTGCCCGGCGCGCGCGTCAACTGAAATACCGAAGCTTGCACCTGCTTGAATGAGTCAAGCTGTAAATAGACCGGCGATCCATACAAAAAGCTGTCAGATATCGCGTTGATCGAGCTCTGGATGAAGCGGCTGGCGTCTGCATTCGCCACGGCGTCCGGCTCGCCCAGTTGCTCACGCGACAGTTGCCACAGGTCCCACGTCGCGCCTTCCAGCATGCGCAGCAGCAGGCCGGCGGCCTTTTCCTGCTCGCCCTTCGGCACCGAATGGTCGATGAACCCGGCGACCGCCTGGAAGCCGCCGACCGTCTGGCCGTTCGGCATCTTGATGCTGTTGTCCGCCCCCGCAAACAGGGTCAGGACACGTAGCGCGCTTTCTTCCAGATGCTGCTGCAGTTCGGTATTTGAACCCGGCACGGAACGCAGTGCGAAACGGTGAGCAGCAGCGGCGCGCATGGCCGGATTTTCGAGCGTGGCGCGCAGGTTCATCCATTCCTTGACGGTACCGCCGGTGTCGGCGGGAATGCGCAGGTAGCGGAATGGGTCGTCCGGATTCAGGCGCATGCCGGCGAGGAACATCTTTTCGCCCGCAACGTCGACCGGCAGCATGTAGTTGTTGTACTCGCGCGCCTGACCGTCCTTGTCACGCACCTTGTACTGCACCGACGGGCCGACGTTATGCAGATCGAGTGGCTTCGAGGTCTTGGCGCCGGAGCCGAGGCGTTCATCGAACGCCTCCTTCAGCGTGCGATGCGCGGCAACGCCACGGGCGTCGGTCTGGCCGCTGCCGTTCGATACATTTTCGACGTTGATTGCACGGAAATCGGTGAATTCGACGGTTTGCCCGTCGGCCAGCGGCGTGGCCGCGCTCAACGGCGCATTGCCGCCGATCGTGCCGCCGAACGGCGCGGTTTTCGCGCTCGCGCCGGACATCGGGTAAGCGGTCATCTGCATCTGCGAGCCGCCGTCCTGGAAGCTCGACTGGTAAATCGACACGCCGTCGTAAGTGAACGGCTTGTTCACCTCGACACGCGCCGGCACGCGCGCGCCCGTCTTGTGGTCGACCACGACAATGTCGCTCGCGAACAGCTTCGGCATGCCGGTGGAGTAATAATCGACGATGAACTTGTTCAGTTCGATCGAAAACGGCAGGTCTTGAATCAGGGAGCCGTTCGGCTGGTTCAGAATCGCCGTGGACACATGCTGGCCTTCCGGCACCCACGCGTAACCGCGGAACGTCGGGTTCGATTGCGATAGACGGTGTTCCGGCGGGATATCGTTGATCACCGTGTTGGCGTTGATCGGCGACTTGTTGAACAGCCACATTTGCAGCTTGATCGGCAGATTGCTATCGAGCAGACCGCCCAGGCAGATCACCACGATCGCGATATGCGCGGAGATGTAACCGAACTTGGTCAGCGCGCCGCGCTTGGCGGCGATCAGTGTGGCACCGTCCGATTCACGCGTGACGAACTTGTAGCCGAGTTTCGCCGAGAGTTTGGCGAGCACCGCGGCGGTCTGCGCGCGCGAGCCGTGCACCGCGAACTCGCCCTTGTGATGGAACGCGCGCAGGCTGCCTTCGCGGACCTTGTCCTTCCAGCTCTTCGCGTCTGCGACCATCTTTGGGGCATTGCGGATCACGCACAGCGACACCGATACCATCAGGAAACCGAGAATCAGCATGAACCACCACGAGCTGTACACCGTGTACAGGCTCAGCGAGCGGAAGATGTCCGCCCAGAATGGGCCGAACTGATTAACGTAGTTGGGATAGGGATCGTCCTGCGTGAGGACGGTACCGATGATGCTGGCGATCGACAGAATCACAAGCAGCGCAATCGCGAAACGCATCGAACTCAAGACCTCGATGATGCTGCGCGCGATGCGATTGCCCGACTTCGACTGCAAACCCGACGTGGTGACGCTCATTCATACTCCGACTGAACAGCAAAAAAGGGTGAACGGCTGTCGTAGACACGACGCCCTCACCCTTTTCTTGTTTTGTACCGGCCTCGTCGGGCCGGTTGCACTTGCGTGCGGACTTCCTAGTGCAAGCCCGCGATGTAATCGGCTACAGCCTTGATTTCGCTGTCCGACAGACGCGACGCGACTGCATGCATCGCCTCATTGTTGTTACGTGCGCCCGGACCTTGAGTGAACGCCATCAACTGCGCCACCGTGTATTCGGCCCATTGCCCCGACAGCCGCGGATACTGCGACGGAATCCCCTGACCGGTCGGCCCGTGACAGCTCGCGCAGGCCGGCACGCCCTTATCCGCTATGCCACCGCGATAAATCTTCTGACCGAGCGGAACGGTATCTTTGTTATGCGCGTAACCTGGCTTCGGGGTCTGCGTCGAAAAATAGGCAGCCACGTTGACCATGTCCTGATCGGACAGCGCTGCAGCCATGCCCGCCATGATTGCATTGTTGCGCGCGGGCTGCTTGGCGCCAGGTTGTGTTTTGAAATCCTTCAACTGCTTGACGAGATACTCGGGATGTTGGCCCGCCAGCTTGGGATACGCACCGCCAGCACTGTTGCCGTCTGCACCGTGGCATGACGCGCAAACCTGCACCGCGATTGCCTGCCCCCGATTGACGTCCGGCTTTGCCGGATCTGCTGCTCGTGCCTGAATTGCCAAACCTGAAAGACCCGCTGCTACTTGAAGCACCATCAGACTCTTGCACAGTCGATTCATTCGCACACCCTGTCTCGTCTTGTGGGATTTTAGAGGTTTTGCAAGATACGACAGCGACTGAGTGACCGCTAAGAGCCGCCAAGGCACGCTGGCTGGCCCCCTCAGGTTTTCAGTAAACCATCGTATTGTACAATAACTCGCTAATCGCTAAGACGCCAGTCGGGCTTGACCCGTCCCCACTCCGGGTTCCCCGGCGTCTCGAATCCTGGCCTGATCATGTCCTTCCTGCTCCACCAATCCCGCTTTTTCACGACCGTCAATCACTTACGTGACCTGCCGGCCACCGCGCAGCCCGAGATCTGCTTTGCGGGACGCTCAAATGCGGGCAAATCCACGGCCATCAATATTCTGTGCAATCAAAAGCGCCTCGCGTTCGCCAGTAAGACCCCTGGGCGCACCCAGCACATCAATTATTTCTCGGTGGGCAAGGCGGACGAGCCGACCGCACACCTGGTCGACCTGCCGGGCTACGGTTACGCGGAAGTACCGGGCGCGGCCAAAGCTCACTGGGAGGCGCTGCTCTCCACCTACCTGCAATCGCGCTCGCAACTGCGCGGCATGATCCTGATGATGGATTCGCGCCGCCCGTTGACGGATCTGGACCGGCGCATGATCGAGTGGTTCGCGCCGACCGGCAAGCCGATCCACACATTGCTGACGAAGTGCGACAAATTGACGCGCCAAGAAAGCATCAACGCGTTGCGCGCGACGCAGAAAGGTTTGGCTGAATATCGTACCGCCGGCTACCAGGGCGAATTGACCGCGCAACTCTTCTCGGCCCTCAAACGCGTCGGCATCGACGAGGCGCACGAACTGATCGAAAGTTGGCTAATCCCCAACGCAAAAGGCGAAGCGGACGCACCGCAGTAAGCGCAACGGCCGTTGCGGCGCGCGAAAACAGGCCTTTTCGGCCGCCCATAAAAAAACCCGCCGCTTTAACGGCGGGTCAAACAGCCTAATCGAAAAACGACAGGCACCCGCTCAGGGAGGAGAAGCGGGGAGGTCAGCGCAGGGCGCCTTGCTCGATCGGTATGATATACCATTGTCTCGAAAAGTTTCCGGCAGCGGAGGCAGGCGCTACTTGTCCACTCCACACATCCACGTTTCTTCGATTCGTTTATGAGCTTCTACCCGCACTACCGTCCGCGCCGCATGCGCCGTGACGACTTCTCGCGCCGTCTGATGCGAGAAAATATCCTGACCACGAACGATCTGATCTATCCCGTGTTTGTCGTCGAAGGCACCAACGTTCGGCAAGCCGTACCGTCGATGCCGGGCGTCGAGCGCGTGTCGGTGGATCTGCTGATGGGTGTCGCCGAGCAATGCGTCGAATTGGGCGTACCGGTGCTGTCGCTCTTTCCGGCAATCGAGCCTTCCCTGAAGACGCCCGATGGCCGCGAAGCGACGAATCCCGCCGGTTTGATCCCGCGCGCGGTTCGCGAACTGAAAAAGCACTTCCCTGAGCTCGGCGTGCTGACCGACGTCGCGCTCGATCCGTATACGAGCCACGGCCAGGATGGCGTGCTCGACGAAGCCGGCTATGTGATCAACGACGAAACCGTCGAAATCCTCGTAGACCAGGCGCGTGCGCAAGCTGAAGCGGGTGTCGATATCGTTGCGCCCTCGGACATGATGGACGGGCGCATAGGCGCGATCCGCGAAATGCTTGAGAGCGAGGACTATATCCACACGCGCATCATGGCTTATGCGGCTAAATTCGCTTCGGCGTTTTACGGCCCGTTCCGCGATGCCGTCGGTTCTGCGGCGAACCTCGGTAAGGGCAACAAGATGACTTACCAGATTGACCCGGCAAATTCGAATGAAGCGCTGCGCGAAGTGCAGGCAGACATCGAGGAAGGCGCGGACATGGTGATGGTCAAGCCCGGCATGCCGTATCTGGACATCGTGCGTCGCGTGAAGGACGAATTCAAGTTCCCGACTTACGTGTACCAGGTCAGCGGCGAATACGCGATGTTGAAAGCCGCCGCGCAGAACGGCTGGCTCGATCACGACAAGGCGATGATGGAATCGCTGCTGGCGTTCAAGCGGGCTGGCGCGGATGGCGTGCTGACCTACTTCGCACTGGATGCCGCGCGAATTTTGCGCGCACAGAAGTAATCTGATTCGATGACACGCCGGTCTCGCGGGCGGCGCCAATCTGAACGCTTGATAAGAAACGGAGGCGGACTTTTCAGTCCAGCCTCCGTTTCCTTATGCAGACCCGCGCGGTTAAACCGCGCCGCGGCGGCTAGGCGCCGGACGCACTCACGCGATCGAGACTGCGCAAAAACTTGTCCGCAGACTCGTATCCGACGACGCGCAGCACTTCCTTGCCGCCCTGATCGAAGAAGATGATGCCCGGCGGCCCGAAAAGGCTGAAACGCTTGAGCAGCGTCTGATCGTCGGCGTTATTCGCGGTGACGTCGGCGCGCAGCAGATTCATCTGCTTCAACTTCGCCTGGACACGCGAATCGCTAAACGTGAACTTCTCCATCTCCTTGCAGCTCACGCACCAGTCTGCGTAAAAATCAAGCATAGCGGGCTGTGCAGCCGTTTTGACGGCCTCGTCGAGTTCGGCCGAGGAACGAACCGGAGCGAACGTCAGATCGCTCTGTGAGCCCGCATTCGGGGCACCGGACGCGCCTGCGGTGTTGCCTTGCCCACCGCCGCGCGCGGCAAGAACGGCGAGCGGACGCAACGGATCGGCCGAACCTGCCGCGAGGCCAACCAGCAACACCGCCGCCCAGATTGCCAGCGCCGCACCGATACCCCGGCCGAGCCGGCGCCACACGGACGCCCCCGCTACGGGTGCCGAGAAAAGACCAAGTCCGGCTGCGGCGATCAGCAGCCACAGCGCGCTCAACAGCATCGTCGCAGTCGCGCCGAGTACCGGCCAGACGATCCACAAAGCCGCGGCAAGCAGGACCACGCCGAAAAACACTTTGACCCCGTTCATCCACGCGCCTGCGCGCGGCAGCAACGTGCCGGCACCGAGACCGATGATCAACAGGGGCACGCCGAGCCCAAGTCCCATCGAGAACAGGGCCGCTCCGCCGAGCAAAGCGTCGCCCGTATGCGCGATGAAGGCCAGTACCGCGAATAGCGGCGCGGTCATGCAGGCGCCGACCACTAGCGCGGACAGCGCGCCCATTACGGCCACCGCTGCAAACTTGCCGCCAGAACGTCCGCTCGATGCGCGCGAGACGCCGTCCTGCCAGCGCTGCGGCAAGGCGATGTCGAAGCCCGCGATCAGGGTCAGCGCGAAGACTGTCAGCAATACGCCGAACGTACCGAGTACCCAGGGGTTCTGCAGCCAGGCACCGAGGCTCTGCCCAACCAGCGCGGCGGCAATGCCGAGCGCTGTGTACACGAGCGCCATGCCGATCACATATGCCAGCGACAAAGCAAAACCGCGCGCCCGCGTCACTCTTGCGCCTTCGCCGATGATGATCGCGGACAGGATTGGAATCATCGGATACGAGCACGGCAGCAAACTAAGCACGACGCCGGCCACGAAATAGAGCCCGATGATTGCGAAAAAACCGCCGCCTTGCAGCAGCGATTGTGCATAGTCAGCGCTGGTGGCGCGCTCATACCATGACGCGCCGGCTGCCGCGGACGGCTGCGGGGAGGCTGCCGCCGCGCCGCTCCCGGACGGCTGCAACGCCTCGCCGCTCACGTGATACACACGCTCCATCGGCGGGTAGCAGATACCGGCATCGGCGCAGCCCTGCGACGTGACAGCGAGGTCGAACGGCCCTGCCGCCTGTTTCACCGGGATACGGATCGTCAGTTCGTTTCGATAGGTTTCAACGTTCTTGTTGAAAGTCTCATCGAACTTGACGTGGCCAGCCGGCAATTGCGGTTCGCCGATCGTCGCCGCGCCATTGCGGGTCGCGAAGGCGAAGCGCTCGCGGTACATGTAGTAACCGTCCGCAATCTTATAGGTGACGTCGACTTCACCGGGCTTCTCGGTCGCGCTGAACTTGAAGGCGACGGCGGGATCGAGGAAATCGTCTGCGGCGTGGGCAAGCGTGCCGAACTGCGTGAATATCAGACAGCCAAGCAGAACAAGGAACGTGCGCAGCGCATTGCGCGCAACTCGGGCGGAACCGTTAAACATGGAGAGGACGTTGAGTTTCGGCGGTGAGCCACTGGCCGTAAGCGGCCGATGCCGTAGCTTGCCACGAGAGGATTTCCGGCGTGTCGTAGGGATGGTGCGCCTGAATGTACTGCTCGAGTTCCAGCGCGCGTGCGTTGCTCGTCTTGAACAGCAACTGAATCTCCTGCGCCGCTTCGATCGAGCCCTGCCAGTGGTAACTGGACTGAACCGTCCCCAACTGCGTGACGCACGCGCACAAGCGTGCGGCCAGCACATCCGCGGCGAGCTTCTGAGCAACGGTGGCATCGGGTACCGTCGTCAGAATCAAGGTTACATTCACGCTCACAAAGGCTCCGGACAGGCACGATTCAAGTGCCGATATCGTATCACCTAGCCTTGCGATGCCGCAGACGCTCCCGCCGCAGGCGTGCGGCATTTGGCCGCCGCAATCGACGGCTTGCGATGAAATTCGTCGCCACAAACAAAAAAGCCAGGCTTGGCGCCTGGCTTTTTTTCGATGCCAAGAAAGCTTACTCAGCTTCTTGCACTTCAACTTCTTCGACTTCCGGACGGTCCAGCAATTCGACCAGTGCCATCGGTGCGTTGTCGCCGACGCGGAAGCCAAACTTCAGGACGCGCAGGTAGCCGCCCGGACGGGTAGCGTAACGCGGGCCGAGGACTTCGAACAGCTTCGTGACCGAGTCACGATCGCGCAGGCGGTTGAACGCCAGACGACGATTTGCCAGCGACGGCTTCTTGCCGAGCGTGATCAGCGGCTCGACGACTTTACGGAGTTCTTTCGCCTTCGGCAGCGTCGTCTTGATGACTTCGTGCTCGATCAACGAGTTGGACATATTACGGAGCATTGCCAGACGGTGGCTGCTCGTGCGGTTCAGTTTCCGCAGACCATGACGGTGACGCATGTTAATTCCTTTGATTCAAAGTTTTGGTCCAGCTCTTCTATCGCGCTCGGCGAACCGGGAGGTTTGCGAGTGCACGGGCCGGTAGTGAAAAAAGACAAGACGCGGATTTTAAAGGAAAATCCGCGTCTTTGCCAGTGCAGCGACGGGTTCTATCCCGGGATGACTTCTCGACTTACTTGTCCAAACCTGCCGGCGGCCAGTTTTCGAGTTTCATGCCCAGCGTCAAACCACGCGACGCCAGTACTTCCTTGATTTCGTTCAACGACTTGCGACCCAGATTCGGGGTCTTGAGCAACTCGTTTTCCGTGCGCTGGATCAGGTCGCCGATGTAGTAAATGTTCTCGGCCTTCAGGCAGTTCGCGGAACGAACCGTCAGTTCGAGATCATCAACCGGACGCAGCAGGATCGGATCGATCTGCGGCGCACGCGACGGCGCTTCAGCCGTTGCTTCGGTACCTTCCAGTGCAGCGAACACCGACAGTTGATCAACCAGAATACGCGCCGATTGACGGATCGCTTCTTCCGGCGAGATCACGCCGTTGGTCTCGATGTTCATCACGAGCTTGTCGAGGTCGGTACGCTGTTCGACGCGAGCGCTTTCAACGGCGTAGCTCACGCGGCGAACCGGCGAGAACGACGCGTCCAGCACGATACGGCCGATGATCTTGGCCGATTCTTCGCCGTAACGACGCACATTGCCCGGCACATAACCACGGCCTTTTTCGACCTTGATCTGCACGTCGAGCTTGCCGCCCTTCGACAGGTGCGCAATCACGTGATCCGGGTTAATCACTTCGCAATCGTGCGCGAGTTCGATGTCCCCAGCGGTGACAACGCCTTCGCCTTCCTTGCGCAGCGTAACCGTCACTTCGTCACGGTTATGCAGCTTGAACACTACGCCCTTCAGGTTCAACAACAGGTTGACCACATCCTCTTGCACACCGTCGAGCGTCGAATACTCATGTACGACGCCTGCGATCGTCACTTCGGTAGGCGCGTAACCCACCATCGACGACAACAGCACGCGCCGAAGCGCGTTACCCAAGGTGTGGCCATAACCGCGTTCAAACGGTTCCATGACCACTTTCGCGTGGCTCTCACCAAGCGATTCAACTGCGATGATCTTGGGCTTCAACAAACTGGTTTGCATAGGTTTTCCTTTTCAATACCCTCGGCTCGTTACACCGATAAGGCTGACCGGTAACAACCTGAAAATAAACAGCCGAGACGCCCCCTTGCGCAACGCAATCGGGGTGCCCCGGCCGTTAATCCGATTACCGCGAATACAATTCGACGATCAGGCTTTCGTTGATATCGCCAGCGATGTCGCTGCGTTCGGGCTTCGACTTGAACGTGCCTTCGAATTTCTTCGAATCGACAGCGACCCAGCTCGGCAGACCGCCTTGCTCAGCCAACGACAGCGCTTCGACAATACGCGCCTGCTTCTTCTTTTGTTCGCGCACTGCGACCACGTCGCCTGCCTTAACTTGCATCGACGGGATGTTCGACACAACGCCATTCACCGTGATCGCCTTGTGGCTCACGAGTTGACGTGCTTCAGCGCGCGTCGAACCGAAGCCCATGCGATACACCACGTTGTCGAGACGCGATTCGAGCAATTGCAACAGGTTTTCACCCGTGTTGCCCTTCAGGCGGTCGGCTTCAGCGAAGTAACGGCGGAACTGGCGCTCGAGAACACCATAGATACGCTTCACTTTTTGCTTTTCGCGCAGCTGCGTACCGTAGTCGGACGTACGTGCACCCGACGTGCGGCCATGTTGGCCAGGCTTGCTGTCAAGCTTGCACTTGTCAGCGAGCGAACGACGGGCGCTCTTCAGGAAGAGGTCAGTGCCTTCACGGCGGGACAGCTTGGCCTTAGGGCCGATATAACGTGCCACGTTGATTCCTTCTGTGATTAATCACGCAAACTTGCGCTCGCGCTAGTCCGAACCCTTTGGGCCGAACGGTGGGCTTAGTCAATTCAATAACGCAAGCAGCCCGTCGTCGCCGGCACATAACCCGGCGGCAACAGGCGCTAGCGAAACAAGCGTCTTAGATACGACGACGCTTCGGCGGACGGCAGCCGTTGTGCGGTACCGGCGTCACGTCGGAGATCGCGGTGATCTTGATGCCAAGACCATGCAACGCGCGCACCGCGGACTCACGGCCAGGGCCTGGGCCCTTGATCCGCACTTCGAGGTTCTTCACGCCGTATTCCATCGCCACGCGGCCAGCCGATTCGGCTGCCACTTGGGCTGCAAACGGGGTCGATTTACGCGAACCCTTGAAGCCCTGACCGCCCGACGTTGCCCAAGCAAGTGCATTGCCTTGACGATCGGTGATCGTGATGATGGTGTTGTTGAACGACGCGTGAACGTGAACCACGCCCTCGGCGACGTTCTTCTTGACCTTCTTGCGAACGCGTTGCGCCGCGGAGTTGTTCGAAGCCTTAGCCATTACGTTTTCCTGTAACTGTCAGTTCCGCTTACTTCTTCAGCGATTGCGCTGCACGACGCGGACCCTTGCGCGTACGGGCATTCGTACGCGTGCGTTGGCCACGCAGGGGCAAGCCCTTACGATGACGCACGCCACGGTAGCAGCCGAGATCCATCAGGCGCTTGATATTCATCGTCGTTTCACGGCGAAGATCGCCTTCAACGATGAACTTGCCGACTTCTTCACGCAGCTTTTCGAGGTCTGCGTCGTTCAGGTCCTTGACCTTCTTCGAAAATGCCACACCAGCAGCGACGCAAATGTCGCGCGAGCGCGTGCGGCCGATACCGTAAATTGCCGTCAGGCCGATTTCGGTATGCTGGTGATTCGGGATGTTAACCCCTGCGATACGAGCCATTGTTTTTCCTCAAACAAAAAGCGCAGCAAAAAGCGCGGCGTTCAGCCTTGACGCTGTTTGTGGCGCGGATCAGAGCTGCAAATCACGCGCACAACGCCTTTGCGCTTAATGATCTTGCAATTGCGGCAAATGCGCTTAACCGATGCCATCACTTTCATGATATTACCCTTTTTTCAAATCACTTCGCCCGGAACACGATCCGCGCACGCGACAGATCGTAAGGCGTCAATTCAACCGTCACCTTGTCGCCCGGCAGGATTCGGATGTAGTGCATCCGCATCTTGCCGGATATGTGTCCCAATACGACATGGCCGTTTTCCAGCTTCACCCTAAAGGTAGCGTTAGGCAGGTTTTCGATGACTTCACCCTGCATCTGGATAACATCGTCTTTGGCCATAAGTCCTTTCAACGCATCGGGACGCCGCCGCCTTTGAAGTTAGCTTTCTTCAGCAGCGATTCATACTGTTGCGACATAACGTACGACTGCACCTGCGCCATGAAATCCATTGTGACGACGACAATGATCAGCAGCGACGTTCCACCAAAATAAAACGGCACGTTCCAGCGCAGTACCAAAAATTCAGGCAGCAGACAAACAAACACGATGTAGATCGCACCAGCCAGCGTAAGACGCGTCAGGATACGGTCGATATATCGCGCTGTTTGATCGCCCGGGCGGATGCCTGGGACGAAAGCGCCACTCTTTTTCAGGTTGTCGGCCGTTTCCCTGCTGTTGAACACCAGTGCGGTGTAAAAGAAGCAGAAGAAGACGATCGCCAACGCGTACAGCAACACGTACACGGGTTGACCGGGCTTAAGGGCTTCGGCCACGTTGTGCAACGTGTCTGCGAACCAGCTGGTACGCGACCCCGAACTAAACCAGTTCAGGATAGTTGCCGGGAAGAGAATGATCGACGATGCAAAGATCGGCGGAATCACGCCCGACATATTCAACTTCAGCGGCAGATGCGAAGACTGTCCGCCGTAAATCTTGTTACCGACTTGCCGCTTGGCGTAGTTCACAAGAATCTTGCGCTGGCCACGTTCGATGAACACAACCAGATACGTCACTGCAGCAATCAGCGCGACCACGATAATCGCCGAGATGATGCTCATCGAGCCGGTTCGCACCAATTCGAAAAGACCACCGATTGCGTTCGGGAAGCCGGCCGCAATACCGCCGAAAATGATGATCGAAATACCGTTACCAAGCCCGCGTTCCGTGATCTGCTCACCCAGCCACATCAGGAACATCGTGCCGGTTACCAGCGTCACGACCGTCGTCAACCGAAACACCATCCCCGGATCAATCACCAGGCCCGGCTGATTTTCCAGTGCGACGGCAATGCCGAACGCCTGGAACGTCGCCAGCAGAACCGTAAAGACACGCGTGTACTGCGTAATCTTCCGTTGTCCAGCCTGCCCTTCCTTTTTCAGCGCTTCCAGCTGCGGCGAGACAATCGCCAGCAACTGCATGATGATCGACGCCGAAATGTACGGCATGATCCCCAGCGCAAAAATCGTGAACCGCGAAAGTGCACCACCCGAGAACATGTTGAACATGCCAAGGATGCCGCCCGACTGGCTTTGGAACAGCTTTGCCAGTTGGTCCGGGTCAATACCCGGCACCGGAATGTGCGCGCCGATACGGTAGACGATCAACGCCAGCAGCAGGAACACTGCACGCCGACGCAGATCGCCAAACTTCGCCGCGCTGCGACCGGGTTTTGCGAGACTCGGACTGTTAGCCAAGTACCTTCTCCGATGCAAATGCTAGTGACGGCAAATAACTTGCGCGTTACTCGGCAAAAGAGCCGCCGGCTGCTTCAATAGCAGCGCGCGCACCCTTCGTCGCACCCAGACCCTTCACAACGATCTTGCGCTTCAGCTCGCCCGTCGCGATGATCTTGGCGCTCTTGATCAGGTCACCAACCAGGCCGGCCTGCTTCAAAGCCAACAGATCGATTTCATCGACCGGCAGCTTTTCCAGATCAGAGAGACGCACTTCACCGACGAATTCCTTCGTCAGCGAGGTGAAGCCACGCTTCGGCAGGCGACGTTGCAGCGGCATTTGACCGCCTTCGAAGCCAACCTTGTGAAAGCCGCCCGAACGCGACTTCTGACCCTTGTGACCACGGCCAGCAGTCTTGCCCAGACCGGAGCCGATACCACGGCCGACGCGACGCTTAGCGTGCTTCGAGCCTTCAGCCGGCTTCAGGTTATTCAATTCCATTATCAACTCCTTGAGTCCTGGTCAGCCGCTTAGCCGATGACCTTAACGAGGTACGAAACCTTGTTGATCATGCCGCGCACAGCCGGCGTGTCCTGCAACTCGCTAACCGAATTGAGTCGGCGCAGACCCAGGCCACGCACCGTTGCACGGTGCGTTTCACGGGTGCCGATCAGGCTCTTGACGAGCTGGACCTTGACAGTTTTATCAGACATGGTGTCCACCTTAGCCCAGAATATCTTCGACGGACTTGCCGCGCTTCGCCGCGATATCACCCGGCGTCGACTGCTTGCGCAGACCGTCGAGCGTTGCACGAACGAGGTTGTACGGGTTCGTCGAACCGTGGCTCTTGGCCACAACGTTCTGCACGCCCATCACGTCGAACACTGCGCGCATCGGGCCGCCAGCGATCACACCGGTACCGTCCTTGGCCGGAGCCAGGAGGACCATCGATGCGCCGTGCTTACCGTGCACTTCGTGTTGCAGGGTACCGTTCTTAAGCGGCACCTTGAACATGTTGCGGCGAGCCTGTTCCATCGCCTTCTGAACAGCGACCGGCACTTCCTTCGCCTTGCCCTTGCCCATACCGACGCGGCCATCACCGTCGCCAACCACGGTCAGTGCGGCAAAACCGAGAATCCGGCCGCCCTTCACAACCTTGGTCACGCGGTTGACCGAAATCATCTTTTCGCGCAGGCCGTCGTCGCGTTCGTCAGCCTGAACTTTCGCTTGCATCTTTGCCATGACGAATTCTTCCCTTAGAACTTGAGTCCGGCTTCGCGCGCCGCATCAGCCAGCGCTTTCACGCGGCCGTGGTAACGGAAACCCGAACGGTCGAAGGCGACGGATTCGATGCCGGCAGCCTTAGCCTTTTCTGCGATGCGCTTACCGATCAGGGTCGCAGCAGCGACGTTGCCGCCCTTGCCCGTCTGATCAGCCAGTTGCGCACGCACTTCGGCTTCGAGCGTCGACGCGCTGGCGAGCACCTTGGTGCCGCACGGCGAGAACACTTGCGCATAGATGTGCGTGTTCGTGCGATGCACGGCGAGACGCGCGACCTGCAGCTCAGCGATCTTGATACGCGTCTGACGAGCGCGGCGCAGGCGAGATTGAGTCTTATCCATGATTGCGCACCCTTACTTCTTCTTCGTTTCTTTGAGGATCACAACCTCATTGGCGTAACGCACACCCTTGCCCTTGTAGGGCTCCGGCGGGCGATAGCCGCGCACTTCTGCAGCGACCTGGCCAACTTGTTGTTTATTGATCCCCTTGATCACGATTTCGGTTTGCGTCGGGGTTTCAGCCTTGACGCCTTCCGGCATCTGGTGCACCACGGGGTGCGAGAAACCCAGCGACAGGTTCAGCTTGTCGCCTTGCGCCTGTGCGCGATAACCAACGCCAACCAGCGTCAGCTTGCGCTCGAAACCCTTCGTCACGCCGTTCACCATGTTCGCAACCAGTGCGCGCATCGTGCCCGACATCGCATTCGCTTCGCGGCTTTCGTCCACCGGCTCGAACTTCAGCGTGCCGTTGTCGTTCACCACCTTCACGAGGCTGTTTGCAGCCTGCGAAATCGTACCCAGCGGGCCCTTGACGGTAATGCGTTCGTCGCTCAGGGCCACTTCTGCGCCTTGCAGCGCGATCGGGCTTTTACCTACTCGAGACATGTTTCTCTCCTTTCGGCCTTAAGCGACGTAGCAGATGACTTCGCCGCCAACGCCCGTTGCACGCGCCTTGCGGTCCGTCATCACGCCCTTCGGCGTCGACACGATTGCCACGCCGAGGCCATTCATGACCACGGGGATGTCGTTACGGCCGCGGTACACACGCAGACCAGGCTTCGAAACGCGTTCAATGCGCTCGATCACCGGACGGCCAGCGTAGTACTTCAACACGATGTTCAATTCAGACTTCGCACCTTCGGACTTCACTGCGAAATCATCGATATAGCCTTCGTCCTTCAGGACCTGCGCAATCGCAACCTTGACTTTCGACGAGGGCATTGTCACCGAAACTTTCTCAACCATCTGCGCATTGCGGATGCGAGTCAGCATATCGGCGATAGGATCACTCATGCTCATTTACGTTTCTCCTATTACCAGCTCGCCTTGGTCAGGCCAGGGATCTCGCCGCGGAACGCGATTTCGCGAATCTTGTTACGCGCCAGCCCGAATTTACGGAACGTGCCACGCGGGCGACCGGTAATTGCGCAACGATTGCGCTTACGGGTCGGGTTAGAGTTGCGCGGCAGTTGTTGCAGTTCCAGACGTGCTGCGTAATGCTCTTCGTCCGACTTGCTCATATCGCCGATGATCGCTTTCAGCTCAGCACGCTTGGGAGCGTACTTAGCGGCCAGGCGAGCACGCTTCTTTTCACGTTCGATCAGTGCCAGTTTAGCCACGGTAACCTCAGTTTCTGAACGGGAACTTGAAGCTGGCGAGCAGAGCCTTTGCTTCGTCGTCGGTCTTCGCAGTCGTCGTGATGCTGATGTTCAGCCCACGCAGTGCGTCGATCTTGTCGTAGTCGATTTCGGGGAAAATGATCTGCTCTTTCACACCGATGTTGTAGTTGCCGCGACCATCGAACGCACGACCCGACACGCCACGGAAGTCGCGCACACGGGGGAGCGCAACCGTCACGAAACGGTCCAGAAATTCGTACATTGCCTGACCACGCAACGTGACCATTGCACCGATCGGATAGCCCTGACGGATCTTGAAGCCAGCGATTGCCTTGCGTGCCTTCGTGATCACCGGCTTCTGGCCTGCGATCTTCGTCAGGTCGCCAACGGCGTTTTCGATGATCTTCTTGTCAGCAACCGCTTCGCCAAGGCCCATGTTCAGGGTGATCTTGGTGATACGCGGCACTTCCATCACGGACTTGTAACCGAACTTCTCGATGAGGCCGGGTACAACCTTCTCTTTGTAAAACTCTTGCAAACGAGCCATTTTTTTACTCCGCAGCGTCAGGCGCTCAGCACGGCACCGGTCGTCTTAAGGAAACGGACTTTCTTGTCTCCCTCGACCTTGATGCCTACACGCGACGCCTTGCCATTCGCGTCGACCAATGCGACGTTCGAAATTTGCAGCGGCATCGTCTTGGCTTCCACGCCACCCGTCGTACCCTTCATCGGGTTCGGCTTGACGTGCTTCTTGACGAGGTTGATACCCTCGACAATTACTTTGTCTTCGCCAACGGACAGCACGACGCCGCGCTTGCCTTTATCTTTGCCGGTGATGACGATAACTTCGTCACCTTTGCGAATCTTGTTCATCGCGACTCCTTACAGCACTTCAGGTGCCAGCGAAACGATCTTCATGAATCGCTCGCTGCGCAACTCGCGCGTAACAGGCCCGAAAATACGGGTGCCAATAGGTTCGAGCTTGGCATTCAACAGCACTGCTGCATTGCCGTCGAACTTGATCAGCGAGCCGTCTTGACGACGTACGCCCTTGGCGGTGCGAACCACCACGGCGTTGTAAATTTCGCCTTTCTTCACGCGCCCGCGCGGCGTTGCTTCTTTGACGGTCACCTTGATGATGTCGCCAATGCTGGCATAACGACGCTTCGAGCCGCCGAGAACCTTGATGCACATGACTTCACGCGCACCGGTGTTGTCGGCCACTTCAAGCCGAGTTTCGGTCTGGATCATGGTTTATCTTTCCCAACTTAATCCGGTCACACCACCATGGCGTACCCGGTCAGTCTTGGTCCCGTCAGCCAATCGGCTGCTTGGGTATGAACAGCAGCGACGGCAAACGAAACCCGCCATCGCAATCCGGTGAATCCTTCGGAACAGACTGGCGCCTGAACCGCTTCCCCCACCAACTTCGCCCGCGACGGGGCTCCCATAAAAGAGGGAAGACCGAGATTATAACAAATAATCTCGGTCTTGCAAGCGAAACTTACTGCGATTTCAATTACTTCTACAACTTCGCGGCGTCAGATGACGCGAGCAGCCTCGACCAGGCGAGCCACAACCCAAGCTTTCGTCTTCGAAATCGGACGCGTTTCCTGGATTTCAACGAGGTCACCCTCGTTGTACGTGTTCGCATCGTCGTGCGCGTGGTACTTCTTCGAACGCACAACGTACTTGCCGTAGATCGGGTGCTTCACGCGGTGCTCAACCAGCACGGTGACGGTCTTGTCCATCTTGTTGCTGACGACCTTGCCGACCAGCGTCCGCTTGAGCGAGGTTTTTACGCTATCGTTCATTTCTGGTTCGCCTTCTCAGTCAGGACGGTCCGCACACGTGCGATGTCGCGACGGACCTTCTTCAGCTGGCTCGTGTTCGTGAGCTGCTGGGTCGCGAGTTGCATGCGCAGGCCGAATTGCGCCTTCAACAGGTCCGACAGCTCCTTGTTGAGCGCGGCCTGATCTTTCTGGTGAAGTTCGGAAGCCTTCATCATTTGCTCCTTAGGCGCCGAGCTGACGCACGATAAACGTCGTCTTGAGCGGCAGCTTAGCTGCAGCCAGACGGAACGCTTCGCGTGCCAGCTCTTCGGTTACGCCGTCCATTTCGTACAGCATCTTGCCCGGTTGAATCTCTGCGACGTAGTACTCAGGATTACCCTTACCGTTACCCATCCGTACTTCAGCCGGCTTATGCGAGATCGGCTTGTCCGGGAAAATGCGGATCCAGATGCGGCCACCACGCTTGATGTGACGCGTCATTGCACGACGTGCCGCTTCAATCTGGCGCGCGGTCAAACGACCACGACCGATAGCCTTCAGGCCGAACTCACCGAACGACACCGCGTTGCCGCGGGTAGCGATACCGGTGTTACGACCCTTCTGCTCTTTGCGATACTTTCTGCGTTTCGGTTGCAGCATCGTTATTCTCCAGTCTTCCCGTCGCCGCCGGCACCGCCAGCACGACGAGGAGCGCCACGGCGTGCACCTGCCGGGCCACCACCTTCACCATCACGACGCGGACGGCGATCGCCACCCGGACGTGCGTTGCGGCGCGGACGCTTTTCTTCGGCGACTTCTTCAACCACCGGTGCGTCATTGCGGCCAAGCGTGTCGCCCTTGTAGACCCACACCTTCACGCCGATGATGCCGTACGTCGTCTTCGCTTCCGAAGTTGCGTAGTCGATATCAGCACGCAGCGTATGAAGCGGCACGCGACCTTCGCGATACCATTCCGTACGAGCGATTTCGATACCGTTCAGGCGGCCAGCGCTCATGATCTTGATGCCTTGAGCACCCAGACGCATTGCGTTTTGCATCGCACGCTTCATCGCGCGGCGGAACATAATCCGGCGCTCGAGCTGTTGCGTGATCGAATCCGCGATCAGTTGCGCATCGGTTTCCGGCTTGCGGATTTCTTCGATGTTGACGTGAACCGGAACGCCCATGCGGCGTTGCAGTTCCGACTTCAGCAGCTCGATATCCTCGCCCTTCTTACCGATGACCACACCCGGACGCGAGCTATAAATCGTGATGCGCGCGTTTTTCGCCGGACGCTCGATAACGACGCGACCAACCGAAGCGTTTTTCAGCTTCTTCTTCAGGTATTCACGAACACCGATGTCTTCCTGCAACATCGCCGCGAAATTGTTGTTGTTCGCGTACCAACGCGACGCCCAATTGCGGCTGACGGCCAAACGGAAGCCAGTCGGATGAATTTTCTGTCCCATCGTATGACCCCTTAATTCCCGACCGTCACAGTGATGTGACAGGATTGCTTCTCGATGCGGTTACCGCGGCCTTTAGCGCGCGCGGTGAAACGCTTGAGCGACGCAGCCTTGTCGATGTAGATGCTCGTGATCTTGAGCTCATCGATATCGGCGCCTTCGTTATGCTCCGCATTCGCGATCGCCGACAGCACGACCTTTTTCACGATTCCCGCAGCCTTCTTCGGCGAGAACGTCAGAACGTTCAGCGCCTTGTCGACCGGCAAACCGCGGATCTGGTCAGCCACAAGGCGCGTTTTCTGCGCCGAGATGCGGGCACCGCGATGAATTGCTTTCACTTCCATCATGAGCCCCTTATTTCTTAGCCTTCTTGTCGGCTGCGTGACCCTTGAACGTCCGGGTCAATGCAAACTCGCCAAGCTTGTGGCCGACCATGTTTTCCGAGATATACACCGGGACGTGTTGACGGCCGTTATGCACAGCAATCGTCAGACCGATGAAATCCGGCAGAATCGTCGAACGGCGCGACCAGGTTTTGATCGGCTTCTTATCCCGCGAAGCTGCAGCCGCCTCAACTTTCTTCAGCAAATGGGCGTCGCAGAACGGACCTTTTTTTACAGAACGTGCCATTGCCTACTCCTTAACGCTTGTGACGGCGCTGGACGATCATGCTCGTCGTGCGCTTATTGCTGCGGGTGCGATAACCCTTAGCAGGCGTGCCCCACGGACTCACCGGATCGCGACCTGCAGCCGTCTTGCCTTCACCACCACCGTGCGGGTGATCGACCGGGTTCATTGCAACGCCACGTACCGTCGGGCGGATACCGCGCCAGCGGTTCGCGCCAGCCTTACCGATTTGACGGAGGCTGTGCTCTTCGTTGCCAACTTCACCAATCGTCGCGCGGCATTCAACGTGAACGCGGCGGATTTCACCCGAGCGCAGGCGGACCTGTGCGTAGATGCCTTCACGAGCCAGCAGCATCGCCGACGTACCAGCCGAACGCGCCATTTGCGCGCCCTTGCCCGGCAGCATTTCGATGCAGTGAATCGTCGTACCGACCGGAATGTTGCGGATCGGCAGCGTGTTGCCTGCGCGGATCGGAGCTTCCGAACCCGACATCAGTTGCTGACCAACCGTCACACCCTTCGGAGCGATGATGTACTTGCGCTCGCCGTCTGCGTACAGAACCAGCGCGATGTTCGCGCTACGGTTCGGATCGTACTCAAGACGTTCGACCTTCGCCGGAATGCCGTCCTTGTTACGACGGAAATCGACGACGCGGTAATGATGCTTGTGACCACCACCCTTATGACGCGTAGTGATGTGGCCGTTGTTGTTACGGCCGGCGGTCGAGGATTGCGAGTCGAGCAGCGGTGCGTACGGCTTGCCCTTATGCAGATCCTTGTTGACCACCTTGACCATCGCACGGCGACCCGGCGAAGTCGGCTTAACTTTAACGATTGCCATGATTACTTGGCCTCCGCTTCAAAGTTGATTTCCTGGCCGGGCTTCAGGCAGACGTACGCCTTCTTCACGTCTTTACGCTTGCCCATGAAACGGCCAAAGCGCTTTGCTTTACCCTTCTGGACCAGCACGTTGACGGAATTGACTTCCACCTTGAACAGCAGCTCGACTGCAGCTTTCACTTCCTGCTTCGTGGCATCGGGCGCGACTTCGAACACAACTTGCTCGTTCTTGTCGGCCACCAGCGTCGCCTTTTCGGAGATCACCGGCGCGAGCAGGACCTGCATCAAACGATGATCGTTCTTGCGAATCTCGCTCATGACAGCAACTCCTCGATCTGGGCGACCGCAGCCTTCGTGATCAGGATCTTCTTGAAGTAGATCAGCGACAGCGGGTCGGCGTAACGCGGCTCGACAACCGCCACATGGGCAAGGTTGCGCGACGCGAGGTACAGGTTTTCGTCAACCGTGTCGGTAATCACCAGCACGGAGTCGAGACCCATCGCCTTGAATTTTTCGGCCAGCAGCTTCGTCTTCGGCGCTTCGAGCGTCAGCTCGTCGACCACCGAGATGCGGCCTTCGCGGGCCAGCTGCGAGAAGATCGAGCAGAGACCTGCGCGATGCATCTTCTTGTTGACCTTGTGCGAAAAGTTTTCTTCCGGCGAATTCGGGAAGATCCGGCCACCGCCGCGCCACAACGGGCTCGACGACATACCGGCACGGGCACGGCCCGTACCCTTCTGGCGCCACGGCTTCTTGGTCGTGTGCTTGACTTGCTCACGGTCCTTCTGCGCGCGGTTACCGCTACGGGCATTCGCTTGATACGCCACCACGACCTGGTGAATCAGGGCTTCGTTGTAATCGCGACCGAACACTACGTCCGACGCGCTAACGCCTGCACCTTCCTGACCATTGGCATTCAGGAGCTTAAGTTCCATTATTTCGCTCCTTTCACGGCACGCGTCTTCACGGCCGGCGTAACGAATACCTTGCCACCCTTCGCACCCGGAACGGCGCCCTTGACCAGCAACAGCTTGCGGTCAGCGTCGATACGAGCGATTTCGAGGTTTTGCACGGTTACCGTATCGTCACCCATGTGACCGGTCATGCGCTTACCCGGGAAAACACGACCCGGATCCTGCGCCATACCGATCGAACCCGGCACGTTGTGCGAGCGCGAGTTACCGTGCGAAGCACGGCCGGATGCGAAGTTGTAACGCTTGATGGTACCGGCGTAGCCCTTACCGATCGACACGCCTTGCACGTCGACCTTCTGGCCTACTTCGAACAGGTCGGGACCGACCACGGTGCCGTTCGACAACTCGGCAGCCTTGGCAGCATCGATCTGGAATTCTTTGAGGATTTCACCGGCTTGAACACCGGCTTTGGCGAGATGACCGGCCAACGGCTTCGTCACACGCGATGCACGGCGCGTACCGAATGCAACCTGCACGGCGGTATAGCCGTCGGTTTCAACAGTCTTGATCTGCGTCACGCGGTTGTCGGACACGTCCAGCACGGTAACGGGAATCGAATCCCCTTCTGCCGTGAAGATACGGGTCATGCCAACCTTGCGACCTACGAGTCCAAGGCTCATCGTTTTCTCCATTCCCGACTGCGATTGGTCGGGGCTAATTTACAAAATGCCGGTGCCGTTTCGGGCATGAATCCATGCTGCAGCACACCGACTTTTTTGCGCAAATGCGCGAAAAGCCCACTATTATAGCGAGGCTCTTCGTTTTCCGCAAGCAATCAATGACTTAGCGTTGCCCGGCATGCCAGGCAAGCGTTAGAAGCCTTATTGCAGCTTGATTTCCACGTCCACGCCAGCCGGAAGGTCCAGCTTCATCAGTGCGTCAACGGTCTTGTCCGTCGGATCGACGATGTCCATCAGACGCTGGTGCGTACGGATTTCGAGCTGATCGCGCGACGTCTTGTTGACGTGCGGCGAACGCAGGATGTCGAAACGTTGAATGCGGGTCGGCAGGGGCACCGGACCACGAACGATAGCGCCAGTCCGCTTTGCCGTGTCGACGATTTCAGCTGCCGATTGATCGATCAGGCGATAGTCGAAAGCCTTCAGGCGAATGCGGATTTTCTGGTTCTGCATGACAATTCCTTGGAAAGAGCGAGGCGGTATTGCGCCGCCAGATAGTAAAAGAACGTAGAGCCGGGCACCTGCTAAGGTGCTGGCGCCCGGCTCCGGGCACCACTTACTGCAACTTCAACCCGCGATTTTACTCGAGAATCTTGGCAACCACACCAGCGCCGACCGTACGGCCGCCTTCGCGGATTGCGAAGCGCAGACCTTCTTCCATCGCGATCGGGTTGATCAGCTTCACCGTGATCGACACGTTGTCGCCCGGCATGACCATTTCCTTGTCCTTCGGCAACTCGATCGAGCCCGTCACGTCCGTCGTACGGAAGTAGAACTGCGGACGATAGTTGTTGAAGAACGGCGTGTGACGACCGCCTTCGTCCTTGCTCAGCACGTACACTTCAGCCGTGAAGTGCGTGTGCGGGTTGATCGAACCCGGCTTCGCCAGAACCTGGCCACGCTCCACGTCTTCACGCTTCGTGCCGCGCAGCAGGATACCCACGTTGTCGCCTGCCTGACCCTGGTCGAGCAGCTTGCGGAACATTTCCACGCCCGTGCACGTCGTCTTCACCGTCGGCTTGATACCGACGATTTCGATTTCTTCGCCGACCTTCACCACGCCGCGCTCAACGCGACCCGTCACCACCGTGCCGCGACCCGAGATCGAGAACACGTCTTCCACCGGCATCAGGAACGAGCCGTCCACTGCGCGCTCCGGCGTCGGGATGTACGTATCCAGCGCATCGGCCAGATTCATGATCGCCACTTCGCCCAGCTCGCCCGTGTCGCCTTCCAGCGCCAGCTTGGCCGAACCCTTGATGATCGGCGTGTCGTCGCCCGGGAAGTCGTACTTCGACAGAAGTTCGCGAACTTCCATCTCGACGAGTTCCAGCAGCTCAGCGTCGTCCACCATGTCGCACTTGTTCAGGAACACGATGATGTACGGCACGCCAACCTGACGCGCCAGCAGGATGTGCTCACGCGTTTGCGGCATCGGGCCGTCTGCAGCCGAACACACCAGGATCGCGCCGTCCATCTGCGCTGCGCCCGTGATCATGTTCTTCACATAGTCAGCGTGGCCCGGGCAGTCGACGTGTGCGTAGTGGCGGTTAGCCGTTTCGTACTCGACGTGTGCCGTGTTGATCGTGATACCACGTGCCTTTTCTTCCGGCGCCGCGTCGATCTGGTCGTATGCCTTCGCTTCGCCGCCAAACTTCTTGGTCAGCACCGTCGTGATCGCTGCCGTCAGCGTGGTCTTGCCGTGGTCAACGTGACCGATCGTGCCGACGTTCACGTGCGGCTTGGTCCGTTCGAATTTACCTTTAGCCATGTTTCTCTTCTTTCAAAAAGTTAATCGTTGAATGACTTGCCGCGCGATTACTTCGACTTGGCGTTGATGATCGCTTCCGACACGTTACGCGGTGCTTCGGAGTAGTGCTTGAACTCCATCGTGTACGTTGCACGACCTTGGGTCAGCGAACGCAGCGACGTCGAGTAGCCGAACATTTCCGACAGCGGCACTTCGGCGCGAACGATCTTGCCGCCGCCAACCATGTCGTCCATGCCCTGAACGATACCGCGACGACCCGACAGATCGCCCATCACGTTGCCCATGTAATCTTCAGGCGTTTCGACTTCAACAGCCATCATCGGTTCGAGGATGACCGGTTGAGCCTTACGCATTGCTTCCTTGAACGCCATCGAACCGGCCATGCGGAACGCATTTTCGTTCGAGTCAACGTCGTGGTACGAACCGAACGTCAGGTGAACCTTCACGTCAACGACCGGGAAGCCTGCCAGCACGCCAGCCTTCAGCGTTTCCTGGATACCCTTGTCGACTGCCGGGATGTATTCACGCGGAATCACACCGCCCTTGATTTCGTCCAGGAATTCGTAGCCCTTGCCCTGCTCATTCGGCTCGAGCGTGATGACCGCGTGACCGTACTGGCCGCGACCACCCGACTGCTTGACGAACTTGCCGTCGACGTCTTCCGCCTTGCCGCGGATCGTTTCACGATACGCCACTTGCGGCTTGCCGACAGTTGCTTCGACGCCGAATTCACGCTTCATCCGGTCAACCAGAATTTCCAGGTGGAGCTCGCCCATGCCCGAAATGATGGTTTGACCCGACTCTTCGTCCGTTTGAACGCGGAACGACGGATCTTCCTGAGCCAGACGGTTCAGCGCCAGACCCATCTTTTCCTGGTCCGGCTTCGTCTTCGGCTCAACAGCCTGCGAAATCACCGGCTCCGGGAAAATCATGCGCTCGAGCACGATCGGGCTTTGCGGATCGCACAGCGTATCGCCAGTCGTCGCGTCCTTCAGGCCGACCGCTGCAGCGATGTCGCCTGCACGGACTTCCTTGATTTCTTCACGCTGGTTCGCGTGCATCTGCAGAATACGACCCAGACGTTCCTTCTTGTCTTTGGTCGCGTTCAGCACGGTGTCACCCGAATTCACAACGCCCGAGTACACGCGGAAGAAAATCAGCTGGCCGACGAACGGGTCGGTCATGATCTTGAATGCCAGTGCCGAGAATTTTTCGTCGTCGGCAGCGCGGCGCTCACCTTGCTCACCGTTCTCCAGCTCGCCAGTAACCGGCGGGATGTCGATCGGCGACGGCAGGAAGTCGAGCACGGCGTCCAGCATGCGTTGCACGCCCTTGTTCTTGAACGCGGTACCGCACAGCATCGGCTGGATTTCGCACGCGATCGTACGGTCGCGCAGACCCTTGACGATTTCCGCTTCCGTCAGCTCGCCTTCTTCGAGGTACTTGTTCATCAGGTCTTCGCTCGACTCTGCAGCCGCTTCGACCATCTTCTCGCGCCACTCGTTGCACGTGTCAACCAGTTCTGCCGGGATCTCTTCGTACGAGAACTTCGTGCCTTGCGACGCGTCGTCCCAAATGATCGCTTTCATCTTCAGCAGGTCGACAACACCCGTGAAGTTTTCTTCCGCGCCGATAGGCACCACGACCGGAACCGGGTTCGCCTTCAGACGCAGCTTGAGCTGGTCGTAGACCTTGAAGAAGTTCGCGCCGGTACGGTCCATCTTGTTGATGAACGCGAGACGGGGAACCTTGTACTTGTTAGCCTGACGCCACACAGTTTCCGACTGCGGCTGCACGCCGCCCACTGCGCAGTACACCATGCATGCACCGTCGAGCACGCGCATCGAGCGCTCAACTTCAATCGTGAAGTCAACGTGGCCCGGGGTGTCGATGATGTTGATGCGGTGCTCAGCGCGGTCGCCGGCCATGCCTTTCCAGAACGCCGTGGTAGCAGCGGACGTGATCGTGATGCCGCGTTCCTGCTCCTGCTCCATCCAGTCCATGGTGGCAGCGCCGTCGTGAACTTCACCAATCTTGTGGTTCACGCCGGTATAGAACAGGATGCGCTCGGTCGTCGTCGTTTTGCCGGCGTCGATGTGAGCGCTAATACCGATGTTACGGTAGCGCTCGATAGGTGTCTTGCGAGCCACTTTGATCCTCTATTGGGATGACGCGATGCGAGAAAATACCCATCGCGCTGTAACACAAACGGGCGAGGCGCTTTGTAAGCGCACCCGCCCGGAATTTCTTTCCGCTTTTTCTGCTATACCCGGGTTCGGGAAGCTTAGAAACGGAAGTGCGAGAACGCCTTGTTGGCTTCTGCCATCCGGTGAACTTCGTCGCGCTTCTTCATCGCGCCGCCACGGCCTTCAGCCGCTTCGGAGAGTTCACCTGCCAGACGCAGGGCCATCGACTTCTCGCTGCGCTTCTTCGCGGCTTCACGCAACCAACGCATCGCCAATGCCATACGACGCGACGGACGCACTTCGACCGGAACCTGATAGTTCGCACCACCAACGCGGCGGCTCTTGACTTCGACCACCGGCTTGACGTTGTTGAGCGCTACCGTGAACACTTCCAGCGGGTCCTTGCCACCCTTGGTCTGGATCTGTTCGAAAGCGCCGTACACGATACGCTCAGCAACCGACTTCTTGCCGGAGAGCATCAGCACGTTCATGAACTTTGCAACATCTACGTTACCGAACTTCGGATCCGGCAACACTTCCCGCTTGGGGACTTCGCGACGACGCGGCATGTTTCTTCCTTTAACTTTTCAGTTGGAGCTATTTTTTAGCCCCGCGGCCACCAACTAACCCGATTCATCTCTAACGACTTACCAGCCTGGTCGGGTGACCACTTACTCGACAGCACCGGCGATTCCGGCACCACCGCTATTACCGCCTTTGCAGGCGACCTGAAACTACACAGACCGGCTAATTACTTGCCAGCCTTGGCACGCTTCGCACCGTACTTCGAGCGAGCCTGCTTACGATCCTTGACGCCCTGGGTATCCAGCGAGCCGCGAACCATGTGGTAACGCACACCCGGCAAGTCCTTAACACGGCCGCCGCGAATCAGCACGACCGAGTGTTCCTGCAGGTTGTGGCCTTCACCACCGATGTACGAAATAACTTCGAAGCCGTTCGTCAGACGAACCTTGGCAACCTTACGCAGTGCCGAGTTAGGCTTCTTCGGCGTCGTGGTGTACACACGGGTGCACACGCCGCGACGCTGGGGGCAGTCCTGCAAAGCCGGGCTCTTGCTCTTCGTCGTTTCCGACGCGCGGCCTTTGCGAACCAGTTGATTGATGGTTGGCATTGTTTATTCCTGAAATTGAACAAAATCGACGCATCTGTTTCCGGGCAAAGCAGAAACGATTGCGCATCGAACTTCCGGACCAAGGTGTCGGCGCACGAATTGACTTCGCACACAGGCATTGCAAGAACCGGAACCTAGCATAATATTCCGAAAATGCTAAGGGAGTCAACAGGTTGCGATGTTTCGCACGCCTGCCGACCTCGGACCGTGTTCGCCGACGCTCAGTCGGCGGCGACGACTTCCAGCAATTCGTCGCCGAAACGGTCAAGTTTGCGGGCGCCCATGCCTGGGATACCGCGCAGATCCTCGATGGAATCGGGGCCGTTGCGGGCAATTTCGGCCAGTGTGGCGTCGTGGAAGATGACATAGGCCGGCACGCCGTCGCTTTTCGCCGTCTCCGTGCGCCAGGCGCGCAGGCGTTCCCAGCGGGCGCGCTCGCGCGGCCCCATGCCGATCGTCGGGTCGGCGCGCTCGCTGGTGCGCCCGGACGACTGGCGGGTACGCGTCGGCTTGACGTAGCGGCGCATCGTCACGTTCTGCTCGCTCTTCAACACCGCTTTCGCAGCCTCGGTCAGTACCAGCGAGCCGAAACCCTCGTGATCTACGGTGAGGTAGCCAAAGGCGACGAGCTGGCGAAAGATCGCCCGCCACTCCGGCTCACCGAGCGCGGCGCCGATGCCGAAAGTGGTCAGCTTCTCGTGGCCGCGCTGCATGATCTTTTCGCTGCGATTGCCGCGCAGAATGTCGATCAGATGGCCGGCGCCAAAGTGAAACCCACTTGCCCGCTGCGCCCGGAACACACATGACAGCGCCATCTGCGCTTCGCGTGTCGCGTCCCATGTGTCGGGCGGCTCGATACAGTTGTCGCAGTTGCCGCACGGCTTGCTCGATTCGCCGAAGTACGCGAGCAGCCGCACCCGGCGGCAGGTCGCCGCTTCGCACAGCCCGAGCAGCGCATCGAGCTTGCCAGTCTGCACGCGTTTATGCGCGTCGTCGGCGTCGGACTCGTCGATCATCTTGCGCTGCTGCACGACGTCGCCCAGACCGTACGCCATCCAGGCGTTCGCCGGCATGCCGTCACGGCCGGCGCGGCCAGTTTCCTGGTAGTAGCCTTCCACGCTCTTCGGCAAATCGAGGTGAGCCACGAAGCGCACGTCCGGTTTGTCGATGCCCATGCCAAAGGCGATCGTGGCGCACATCACGATGCCTTCCTCGCGCTGAAACATCTCCTGATGCTTCTGACGGATCTCGAACTCCATGCCGGCGTGATACGGCAATGCGCGCATCCCCTTCTCTTTCAGCCACTCCGCCGTTTCCTCGACCTTGCGACGCGACAGGCAGTAGACAACGCCGGCGTCGGTCGTGCCGTCCGGTTTCGAGTGCTCGGCGCGAATGAAGTCGAGCAATTGCGTACGCGCATTGTCCTTTTCGACAATGCGATAGCGGATGTTCGGGCGATCGAAGCTGGAGACAAAGACACGCGCGTCATCGAGCGCCAGACGGTGAATGATTTCGTCGCGCGTGATCGCATCGGCTGTCGCGGTGAGTGCGATGCGCGGCACGTTCGGGAAACGCTCATGCAACACCGACAGCTGAATGTATTCAGGCCGGAAATCGTGCCCCCATTGCGACACGCAATGGGCTTCGTCGATCGCAAACAGGCCGATACGCGTGCGCTCGAGCAACTCCTGGAACCGGGGCGTCATCAACCGTTCCGGCGCCACGTACAGCAGATCGATTTCGCCCTCGCGCAGCGCACGCTCAGTGGCCATCGCCTCGGCGCTTGACAGTGTTGAATTCAGATACGCGGCCCTGACGCCCACTTCCTTCAACGCGGCGACCTGGTCCTGCATCAATGCGATCAGCGGGGATACGACGATTCCGGCTCCGCAACCCGCTTCGCGCCGCACCAGCGATGGAATCTGATAGCACAACGACTTGCCGCCGCCCGTTGGCATCAGCACGAGACAATCGCCGCCGCCGGCGACGTGTTCGACAATTTCGCCCTGCTGCCCTCTGAACGCGGGGTAACCAAAGACTTCGTTGAGGATTTCGAGCGAACGGGACATGAATTGGAGAGAAGCAGCGCGATGCCGGTGACACGAATTTTACCAACGCATTCGTGCTGCGCCCGCGCTTAGATGCAACGTTAGCCATTCGGCCAACGAAACCATCACGAAGCGCATGAAAAAGAAGCGACCGCGGTGCGTCGGACTGGAGTAAGTGCTAAAGCGCCAACTCCTATCGACAAAAAAAAACCGCTCAGTCGAAACTGAGCGGCTTCGCTGGCTGGTGAGCCCGAGCGGCTTGCGCCGCCGGGACTTACTCGCCTGAGTGCTGCTGTTCGGCGGCCGGAGTTTCCGGAGTACCGAATTCGAACGACTCTTCCGCTGCGATCTGATCGAAACGCTCGCGGTCGGACAGTTCCTTGCTCTTGCGTGCCTTGTGGAACGCGAGACCCGTACCTGCCGGAATCAGACGACCCACGATCACGTTTTCCTTCAGCCCGCGCAGATCGTCGCGCTTGCCCATGATCGCCGCTTCGGTCAGCACGCGGGTCGTTTCCTGGAACGACGCTGCGGAGATGAACGAATCGGTCGACAGCGATGCCTTCGTAATACCGAGCAGCACGTTGTCGTAGGTTGCCGGGATCTTGCCTTCCGCAGCCATCCGGTCGTTTTCGTCGAGCATATCCGAGCGCTCGACCTGTTCGCCCATGATGAAGCGCGTGTCACCGTTATCGACGATCTGCACGCGGCGCAGCATCTGACGGACGATCACTTCAATGTGCTTGTCATTGATCTTCACGCCCTGCAGACGATACACGTCCTGCACTTCGTCAACGATGTAGCGCGCCAGCGCCTCGACGCCCTGCAAACGCAGAATGTCGTGCGGATCAGCCGGCCCGTCGACAATCATTTCGCCCTTGTTGACGACCTGACCATCGTGCACCAGAACCTGCTTTTCCTTCGCGATCAGGAACTCGTGCTGATTGCCTTCGAGGTCCGTGATAACGAGACGCTGCTTGCCCTTCGTGTCCTTACCGAACGACGTCGTACCCGTGACTTCCGCCAGAATGCCGGCGTCCTTCGGCGAGCGCGCTTCGAACAGTTCGGCCACGCGCGGCAGACCACCGGTAATGTCGCGAGTCTTTTGCGATTCAACCGGGATACGTGCCAGCACTTCACCAACCTGCACTTGCTGACCGTCCTTCACGGTGATCAGAGCGCCGACCTGGAAGCCGATCTGCACCGAGTGCTCGGTGTTCGGGATCTTGACTTCTTCGCCGTTCGCGTCGAGCAGCTTGACCTGCGGACGCACCGTCTTCGACGCTTGCGAACCGCGGCGCTTCACGTCGATCACGACCAGCGTCGAGAGACCCGTCACATCGTCAATCTGCTTGGCAACCGTCACGCCTTCTTCGACGTTTTCGAACTTCACCGTACCACCGTATTCGGTGATGATCGGACGCGTCATCGGATCCCACGTCGCCAGTTGCGTGCCGGCCTTGATCTGCGCGCCGTCCAGTTGCAACAGCGTCGCGCCGTACGGCACCTTGTGACGTTCACGCTCGCGACCGTGGTCGTCGGTGATCATCGCTTCGCCCGAACGCGAGATGACGATCTGCTCGCCCTTCGCATTGGTGACGTAACGCATGGTCGCCGTGAAACGCACCGTACCGTTCGACTTGGCTTCAACCGACGAAGCCACTGCTGCACGCGATGCCGCACCACCGATGTGGAACGTACGCATCGTGAGCTGCGTGCCCGGTTCACCGATCGACTGAGCAGCGATCACGCCAACTGCTTCGCCGACGTTCACCGACGAGCCACGACCCAGGTCGCGGCCATAGCAGGCTGCGCACAGACCGTAACGCGTTTCGCAAGTCAGCGGCGTACGCACGCGCACTTCGTCGATGCCGAGGCGTTCGATTTCTTCGACCGCGTCTTCGTCGAGCAACGTGCCCGTTTCGTACAGCGTTTCCTGCGATTCCGGATTGACGACGTCAGCCACCGTCACGCGACCGAGGATACGGTCACGCAGCGCTTCGACGACTTCACCGCCTTCGACCAACGCCTTCATGGCGACGCCGTTGGACGTACCGCAATCGTCCTCGACCACCACCAGATCCTGCGTCACGTCAACAAGACGACGCGTCAGGTAACCCGAGTTTGCCGTCTTCAGTGCCGTATCAGCCAGACCCTTACGTGCACCGTGGGTCGAGATGAAGTACTGCAACACGTTCAGGCCTTCACGGAAGTTCGCCGTAATCGGCGTCTCAATGATCGAGCCGTCCGGCTTCGCCATCAGGCCACGCATACCGGCCAGCTGACGAATCTGAACTGCGGAACCACGAGCACCCGAGTCCGCCATCATGTAGATGGAGTTGAACGATTCCTGACGCGTTTCGTTGCCGTCGCGATCAACCACCGGTTCCGTCGACAGCTGTTCCATCATCGCCTTGCCGACCGCTTCCGACGTTGCCGACCAGATGTCGACCACGTTGTTGTAGCGTTCTTGCGAGGTGACGAGACCCGACATGTACTGACGGTCGTATTCCTTCACCTTCTTCGCGGCGTCGCCGACGATGGTTTCCTTCTGCGGCGGCACGAGCATGTCGTCCACGCAAATCGAAATACCGGCGCGCGTTGCCAGACGGAAACCCGATTGCATCAACTGGTCGGCGAAAATCACCGTTTCGCGCAGACCGCACTTGCGGAATGCGGTGTTGATGAGGCGCGAGATTTCCTTCTTCTTCAGCGGCTTGTTCAGCACCGAGAACGGCAGGCCCGGCGGAAGAATTTCCGACAGGATTGCGCGGCCGACGGTCGTCGCGTACAGCGTGATCTTCGGCACGAATGCCGGTGCGCCTTCCGACTTGTCTTCGTTGTGGACCATTTCCGTGATCCGCACGTTGACGCGCGAGGCCAACTCGACTTCCTTGTTCTCGTAAGCACGCAGCGCTTCCGACACGCCGGTGAACGTCAGGCCTTCGCCCTTGGCGTTCACTGCTTCACGCGTCGCGTAGTACAGGCCGAGCACGATATCCTGCGACGGCACGATCGACGGATCGCCGTTGGCCGGGAACAGGATGTTGTTCGACGCCAGCATCAGCGTACGCGCTTCCATCTGCGCTTCGAGCGACAGCGGCACGTGCACAGCCATCTGGTCACCGTCGAAGTCGGCGTTGAACGCCGCGCAAACAAGCGGGTGCAGCTGGATAGCCTTACCTTCGATCAGCACCGGCTCGAAAGCCTGAATGCCAAGACGGTGCAGCGTCGGCGCGCGGTTCAGCATGACCGGATGTTCGCGGATCACCTCTTCGAGGATGTCCCACACCACCGGCGTCTGGTTCTCGACTTCCTTCTTCGCAGCCTTGATGGTGGTAGCGACACCCATCACTTCGAGCTTGTTGAAGATGAACGGCTTGAACAGTTCGAGCGCCATCAGCTTCGGCAGACCGCATTGATGCAGCTTGAGCGTCGGGCCCACCACGATCACCGAACGACCCGAGTAGTCAACGCGCTTACCGAGCAGGTTCTGACGGAAACGACCGCCCTTACCCTTGATCATGTCAGCGAGCGACTTCAGCGGACGCTTGTTCGCGCCGGTCATAGCCTTACCGCGACGACCGTTGTCGAGCAGCGAATCGACGGCTTCCTGCAGCATCCGCTTTTCGTTGCGGACGATGATTTCAGGCGCCTTCAGTTCGAGCAGACGCTTCAACCGGTTGTTACGGTTGATCACGCGGCGATACAGGTCGTTCAGGTCCGACGTCGCGAAGCGGCCGCCGTCCAGCGGCACCAGCGGACGCAGTTCCGGCGGCAGCACCGGCAGCACTTCGAGCACCATCCAGTCAGGCTTGATGCCCGAACGCTGGAAAGCCTCGAGCACCTTCAGGCGCTTCGCGTACTTCTTGATCTTCGCTTCCGAACCCGTGTTCTTGAGTTCGGTGCGCAGCATCTCGACCTGTTCGTCGATGTTGATCGCGCGCAGCAGTTCGCGAACGCCTTCCGCGCCCATTTCGGCACGGAATTCGTCACCGTACTCTTCGACCTTGTTGTAGTAATCCTCTTCGGTCATGATCTGCCGCGCTTTCAGCGGCGTCATGCCCGGATCGATCACCACGTATGCTTCGAAGTACAGCACGCGTTCGATGTCGCGCAGCGTCATGTCGAGCACCATGCCCAGACGCGACGGCAGCGACTTCAGGAACCAGATGTGAGCGACCGGCGAGGCCAGCTCAATGTGGCCCATCCGTTCACGACGCACCTTCGCGAGCGTCACTTCGACGCCGCACTTTTCACAGATCACGCCACGATGCTTCAGGCGCTTGTACTTGCCGCAAAGACATTCGTAGTCTTTGATCGGCCCGAAGATCTTCGCGCAGAACAAACCATCGCGTTCCGGCTTGAACGTCCGGTAGTTGATGGTTTCCGGCTTCTTGACTTCACCGAACGACCACGAACGGATCTTGTCTGGCGAGGCCAGACCGATCTTGATCGCGTCAAAAACTTCAGGCTGTTGGACTTGCTTGAATAGATCGAGCAGAGCTTTCATTGCTTTCTCTCCGTAGTCCGATTAGTTGCGGTCGAGGTCGATATCGATACCGAGCGAGCGGATTTCCTTCACCAACACGTTGAAGGATTCCGGCATGCCTGCATCGATCACGTGATCGCCCTTGACCAGGTTTTCATAAACCTTGGTCCGGCCTGCCACGTCGTCCGACTTCACCGTCAGCATTTCTTGCAGCACGTACGATGCGCCGTACGCTTCGAGCGCCCACACTTCCATTTCACCGAAACGCTGGCCACCGAACTGCGCCTTACCACCCAACGGCTGCTGCGTCACGAGCGAGTACGGACCCGTGGAACGCGCGTGCATCTTGTCGTCGACCAGGTGGTGCAGCTTCAGGTAGTGCATGTAGCCGACAGTCACCGTACGTTCGAACATCTCACCCGTGCGGCCGTCATACAGACGCACCTGGTTCTTCGACGGCGTCATGCCGAGGTTCTTCGCGATGTCGTCCGGGAATGCCAGATCCAGCGCGCGCGACATTTCTTCTTCCGTCGCACCGTCGAACACCGGCGTGGCAAACGGAACGCCTTCGCGCAGGTTCTTCGCCAGTTCGACGATTTCGTCGTCCGTGAAGCTGTCCAGCTCTTCAGCGCGGCCCGACTCGTTGTAGATCTTGGTCAGGAATTCGCGCAGTTCTTCGATCTTTGCCTGACGCTGCAGCATTTCGCCGATACGCCAGCCCAGACCCTTCGCGGCCCAACCCAGATGCACTTCGAGAACCTGACCCACGTTCATCCGCGACGGCACGCCGAGCGGATTCAGCACGACGTCAGCCGGACGGCCGTCGGCCATGTACGGCATGTCTTCGATCGGAACGATCTTCGACACCACACCCTTGTTACCGTGACGGCCGGCCATCTTGTCGCCAGGCTGCAGACGACGCTTGACTGCCAGATACACCTTGACCATCTTCAGCACGCCCGGCGGCAGTTCGTCGCCTTGCGTGAGCTTCTTGCGCTTTTCTTCGAACGCCAGATCGAACTGGTGACGCTTCTGTTCGATCGAGTCCTTGATCGCTTCGAGCTGTGCCGCTGCTTCTTCGTCCGCGAGGCGGATGTCGAACCAGTGGTAGTGGTCGAGATCTTCCAGGTAAGCCTGTTCGATCTTCGTACCCTTCGCAAGCTTCTTCGGACCGCCGTTCGCGACCTTGCCGGTCAACATACGTGCGAGACGCTGGAATGCATCGCCTTCCACGATACGCAGCTGGTCGTTCAGGTCGAGGCGATAACGCTTCAGTTCATCGTCGATGATCTGTTGCGCACGCTTGTCGCGCTGAATGCCTTCACGCGTGAACACTTGCACGTCGATCACCGTGCCGCTCATGCCCGACGGCACGCGCAGCGACGTATCCTTCACGTCCGAAGCCTTTTCACCGAAGATCGCGCGCAGCAGCTTTTCTTCCGGCGTCAGCTGGGTTTCGCCCTTCGGCGTGACCTTACCGACCAGCACGTCGCCTGCTTCGACTTCAGCGCCGATATAGACGATGCCCGACTCGTCGAGACGGCCGAGTTGCACTTCAGCCAGGTTCGAGATGTCGCGCGTGATTTCTTCCGGTCCGAGCTTCGTATCGCGAGCTACGACGTTCAGTTCTTCAATGTGGATCGACGTGTAACGGTCGTCAGCAACCACCTTCTCCGAGATCAAGATCGAATCTTCGAAGTTGTAGCCGTTCCACGGCATGAACGCGACCAGCATGTTCTGGCCGAGAGCCAGTTCGCCGAGGTCGGTCGATGCACCGTCAGCCAGCACGTCGCCACGCGACACGATATCGCCGACCTTCACGATCGGGCGCTGGTTGATGTTCGTGTTCTGGTTCGAACGCGTGTACTTGATCAGGTTGTAGATGTCCACACCGACGTCGCCAGCAACAGCTTCATCGTCGTTCACGCGAATCACCATACGGCCTGCGTCGACGTAATCGACCACACCGCCGCGGAATGCCTGAACCGTCGTACCCGAGTCGACCGCCACTGTGCGTTCGATACCCGTACCGACCACGGCCTTTTCAGGACGCAGACACGGCACAGCCTGACGCTGCATGTTCGAACCCATCAACGCGCGGTTCGCGTCATCGTGCTCGAGGAACGGAATCAGCGATGCAGCCACCGAGACGATCTGCGACGGCGCCACGTCCATGTACTGGATGCGGTCCGGCGTCACCATCAGTGTTTCGCCTGCTTCACGCGACGACACCAGTTCGTCGGTCAGCGTACCGTCTTCAGCAACAGCCGCGTTCGCCTGAGCGATCACGTAACGGCCTTCTTCGATCGCCGACAGGTAGTCGATCTGGTCGGTCACCTTGCCGTCGGTCACCTTGCGATACGGCGTTTCGAGGAAGCCGTATTCGTTCAGATGCGCGTACAGAGCGAGCGAGTTGATCAGGCCGATGTTCGGACCTTCCGGCGTTTCAATCGGGCAGACGCGCCCGTAGTGAGTCGGGTGCACGTCGCGGACTTCAAAGCCAGCGCGCTCACGCGTCAAACCGCCCGGGCCAAGTGCCGAAACACGGCGCTTGTGGGTGATTTCCGACAGCGGGTTGGTCTGGTCCATAAACTGCGACAGCTGCGACGAACCGAAGAACTCGCGAATCGCCGACGAAATCGGCTTCGAGTTGATCAGGTCGTGCGGCATCAGGTTTTCGCTTTCGGCCTGGCCGAGGCGTTCCTTCACAGCACGTTCGACACGCACGAGACCCGCACGGAACTGGTTTTCCGCCAGTTCGCCGACGCAGCGCACACGGCGATTGCCCAAGTGGTCGATGTCGTCCACTTCGCCCTTGCCGTTACGCAGTTCGACCAGGATCTTGATCGTGGCGAGGATGTCGTCGTCTTGCAGCGTCATCGGGCCGACGATTTCATCGCGACCGACGCGGCGGTTGAACTTCATACGACCCACCTTGGAGAGGTCGTATGCGTCTTCGCTGTAGAACAGACGGTTGAACAACGCCTCGACCGCTTCTTCGGTCGGCGGTTCGCCCGGACGCATCATGCGGTAGATCGCGATGCGAGCGGCCATCTTGTCCGCGGTTTCGTCGATGCGCAGCGTCGACGAGATGTACGGACCTTGATCCAGATCGTTCGTGTAGAGCGTCTGGATGTCTTTGATCTTCGATTCGCGGAGCTTTTCGAGGACGGTCTCGGTGATTTCGTCGTTCGCGTTAGCGATGACTTCACCCGTGTCGCCGTCGACGACATTTTTCGCGAGCACGCGGCCGAGCAGATAGTCTTCCGGCACCGAGATGAACTTCGTCTTCGCGTTGTCGAGATCGCGAATGTGCTTGGCATTGATCCGCTTGTCCTTCTGGACGATCACGTTGCCATCACGATCCGTGATGTCGAAACGTGCGACTTCACCACGCAGACGCTCCGGCACGAATTCCATCTGCGCGCCTTCCGGCATCAGCGTGAAATTGTCGAACACGAAGAAGTTTGCGAGGATCTGTTCCGGCGTCAGACCGATTGCCTTCAGCAGGATCGTGACCGGCATCTTGCGACGGCGGTCAACGCGGAAGTACAGCACGTCCTTCGGATCGAATTCGAAGTCGAGCCAAGAACCGCGGTAGGGAATGATACGTGCCGAGAACAGCAGCTTGCCAGAGCTATGCGTCTTGCCCTTGTCGTGTTCGAAGAACACGCCAGGCGAGCGGTGCAGCTGCGAAACGATCACGCGTTCCGTGCCGTTGATGACGAACGAACCCGTCGGCGTCATGAGCGGAATTTCGCCCATGTACACTTCCTGTTCTTTCACTTCCTTGACGACCGGCTTGCTCGGCGATTCCTTGTCGAGCAGCACCAGGCGCACTTTCGCGCGTAGTGCCGAGCAATACGTCAAACCGCGCTGCTGACATTCCTTGATGTTGAATGCCGGCGGCGACAGCATGTAGCTGACGAACTCGAGACGCGCGAAACCGTTGTGCGAAACGATCGGGAAAACGGAGGTAAACGCAGCCTGCAGGCCTTCCGGCTTGCGTTGCGTGGATGACGTGTCTGCTTGCAGAAACGTGCTGAATGATTCAAGCTGGGTAGCCAGCAGGAAAGGTACTTGGTGAACGATGGGGCGCTTCGCAAAACTCTTACGAATGCGCTTCTTCTCGGTGAAGGAATATTGCATACGATCTCCGAATCACGGCGGGCATTGTTGTCGAGGCAGGATACCTTGATGAGACAACCCGAGTGTTCACCGACTGAGACCCGATGGCCGTCCGATGGCTTGAACGAGCCTAGAAGCTTGGTGGTTGGCCGCTACCAACCGCTGGCTGACGGCAGCGGATGCCTATGTTGCCCGCTACCCGACCAAACTTGCCTTCTGCAGTCGCTTCAGAAGACAAAGAGAAACGCCGGTCAATATTGCCGAAAGGCGGTTTTCTTTGGCTTCTGGGGCGCCGTTCCTGCCGAAAATGATTGGCAAAAAACGTGGTCCCCACAAAGCACAAAAAGGCCGGCGGTGGAAAACCGCCAGCCTTCGCACAACGCGCTGAAACTTACTTGATTTCAGCCTTCGCGCCGGCTTCTTCCAGCTTCTTCTTGGCTTCTTCAGCAGCAGCCTTCGGTACCGATTCCTTAACAGGCTTCGGTGCACCGTCGACCAGGTCCTTCGCTTCCTTCAGGCCGAGACCCGTCAGTTCACGAACAGCCTTAATGACCGAAACCTTGTTCGCGCCAACTTCAACCAGGTTGACCGTGAATTCGGTTTGCTCTTCAGCAGCAGCAGCAGCGCCGCCGCCTGCCGGGCCTGCCACTGCAACAGCAGCTGCCGACACGCCAAACTTCTCTTCGAACGCCTTAACCAGCTCGTTCAGTTCCAGAACCGACATCGAGCTTACTGCCTCGAGGATGTCATCTTTTGCGATTGCCATTTGAAATACTCCTAAATTGAATTCGGATACAGCCAGCGATCAATCACGCTCGACTGAAGTGCGTTACGCAGCGGTTTCTTCGCCTTGTTTCTTTTCTGCCAGCGCGGCCAGGGCGCGCGCAAAGCCGGAAACAGGTGCTTGCATAACGTACAACAGCTTGGAGAGCAGTTCTTCGCGGCTCGGGATGTTTGCCAGCGCTTGCACGCCAGCCTTGTCCATCACCTTGCCTTCGTAGGAACCAGCCTTGATGATCAACTTGTCATTGGTTTTGCCGAAGTCGTTGACGACCTTGGCAGCAGCAATTGCATCTTCCGAGATGCCGTAGATCAGGGGACCAGTCATCTGCTCTGCCAGCGGAGCAAACGGGGTACCTTCGACAGCGCGACGCGCCAGCGTGTTTTTCAACACACGAAGGTAAACCTGTTGCTCACGCGCTTTCGCGCGCAGCTTGGTCAGATCGCCAACCGCGATTCCACGATACTCAGCCAGAACCACGGTCTGGGCTTTCGCGACTTGCGCGGCAACCTCAGCGACGACGGCCTGCTTGCTTTCTTTGTTAAGTGGCACGGTTAACCTCCAGATTCGATACACGCAGCGTGCGCCTTGTGTACCGCGTTCAATAACGGCGTCCGACCAGTCAGGAGTATTTCGACCGCCTGAACCCCACATTGCTGCGGACTTCAACCGGCTTCATCACTACAAAACCTTTTCGGGTTCGCCATCTGCGTTGGCTTTACATTAAGGGACCGCCTACCTGCTGCGTTCCCGCCAACGGTCTTTGACAACCGGCCGCTCGATGCAGACTGCCATCTCGCGACCGCCCAAAGCCCATAAAACCGCCTCGACTCACATCGAGGCGATGAAATTTATTACTGTGCTGCGAGCGATGCCTGGTCGACGCGAACGCCAACACCCATCGTGCTCGACAGCGCAACCTTGCGCAGGTATACACCCTTGCTCGTTGCCGGCTTCGCCTTTTGCAGCGCGTCGACGAGAGCGTTCAGGTTGCTACGCAGAGCCGTCGGCTCGAACGAAGCACGGCCAATCGTGGCGTGAATGATACCGGCCTTGTCGACACGGAATTGCACCTGACCAGCCTTGGCGTTCTTGACAGCGGTTGCGACGTCCGGCGTAACCGTGCCAACCTTCGGGTTCGGCATCAGGCCGCGCGGGCCGAGGATCTGGCCAAGCGTACCGACAACGCGCATCGTGTCCGGCGAAGCGATCACGATGTCGAAGTCCAGCTTGCCAGCCTTGACTTGTTCAGCCAGGTCTTCCATACCGACGACTTCTGCGCCAGCTGCACGAGCTTGCTCAGCCTTTTCGCCTTGTGCAAACACAGCCACGCGAACCGACTTACCGGTACCAGCCGGCAGCACGACGGAACCGCGAACCACTTGGTCCGACTTCTTCGCGTCGATGCCGAGTTGCACTGCAACGTCGATGGACTCGTCGAACTTCGCGCTTGCGCATTCCTTCACGAGCGACAGAGCTTCGTCGATCGCGTACAGCTTTTGACGATCAACCTTGGCTGCAAATGCTTGCAGACGCTTTGAAAGCTTAGCCATTTACACGCCCTCCACGGTGATGCCCATCGAGCGGGCGCTACCAGCGATCGTACGAACCGCTGCGTCCAGATCAGCTGCCGTCAGATCGGGCATCTTGGTCTTGGCGATGTCTTCAGCTTGAGCGCGGGTGATCTTGCCGACCTTGTCGGTATGCGGCTTGGCCGAACCCTTGTCGATCTTCGCTGCCTTCTTGATCAGAACCGTAGCCGGCGGCGTCTTCAGAACGAACGTGAAGCTCTTGTCCGCGAACGCGGTAATCACGACCGGAATCGGCAGACCCGGTTCCATTGCTTGGGTCTGCGCGTTAAACGCCTTGCAGAACTCCATGATGTTCAGGCCGCGTTGGCCCAGTGCCGGACCGACCGGCGGCGACGGGTTGGCTTTACCTGCAGGAATCTGCAGCTTGATAAAGCCGATGATTTTCTTTGCCATTTTGAAAACCTCTTAGGAACGCCACCGTGATACAGATGGACGTTCAGTGAGTAGTAGCGCGCGTTCGCCAAAAACAGACTACTTACGCTCCTCAACGGCCGTTACGCGGACCGTAAGCGCGAAATACGGAACGCACCGATTGGTGCGTTCCGCAGAATTCTGGATTACAACTTTTCGACCTGGCCGAATTCCAGCTCGACCGGCGTTGCGCGGCCGAAAATCGTAACGGAAACACGGACACGCGACTTTTCGTAGTTCACTTCTTCGACGCTTCCGTTGAAATCCGTGAACGGACCGTCCTTCACGCGCACCATTTCGCCCACTTCGAACAGGGTCTTCGGACGCGGTTTTTCCACGCCTTCCTGCATTTGCGACATGATCTTCTCGACTTCCCGCGGGGAAATCGGGCTAGGACGATTACGCGCACCGCCCACGAAACCCGTCACCTTTGCCGTGTTTTTCACGAGGTGCCATGTTTCGTCTGTCATTTCCATTTCCACAAGCACATAGCCCGGGAAGAAACGACGCTCAGTCACCGATTTGTGACCGCCTTTCACCTCGACCACTTCTTCAGTCGGAACGAGGATTTGACCAAATTGGTCTTGCATGCCGGCGCGTTCGATGCGCTCCTGAAGCGCACGTTGCACGCTCTTCTCCATGCCGGAGTAGGCGTGCACCACGTACCAACGTTTGCCGCTCGGGGATGCCGGAGTATCGCTCATATCATTTCCAACCCAGAATCACCGAGAAAATCGCCCATTCGATGGATTTATCGCTAACCCAAAGAAAGATCGCCATCACGAACACGAAGCCAAACACTACGAGCGTTGTCTGGGTCGCCTCTTTACGAGTGGGCCAGACAACCTTGCGAACTTCTTTGTACGAGTCTTTGGCGAAAGCGATGAAACCCTTGCCAGGCGCGGAGAGAAGACCGACTGCAACACCCGCGATAGCGCCAACAGCCAAGGCGGCTCCGCGGACGTACCATTCCTGGCCGCTGAGCCAGAAGAACCCCACGAACCCGGCCAAGACCAACAATACGCCCGCGACGAGCATCAGCTTGTCGCCGGATGTATTTACAGTTTCGACGGAAGGATTCGCCATAACACCTTAACGAAGCGCCACATGCGGCGCGAGAGTTGGCAGGGGCAGAGGGAATCGAACCCCCAACCTTCGGTTTTGGAGACCGACGCTCTGCCAGTTGAGCTATACCCCTAAACCATTTTGGGGTTGACGACACCGCCAACCCCGTAACTACCGATCAACGAGAACTATCTGGCGTTACTCGAGGATCTTGGCAACCACACCAGCGCCGACCGTACGGCCGCCTTCGCGGATTGCGAAGCGCAGACCTTCTTCCATCGCGATCGGGTTGATCAGCTTCACCGTGATCGACACGTTGTCGCCCGGCATGACCATTTCCTTGTCCTTCGGCAACTCGATCGAGCCCGTCACGTCCGTCGTACGGAAGTAGAACTGCGGACGATAGTTGTTGAAGAACGGCGTGTGACGACCGCCTTCGTCCTTGCTCAGCACGTACACTTCAGCCGTGAAGTGCGTGTGCGGGTTGATCGAACCCGGCTTCGCCAGAACCTGGCCACGCTCCACGTCTTCACGCTTCGTGCCGCGCAGCAGGATACCCACGTTGTCGCCTGCCTGACCCTGGTCGAGCAGCTTGCGGAACATTTCCACGCCCGTGCACGTCGTCTTCACCGTCGGCTTGATACCGACGATTTCGATTTCTTCGCCGACCTTCACCACGCCGCGCTCAACGCGACCCGTCACCACCGTGCCGCGACCCGAGATCGAGAACACGTCTTCCACCGGCATCAGGAACGAGCCGTCCACTGCGCGCTCCGGCGTCGGGATGTACGTATCCAGCGCATCGGCCAGATTCATGATCGCCACTTCGCCCAGCTCGCCCGTGTCGCCTTCCAGCGCCAGCTTGGCCGAACCCTTGATGATCGGCGTGTCGTCGCCCGGGAAGTCGTACTTCGACAGAAGTTCGCGAACTTCCATCTCGACGAGTTCCAGCAGCTCAGCGTCGTCCACCATGTCGCACTTGTTCAGGAACACGATGATGTACGGCACGCCAACCTGACGCGCCAGCAGGATGTGCTCACGCGTTTGCGGCATCGGGCCGTCTGCAGCCGAACACACCAGGATCGCGCCGTCCATCTGCGCTGCGCCCGTGATCATGTTCTTCACATAGTCAGCGTGGCCCGGGCAGTCGACGTGTGCGTAGTGGCGGTTAGCCGTTTCGTACTCGACGTGTGCCGTGTTGATCGTGATACCACGTGCCTTTTCTTCCGGCGCCGCGTCGATCTGGTCGTATGCCTTCGCTTCGCCGCCAAACTTCTTGGTCAGCACCGTCGTGATCGCTGCCGTCAGCGTGGTCTTGCCGTGGTCAACGTGACCGATCGTGCCGACGTTCACGTGCGGCTTGGTCCGCTCAAACTTACCCTTGGCCATTTTCGACTCCTAAGAGGATTTATCCGTACGTTGCGCCGCGCGCAAACAATCACCGAGTACTTCTGGTGCCCATGGGCAGGATCGAACTGCCGACCTCTCCCTTACCAAGGGAGTGCTCTACCACTGAGCCACATGGGCGCTACTTCTTTGTTACTGGAGCGGGTGAAGGGAATCGAACCCTCGTCGTAAGCTTGGAAGGCTTCTGCTCTACCATTGAGCTACACCCGCAAGGATTCATGGATTCCCAACTACTGCTACAGCTTGCATTCTGGTGGAGGAGGTTGGATTCGAACCAACGTAGGCGTAAGCCAACAGATTTACAGTCTGCCCCCTTTAGCCACTCGGGCACCCCTCCGCAGAGAACTGATGATTATGAGGGAACAACCGCTTGCTGTCAAGGCTTGCTTGACCGTTCCAAACTCATAGCTCTCACTTATATAGTGAGTTCAGCGCCGCCGTAAACGCAGAAACCCCACCTTTGTGGGGTGGGGTTTCTGATGCTGCAGGGGAGCCTGACGATTACCTACTTTCACACGGGAATCCGCACTATCAT